>Ga0302314_10006937_pt1 | contig 20426 bp, 17 predicted proteins | sample III_Palsa_N2_3_FD_200533 | JGI IMG/M metagenome (GOLD analysis project Ga0302314, IMG submission 200533) | Peat permafrost microbial communities from Stordalen Mire near Abisko, Sweden - III_Palsa_N2_3 | ecosystem: Environmental > Terrestrial > Soil > Palsa > Peat permafrost | place: Sweden... | reverse complement strand
CTCGCGCCGCCGAACAGGTCGTGGCCGGTGATGCTGGAGGCGATGAGCGCGCACAGCAGCCAGTCGACGATGAGCGCGAGCAGCCGCCTGCCCATCGGCGCCGCCGACATCGGGCCCTGGATCGGCAAGCCGAACCTCTTGCCGGGGTAATCAGGCGTATCATCAGCCGCAGCGGCACCGCGCGATGAGGCTACTGCCGTCGCGGTCCGGGTTCGCGGACGCCGGGGTTCTTGGGACACAGAATCTACGGTATCCGCTTGCCCGTCTCGCCTGCGCAGGGCACTCCCTCGGTCGTTCCATCGCCGCTCGTTCGGCCGTCGTTCGGCGGCGCGCGGGTCACGGCCGCTCGGGCGGTGGGTCGGCTGGGGGCCGCAGGCGACGCGTAACACCGGTGAAACGTCGCGGATACTGCGTCGAAATTGCGGACGTCTACCGTCCGAAGCGCGTCCACGACGAAAAATCTCGATAAAGCTCCTAATGCGCGCCCTGTACAGGGAGGGTTGATGTTCAGTTCTGCCGAAGAAGTCCTCGCGTTCATCGCTGAGGAGAAGGTGGAGTTCATTGACGTCAGGTTCTGCGACCTGCCGGGTACGATCCAGCACTTCACCGTTCCGGTGTCGACCTTCGACGCGGACGTATTCACCGAGGGGCGGATGTTCGACGGCTCGTCCATCCGCGGGTTCCAGGCCATCCACGAGTCCGACATGCTCCTGCTGCCGGACCCGAAGACCGCCGTCCTCGACCCGTTCCGCCAGCACAAGACGCTCAACCTGACGTTCTCGGTGTTCGACCCGCTGACCGGCGCGGCGTACTCGCGCGACCCGCGCAACGTCGCCGCCAAGGCCGAGGCGTACCTCAAGGGCACCGGCATCGCCGACACCGCGTTCTTCGGTCCCGAGGCGGAGTTCTACATCTTCGACTCGGCTCGGTTCTCCACCGGCCCGAACGAGGGCTACTACCACCTCGACTCGATCGAGGGCGCGTGGAACACCGGCGCGCTTGAAGATGGCGCGAACCTGGCCTACAAGCCCGCCTACAAGGGCGGCTACTTCCCGGTGTCGCCGACCGACCACTTCACCGACCTGCGGTCGGAGATGGTCAACAAGCTCATCGAGTGCGGCATCGAGACCGAGATGCAGCACCACGAGGTGGGCACGGCCGGCCAGGCCGAGATCGACGTCCGCTTCGGCTCGATGCTGGAGATGGCCGACAAGCTGATGCTGTTCAAGTACGTCATCAAGTCCACCGCCCGGGCGGCGGGCAAGACGGTGACGTTCATGCCGAAGCCGCTGTTCGGCGACAACGGCAACGGCATGCACTGCCACCAGTCGCTGTGGAAGGACGGCGAGCCGCTCTTCTACGACGAGACCGGTTACGGCGGCCTGTCCGACATCGGCCGCTGGTACGTCGGCGGGCTGCTCAAGCACGCGCCGTCGCTGCTGGCGTTCACCAACCCGACGGTGAACTCCTACCACCGCCTGGTGCCGGGCTTCGAGGCGCCGGTCAACCTGGTCTACTCCGCTCGTAACCGGTCGGCCTGCTGCCGCATCCCGCTGACCGGCTCGAACCCGAAGGCCAAGCGGATCGAGTTCCGGGTGCCGGACCCGTCCGCGAACCCGTACCTCGCGTTCTCGGCGATGCTGATGGCGGGCATCGACGGCATCAAGAACAAGATCGAGCCGCCGGCCCCCCTCGACAAGGACCTGTACGAGCTCCCGCCGGACGAGGCGGCCGAGGTCCCGACGGTACCGGGCTCGCTCGACGCGGTGCTCAACAACCTCGAGGCCGACCACGAGTTCCTCAGCGAGGGCGGCGTGTTCACCGAGGACCTGATCTCGACCTGGATCGACTACAAGCGGACGCGGGAGATCGACGCGGTGCGGCTGCGCCCGACCCCGCACGAGTTCGAGATGTACTTCGACTGCTGACGTAGCCGAGATAGCGGAAGCCCGCAGGGAGGCCTTTAGCCTCGCTGCGGGCTTTTCGCATGGCGCGATGTCGTGCCTGACCGAGCATGGTGTCGGCGGATACTGGCTTCGCGACGGTGTTTCTTGCGCACGGTGGAAGATGGAGAGGTTGAGACGGGGCGGTGGGTGACAGGCTGAGTGCGTCGCGCTGGCTCTGGCGGGAGGACCGGCGGGTTGTTCAGGTACTTGGCGTCGCGGCTGCGATCCTGCTCGCTTGCGGTTCCGGGTTCGCCGTATCCGAGCGCGCGGCGCTGTCGACCGTGCAGATAGTGCGCGCGCGGCAACCCGCCATCATTCACTTGGACGCCGCCACCTACGAAATCTCCCAGGACATAGGAGACCAGGGCTTCCCGGACGATTCCACGGAATTGTCAATCACCGGACCGGGCGGCACGGTAGCAGTCCGGACGGTTCAGTCCGTCCTGTCATTCGACGATCCCGCGGCAGCATTCCTCGGCGCCTGGGACTGCACGCCAGTCATGGAATTCACGATCCGTCAGACGGGCCTGTACCGGGTCAGTATCAAGGACAGCCATGGCATGAGCGGCGCGTGGATCACTGAGCCTTTCGCCTCGGTGGCCAGGCAAGTCTTCCCGTGGGCGTCCGGCATTATTGCGGCGCTGCTCACCATCGCCTCGTGCCTCGTGGCTTCCGGGCCGCGCTGGCGCCGGATGAGACGCGCTTCTCACATGCAGTAGAACTTCGCCACCGCCTACCCGAACCGGGTGACCAGCGCCTGGAGCGTCTTCGTGATACCGGTGGCGTTCTTGGCCGGCTGGCCGAGAATTTCGAGCATTCGAGGGGCCTTGGCCGTGGTGTAGTCGAAGGTCTCGGTGATCTCGGTGGCGCCGGGCGCGATCTCGGCGAGCTCCCAGCGCCAGCGGTGGCCCATCGGGTGTTGCCACTCCACCAGCCGGTCCTGCTCGAATGCAGTGACCGTGGAGGTGATCTTGTACGGGACGCCGTACTGCTTCATCTCGACGGTGAACGTCGCCCCGGAGCTGAGCTGGCGGGGCCCGGTCACTGGCGCGTGACGGACGGTCCCTGAGCCGTCGAGGTCGGGATGACGATGGGGGTCAGCGACGAGAGCGAAGACTTCGGCGACCGGCGCTTGCACGGTCACGCGGCGGGAGACCTTGCGTTCACCGGCTTCGACGGTGCTCACTGATGTTTGCGGCATTGCATCCCCTTTATGCCGGAAGCCGGGAAACGGCAGAACGGCGTTGCGAGTCTATCGACCCTCAGCCCGGCATCGGAAGTTCGATGCTTTACCCCAGACTTGACGCCGCCGCCGGTTGGGGCAGGGACCGCACCGCCTGAGCGGCAAATGCGCTAGCGACGGGGGCCGGGCTGGCCTACTCTGTCCAGCCATGGCCTGGTCCTCACCTTCGTCTGGGCCTTCGACCTACCTGAGGACCAGGCACTCATCGTCCAGCGTGTTATTTCCCCGGGAATCCAGCAGTCCGGCTCGGCTCACTGTGATACTGCCTTCAATAAGGCTGACGGCACCGCCATTTTGCCGCACGATATACCCGTAAGCGTCGTTGTCGATCGCGACTTGCTTGATGGTCAGGCTGGCATTTCCCCCGACGACGATCATGTCGACGTCGCCCGCGTTCATGAGGGTCGTTCGTGCCCGCCGACCCGGCCGCCGCAATCGCAGTTAAGATCGTGGCGCAGGGCGAAATCTGCGAACAGCTATCGCGATGAAAGCAACCAGCCGGAGAAGTCTCACACGACCCTGCGGATGTCCCATTCGCATAGGCGTACCCTAAACGCTTCGTTTAGACCGGGCGAGGCGCGCATTAAGAATTCACTATCGGTCCATGAACCGTTTGCCGCGCCTGCCCGTCACCCCCTTCGAGGGAAGCATCCACTAGAATGTCCGTGCTTACCGGGGAAGGAAGGTCATGAGCCACAGCCTGGACGAGCGGTGGATGCGGCTGGCGATCGAGCTCGCCTGGCAGTGCCCGCCGTCGGCGACCGCGTTCTCCGTCGGCGCCGTGATCGTGGACGCGGGCGGGGACGAGATGTCCCGCGGCTTCTCCCGCGAGGGCGGCGACCCGGTGGCGCACGCCGAGGAGTCGGCGCTGGGCAAGCTCGGGGCCGATGACCCGCGACTGGCGGGCGCGACCATCTACAGCACGCTCGAGCCGTGCTCGGAGCGGAAGTCGCGGCCGCGCACGTGCACCCAGCTGATCATCGCGGCAGGGCTGCGCCGGGTGGTCATCGGCTGGCGCGAGCCGGCCCTGTTCGTGGCCGACGGCCAGGGGTACGAGCTGCTGGCCGAGGCCGGGCTTGAGGTGGCGGAACTGCCGGCCCTGGCGGCGCTGGCGGCAGCGCCCAACCGGCACCTGTCCGGTTGCGACCCGACCGATGCGAGCTTAGTCACGGCGTGACCATGTACCACCCGCTATAGTTACTGATGAGTAAATTATGCCTGATCACCGCGCCGGGGGGAGCCGCGCGGACGTTCAGCCAATTGGTCATCAGGGGAGCATCCATGGAGACGACGACCTACACCGCGCTGTGCGAACGGGCAGGTCGCTGGTGGACGATTCGTGTTCCCCAGATCGAGGGGCTGAGCGCTCAGGTCCGGAGCCTCGACCAGGCGGAGGTCATGACGCGCAAGGTCATCGCGCGGCACCTGGGCATCCCGGCCGAGTCGATCAAGGTCGACGTGCTGCCGGACGCCCCCGTCCCGGTCGCGCGGGCGCTGCAGGCCAGGCACGCCGCCCGGCAGGCGGCCGAGGCGGCCGGCCAGGCCACCCGCGAGGCCATCGAGGCCCTGGCCCGTGACGGCTATCCATTCCACGACGTGGCGACCATGCTGTCGCTCTCCCGGGGCGAGATCGAGCACTACGGGCCGGTTTCGGACGCGGCGACCGGCCTTGGATCCGGGCCGCTGCCGGCCTCGGCCGGGTAAATCCCGTTTGGCGGTCCGGGCGCGCGCGCCTAGGGTGGGTAGTGCCGTGAGCGATTCCGGGGTAATTGAGCGTATCGACGCCTTCTGCGATGCCGTGCCGAGAGAGCGCGCCAGAGCCGAGGCGATCGGCGCACTTGTGCTATTCGTGCCCGTGGGCACGGGGTTCCCTTACTATGCCCGGCCGCGGACGGGTCAGCGGCCGGCCGCCACCGCTGCCGACGTGCGCGCGGTCCGGGCCAGGCAGCGGGAACTGCTCATCCCCGAGTCGTTCGAGTGGGTCGAGCGGACCGCGCCCGACATGGCCGCGGCCGCGGCCGGGGCCGGTCTCGCCGTGCACGCGCACCCACTGCTGGTCCTCGGCTCGCTCGCGCCGCCGCCGCGACTGCCGGAGCGGATCTCGGTGCGGATCATGAGCCCCGAGGACCCGGATCTGATCCTGGCCTGGGCGGTGCCGGGGGTCGCCTTCAACTACCCGGGGACGGCCGTCGGCGAGGCCTCGGTCACCGAGCGGGACAAGATAGCGGCCGACCACGACGCGGCCACGATTGAACTGCTCCGCAGCCGACTACGGGCGCGCGAGTCAGTGCTCGCCACCGCGTCCGGCCCCAACGGGCCGCTGGCGGCCGGGAGCTACCAGCTCGCGGACGGCACCGCCGAGATCACCGGGATCGGCGTGCTGCCCGCCAGCCGCCGACGCGGGCTGGCCGCGGGCGTCACCCGCGCGCTGGCGGCGCACGCGGTGGCTAGCGGCGCGCGAACGGTGTTCCTGTCGGCGACCGACGGGACGGTGGCCCGGATCTACGCCCGGCTGGGCTTCCGCGAGGTCGGCACCGCCATGATCGCCGAGCCGCCCGAGGACTGACCCAGCCCTGGTGCGTCGCTGCCTTCCTGGTGCCTTTGACTAGCCCTGTCGCGTTCGCCGGACGCGGGCCAGGGCGGCCGGGGTAAAGCCGGACAGGGCGGAGCATTCGCGGGTGAGGTGGGCCTGGTCGGCATAGCCGGCCTGGGCCGCCAGGGCGGCTAGGTGGGGCGGCGCGGACGGGCCCGCGTGCGCACGGTCGGGTACCCGGGTGCGCGCCAATGGTGCGGACCCGGGGGCGGGTGCGGGGGTTGGGCCGAGGGCGGGGATTGGGTCGGGGGCGGCGTCGAGCAGGCGGACGAAGCGATGGAAGCGGAGCACCCGCTGGAGCGTCTTGGGGCCGTAGCCTGCCGCCGCCTGGCTGCGGCGGCGGAACTGCCGCTCGCTCAGGCCGACCTCGGCCGCGACCGTCTCGGCCCGCGCGGCCGGGTCTCGCAGCAGAACCGCGGCCCGCGCCATGGCCCGGTCGGGGGCGCTCTCGGCGATCAGCCCGCCGACGAGGTCGAGCACCCGGCCCGCCGCCTCGGCCGGGTCGAGTGCCGGCGACAGCCGCCGCGCGGCGGGCGGCAGCAGCTCGGCCAGCGGGACCCGCTGGTTGGCGATCTCGCTCAGCGGCGTCTTGAGCGCCTGGCCGCCGGCCGACGGGCGGAACCTGACGCCGACGATGACCGTGCCGGGCTTGATCGTCGGGCGGGCCGGGCCGGTGTCCGGGCCGGCCACGTAGCCGCCGACGCCCCGTTCCCAGATGAGATCGCTGCAGGCGTCGGGGAGGACCAGGCCGGACTGGGCGGACTGATCTGACTGGCCGGCCCGTTCGGGGCTGACCCGGGCCCACAGGCACGCCACCGCGCCTTGCAGGGCGGCCGGCGGCGCCCACTCCGCGTACCCGGGAGTGAGCCACGCCCCTGGCGGCACCCAGTCGATCGGCGAACGCCCCATGTCACCAGGATGCCATGGGACCGGAGACTCGCGTCGATGGCCGTTTCGTTCAAGACGCCCGCCCGGCCTGGTGGTGGGATTAGCCCCATGAACAAGACTCCAGACTTTGACGCGGCGGCCGCTTTCATGGCCGGGCACGCACGGGTAGCCGACCGGCGGTTGTTCCAGCGGCTGTTCTGCGACGGGGCGGCCGGCCCGGTCCGGGACGCGGTGGCGGCCTACCGGAACTCCGACGGCGGATTCGGGTACGCGCTCGAGCCGGACTGCCGGGCGGCGGCCAGCCAGCCCGCCGCGGTCGAGATGGCCCTGCGGATGATGGACCTGGCCGACGAGTGGGACTCGCGACTGGTCGGCGACGCGGTCGACTGGCTGGCCGCCGTCGCCCCGGCCGAGGGCGGGGCCGCCTTCGTCGAGCCCTCGGTGGCCGAGGGGCCGCACGCGCCCTGGTGGCTACCGGAGGACGGGCATCCGGCGTCGCTGATCCAGACCGGGCAGATCTGCGGGGTGCTGTACGCGCGCGGGTTCGCGCATCCGTGGCTCGACCGCGCGACCGAGGTGATGTGGTCGCGGATCGACGCGCTCACCTCGCCCGGCGGGTACGAGATGTTCGGCGTGCTCGCGTTCCTGCAGCACGTGCCGGACCGTGCGCGCGCCACGGTGGCGTTCTCGCGGGTCGGGCCGCTGCTTACCTCCCGCGGGCTCGTCGCGCTGGATCCGGGGGCCGAGGGCGAGGCGCACTCGCCGCTCGCTTTCGCGCCGCTGCCGTCGTCGCTCGCCCGGGCGCTGTTCTCCGAGGCCACGATCGACGCGCACCTGGACCATCTGGCCGCGGGGCAGCGCGACGACGGGGGCTGGACGTTCAACTGGCCGTCCTGGTCACCCGCGGCCGAGGCGGACTGGCGCGGCTTCCTCACCGTCGACGCGCTGCGGGTGCTGCGCGCCAACGGCCGCGCCTGACCGCCTTCCGCCCGCTCGCGGGCGCTGACGCCGCGGTGGCTTATGCGCCATCTCGACGGTTTTTATGCGCATACCCAATATGGTGTCGGCTATGGCGTGCGTACCGGCGGATCGGCAGGCTGATCGGTAGTGCGGCGGCTGGCTCGGCGGGTTACTCCGCTGGCGGTCATCGCGGTGGTGATCGGGTCGGTGTCGGCGGCAGCGGCGGCGGCGGCGCCCGTCGCGACCACCTCGAACCAGGCGAGCCCGGCGGGCTGGCGGATCTCGCAGGTACTGGCGGGTGTCACCGTCGGCGGGCTATGGGCGGGCAGCGCGCGGGACGCGTGGCTGGCCGGGGACGAGTGCGCTGACCCCACGACCTGCGGCGACACTAATCCCAGCAACGGGACCGTGGTCGTCAGCCACTGGGACGGCCGGTCCTGGCGGAACGTGACGCCTCCTGCGGCGTACATCAACAGCCCGCTCGACCAGGGTGTGGTCGCGGTCGCGGCCACCTCTGGCTCGGACGCCTGGGTGCTCGCCGCGCGCGGCGCGGGCGAGGTTGCCTACACCGACGCGCTGCACCTGACCGGGACGGGCTGGGCCGACCCGGTCCGGCTCGATGCCGCCATCCAGACGGCGGTCGCGCCTTCTCCTTCGCAACTATGGGCGTTCGGCGAACCGTCCTGGTCGGGGCCGCCTGGTTATTTCGCGCACTTCAGCGGCGGAACCTGGACGCACGGCTCGTTCCCGTTCAGCGGCACCGCGACCGCTGCCCGGTCCGCCAGCGACGTGTGGGTTGGCGGGGGCGGCAATGGCACGGCCGGCCTTGGCATCGAGCACTGGGACGGGCACTGCTGGCGCGCCACCCCGCTGCCGGACCTTGGCCTTCCCGCGAGCGACCTGCGCTGGGCCACCATCAACGGCGTGGCGGACGTCGGGCCGCGTGACGTCTGGGTCGACATCAGCACGAATGACACCCGCGCGAACCTGCCGGGCACGATCCTGCTGCACTGGAACGGCAAGGCCTGGTCCCGGGTCGCGTTCCCTTACCCGGGGGGCGCCTCTTCGCCGGTCGCGTCCGACGGACACGGCGGAATCTGGCTGGCCACCGCGAGCGACGGCGGCGATGGCACGATCGCGTGGTTCGACCACTACGCGGCCGGCCGCTGGACCCGGTCCAAGGTTCCGAGCGGCGATGGCGAGCAGCCGGAGGTGTCTTACCTGAGCGCGATCCCGGGCACTCGCTCGTTGCTGGCGGCCGGCGGGGTCGATTTCGCCGACGACGGCGAGGCCCTGCTCACGGATGGCGGGTGAGCCGGTTTTCGGCGGGCAGACGGTTTTCGGCCGGTTGACGGTTTACGGCCGGTTGACGGTTTACGGCCGGTTGACGGTTTACGGCCGGTGCGGGATCAGAGTCGGCCGGTTAGAGCGGGCGGGTCAGGATGTCGCTGACCGAGGCGGCGGGGCCGCGAGCGCGGCCGACCTTGGTCCAGCCCCAGTTTCTGAACGCCGCTTGCGCGGCGGCGGACCCGGGCGGGAGCTTGACGGCGGCGCGTTCCTCAGCGCGGCCGTCCAGGATCAGCTCATGGAGCTCGGCGGCGATGCCCTGACGACGCCAGGAGCCGCGGACCAGCAGCTGGGTGAGCGCGAAGGTGCGGCCGGGGTGCTCGTCGGTGATGGCGCCGGGCAGCGGGGCGGTCAGGTCCCGCCACCAGTCGGTGGACGGGCGCAGCGGCATCCCGCACGCGTAGCCGACCAGGTAGCCGCCGTGGCTCGCCTCCACCAGCGCGAAACCGGGCTGGCGACGCCACACGCCGAGCCGGCGGGCGAAGTCCGCGTCGTCGTGCTGGCCGACGACCTCGTCGTGGAGGGCGACGAGCTCCGTCTCCCGCGCCGCCGTCTGGCGGCCGTCGAGCACGTCCAGCGTCACGCCGGGGGCGGACCACGACGGGATGCTCACTGGGCGAGGTCGGCGATCGTGCGGGCGGCTTCGGCGATCGTGCGGGCGGACAGGCGGCCGGCGGTGATGGCGTGCGCCTCGGTGGTGGGGCGGCAGCGCCGCCGGGCCGCGTCCCACTCGGTCATCACGATGCCGGCGTGGTCGGTGTCCAGCTCGGCCAGCCGGACTGGCCAGCCGTGGCCGGCGGCCGCGGCGGCGAAGTCACGCGGCTGCCGGATGCTCACCTGGGTGTCGCGGGTGCCGTGCACGAGGTGGAAGGGGACTGGCTGAGCGCTTGGGGCTGCCGATGCGGCTCCGGCGAGGTCGGCGATCGGGCCGTTCCCGACCGGGCTCATCACCGTCTCGCGGTGGAAGCCGGCCGCCAGGCAGACGACCGCCGAGGGGCGCCAGCCGCCGGCCGTCTCCGGGTTGAGCGCCAGCGACGCGGCCATCCGGCCGCCCCGTGACCATCCGGCGAGCACAAACTCGCCGTGGTGGCCGACCGCCAGCTCGGCCGACCGGGCGCGGGCCAGGCCGCGGGCGAAGTCCAGCGAAGCGAGCAGGTGCGCCCGGCCGCCGTCGGGTGCCCCGGACTCCCAGTCGGGAACCACCACCGCGACGCCCAGCCGAGCCGCCTCGGCGGCCAGCGGCTCGAGGACATCCCGCTCGTCCACGCCGATGCCGTGCCATAGCAACGCCAGCGGCGCCGGTCCAGTCCGCCCGGGCCGGTAGATATCCGCCCGCTTCCCCAGTCCGTAGTCGACGCCCCGCTCAATCAGGACGTCCCCTACGCCAGCACCATCCACCACCCCAGCAGGCTATAGCGATCCCCGATTACCGAAGCGTGCCAGAGGCCCGATCCAAAGCCGTCATCGTGCGCGGGAATCGTCGCGTTTCTTGCTGTTATCCGAGCAAGGCTCGGTTGGGAAACTGAAACAGTCCGTGATTACGAAAACATTTTTGTAGACGGAGATTTTTCGTGCGCAGAGCACGAATTATTTACGGTAAGAAAAAAGTCTTCGTGATCTTCGAGTAGCGAACGCGTCCGGACCGTGACATGGGTGGCTGCCGGGGGTCGGGGGCCGGGATGAGGAGACTGCGGAGCCTGAGACGGATCGGTCAGCCGTAGAAGAGGCGGTCCATGACCTTGCGCGCGCGGCGGGCGGTGCGGCGGTAGTCCTCCTCGAGGGCCTGGGCGGGGGTGTCGTTCCAGGCGACGGCGGAGTTGGAGGAACGGGCGGCGGCGTCCGCGCCGACTGCGGTCGGGCCGGCCGACGGCTTGTAGCCGAGCAGCCGGGCGACCGCGGTGAGCTCGTCGTGCTTGGCCGGGAAGGCGTCGCCCGGGCGGCCGCGGACCAGCATGATCGCGTTCCTGACGCGGGAGCCGAATCGCCAGGCGGCGCTCAGCGCGGCGGCGTCCGGCGCTGAGACCAGGCCGGCCTCGACCGCCGCGTCGAGCGCGGCCAGGGTGCGGGTGGTGCGCAGCCCCTCGTCGGCGTGGCCGTACTGGAGCTGGAGCAGCTGCACCGTCCACTCCACGTCGGACAGGCCGCCTGGGCCGAGCTTGAGGTGCAGCGCCCGGTCGGTGCCGCGCGGGATCCGCTCCGCCTCGATGCGCGCCTTGATCCGGCGGATTTCGCGCACGGCGGGATCGCCGAGCCCGCCGGCCGGGTACCTGAACCGGTCGGCCAGCGCGATGAACTCGGCGCCCAGTTCTGCGCTGCCGACCGCGAACTCGGCCCGCAGCAGCGCCTGGAACTCCCACGGGGCGGCCCGCCGCTCGTAGTACGCCCGGCAGGCGGCCAGGCTGCGGACCAGTGGGCCCTGCCTGCCCTCGGGGCGCAGGTCCGCGTCCACTAGCAGCGGCGGGTCGGGCGCGGGGAGCGCGAGCAGGCGGCGCAGCTCGACGCCGACCGCCTGGGCCGCGTCGGACGCCCGGCGCTCGGCCGCCGGGCCCGCCTCCGGGTCGATCGGGTCGTGCACGAAGATGACGTCGGCGTCGCTGCCGAAGCCGGACTCGTGGCCGCCGTAGCGGCCCATCGCGATCACCGCGAACCTGGTCGGGAGCGGTGCGCGCAGTTCCATCTCGATCTTGGCGATCGCGACCGCGAGGACGGCGTCGAGGGTCGCGGTCGTGATCGCGGTGAGCGCCTCGGCCGTCTCGGTCAGGCCGATCAAGCCGAGGACGTCGGCCGCCGCGACCCGCAGGAGCTCCCGACGGCGGAGCGAGCGGATGGTGACCGCCGCCTGCTCTGCGTCGGTGGAGGTGGCGTTGGTGGGGCGGATAGTGCTGGTGGGACTGGTGGGGGTGGGGGTGGCGGGGGTGGCGGGGAGAGGGCTGGGGATGGCTGGGGAGGGGACCAGGGTGGCGGCGTGGCGGCGGGCGGCGGCCATCATCTCGGCCCGGAGGGCGTCGGCGGTCTTGGGGACCAGCTCGGCGTCGTCCGCGAAGATCGCGACCGCTTCCGGCGCGCGCAGCAGCAGGCCGGTCGCGTACCGGCTCGAGGCCAGCACGGTGGCGATCCGCTCGGCGGCCTTGGTCTCGTCCCTGAGCAGGCGCAGGAACCACGGGGTTTCGCCCAGGGCCTCGCTCACCTGACGGAACGCGAGCAGCCCGGCGTCCGGTTCGGCCGCGTCGGCGAACCAGCCGAGCAGCACCGGCAGCAGCGTCCGCTGGATCGCCGCGCGGCGGCGCAGCCCCGAGGTCAGCGCCTCGATGTGCCGCAGCGCGCCGGCCGGGTCGCGGTAGCCGAGGGCCTCCAGCCGGGCCCGGGCCGCGTCCGGGGTGAGTCGGGCGGCGCCGGACGGGAGCTTGGCCACCGCGTCGAGCAGCGGGCGGTAGAACAGCTTCTCGTGCAGCCGTCTGACCTGCTGGGCGTGCCTGGTCCAGGCCTGCGTGAACGCCTGCTCGGGGGACCCGGCGGCGGGCTGCGCAGGGCCGGGAGAAAGCCCGATGCCCGGTTGCGGACGGGCCAGGGGCGAGCTGGCGGCGTGGGGGGGAACCAACGGACCGTTCGGGAAAACTGGGGTTGGCGAATTTGACCGTCGCATCGCTCGGCCGAGGCGGCGCAGCACGGCCGGGTCGGTCGGCAGCGTGTGCGTGCGGCGGAGCTGGTAAATCTGCAGGAGGTGCTCGGTCTGGCGCAGGAAGCGGTAGGCCTGGGCGAGGTCGTCGGCGTCGGCGCGGCCGACGTAGCCGCCGTCGGCCAGGGCCGCGAGGGCGGGCAGGGTGGCCGGGACGCGGAGCCGGTCGTCGGTGCTGCCGTGCACCAGCTGCAGCAGCTGGACGGCGAACTCGATGTCGCGCAGCCCGCCCGGGCCGAGCTTGAGCTCGCGGCCGGCCATGTTCTTGGGCAGCGTCGCCACCACCCGGCGGCGCATCGCCTGGACGTCCTCGACGAAGTTCTCCCGCTGCGATGCCTGCCAGACCAGCGGGGCGACGGCCGTGGCGTAGCGCCGGCCGAGGTCGCGGTCGCCGGCCGCCGGGCGCGCCTTCAGCAGCGCCTGGAACTCCCAGGTTTTGGCCCACCGGTCGTAGTAGGCGAGGTGGCTGGCGAGGGTGCGGACGAGCGGGCCCTGGCGGCCCTCGGGGCGCAGGTTGGGGTCGACCGGGAAGATGGCGCCCTCGGGGGTGGCGCGCTCGCAGACCCGGATCATCCCCGCCGCCAGCCGGGTGGCGGCGCCGAGGGCGGCCTCCTCCGAGGTCTGCTGGCCGGCCGGCTCGGCCACGAAGATCACGTCGACGTCGCTGGCGTAGTTGAGCTCGCGGGCGCCGCACTTGCCCATCGCCACGATCGCCAGCCGGGTGGCCGCGGCCGCGGCCGCTTCGGCCGGGTGCTCGGCCGCGAGCTCGGCCCTGGCCACCGCCAGGGACGACTCGAGGACGGCGTCGGCCAGGTCGGCCAGCTCGGCCGCCGTCTGGTCGATCGTGATCACGCCGGTCAGGTCGCGGGCGGCCAGGTGCAGGAGGCCGCGGCGGTAGGCGGCCGCGAGCCGGGCGGCCGGGTCGTTGGCGGCATCGCCGACGGCCGCGATCGGCATCGGGTCGTCCGGGCCGGCGCCGACCGCGCGCAGCAGGTCGGCCCGGAGCTGGCTCGGCTCAGGCCTGACGTCCGCGTCGCGTCCCCGCAGGACGGCGCTGTCGGCCGGGTGCCGGGCCAGGTGAGCGGCCAGGGCCTTGCTGACGCCGAGGACGGCGATCAGCCGGCTGCGGAACGCGGGGTCTTTGGCCAGGCCGTCGATGAGGCCCTTGTCCCGCTCGGCGACCTGCGCCAGGCCGGTCAGGGCGAGATCGGGATCGGGCGCCTGGCCGAGCGCGGCGAGCAGCGGGTGGTCGCCGCCGACGATGCCGAGGGCGTCGAGGTCGCGTTCCGCCCTCGGGACGTCGGCGAAGCCCATCCTGGCCAGCCAGCCGGACAGGGACGTACGCGTGCCGCTCACGGTAATGAGCGTATACCGCGCGGTTGAGCTGCCGGGAAATACGCCTGTAACGTGGGAATTCGAGCTGATGGCGCGGACCGCGCCGGACTGGGCGGTAGTGCCCGACCGTGCCCGGGATTGCCCGGTGTGACCGGTCGCTGCGTGTGGTAGGCATGTTTCATGGTTGATCTCATCCCTCGCAGCGTGCTTTTCGGCAATCCTGAGCGGATCCAGCCGCGTATCTCCCCCGATGGCGGGTCACTGGCGTGGATCGCGCCCAAGGACGGCGTGCTGAACGTGTGGGTGGCGCCGATCCTCGCCGCCCCGGACGCGGACTCCGGGGTCGACGGCTCCGGCGTCGACTGGGCGGCGGCGCGGGTGGTGACGGCCGACACCGAGCGCGGTATCCGCACCTTCAGCTGGGCCAGGGACGGCCGCCACCTGCTGTACGTGCAGGATGCGGGCGGCGACGAGAACTGGCGGCTGTACGACGTGGCGGTCGACACGCTCGAACGACGGGACCTGACGCCGTTCGACAAGATCCACGCGACGATCATCGGGACGTCGAAGCGGCGGCCGACCGAGGTGCTGGTCGGCATTAACGCCGATAACCCGCAGCTGCACGACGTGTACCGGCTTGACCTGGTCACCGGCGGGCTGGTCAAGGAGATCGAGAACCCGGGCTACGCGGGCTGGCTGGCCGACGAGGACCTGGTGGTGCGGTGCGCGATCGCGCCGCTGCCGGACGGGTCGTTCGACGTGCTGGTGCGGGATTCCGGCGACGCCGATTTCCGGACGCTGCTGACGATCCCGGCCGAGGACGCGACCTCGACCGACGTGGTGTCGTTCAGCGGCGACGGGCGGTCGGTGCTGATGACCAGCGCGGCCGACTCCGACACGGCCCGGCTGACCAAGGTCGACCTGGCGACGGGGGCCGAGACGGTGCTGGCGTCCGACCCCGAGGCGGACATCGCCGGGGTGCTGCTTGACCCGGACACCCGCGACCCGCAGATCGTCTTGATCCTCAAGGACCGGATGGAGTACCTGGTCCTCGACCCGTCGGTCGCCGACGACCTGCGCGCCGTGCGGAAGCTGCACCCGGGCGACCCGAGCTTCTCCGGTCGCGACGACGCCGACGCCACCTGGCTGATCGCGTACAACATCGACGCGGGCTCGATCGCGTACTACATGTACGACAGGAAGAGCCGGACCGGGAAGCCGCTGTTCGTGTCCCGGCCGGAGCTGGCCGACTACACCCTGGCGGCGATGGAGCCGTTCTCCTACGCCGCCAGGGACGGGCTCGTCATTCACGGGTACCTGACGTTCCCGCCCGGCGTCGACCGCTCGTCGCTGCCGGCCGTGCTCAACGTGCACGGCGGGCCGCAGGTCCGCGACGCCTGGGGGTACGACCCCGAGGCGCAGTGGTTCGCCAACCGCGGCTACCTGTGCGTGCAGGTCAACTACCGGGGCTCGACCGGCTACGGCAAGGCGTTCGTGGCGGCCGGCGACCGCGAGTGGGGCGGCAAGATGCACGACGACCTGATCGACGCGGTGTCGTACATCGTCGGCCAGGGGTGGGCGGACCCGGACCGGGTGGCGATCTACGGCGGATCTTACGGCGGGTACGCGGCGCTGGTGGGGGCGGCGTTCACGCCCGATGTGTTCTGCTGCGCGGTGGACATCGTCGGGCCGTCGAACCTGAAGACGCTGCTCGAGACGATCCCGCCCTACTGGGCGCCGATGATCGCGCAGTTGTACCGGCGGGTCGGCAACCCCGAGACCGACGAGGAGTTCCTGTGGTCGCGGTCGCCGCTGTCGCGGGCCCGCGACATCAGGACCCCGCTGCTGATCGCGCAGGGGGCCAACGACCCCCGGGTCAAGCAGGCCGAGTCCGAGCAGATCGTCGCCGCGCTGAAGGACGCCGGGATCGACTACGAGTACATGCTCTTCCCCGACGAGGGGCACGGCTTCGCCAAGCCGGAGAACCGGATCAAGTTCTACGCCGCGGCCGAGAAGTTCCTGGCCCGGTACCTGGGCGGGCGCTTCGAGGAATGAGGCGCGCCGCCCCAGGCACCGGACCGCTTCGTGGGCCACAAGGCAGGAATGGCGGCCCGACACGCTTGGCCCTGTGACCCACGGTTCTTATCTAACGGCCTGGCGGGCCGGAGCACCATGATGACTAGGCGGCAATCTCGGGCGGGTCGGCGGGCTTGGCCGGCCTGGCCTGCTTTGCCGGTTGGCCGGCTCGGCCGGCGGGGCGCGCCCCGTTCGTTACCCGCGCGTGGCAGCATTTCGAGATATGTCTAGGTATTCGCGTGCTTCCGCGCCGGCGCTGGCGGCGTGCGCCGCCCTCGCGCTGGCCGCGTCGCTGACCGGGTGCGACGCGATCGGGAAGCTCGGGACGACCGGGCATTACCCGGCCGCGACCTCGTTCACGATCGACAGCCGGGTCACGACCGTGGTCATCAAGGGCGGCAGCGGCTCGGTCGACGTCACCGGCGCGAGCCGGTCGAGCGTCGGGGTCTCGCAGCAGGCGTCGTACTCGACCACGCCACCCGCCGCCACCCGCACGCTGAGCGGGACCACGCTCACCCTCGCGTATACCTGCAAGGTGGAGCTCAGCTGCGGCATTTCCTACACGCTGCTGGTGCCGCCGGACGTGGCGGTCCGGGTCTCGGCGGGCACGGGCGCGATCACGCTGACCTCGCTCTCGGGCGCGGTCAGCGCGCAGACCAGCGCCGGGCTGATCACCGCGGTCGATCTGCGCTCGGCCGCGGTGACCCTCAGCTCCGACGCGGGCGGGGTCATCGCGACCTGTTCGGCCGCGCCGCGGTCGCTGCGCGCGTCGACCAAGCTCGGCGCGATCACGCTGACCGTGCCGGGGGCGGCGGCCTACAAGATCAGCACCCACACGTTCGTGGGCGCGTCCACGGTCACCGTGCGCCGGTCGGCGGGCTCGCCGTACGCGATCAGCGCCAGCTCCGACGTCGGCTCGGTCTCGATCAGCCCGGGCTGAGGCGCGGCGGCGTGAGGCGCGGGGCGTGAGGCACGGCGCGGTTTCTTGCTGTTATCAGGCTCGAGTGGGTCTCGGAGGATTATTGCGCGACGTTAGGCATCGATTTCCGGGCCTTTTGTCGCGCAATAATTCAGATACTGCCCATTTCTTGCTGTTATCCCACCTGGGTGGCGGCATGGGACGGCGATCATCGTCGGCTTTGATCATATGACGTAATCATTATATGATTACGTCATGCTGTATCCCACCCCTGTTCTCGCCGCCGATGACGTCCGCGTGCTCGACGAGATCGACGCCATGCGGCGCGCGCTGCGGCACCTGGTCCGCGACATGCCCGCGAGGTGGACGTCAGGGCTGCGGAAGTTCCTCACCGCCGACGCCATCGCGGCGTCGAACTCGATCGAAGGGTTCCGGGTATCGACGGTCGACGTCGCCGACCTGATGGAGGGCGAGCATGACGTGGACGTATCGGAGGAGAACCTGGCCGAGACGGTCGCTTATCAGCACATGATGACGTACATCCAGACGCTGCACGACGCACCAGACTTCGGCTACTCGAAAGGGCAGCTGAACGCGCTGCACTGGATGCTTCAGGGACACCGGCACAGCCGGGGCAAGCCAGCCGGCCAGTGGCGAAAGGGCCCGGTCTACGTGACCGACACCCGCGACCCGACCATCGCCGCTTACACCGCGCCCGACGCCGAGGAAGTTCCCGCGCTGATGGCGGAGCTCGCCAGCTGGCTGGACGCGCCCAGCGACACGCACTGCCTGGTGCGGGCGGCGATGGCGCACCTGCATCTGGTGTCGATCCACCCGTGGGCCGACGGGAACGGCCGGATGGCCAGGTCGCTGCAGACGCTGATGATCGCCCGGGAGGGTTTCCTGGCGCCCGAGTTCTCTTCGATCGAGGCGTGGCTGGGCCGGCCGGGCAACACCTGGGAGTACTACCGGGAGCTGGCCGGTCGCGGCGCCACCTACCAGCCTGAGCAGAACGTCGCGAGCTGGGTTCGTTTCAATCTTGTCGCGTACCACGAGCAGGCCCAGGCCGTAAGGAACCGGGCGGACCGGGCCGGCCAGGTCTGGGGACTGCTAGCGGACTTCGCCGACGACCGGCGGATGGACGAGCGCGTCATATCGGCCCTGCACGATGTGGCCCTGACCGGCCGCGTCCGACGCCTGAGCTACGAGCACGCCGAGGGGCTCAACCTCCAGCAGGCGCAGCGCGACCTGCGCGACCTAGCCGCGGCTGGCATCCTCGAACCGGTCGGCCGGACGCGGGCGCGCTACTACCGGGAAGGTCCCCGGTTCCCCGAGGCAGCGCTCACCGACGCGCGCACCCCGATGCCGGTCAGCAACCCGTACGGGGGCTAATGCCGCGCGGTCTGGGCGGTCGGGCAGATCGTGGGCCACAATGGCCGACGGGGGCGGTCAGGGGAGGAAGCCGGGGAGGTCGCCGGTGATTTCCCAGCGGCGGGGGGCCAGGTGGTCGTCCATGATGAGGCACTGCCTGCCGCCTTGCGGGGGGACCAGGATCTCGGCGGGCGGGAGCTGACGGCGTTGCAGCGTCTCCTCGAAGAGGAAGCCGAACAGCGATCTGGTGGTGACGTCCCAGAGCGTGATCGAGCTGATGACGGCGCTCGCGTCGCTGCGGGACCAGGCGCCGTGCTTGCGGAACTCGAGCAGGTAGCGGCCGCTGTCCAGCCACCCGATGTAGTGCACCGACGGGTCGTCGCTGCGGTCCCCCTCGGACGTCGCCCAGGGCAGGTTCCAGAGCCGATCGCCCGAGTCGGCGTCGAGCACCCGGATGTGCTCGCCGTCGGAGACGGCCAGGACCTTGCCCTGGGTTGCCCAGGAGACCGCGGTGGCCTGGTTTGACTGACCGGAGATGGTGCGCTCGCGCTGGCCGGTGAGCGCGTCGACGATCGCGATGTCGGCGCCGTCCGGGCCGGCCAGCCGGTGACCGCCCGGCTCCCACGCGACCGGGCCCGACAGGCCCTCGAGGGTGCGGCCGAGCTGCCCGCTGGCCGGGTCGATGAGCAGCGTCGACCGGGCGCCGCGGGCGCTCACCGCCAGCAGGCTGCCGTCCGGCGACCAGGCGGCCTGCGACACTTCGGCGCCCTCGGGCAGGCTGATCGCGCGCTTGGCCTCGGTCAGGCTCCTGATGTTCAGTACCGTCAGCCCGGAGTGCTTGCTGGTCTCGACGGTGGCGAGCTGGCTGCCGCTCGGCGCCCACGACACCGAGACGACCTGGCCGTCCAGGTGGTGGGTGAGGTGGCGAACGCTGTGCGACTCGTGGTGCCCGGTCTGCGCGTTCCAGATCTCCAGCACCGCGCCCTTGTCGGAATCGGTCCGGCCGCCGACGGCGACCTGGGAACCGTCGGGCGACCAGGCGGCCGAGAGCCAGTCCCGGCCGGGCATCGGATCCTTGAAGACCGCGGTGCGGTTGAAGTCGTGCGCCCTGGCCGACGGCGGCGGCGGCGCGGCCTGCCTGCGCCGCGCTCGGTTGACCAGGAAACCCTCGACCCCGTGGCCGCTGTCCTCGTCGCTCACTGGCCGCCTCCCCGCCGCCGGTCTCCCCGTCGCGTGCGGCTGCCCGACGGTGGCCGACGGCAGGACGCGCTGCGAATTGTTCCGGATCATACTCATAGCGCGTGCGGAAAGGACAGAGGTCGCTCAGCTGGGATTACCGGGACGTTGTGCCGCCGCCCTCAGCTCGTCGCCCCGGTGAAAGAGTTATTGGGTAAATGGGCGAAGACAGGGACCGTTCGATATGAGAATGGTGTTGAATTTGGGGTTTTAGAGGATCGGGAGGTAGCGGTCTAGTTCGTAGCGGCTGACCTGGCGGCGGTACTCCTGCCATTCTTCGCGCTTGTTGCGGAGGAAGAAGTCGAAGACGTGCTCGCCAAGGGCCTCCGCGACTAGGTCGCTCGACTCCATGACCCGGATGGCCTCGTTCAGGTCGGACGGGAGGGGCTTGATGCCCATCGCGCGGCGCTCGGAGCTGGTGAGGGCCCACACGTCGTCTTCGGCGCCCGGGGGGAGCTCGTAGTCGTTCTCGATGCCCTTGAGGCCGGCCGCCAGCATGACCGAGTAGGCCAGGTAGGGGTTGCAGGCGGCGTCAAGCGAGCGGAATTCCAGCCGGGTCGAGTTGCCCTTCTGCGGCTTGTACATCGGGACCCGGACGAGGGCGGAGCGGTTGTTGTGGCCCCAGCAGACGTAGGCCGGGGCCTCGCCGCCGGCTCCGGCGGTGCGCTCGGCGCCGCCCCAGAGGCGCTTGTAGGAGTTCACCCACTGATTGCAGACGGCGGTGATCTCGGGGGCGTGCCTGAGCAGGCCGGCGATGAACGAGCGGGCGGTCTTGGAGAGCTGGTATTCCGCGCCCGCCTCGAAGAAGGCGTTCTGATCGCCCTCGAACAGCGACA
>Ga0302314_10006936_pt1 | contig 20428 bp, 18 predicted proteins | sample III_Palsa_N2_3_FD_200533 | JGI IMG/M metagenome (GOLD analysis project Ga0302314, IMG submission 200533) | Peat permafrost microbial communities from Stordalen Mire near Abisko, Sweden - III_Palsa_N2_3 | ecosystem: Environmental > Terrestrial > Soil > Palsa > Peat permafrost | place: Sweden... | reverse complement strand
CGGACAGGCGATTCATGGAGGCGGATTCCCGAGGACTGGTTGTTGGGTGCGAGCCCCGGCCATGGTCGCGCTTCCACGCGCCTTGACCATCCCTCGACCGTGTTGCGGACAACCCGAATAGCCCGCCGCGCCGCCCCGGCATCGATCCGGTGGTGCAATGCGAGGGCGCCCTCATCTTCGACCCCGCCGCCTCGATGCCTTCCCCGTCCGCCGCTCCCGTCAACGCCGTCCAGGACGGCCTGGTCGGGCGGCAGCACGTGCTGGCGCTGACCGCGATCCTGCTGTCGGTGGCGATGGCCACGCTGGACACCGCGATCGCCAACACCGCGCTGCCGACCATCGCCGAGAGCCTGCACGTGAGCGCGGCCCAGGTGATCTGGGTGGTCAACGCCTACCAGCTGGCGACGATCGCCGCGGCCCTGCCGTTCGCGGCCTCGGGCGAGATCCTGGGGCACGGCCGGGTGTTCGCCGCGGGCACGCTGGTGTTCACGTTCGCGTCGCTGGTCTGCGGCCTGGCCGATTCGCTCACCACGCTGGTGGCCGCGCGCATCCTCCAGGGCGTGAGCGGCGCGGCCATCATGAGCATCAACATCGCGTTGATCCGCTTCGTGTTCCCGTCGGCCCGCCTGGGCCGCGGCGTGGGCATGAACGCGCTGGTGGTGGCGCTGGCGTTCACCGTCGGGCCGACGGTGGCGTCGGCGGTGCTGTCGGTGGCGTCGTGGCATTGGCTGTTCCTGATCAACGTGCCGGTCGGCGTGGTCGCGGTGCTGTTCGCCTGGCGCGCGCTGCCGCACACGGAGCGCCAGAGCCATGGCTTCGACCGCGTCGCCGCGTTGCTGTGCGCGGGGCTGTTCGGCTGCGGCCTGCTCGGCTTCGAGTCGCTGGCCCACGGCGGCGACTGGGCGCCGGTGGCGGGGGAATGGACGATCGCCGCGGGGTGCTTCGTGATGCTGCTGCAGCGCCAGGCCGGGCATCCGGCGCCGATGCTGGCCGTCGACCTGTTCAAGGCGCGCAGCTTCGCGCTGTCGGCGCTGACGTCGATCTGCTCGTTCTCGACGCAGGGCCTGGGCTTCGTGGCGCTGCCGTTCATGCTGCAGTCGACGCTGGGCTACAGCGCGGTGACGACGGGCCTGCTGATGACGCCTTGGCCGGCGGTGGTCGCCTTCATGGCGTTGATCGCGGGACGGCTGGCCGACCACTATCCGCCGGGCCTGCTGGGCGGCGTCGGCCTGGTCGCGCTGAGCGCCGGCATGGCCTCGCTGGCCATGCTGGCGCCGCACGCGACGCCGCTGGACATCTGCTGGCGCACCGCGCTGTGCGGCGCGGGATTCGGCTTCTTCCAGGCGCCCAACCTCAAGGCGCTGATGAGCAGCGTGCCGCCGCGGCGCAGCGGCGGCGCGAGCGGCGTCGTGGCCACCGCGCGCTTGCTGGGGCAGTCGATGGGCGCGGGCCTCGTGGCCCTGTGCTTCCACCTGGCCAGCCAGATGCACGCGCCGCGCGCGGCGCTGTGGCTGGGTTGCGCCTTCGCGCTGGCGGGCAGCGTGGCGAGCGTGATGCGGCTGACGCCGGGTGGGCGCAAGGCAGTGGCGGTGCCCAGCCGTCTCTAGGCCGCGTAGAGGCGCTCGGCGCTGATGCGCGCGCGCAGTCCCCTGGCCTCGGCCGGACCGGCGATGCCGCGGTCGCGGCCGCTGGCCTCCAGCAGCACCGGCTCGTCCAGCGGCTCGCCGCGGCGGCCGGCGAGGACGGCCACCTGCGGGGCGTTGGTGTCGGCGGTGCGCCGCACGACGACCGCCACCTCGCCGCTGAACAGGCGCACGAGGCTGCCGGGCGGATGGACGCCGAACTCGGTGATCAGCGCCAGCGCGAACGGGTTGCCGCGTTCCACCACGAGCAGGTCGCGCGCGGCGCGCGGGGGCGGCAGGCTGTCGCGGCCGCTGCGGCCGGCCAGCTTGGCGGTGTAGACGTCGACCGTGCGCAACGCGTTGGCCATCTCGCCGACCTCGACGACGCCCGCCGGATAGCCGCCGCCGCCCGGCCGCTCGTGATGCTGTTCGACCGCCTGCAGCCACTCCGCATCGGTCACGCCGCTTGCCCTGAGCGTGGCCAGGCTGGTGGTCGGATGCGCCTGCACCGCCTGGCGCTGCTGCGGATTGGGCAGCCGCGCGAGGTTGGCCATGCGTTCCTGCAGGTCCAGCATGCCCAGGTTCATCGTGAACGCCGCCTTCACCAGCGTCAGGCAGCGCTCGCGCGGCCAGCCCAGGCGCAGCGCGATCAGGTAGGCCGCGGCGGCCGCGTGCAGGCTGCGCACCACGCCGTAGGGCGCACGGTCGGACTCGTCGGGGCGCACCAGCAGGAAGATCGCCACGTCGGGCGCGCGTTCGGTGAGCGCGGCCAGCTCGCTGGCGGCATCGGCCAGAGCCGCGGGCGCGTCGGGCGCGGGCATGTGCGCCAGCACGCGCGCGAGGGTCTCGGCGAGCCGGCGCCACAACGCCGGCAACTGCCCCGGTGGCGTGGCGGCGATCTCGCCGCGCAGTTCGTCGACGTCGACGCAGGCCCCGCGTTCGACCAGCGCCGACAGCTCGTCCTCGTCGCTGACGACCTGGTTCTTCGCCAGCAGCAGGCGGCTGGACGCGTCGCGTATCGCGAACGGCAGCGGGCTTCCGAGACGGATGCGGTGCTGCAACTGGGTGAGCGGACAGAGTTCCATGAGGCCCTCCGGTGGAGACGCAAGACTGCCGGGCAGTCCCCGTGCCCGGTGTTGCCAAGGGGCGCGCGGTAGACTGCCCGCACGTGCATCCCTGCACGGCCCGATTCTGCGCCCGGCCAGCGAAAGCTGCAGCCCCGCGCACCTCCGCAGTCCACACGCGCCCGCCGGCGCCGCCTCCATGTCCGTCTCCGAAGCCGCGCTGACCGCAGCGCTCTCCACCGTCCTCGATCCGCACACGGGGCAGCCGTATGCCGCCGGCCGCCAGCTGAAGAACCTGCGCGTGGGCGCGGACGGCGCGGTGGCGTTCGACATCGAGCTCGGGTATCCGGCGCGCAGCCAGTTCGCCGTCGTTCGCGATGCCCTGGCAGCGGCGGCGAAGTCGGTCGCGGGCGTCGGCGATGTCGCGATCGAGGTTTCCAGCAAGATCGTCGCGCACCAGGTGCAGCGCGGCGTGGCGCTGCTGCCCGGCGTGGCCAACGTGATCGCGGTGTCGTCCGGCAAGGGCGGCGTCGGCAAGAGCACCACGGCCGTGAACCTCGCGCTCGCGCTCTCGGCCGAGGGCGCGCGCGTGGGCCTGCTCGACGCCGACATCTACGGCCCGAGCCTGCCGCTGATGATGGGCCTCTCGGACCGGCCCGAGTCGGAAGACGGCAAGACGATGCAGCCGCTGCGCAACCACGGCGTCAAGGTGATGTCGATCGGCTTCCTGGTCGATCCCGAGCAGGCCGTGGTGTGGCGCGGTCCGATGGCCACGCAGGCGCTCGACCAGCTGCTGCGCCAGACGGCGTGGGGCGAGCTCGACTACCTCGTCATCGACATGCCGCCCGGCACCGGCGACATCCAGCTGACGCTGAGCCAGCGCGTGCCGCTCACGGGCGCGGTGATCGTGACCACGCCGCAGGACATCGCGCTGCTCGATGCGAAGAAGGGCCTCAACATGTTCGAGAAGGTCGGCGTGCCGATCCTGGGCATCGTCGAGAACATGGCCGTCCACGTCTGCACGAACTGCGGCCACGTCGAACACATCTTCGGCGCCGATGGCGGCAAGCGCATGGCCGGCCAATACGGCGTGGCGTACCTCGGCGCACTGCCGCTGACGATGGCGATCCGCGAGCAGACCGACTCCGGCACGCCCACCGTCGCGGCCGAGCCTGACGGCGAGATCGCCGCGCTCTACAAGGCCGTCGCGCGCCAGGTGGCGGTGGTGGTGGCCGGCAAGGCCAAGGACTTCAGCGCGAAGTTCCCGACGATCAACATCTCCAAGACGACCTGATCAGATCGCCGTCTCGATCGTCTTGCGCAGTTCCGCCGGCTCGGTCGGGCCGCGCTCGGGCGAGCCCACGGCCAGCGCGGTCAGTTCCACGTAGCGGATCAGCCCCAGCATCTTCTCGTTGCGCGGCGCGCGCCTGCCCACCGACTTGGCGAGCTTGACCACCTCGCCGCACAGCTCGCCGATCTCGGTGCGGCGGCCCAGCGCGAGGTCGTCGGCCATGCTGGAGCGGGCGCGCGGGTCGATCTTGAGCATGCGGGCGGCCAGCACCTTGAACAGCGGCGTGGGCAGCCGCATCAGCCGCGGCAGCCAGCTGGTGGGCACGGGCGTGACCTTGACGGTGCGCTGGCGCGCGGCGGCCAGCACGGCCAGGCCTTCCTCGATCAGCGCCGCCGTCGTGGCGCGCAGGTCGCGATCGAGCAGCTCGTCGCGCAGGGGCAGGCCCGACAGCGCGTTGACCGGATTGTTCAGGTTCAGCAGCAGCTTGCCCCACTGCACGGCGCGGATGTCCTTGTGCGTGGACGACGGCAGGCCGGCCTCGGCCAGCGTCGGCAGCCACGCGTTGGTGACCTCGTCCTCTTCCAGCGCCAGGTTGCCGCCGCTGCCGCGCAGGAAGTTGCCGGGCCCGATCTCGGCCACGTTGAACGGCACCATGCCCGACAGGAAGCGCAGCCGCGCCGCCACGGAGCGCGCGACCTCGGCGTTGTGCAGCCCGTTCTGCATGCACATCACCAGCGTGCCGATGGGCAGGGCGCGCGCGAGCGCGGTCGCCGCCCTGGGCGTGGCGCTGCTCTTGACGCACATCAGCACCAGCGAGATGCCCAGGCCGGACGGCACGTCCTCGTGCAGGCTCAGCATGTCGGCCGGCAGCGTCGCGGTCTTGCCGTCGGGCTCGGTGATGGTCAGGCCGTTCGCGCGCAACTGGTCGAGGACGCGCGGGCGCCCGACGAAGTGCACGTCGTGCCCGGCCAGCGCCAGGCGCCCGCCCAGGTAACAGCCGATCGAGCCCGCGCCCATGATGAGCACGGGACCGATCGGCGAGACGTCGGTCAGGATGAGGTCAGCCACGTCGCTCGGGCGTGGCGGTCAGCCCCGGTTGGTGTCGGTCAGGCAACGGGATGCGCAAGGTCACGAATGAGAGTGGGGCCGGTGCGCCGCTCGATCTCCTGCGCCAGCGGCCGGCACAGGCCCGCGGCGAAGAGGGCCTCGCCGACGACGAACATCGGGCCGACCAGCAGGCCGACCAGGTCGTCGACGAACGCCGGCTTGCGGCCTTCGTAGTAGTGGCCGATGAACTGGAGCACCCAGCCGGTGATGAAGGTGATGAGGCCGCAGGCGAGCCAGGCGCCCAGCGTGCCGACGGCGAACGGATGGGCGGCCCAGATCAGCAGGCCGTTGACCACGGTGGTGGTCAGGCCCAGCACCAGGTTGCCGCGCGTCAGGTACCACGCGGCGGCCACCGCCCACACGACCCAGGCGGCGCTGAGGTGCACCTGCGCGACGTCGAACTGGGCGCGCGCCAGGAAGATGCCGATCGCGAGCACGATCAGCGGAATGCCCAGGAAATGGGTGGCGATGTTGCGGCGGTCGCGGTGGTAGGTCGCGTACTGGACCATCAATTCGGTGGCCGGCCGGAAGGGACTGGGCATGTTCGTATCTCCTGCTGGAAGCTGCGGTTCGCGTCGCGTCGACTCATTGGCCGAGCTGCTCGACCGCATCCGTCATCGTAGTGGAGCACGCGCCATGCCGGCTGTCAAAAGCCGGACAAGCGGGCGCCACCGGCCCCGATTCTCGCCGATGCGCGAGGGGCTGCCATGGCCGGGTTCGCCCTAAACTCGCGTATCGGCACGCAAGGCGACGAATCAAGTCAATGGAAAACAAATCCCTGCTGGACTGGCACTCGATGTTCATGGGCGTGGCGCTGCTGGCGGCGGCGCGCTCCAAGGATGCCCGCAAGCGCAACGGCGCCTGCATCGCCAGCGCGGACTACAAGATCCTGGGCGTCGGCTACAACGGCCTGCCGCGCGGCTGCGACGACGACGATCCGGCCTACTGGGCCGACGACGACCACGACGCGCTGCATTCGCGCCACAGCTACATCGTCCACGCCGAGGTCAACGCGATCCTCAATTGCGTCGTGCTGCCGCTGACCGGCGGCACGATCTACGCCACCCAGTTCCCGTGCCCGCGCTGCGTGCAGTCCATCATCCAGGTGGGCATCCAGCGGGTGGTCTATCTCGAGCAGAAGCCGCACCAGGTGGCCGCGATCGCCGCCGCCAACAAGATGCTCAAGGACGCCGGCATCGAGGTGCACGCGCTGGCCGAGCTGGAGGCGGAGTCGCCGACCTGGTCGGCCCGCCTGGAGCAGTTCATCCGAGAGAGCCGGCAGCCGGGCGCCGCGGAATCGCCGCCCGGGGACATCTAGGTGCCTGAATAAGCCGCATCCGTGCGGCTTTTTCGCGGATCGGCGCCCGGGAGGGTCCCGCACCATCGAGCTGTGGAGGACCAGAGTCCCTGGACGTCCGCAACCCGGAGGTGGACGCCATGATCCCAGTTCCCCAGATCAACGATCTTCAGCAGACCCCCAGCGACTTCCTGCCGTTCGACGTCGCCCTGGCCGCGCGCCCGCCGCGCGCGAACCGGTCCACGATCGCCGGCTTCAGCACCACGCACATGCAGGCCGACGAGCTGGGCGTGGGCGCGCTGCTGCGCTTCAAGTCGATGATGGCGCTGGAAGGCCAGACCGTGCACCTCGCGCGCCTGTGCTACGACAAGCTGTACGCCTACGAACGCATCGCCGCCGCCCACGCGTGCAGCGACGAGGGCCTGCGCCGCCTGGCGCTGGAGCTGTTCCAGATCTACCACCGGCGCGAGTCGGCCGGGCTGACGATTCTCTGAGGCCCATGCGCAAAGCCCAGCAGACCCGCTCGCTGGTCGCGGCGTGGTTCGACTTCCTGCCGCCGGCCGAGATGCCCGTGGCGCAGGCGATCCACAAGACGATCCGCGCGACCGTGGCCGAACTCACCGAGACCGTGCGGCAGGGCAATCTCCTGCTGTCGATGAACGGCGAGCCGCTGCTGGCGATCGCGCCCGCGCGCAACCAGGTCAACCTGCTGATCTTCAACGGCAGCGACGTCGAGGCCACGCTGGGTCCGCTCGAGGGCGTCGGACGGCGCCAGCGCCAGGTGGCGTTTCCCAGCGCGAGCCCGGTGGACGTCGCGCGCGTCGAACTGGTGGCGCGGGTCAGCGCCGAGGTCGCGCGCAGGCAGCAGGCCGATATCGGGCATCACTGAGCGGACGGACGCCCCCGAGCCGACGCAGGCCGGCGGCACCCCAGGCGGGACGCGTGCTGCGTCGCCGCCTTTTTTCATGTCACGCCGCCGCGACCGTGAAGCGTGCGCGCACGTGGCGCGGCGTCTCGATCTCGTCGGCGATCGCGACGGCCATGTCGGCCGTCGAGATTCCGGCCGGCGCCTGGCCGGCCATCAGCAGTTCCTCGCCGCCGACGCGGTACTTGCCGGTGCGCTCGCCCGGGGCCAGCATGGCCGGCGGGCTGAGGAAGGTCCAGTCGAGCGCGGTGTTGCCGCGCAGCGCGGTCAGCGCGTCGCGCGCGGCCTTGGCGCCGGGAATGATGTTGGGCGGCACGTGCGACGCGAACTCGGGCGTGTCCACCATCTGCACGCCGGGCGCGACGAACAGGCTGCCGGCGCCGCCGACCACCAGGAAGCGCTTGACGCCGGACTGCTCGACGCCGGCGACGATCGCGTCGTGGCCCTGCATGAACTTCGCGTAGAGATCCGGCACGTCCCAGCCCGGGTTGAACGCCGAGATCACGGCCTCGTGGCCCTTGACCGCGGCGGCGACGGCGTCCGCGTCGTTGACGTCCAGCGGCCTGGTGGTGAGCTTGGCCTGCGCCGCCAGCTTGGCCGGGTTGCGGGCGAGCGCGGTGACATGGTGGCCGCGCCGCAGCAGTTCGGCGACGAGCGGGGTGCCGACGAAGCCGGTGGCACCGATCAGGGCGATCTTCATGAAGTTCTCCAGGTAGTCGGAAGGAATGGTTGAACGATAGCGGCTTCACAATCGGCGCGGTAGCGGGGTAGGATTGCCATCACCTTGAAGCTGTACTTACGAATCGATGGATGACCTGAAACCGCTGGCCGTGTTCGCCGAAGTGGTCGACGCCGGCTCGATGAGCGGCGCGGCGCGGCGCCTGGGCATGAGCCCGTCGGCGGTCAGCCAGACGATCCGCGCGCTGGAGCAGCACGGCGGCGTGACGCTGCTGCACCGGTCGACGCGCAAGCTGGCGCTCACCGAGGCCGGCGAGCGCTACTACCCGCATTGCCAGCGCATGCTCGAGGCGGCGCGCGCGGCCGCGCAGTCGCTGCAGCAGGCGCGCGACGCGCCCACCGGCGAGCTGCGCGTGTCGGCGCCGGTCGGCTTCGCGATCCACGTCGCGCCCGCGCTCGCTCCCTTGCTGGAGGCCGCCCCGGAGCTGCGGCTGCGGCTGCTGGTGGACGACGCGATGATCGACCTGATCGACCATCGCGTCGATGTCGCGATCCGTGCCGGCCGGCTCGCCGATTCGAACTGGATCGCGCGCCGGCTGTGCGACTTCGACATGATCCTGTGCGCGTCGCCCGACTACCTCGAGCGCCACGGCACGCCCGCGACGCTGCAGCAACTGCCCGCGCACCAATGGCTCGCCTTCGGCCGGGAGACGCCGGTGGACGGCCCGCACGACGGCTTCGCCGCGCCCGGCAACGCCAGCCTGGGCGGCGCGGGCAAGGCGATCGGCAAGGGCGCGCTCGCCCTGTCGCAGCCGTCCACGATGCCGCTGGACATGCATTCCGCCGCCGGCGAGCGCCACCGCATCCACGTGCAGGCACGCATCGCCAGCAACAACCAGATCTCGCTGCAGCAGATGTGCGAACACGGGCTGGGCCTCGCGCGTCTCGCGCAGCCGGACGCCGCGTCCGCGCTCGCGCGCGGGACGCTGGTCCGGGTGCTGCCGCAATGGAAGTTCGCGGCGATTCCGGTGTGGGCGGTGACGCCGCGGCGCGACGAGGCGGAGGCGGCGAAGGTGCGGGTGGCCGTGGACGCCCTGAGGCGCTACTTCGCGACCCTGGCCACCACGGCGTCTGCCGACGCGGCCTGATCGGCGCCGCGCTTGCCGCACAGCGGCTGCGCCTTCGCCGCCACCTGAACGCCGAACAGCACGCAGCACCAGGCGACGAACACCCACAGCAGGAAGGCCGGGATGCAGGCCAGCGCGCCGTAGGCCGACAGCGACACCGAGTGGCTGAAGTACAGCGCGCAGCCGCGCCACGAGCCCCATGCCGCGATGCCGGCGGCAAGCGAGCCGAACGCGCTTGCGCGCCAGCTCAGCGCGTAGCCCGAGAACGCGCGCAGCGTCACGAACAGCACGACGATGCTCAGCGCGAACGGATAGTTGATCCGGGAGAAGTCGCCCGGCAGCAGCGCCAGCAGGGCCGACAGCGGATGCAGCAGCGCGAAGGCCAGCAACGCGCCGGTGGGCGCCAGCACGAGGAACGCGCAGTAGTGCAGCAGGCTCGTCGCGAGCGAACCCTTGGCGCCGCAGATCTTCTGGATGTGGCCCTCGAGCTCGCGCGCCATCAGAACCAGCGTGACGCAGAAGCCCGCGAGTCCCAGCGCGCCGATGTTCTGCGTGACCTGCGACGCCGCCGACAGCATCAGGTTGACGACGTCGCGGCTCTGCGCCGGCAGCAGGTATTGCGCGAGCACCGCCTCGAAGTCGTCGCGCGTGGCGGCCGAGACGCCGTAGAAGTTCATCACGCGCAGGCCCACCGTCATCAACGGCACGAGCGCCAGCACCGACGTGAACGCCAGCGAGCTCGCGCGGATCAGCGCCTCCTCGGTGACGAACGCGAACAACGCGTCCCACACGACCTGGGCGGCGCGGACGGCGCCATGGACGGGAGAGCGCCAGCTCAGGCCGGCGGCCGCCGGTCCGGGCGCGGACCACTGCAGCAGCGGTTTCCAGAATTCCATCAACGAGGGGGCGAGCACGAACGAGCGAGGCGCCGGAGTGGCGGCTCGCTGCGAAGGCAGGGGTTGCCGGTCAAGAACACGAGAGTTGGAGCGTATCGTGTCTGCGGAGTTCCGCAGGGGGTGGTCAGGGCGGGCGTGTTGGAACGAGACGGCTGACGACCGTTGCGGTCCCCCGACTTCGCGGATCGGACGCCTCGAAGCGGTCTTTCACGGACAAATCGGGGCGTTGATCAGCCCTTCGAAGCAACCCAGCGGCCACCTCTACCGACCTCAAGTGAGGGATTGGACACGCCGACCAGTGGGCGGAGGATCATCGATTCGCTCAGCGAATGGGAGGCTGGATGGCCGACGATGGAAAAGGCTTTTGGCAAACCATGCCCGGCGTCCTCACGGGAACGGCGGCAGTAGTTGGTGCGGTTGCCACGTTGATCGTGGCGTTGAAGCCGGCGCCCACCCCTGCGGGTATCGGTCCGGGCAGCCTCGGCTCGAACCCGGTCTCTGGGACTGGTAGCACAGGCGTGACGATACCCCCGCCGCCCCCACCGCCGCCGCCGCGACCATTGATGGGCCAGTTGCAGTATGGCGTCGGCTATGACCACAACGATCTCAACGCCAACGGATGGCTCTCCGTGACGACGCCGCAGGCCTGTTCCGACATGTGTTACGAGCGGGCCGACTGCAAGGCGATGACCTATGTGGCGAGCAACAGGAGTTGCTGGCTCAAGTACACAGTTGGCAATCGAGTCTCCGTTGCCAACGAAGTCTCCGCAGTCAAGAAGTAGCCAGGGACAGGCCCTGGGCAGCCCGGAACCCGGTTCAGCGGGAATTGATCATCCCTTTCGGTGGCGCCGGGTATGTCGCGTTGTATGAGATCGTCAGTCCGTCGGAAGTCGTGGTGCTGGCCGCGCGCCACCAGCGGGAAGACGGCTATCACGGACCCTGTTCAGGCCCGTGGCAGGCCGCCCGAAACCTGACACCGTTGGTGGGGGCGCACTGGTGGCGCCGGCCGCCACCCGCCCTCAGGTCGGAAAAGTGCCGGGCAGCAGGATGTCCCGCGTCACGTTCCGGATGTCGCGATGGCCGCAGAAGGCCATCGTGATGTCCATCTCGTTGCGCAGGATGTCGAGGCACTTCGTGACGCCTTGTTCGCCCATCGCGCCCAGGCCGTAGAGGAACGGGCGGCCGATCATCGTGCCGCGGGCGCCGAGCGCCACGGCCTTGAGCACGTCCTGGCCGGAGCGGATGCCGCCGTCCATCCAGACCTCGATGTCCTTGCCGACCGCGCCGGCGATGGCCGGCAGCGCCTCGATGGAGCTGGGCGCGCCATCGAGCTGGCGGCCGCCGTGGTTGGACACGACCAGCGCATCGCAGCCGGAGTTCGCCGCGAGCCGCGCGTCCTCGACGTCCATGATGCCCTTGAGGATCACCTTGCCGCCCCAGCGCTTCTTCACCCATTCGACGTCGGCCCAGCTGAGCGCCGGATCGAACTGCCTGGCCGTCCACTCGGACAGCCGGCTGACGTCGCCGACGCCTTCGACGTGCCCGACGATGTTGCCGAACGTGCGCCGCTTCGTGCCCAGCATGCCCAGGCACCAGCGCGGCTTAGTCGCGAGGTCGAGGATGTTGGCGAGCGTGGGCTTCGGCGGCGCGGACAGCCCGTTGCGCACGTCCTTGTGGCGCTGGCCGAGGATCTGCAGGTCCAGCGTGAGCACCAGCGCGCCGCACTTCGCAGCGCGGGCGCGTTCGATCAGCCGCTCGATGAAACCGCGGTCGCGCATCATGTAGAGCTGGAACCAGAACGGCGCCTTCGTGTTGGCGGCGACGTCCTCGATCGAGCAGATGCTCATCGTCGACAACGTGAACGGCACGCCGAACTTCTCGGCCGCGCGTGCGGCGAGGATCTCGCCGTCGGGATGCTGCATGCCCGTCAGGCCGGTGGGCGCGAGCGCGACGGGCATCGCGGCCGGCACGCCGATCAGCGTCGTCGCGAGGCTGCGGTTCTCCATGTTGACCGCCACCCGCTGGCGCAGCTTGATCTTGTGGAAGTCGCTCTCGTTGGCGCGGTAGGTGCCCTCGGTCCACGAGCCGGAGTCGGCGTAGTCGTAGAACATGCGCGGCACGCGCTTTTGCGCCAGCACGCGCAGGTCTTCGATGCAGGTGATCGTGGTCATGTCTTGGCTTGTCTCCGCGCCCTCCGGCGTGCCGTGATGGTAGCGCGGGACGGGTGCCCGCGGCGGTCGCGCGGCGCCGGTACGGCGTCGGCACGGAGCAGCATGTGAACCGGAAACTGGGTTTCTCGGCCGGTCATCGCAGCGCGTGGGGCCGTTGTCGTGCGGTGCGCGCGGGTGTGGCGGGTCGCGTTGCACGCGGTTCGGGGCAAGCGCAGAATCCGGCGCATGCCCCATCGCAGAGCCAGCTCCCGAATTCTCGCGAAACGCGAACCGGATCCGATCCTGCGTCGCATCGACGCGGTGGAGGTCACGTCCGGCTCGGTCGTCGCTTTCGTCTTCGTCGTCGTACTCACGACGACTCGCCTTGAACGGCCGGCTGCGGTGATCTGGACGTTCGCGATCATTCTTGTCGCGATCGTGGTGGCCGGTCGGGTGGCGCGTGCGGTGCGTCGACGCCGAATCCGCGCGCGCTCGCGCTGAAGCTTCACCTCGAGAATCGGGGCCGCGCGGCGCCGTGGATCAGGTAGGCTGGCGCTTTCGAATTTCAGGGAGAACGCGAGATGGCCACCATCCGCAACGGGAACAAATCCGTGCTGCTCGTCGTCGACGTCCAGGTCGACGTCATGAAGGACGGCTGGGACGCGCCGCGCGTCATCGCCAACATCGCGCATGCGGTCGAGCGGGCGCGCGTGCGCGGCGTGCCCGTGCTGTGGGTGCAGCACGAGAATGCCGACATGCCGTACGACAGCCCCGGCTGGCAATGGGTGCCCGAGCTGGTGCCGGCCGCGGGCGAGGTGCGGCTGTTCAAGAAGTACAGCTCCAGCTTCGAGGAGACATCGCTCGAACGTGAGCTGGATCGCCTCGGCGCGAGCCACATCGTGCTGGCGGGTGCGCAGTCCAACTGGTGCATCCGCGCGACCGCGTACGGCGCGCTGGATCGCGGCTACGACCTGACGCTGGTCGAGGACGGGCACACCACCGATTCGATGACTCGCGAAGATGGCACGGTGATCGAGGCGCGCGGCATCGTCGACGACCTGAACCTCGCGATGACGTGGCTCGCATATCCCGGCCGCAAGACGCGCATCGCGAAGGCGGCCGAACTCGAGTTCTAGAACAGCGTCGGCTCGTCCGGCCGCGCTTCCTCGGCCGGCTTCGGCTTCGCGGTGCTCGCCTGCCCACCCGACTTCTTCGCGCCGCGCGTGGCCGCCGCGGCGCCCGGGCGCGACAGCCCGCCCACGCGGACGCCCAGCAGTCGCAGCCGGCGGGTCAGGTCGACGCGCTTGAGGCACTGGCCGGCCACCTGGCGGATCTCGGCGGGGTCGCAGGTTGGGATCGCGATCGACTGGTCGCGGGTCACGGTCTTGAAGTCGTCGAAGCGCAGCTTGATGCCGATGGTGCGGCCGACCCAGCCCTTGCGCGACAGGTCGGCGGCCACCTGCGTGCACAGCTGCGTGAAGACGTCGCCGAGTTCTGCGCGGTCGCGCTTGGCATGCAGGTCGCGGTCGAAGGTGGTCTCGCGGCTCATCGACACCGGATCGCTGCTGGTGACGACGGGCCGGTCGTCGACGCCGTGCGACACGTCGTGCAGCCACTGCGCGGTGTTGACGGTGAAGTGCTGCGTGAGCCAGTCCATGTCGCGCGCGGCCAGCTCGCCGATGGTGTGGATGCCCAGCGCGTCGAGCCGCGCGCCGGCCTTCGGGCCGATGCCGTTGATGCGGCGCACCGGCAGCGGCCAGATGCGCGTGGGGAGGTCGTCCATCGTGAGCACGGTCAGGCCGTTGGGCTTGTCCAGCTCCGACGCGATCTTCGACAGCAGCTTGTTGGGCGTGACGCCCACCGAACAGGTGAGGCCGGTGGCGCGCTTGACGTTGTTCTTCAGCTCGTGCGCGAACGCGCGCACGCCGCCCAGCGGGTCGTGGCCGATGGTGTCGCGGATGCCGGGGACGTCGGTGAGGTCGATGTAGATCTCGTCGATGCCGCGATCCTCGATCACGGGCGCCAGCTCGGCCACCGCGGCCTTGAACTTGCGCGAGTAGAGGCGGTAGCTGTCGAAGTCCATCGGCAGCAGGATCGCGTGCGGCGCGAGGGCGGCCGCCTTCATCATGCCCATGCCGGAGAACACGCCGAAGGCGCGCGCCTCGTAGGTGGAAGTGGTGACGACGCCGCGGCCCACGTAGTCCTCCAGCCTGGCGAACTTCCATGTTCCGTCGTCCTGCTGCGCCGGCGTGTGCCGCCGGCCGCCGCCCACCACCGCCGCCAGCCCGCGGATCATCGGATAGCGCAGCAGTTCGACGGACGCATAGAACGCGTCCATGTCGAGATGCGCGATCACGCGGGGCAGCGGGTGGCTCATCCCGCCATTCTGTATGAAATCACAGGTGTTTCACAGAGCCGGCCTCCGGCGGCGGCGCGCGCCGCTGCGGACTGCCGCGGGACGGCGCCGGGGCGCGGCAGCGCCGTTCGCTACGGGATGCGATAGAACGGGTTGGGCATCCGGAACGCGCGGTCCGCGTGGCCGCCGGCCAGGTCGCTCGGCTGGTCGCCCAGGTTGACGACGATGTGATAGCCCTCGGCCTCGATCTTCGCCCGCGTCGCCGACTTGTAGTCGGTCACGCTCGCGCCCCCGTCGGCGCCGGCCGGCCGCAGGTACAGGCGCTTGTAGCCGCTGAACCCGACCTTCGCGAGGTTGCCCTCGGTGGCCAGGCGCTCGGACGCCGACTCGCGGCGGCCGGTGACGAAGAACACCGCGACCTTGTTGTCGATGGCGGCCTGGAACAGGTTGCGCGTGGCCACGATGGCCGTCGCCTTCTGCGTCTTGTCCCATTCGGACGACCCGCACGCGTGGCCCGGGTCGAAGCTGCAGGGGCCGTTCGCGATGTAGCCGAAGTCGTCGATCTTGAGCTGCTCGAGGTTGCTCAGCGAGGTCTCGTCGATGTCGAGGACGATGGCGGGCCTGACGACCTTCGGGTCCGCGATGCGCGCGAGCAGGTAGGCGCGCGCCTCGCCGGCGACGCTCGCCTGCTCCAGCTCGTAGCGCGTCTTGCCGCCTTCGGTGGCCTCGCCGTAGTACTGCTGCAGTTCCGCCTTGAGGTCGCCGAGGTTGTTCTTTGGAGCGATCGTGCAGCTGGCGCTCGAATACGCGTCGTTCAGGAACCTGGCCAGGCGCAGGCCTGCCACCGCGAGCTCCTTGTCGAGCAGCGGCATGGCCATCCTGTAGTACGCGTCGTCGATGACGAGCGCGCCGTTGCTGTCCAGCGGCGCCTTCGGGTTCCAGATCTGCTGCGCGACGGCGTGGGTCTCCTGCGCCCAGTCGACGGCGTTGGTGGAGTTCCCGAGCGCCAGCACCGCCGGATCCTTGAGCGGGCCGGCCTCCAGCTTCTCGACGTACGCGCCCCACGACCAGTAGGACATGTGGATCAGGCCGCTGTCCCACAGGACGTGCAGGTTGCCGAACTGCTTGACGTCGCAGCCGTCGCGCGAACACGTGGCGCCTTGCACCACGCCGGCGATCTGCTGGCCGTTGCCGCCCAGCTTCTCGAGCACGGTGTGCAAGGGCTGGTGGATGTCGCCGACGAAATGGATGGCGAACTCCAGGGCTTCCTTGCGCTCGAGGGCGGTCGGCGCGCAGGCGATCGCGTTGCGCAGGCGTTCGAGCTCGGCGACGATGCAGTCGCCCTTGCCGGTGGCCGGGCAGTCGCGGGCGGCGTCGTAGCTGCCGCTGGCCAGCGGGATGTCGACGAAGTGCAGGTTGTACGTCTCGCGGCGGCCGCCGCGCACGTCGTCCGCCCAGCTGGCGACCGAGGCCATCGAGGCCCCGAGCAGTCGCTGGACCGCGACCTGCGCGGCGGGTTCGAGCCGGCGCTGGGCGATCTCGGCCACGATGGAGTGGCCTTCCTGGCCATAAGCATGGCTGGCCTGCGCGACGAAGGCGAGCGCGGCTCCCGCCAGCGCGCGGGTGATTTTCTTGATCATGAATGCAATGCGGCCCGGATCTCTCCGGGCCGTTTCCAGTCGAGTTGCGTTGCCGCGAGGATCAGAAGAACGAGGCGCTCAGGCTGACCATGAACGCACGCGGCGCCAGCAGGTTGTAGGTGGCCGCGCTGATGTAGCCCGGATCCTTGCCGGTCGTCGGGTCGAGCGGACCCTTGTTCGCCTGGAAGTTGGTCGCGCTCGCGAAGGTCAGCGCCTTGCGGTCGGTCAGGTTGGTCACGTTGAACTTCAGCTTCGGGCTGCGCAGCCAGGTCGCGAAGTCGTCGAAGTTCCAGCCGGTGTCGAGGTTCATCGTGGTGAAGCCCGGCGCCTTCTCGGTGTTGACCCAGTCCGCCCAGAAGCTGCCGCGGTAGGCGGCGTTCAGGTCCGCCCAGAACGGGCCGTGGGTGAAGGCGCCCCCGAGGTAGACGGTGTTCTTCGGGACGTCGACGAACGACTTGCCCTGGGTCGCGTACGTGCCGTCGCCGATGGTCGCCGTGTTCGCTTCGATGATGGACTTGGTGTAGGCGTAGGACGCGTACATGCTCAGGTCCTTGTAGAGCTTGTAGCTGGCTTCGGCGTTGAAGCCGCGCTGGTGCAGCTCCGGCACCGTCACGTACACCGTCTGCGCGCTGGCGTCGTCATAGCCCGAGACCTGCTTGTTCTTCAGGTCGGAGGCGTACAGGTCGGCGCTGGCCGACAGGTCGCTGCCGTTGTAGCGCCAGCCGAGATCCAGCGTGTCGGCGGTCTCGGGCTTGTTGTTGTCGATCGCGGCGAGCTGCGCGGCGGTGATGCCGCTGTACGCGAGTTCGCCCGGGTTCTGCTTGTAGAACTCGATCACCGCGTTGCTCTGCGTGATGACGCCGTTGACCGGCGCGCGGAAGCTGCGGCCGTAGCCGAGGTAGAACTGGTTGGCGGTGTCGAGCTGGAACTTCAGGCCCGCCGACGGCGTGAAATTGTTCCAGGTGTCGCTGGACGAGCCGCCGAACTGCTGCAGGTAGGCCGCGCCGCCGTAGGCGCCGTAGTGCTGGTAGCCGTAGCCCTTGCGCGTGACGTTGGTCTCGGCGCCCGCCACCGTCAGCGTCCACTGGTCGTTCGGCGTCCAGTCGTTGCTGAGGAACACGCGCGTGAGCATGGTGTCGGTCTGGTCGAGGTAGTTGAGCTGCGGCGCGCCGCCGGTCGTGTACGTGACCAGGTTGCTGTTGCCCCAGATGCTGAGCGGGTTGTCGCCCGAATCGACGTGCGAGTAGTTCTGGAACTGCTTCTCGCGCGGCGCATCGGCCCAGAAGCCGTAGGTCAAGGTGTCGTTCTCGCCGAAGTCTTGCGTCAGCTTGGCGATCACGCCCGGGCGCCAGGTGGTGGAACCCGAGTACGCGTACGTCATCACCTTCTTGTTGTTGGTGACGACGCCGTCGCCGTCCAGGTCGTAGTTCACGTAGCTGAAGCGGCCGACGTTGGCGGCCGAGGTGCTTTCCGTGAAGGTGTAGCCGGTGCCGCCGCCGCCCGAGCCGTACTGGTAGTAGGGCACCACCGACAGGTGCAGCGTGCTGCTCAGCGTGAACTCGCCGTCGAAGCTCAGCATGTAGTCGGTGAAGGGATTCTCGTGCAGCTTCCAGTAGTTGGTGTCGGTCGACGACGTCGGCGTGGCGTCGTAGTTCGTGTAGTAGTCCGCCGCGGCCTGCGCCTTGGTCAGCTTCAGGTAGCCGCCGCGACGGATCTCGCGGTTCCACTGCAGCGATGCCGAGATCGAATCCTGGGCGTCGATGGTCAGCACCGACTTGCCGTCCATCTTGTCGACCTTGGCGTCGCCCTTGCCGCGCCACAGGTCGGTGGTGTTGTTCGAGTACGAGTACCACGAGCGGAACGGGCCGGTGTCGCCGGTCTGCACGCGCAGGAACTCGCGCTTGTATTGGTGGCTGCCGGCGGACAGGCCGGTGTCGACGCTGGACGTGTGCGACGGGTCGATGGTCGACCACGCGATCGTGCCGCCCGCGGCGCCGGCGACCGCCTGGTCGACGTCCGGATAGCCCTGCAGGACGGTGATGTCGTTCATGTTCTCGGTGTCGCCGTACTCGGTCGGGTACACCGTGTAGCTGCCGCTGTCGTTGACCGGCGCGCCGTTGACCGTGACGCCGATCTCGTCGTTGGTGAAGCCGCGGATCTGGTAGTTGGCGTCGAACAGGCCCGACGGGTCGTCGGTGATCGACACGACGCCCGGGATGGAGCCGATGATCTGCGCGTAGTTCGCGCCCGGCGCGACCTTCTCGATGGCCTTGCGGGTGACCGTCGACACGGCCTTCGGCGCGGACTGCACCGTCATCAGGCCGCCGCCGAGGGAAGGCGTTCCACCGACGACGGTGACCAGCTGGGTCTCCTGTTCGATCGCGCGCTGCGAGGCGTTGGCGTTGGTGGTGTTGGACGTGGTGGACGTGTTGGCGCGTTGCGGGGTCTTGCCCTGCGCGTCACCGCTTTGCGGTGCGGAGGCGGCCGTGGCGGGGGCCACCTGCGCATGCGCGCCGGTGCAGATCGCAACGACGGCAAGGGCCAACGAGTTCAAGGGGAAGCGCATCGGTTTTCTCTCGGGAGTCGGTTGTGGGATCCGGGACGTCGAATCGCGCGACGTGGCCAACCCCGCCCTCACGAAGACAGGCGCGTCTCACGCAGGCGCAATCGCGCTCGCGTTCTGGGCGAGGTGGACCAGGGCTGACGGCGGCTGCACGCACGGCGACCCGGAAAAGGGGCGAGTTTTGCGACGCACCGTGACAGTGTTAAGACCGTCGTCGATTTGCAACAATGTTTCGCCTGTCCGTCCGGCGTGTTAAGTGCCGGATAGGGCTGGCCATATCGCAGGAACCGGGCCAGGGCGCGGCGGGCCGCACGACCCGGACCAGCGCAGGCGCCGGCCGACGTTCAGGCGAGCTTGTCGGCCGCCAGCTTGCCCACGGTCGCCGCCAGCCCCGTCGCGAGGCAACCCCAGGCGGTATCGATGAACGACAGGGCCAGCGGCCAGTCGCGCAGCGTGGCCATGTTGGTGAGGTCGTAGGTCATGTAGGTCATGAACCCGAACAATGCGCCCCAGGCCGCGGCCATCGGCCAGTCGCCGGCCGCGCGCGGCAGCACCACGAAGGCCATCAGGCCGATCGCGAACAGCAGGTAGAACGCCGCCGCGGCGACGAAGTTGGGCTGTTCCGCCATCAGGTGGCCGATGCCGCGCGCGTACAGCGGGCGCGCGACGCCGCCGATCCAGATCACGTCGAGCGCCATCATGGTGAGGACGATCGCGAGCCAGGGCAGGAACAGCTTCATCGGCGGACTCCTGGTGGGGGGTGCGAGGCGGCGTCGGCGAGGCGGACGCCCGCGCGAGGCCCCATCGTCGCACGCCGGCCGCAAGCGCGGCTTCAGCTTCAGGACGGCCGCCGCACGCCACGCCGGACAATGCGCCCAGCGCGCGCCCGTCGGCGCGCCACTCGTGAAGGCCGATCCATGACCCCGCCGCTGAAGCGCTTCGTCCACGTGTTCAAGGTGCGGCCGCGGCTGTTCATCGTCATCGCGCTGGGCGTGCTCACCGGCCTGTTCCTGCCGCAGGGCATCGCGTCGCAGCCGATCTCGCGCTGGCTCATTGCATGGAACGTCGGCGCCTGGCTCTACGTCGCGCTGGCCGCGGCGATGATGATCCGCTCGTCCAAGGGCCACATGCGGCATCGGGCGCAGCTGCAGGACGACGGCAAGTACGCGATCCTCGGGCTGACGGTGTTCTCCGCCGTCGCGAGCCTGGTCGCGATCGCCTGCGAGCTGTCGGTGGTCAAGGACCTGCACGGCCTCTCGCGCGGCCTGCACATCGCGCTGGCGGGGCTCACGGTGCTGTCGTCGTGGAGCTTCATCCAGGTCATGTTCACGCTGCACTACGCGCACGACTACTACCTCGCGGCCTGCCACGGCCACAAGCCGGGCCTGCAGTTCCCGGACGACGAGGATCCGGACTACGGCGACTTCTTCTACTTCTCGGCGATCATCGGCACCTCGGGCCAGACGGCCGACGTGTCGTTCGTCACCAAGCCGATGCGGCGCATCGGCTCGTTGCACTGCATCCTCGCCTACCTGTTCAACACCACCGTGCTGGCGCTGTTGATCAACATCGGCGCGAGCCTGTTCTGAGAACCTGTGAACGAACCCGCCACGCCCGCTCGTCCCGTCAAAACACGCCCGCTCTGCGTTGCAAATGCTCGTCGTAGCCCGAGCTACGTCTGCGCTTTGCGCCTTGATCGGACGCGTTTTGAC
>Ga0302314_10006934_pt1 | contig 20431 bp, 18 predicted proteins | sample III_Palsa_N2_3_FD_200533 | JGI IMG/M metagenome (GOLD analysis project Ga0302314, IMG submission 200533) | Peat permafrost microbial communities from Stordalen Mire near Abisko, Sweden - III_Palsa_N2_3 | ecosystem: Environmental > Terrestrial > Soil > Palsa > Peat permafrost | place: Sweden... | reverse complement strand
CGACGCCGAGGCGATCGTCACCCCCGACGCGACCGCGGTGACGCCCATCAGGGTAGTGATCACGCCGATGATCGCGCCAAGGATGGGCATGCCCGCCGCCGCGAAGGCACCGAAGGTGATCATCAAGATGATGAACGCGATGACCAGGCCGATCAGCTCGGGCGTCTCGGGGATTGGCGGGTTCCAGCCCGGATAGACGCTGCCGTTGTACTCAACCTTCAGGCCGTCCGCCTGCACCGGTTTGATCGCGGCCTTGACGGCGCTGAGGTTGGCGTCCGTCACTTTTGTCGGCGGCACCGACCACTGCACCTGCCCGAGCGCGATCGTGCCGCTCTTCGATATCAGGTGGCTCTGGAAGGGGGTCGTGACGGTGGCGACCTGCGGTATCGACTTGAGCTTGGTCAGGGCCGCCTCGATCGCCGCCTTGTCGGCCGGGCTGGTGACCTTGGCGCTGCCGCCGGCGGTGGCGAAGACGATCGTGCTCTGCCCACCGCTGAAAGCCGGGAGCCTGGCGGTCAGGATGTTCGCGGCGTTCTGCGACTCGGTGCCGGGGATGCTGAAGGAGTCGTTGGTCTTACCGCCGCTCGCCTGGGCGATGGCGATGGCCGCGATGGCCGCGGCCAGCCATACCGCCAGGACAAGCCGCCGATGCCCGAACGCCAAGCGGGCGAGTCGGTACAGGTAGTTCGACATGGAATGGTCTCCACGGATCGGGTGCGGTCTTGGTTCCCGGTCCGAGGCTAGGCGATTCGCTAGCCGGTCGTCAAGTGAATGGCTAGCCGAGCGTATGGTGAATCACTTGCCGATTGGCTGGTGATTTACCTCCCGTTAACTTGTATACTGCGATCCGGATACATCACTGAGGAGTCACCCATGGCGACGCCTGTCAAGGGCACCTCCAGCCGCGCGGCCCAGGCCGAGCGGACCAGGCAGCAGATCCTTGAGACCGCGCAGCGGCTATTCACCGAGCTTGGCTACGACGCGACCTCGCTGCAGATGATCGCCGACGAGATGGGGCTGACCAAGGCCGCCCTCTACTACCACTTCCGCACCAAGGACGAGATACTTCACGAGGCCATGCTGCCCGGGATCCTGCGGCTCAAGGCCCTGCTCAAGGAGGCGGCCGAGATGCGCGGGCGGCGCGCAAGGATCGAGCACCTGGTGGCCGGCTTCGTCGATTTCCTCGTACAGAACCGCCACTACGCGGTGATGGCGGCCAGCGATCCCGCCGCCAAGCGGGACAAGTTGAACGAGTCAGCGAAGCTCCGCGAGTGTGCCCTCACCCTGTTCTTCGGCGATAACCCAACCGGCACCGAGCGGCTCTCGCTGAGCATCCTTTACCACCTGCCTGAGTGCTTGCCAGAACTGGTCGACCTGACCGACGCCGAACTGCGCGAGGCCCTTTACGCGACGGCGGTCCGGCTGCTGCGGGTCCCGTCCGGTTCCCGAGCATGCCTTAAGCCGCTTCCGTTCAGATAAGAAGAATTGGGTCTTTCGAACGGGAGCGGCCGATTCTCGCCAGCTAACGTCTATCTGGCGCGGCTGGCCACCCGTGACGCCTGTTATGACCGGGGCCGGCCGTACGACCGATATGGCAGACAGCTCCTGGGAGGCACTCGTGACCGAGTCATCCGTCAGCCCGCTTCGCGACCCGGCCGTGCCCGCCGTCATCGAGTTCGCTACCTCTCTTGGCGTGTCGACGCTCTACCTGACGACAGCCGTCAGGACAACGGCGGCGGCACCGAGCCCCAGCGGCGAAGCGGCTGGATCATCGAAACCAGTGCTGAAGATCTGACCGCCGATAGCCGGTCAGATCTTCAGCACTATTGTTCTGGCGAGACCCGTCTCGGTAGTTACCTGCTGGTACGAGCTCATCCATCCCATCCTGTGACCTAAGTACCTGATCCCCCAGGAACTTGCCATTATGATCTGGTCTGCTTAGGTATGGGCGTTACGGGTGCGGCCTGTCAAGGATGCTTTGCCGCATGCGCAATGAGGCGTTGGATGATGCGCCAGCGCCGCCCTACCCACACTGCCGGTTCTGGAAGCTTCGGGAGTCCCTGGCGTCGCCGCCGGGGTGGCGGACCGGCAAGCGATAGGGGAATGGGCATAACGACGGGGAAGGACGAGGAGTGCAGCCGCTAACTAGCGATGATCCCGCCATGGTCGGGGGCTACCGGATCCAGGCGCGGCTCGGCGGCGGGGGGATGGGCCGGGTATACCTGGCGTCCACGCCGGCCGGCCGGCCGGTAGCGCTGAAGGTAGTGCGATCAGAACTCGGCGAAGACCCGGATTTCCGCATCCGCTTCCGCCGGGAAATCCAGGCGGCCCAGCGGGTGCACGGGCTATACACCGCGCAGCTTGTCGATGCCGATCCAGACGCCACGCCACCCTGGCTGGTGACCACGTACGTGCCCGGGCCATCCCTTGAAGAGGCCATTGACCATCATGGCCCGATGCCTGAGGCGATGGTATTCCGGCTCATCGCCGGGGTCGCCGAGGCACTCGCGGCCATCCATGCCGCCGACGTCGTGCACCGTGACCTCAAGCCATCCAACGTGCTGCTCGCCAGCGACGGGCCGCGGGTGATCGATTTCGGTATCGCGCAGGCGCAGGAGGCGACCTCGCTCACGCGCAGCGACGTCATGATGGGCTCACCGGACTTCCTGTCACCGGAGCAGGTGCTTGACCTGCCCATCACCCCGGCGATCGACGTGTTCGCCCTCGGCTCGATCGCCGTCTACGCGGCGGTCGGCAGACCGCCCTTTGGCTATGACAACATCATGGCGGTCGCGCACCGCGTGGTGCACGAGCCCCCAGACCTGACGGGCTGCCCGGCGCAGCTGCTCACCCTGATCGAGGCCTGCCTCGAGAAGCAGGCGAAGGACCGGCCCTCGCCCAGCCAGATCATCGAATTCTGCGTGGCGCGCGCGGCCACGACAGCCGACTCAAGCCAGCCCTGGCTGGCCTGGAGCATGGCGAGTGCCGCGCCGGGTGCCACACCGAGCGCCACACCGGGAGGCGGCGCGGAGTCGGTCGGCGCGGCAGCCGCCACGTGGCCGGACTCCGCACAGCTAGCGACGGCCCAGACGGTCAAGCTCGGCGGCGATGCTAGCGGAACCGGTGCTGGCGGAAATGCCGGCGAGGGGCAAGCCGGCGGCGAGGGGCAAGCCGGCGGCGAGGGGCAAGCCGGCGGCGAGAAACCGCCGAGACGGCGCCTACCGTTCGGCGCCGCCGTGGCCGCCGCCGCCGCGCTTGTCGCCGCCGTGGTCGTCGCTCTCGTGGTATCCACCCATCTCGCCGACGCGGGCAACACCGCTCTCGGTAACGCCGCCCGCAACGTTACTGCCACGAGGCATCAGGCCACCCCTACCGATAGCGCCACCGCCGACGCCTCCCCGTCAGCGCCAAGCACCACCTCCCGCGCCTCCACCCCCCGTACCTCCACCCCCCGCACCTCCACCCCCGCGCGCGGCCTCGGTTCTCCCTCGCCCTCCCCGACGCGGTCCCAAAGCGCGGTTCCCGCCCCGGCCAAGCCCGTGGTCCTGCTCTCTCAGGACCATCCCGTCACCGCGTCGTCGATCCAGGGGTATCCATGGGCGGCGGCTAACGCGGTCGACGGGAACCTCACCACCCGCTGGTCAAGCGCGTGGAGTGATCCGCAATGGCTTGCGGTCGACCTCAGCGCCGTCTATCACATCCATAAGGTCGTGCTCTACTGGGAAAACGCCTACGCCTCGGCCTTCAAGCTCCAGGTCTCCGACAACGGGTCGACCTGGACGGATCTCTACCCGACGATCTCGGGCTACGTCGGCAAGCAGTCAATTGAGGTGAGCGGCACGGGTCGTTACGTCCGGATGTACGGCATACACCGTGCCACGGGGTACGGGTACTCGCTGTTTGAATTCCAGGTCTTCGGCAACTGACTTAAAAATCCTTCCACGGAACGGACCGAGCCGCCTATTAAGGCCACAAGCCGAATTCTTAACCTGTTACGAACCTTAACCTGCCATGAAGCCTCGGCCCGGTGCGGTGGAAAGCCCGTAGGCTTCGACCCGTGAGCGAGCCTGGCAGTACCGATTCTGTGGGCGAGCGGCTGAGGAACCTGCGCCACAGCCTCGGGCTGAGCCAGGAACAGCTGGCACGGCGGCTCGACGTCTCCTTCGTCACCGTCAACCGGTGGGAGTCCGGCCGAACCCAGATCTCCGCCAAGGCGGCGGCGGCGCTCGCCGAGCTTGAGGCCGGCGCCAACAGCACCGCCAACAGCACCGCCAACAATGGCAGCACCGCGCTACCGGTGGCGCGATCCAGTTTCGTCGGCCGCGAACGCGAACTCGCCGAGCTTGCGCAGTTGCTGCGGCAGTCGCGGCTCGTCACGCTCATCGGCCCGGGCGGCGCGGGCAAGACCAGGCTGGCGGCCGAGGTACTGAGCCGCGGCGCCGTGAGCGGCGCCGACGTCGTCTTCGTGGGCCTTGAGCAGGTCCGGCATCCGCGAACGCTCGCCTCGGCGCTCGCTTCCCGGCTCCAGGTGCATGACCTGCAGGGCACGCCGCTGCTTCAGTCGCTGGTGGCCGCGCTTTCCGCGGGAGCAAAAAAGCTGCTGCTGCTCGATGGCGCCGAGCGGCTGACCGATCAGGTCGCCGAGCTGGCCGACGAACTGCTTGACGCGGTGCCGGAACTACGGATCATGGTCACCAGCCGGGTCGTGCTCGGCATGCCGGGCGAGGTGTGCTGGACCGTCCCGCCGCTCGCCTGCCCGTCCGTGGCGGCGGGAGCGGCCGACATCGCCGGTTCCGACGCGGTACAGCTCTTCATCGCCAGGGCGAGCGAACGGATGCCCGACTTCCGCGCCACCGACGTCGCGCCGCACGCGATCGCCGAGCTATGCCGCAGGCTTGACGGCCTGCCGCTGGCGATCGAGCTGATCGCGGGCTGGGTCGGCACGCTATCGATCAGGGAGATCCTGCAGCAGCGGGCCGTCCTGCTCGACTCGGAGCCGACCACCCGCGCCGGCCGTCGACTAGCCGACGTGCTGCAGGTGAGCTACGACTTGCTGACCGTCGAGCAACAGCGGCGGCTGGCGATGCTCAGCGTGTTCGCCGGACCGTTCCGTATGGCCGACGTGCAGGCCGTCCTCGATGTGGACGCGCCGACGGCCATCGCCACCATCAGGGCACTTGTCGACTCATCCTGGCTGATCGTTACCCGCGGTACCGAGCAGAACGTGTTCAGCCTGCTGGAGACCATCGCCACCTTCGCGGCGCTACAGCTGGACAAGAGCAAGGACGGCCCGGCGGTCCGACGCCGGCACGCGCTGCACTTCGCCTGGGTGGCCGCGGAAAGCGAGCAGGCGCTTGCCGGACCGGACGCGGCGGAGTGGGCCGCGCGCCTTGCCGCTGCCGTCGCCGACCTGGACCTGACGATGCACTGGGCGGACGAGCACGGTGACGTCGACCTCGGCCTGAACGTCGGCTCGGCGCTGTGGCGCTGGTGGCTGTTCAGCGGCAGGCTCGCGGTCGGCCGTGGTTGGCTGGCCACGTTCCTCGCGGCGGTCGGCGACCGCGCGGACGAGGTCACCGGCCGCGCTTACTGCGCCGCCGCCGTGCTTGCCGCGGAGAATGGCGACTACAGCGAGGCGGTCAGGCAGGCCGAGCTGGCCATGACGATCTTCGGCCCGCTCGACCTGAAGCCCCGGATGACGCTGGCCGCTACCGTCATCGGCTCGGCAAGCCGCTATCTCGGCAACCACGAGGGTGCCAGGCGCGGCTTCGAGCGAGCGATGGAGCTGCGTGCCGAGCTTGGCGACCGGCGGGGCATGTCGGTGGCGATCAACAACCTGGCACTGCTCGAGCTTGACGACGGCAACCTGAATCGCGCGCAGGAACTGTTCGAGCAGGCGCTGACCATTAAGCGCGAGTTCGGCGAGCAGCGGTCTATCGCCATCGGCCTGGCGAATCTGGCCGATGCGCTGATCAGGACCGGCCAGTGGGACGAGGCCGAGACGGTGCTCGCCGAGGGTGCCGGCCTTGCCGCGGGGAACCCGCAGCTGATCGGCACCATCGCCTGCAACCAGGGGGCGCTTGCCGCCCATCGGCGGGACTGGGCGCTTGCCACCGAGCGGTTCGAGGCAGCGATCGCGGCGTCGCAGGCCGGCGGCCATCCACACGACGTGGTCGAGGCGATGATCGGACTTGGCCGGATGAACGCTCAGGCCGGAGATCACCAGGCCGCCGTCGAGCGGCTGCACGCCGCCCGCGCGCTGGCAACCGAGATAGGCAACCCGCAGCGAATCGCCGAGGCGGAGACGGCCCTCGCCGAGGTAACCGGCCAGGATGGGGCCAGCCAGGCGGCGGCTCACATGGCTGCCACCGGCATGGCTGCCACCGGCATGGTGCCACGGCCGGAGAACCTGACCAGCCGACAAGCCGAGGTGCTCACGCTGCTTGCCGCCGGCCTGAGCAACAAGCAGATCGCGGCCGAGCTGTACCTGAGCACCGCCACCGTCGAGCGCCACCTGGCCACCATTTACCGCAACCTCGGCCTCGGCGGCCGGGTCGAGGCGGCCAGGTTCGCCATGGAGAACGGTCTCGGCGGGCAACTTCCGTCCGCTCGCTGAGCGCGCACCGTCCCCTTCGAAGCGCACGGTGTTATAGCGCTGCTGACCGCTGAATTACATGGTTGCCGTGATTCGGCCGACCGCCTGGCCCGGATAGAAAGGTGCAGGGCTTGGTCACCATGGCGACAGGGGCAGGGAGATACCAGTGCACGAACAGCTGCTCGGCTCGACGCAGCCTGTTCTGTCTATCTCCCTTGAGCCGGGTGAGAGCGTCATCGCCGCCACGGGCGAGTTTGCCTGGATGACGGACTCGATCCAGATGACGGCCGGTCAGGCAGGGATGAGCAGCTACCTGGCGAAGGCTGGAGCCGGGACGGTCGCGTTCGCGTCCCGGCAGCCGGGCGCCATCATGCCCGTTGAGGTAACGCCTGGGCGCGAATTCATGGTGCACCGCCGTGCCTTCCTGGCGGGGACGCCGGGAATAGAGCTGAGCACCGGCTTCCGGCAGTCGCTTGGCACGAGGGGAACGGCCGCCGAGGAATTCATCATGCGGCGAATCGGCGGCTCCGGTCGTGCGTGGGTCGAACTGTCTGGCGAGGTCGTCCGGCGCGACCTGCGGGCCGGCGCTTCGCTCCGTACCCATCCCAGGCACATCGGCATGTCCGATGCGTCGGTGGCCATCCAGCTCGCCGAGCTTGCGGCACCTGCCGAAAGTCAGGCCGGCAACGACGCCCGCCAACTGGCGGTTCTCTCCGGACCCGGCTCTGTCTGGCTGCAGTCCTGACCATCGGCATCCCGCCGCAAAGAGATCGGGGTACGCCTATCTTTCCTTGCTTTATCCTCGCTCGGGCTTGCCGATGGGCCCGGGCCGCCAGCGGGTGCCGAGCGTGCCCACCGCGGCTTGCGTCCCGGTCAGGCCTCCGCCCGGTCCGCGCAGCACGTAGCCGATGCCGACCGCGATGGCGGCACCGAGGCCCGGCCCGGCCAGGTAGGCCCACCACGCGGTCCAGTCATTGAGCACCAGGGCGGGCCCGAGCGACCTGGCCGGGTTCATGGAGGCGCCGCTTACCGGCGCTCCCCACAACCCGGCGAGCGCGATGTAACTGCCGACGCCGATCGCGGCGAGCGGGCCGAGTTGCTGCGCCCCTGACGCGGTTCCCAGGATCACGCTCACCAGACCGGCGGTCAGGACTACCTCCCACAGCATTGCGGTGATCGTCGTGATGCCACTGCCCGGCAGGGTGAGGCCCGCGCTGCCCTGCTTGCCGATCAGCGCCCACAGCAGCAGCGTGGCGAGGACGGCCCCGGCGAACTGGGCGACGATGTAGGCGGGCACCCGTTTCCATGGGAAGTCGCCGCGCAATGCGAAGGCAGCGCTGACCGCGGGATTGAGATGCGCTCCGGACACGGTGCCCATGAACAAGATGATGGCCGCCACCATCAGCCCGGGCGCGACCACCCGCGCGCCGTACGGGACGGCCTGGCCGCCGAACCTTGCGTTGACCATCCCCGCCCCCACGGCGACGAGAACGAGGAAGAAGGTCCCGAGGACTTCGGCGAACAACCGCCGCCACTCGTAGCGGTCATCATGGAAGTCGAACTGCCGAGCGACCGAGTTCGGCTGCTGTGTTGACCGCAAGGCGACCTCCCCCGTACCCGGCAGGAATTAGCGGCTTATGCGCCTGCGGGGCCGGCTCCGCATCCGCACGGCGCCGAGGGTGAGGGCGCCGAGGAACACGACGATGCCTATGATCAGCAGGTAGAGCAGGCCCTTCGCCACCACGCCGACGATACCAAGCACGATCGCCACGATCACAAGCAGCAGGAAGAAAGCGATCATCGGTCTTCCGTTTCTTCGTCAGCTCAGCGTCGGCCGAGCAGTCGCGCGCCGTCGGCGCCCGGCTGGTAGGTCAGGTCATAGTGCGCGAAGACCGCTTCCTCGTCGCCGGCCGGCAGCTCGCCGTCGGTGTCGATCGAGGGAGCGTCCTTCACCTGCTTCTTGTCGTAGGCGACCTTGAGGTAACCCGGACCTACGGTGGCCTCGCCAAGGGGAACGAAGACAAGCCTGTGCCTGGTTGGTATCCCGATCCGTACCGTCGCGAACGACGGCAGGTCGGTCACGGTGTTGACGTAGACGGCCTCAAGCTCCCCGATCTTGTGGCCCTCCGCGTCGACCACGTCGTGACCGCGCCATTCCCTGATATCGGCAGCTTCGAACATCCTGGCCCTCTTCCTTGGCGGCGCGGCACTTACTCGGAACTGCTTCCCCGCAGCGCGGCACTTACTCCGAACTGGCCGACCCGATGGTGCGGGTGGACGGCCGGGGCTAACTCCAGCCCGAGGTGCCGATCCTTACGGTCACGCCTCACCGGGCTGCTGATCGTCGGCCGGCGGTTCCCCGACTGCCTGATCGCTGGCCGACCCGCTGCCCGACGGTACGTTCGCGTCGAACAGGGTCGTGGCGCCCGCCGCCCGCGCCTGCGCGTCTTCCGTCCGCTCGCGGAGCCGCTCAAGCGACTCGCCGTCGCCGTACGGTATGGCGGCCTCGACCCGGTCGCTCGCCTGCACCTCTGGCAGGTCCATGACGGCGTCGACCAGGCTGGCACGGTAACCGGGCCGCACGTAGGCATCCTTCGCATGCATTGAGGTCCGGACGGTGCCCTCCGGGCCGCTTCCGGTCGTCACCTCCGCCTCGGCGACGGTCTGGTCCCCCTCGTCCTTGATCTCAACGTGACGTGGTGTCTCTGGGTTGGTCATGGGTCTTCTCCTGGGTTCGCTAGTCCTGGCAAGACCACAGGCACGTCCTGGCAAGACCACAGGCACGGTAGTCGACCTGCCATTTTGCCCTGCCCCGTCTTCCTTGGCTGAAACAGGCGTGGACTCGCCCAGAATGGGCAGCAGGGCACCCATGTCAACGAAACATGAACGCGCCAGACGGTACGGCCGCATCGCCGCCGCGGTTCTGGTCGTCTGGGTGCTGATCGTCGGCATCCTCATCGGCATCGGCAAGCTCATCATGACCGTCAAGAACGGGCAAGGGAACCTGCTCGGCGACCACACGATCCCGCACTGGTTCGCCGCGCACCGCACGCCCAACCTGAACAACTGGAGCCTGACCTTCAGCAACCTCGGCGCCACGCAGGACATCCTCATCGTCAGCGTCGTCGCCGCCGTGGTGGTTCTCGCCGCGACCAGGCGCTGGCGGCCGGTGATCTTCCTCGCGGTGGTGATGTTCGGCGAGCTTGCCGCCTTCCTAGGGGTCGCCGAAGTGGTCAAGCGCCCGCGGCCTGACGTTCCGCACCTGGACTCGAACCTGCCTACCTCGGCGTTCCCGTCCGGTCACATGGCCGCGACCACCTGCCTCTACGTCGCCATCGCGATCCTGGCCATCGGCCTGGCGCGCGGCTGGTGGCGGTACCTCTTCCTGATCCCGGCGGTCGTCATGCCGGTCATGATCGCCCTGGCCCGCATGTACCGTGGCGAGCACCACCCCACCGACATCCTCGCCAGCGTGCTGTTCGCCGCGCTCTGGCTGACCGCGACCACCCGGCTTATCAAGCCGAACGAAGACGACCGCCGACCCGCGCACGAGACGGCGAGCGGCCGACCGCGCCGAATGCTGTCCATGCGCCGGCGGGAGGCCGCGACCACGACTAGTTAACTAGTTAACCCGTTCAGAATCAGCGACATAGATCTCGGGAAACGGGGTAGCCGCACTGCCATGTCATCGACATCATCGCCCACCCGGATGCGCCATGGCGCCCGGCGCGCGGCCGACAGTACAGCCGCGCATGCCCTGGCCAGGGCCGGCCTTACCGCGCGCGGGGTCATCTACGTGCTGATCGGCTGGGTCGCGATCCTGGTCGCGGTCGGCCGGAGTTCGCGGGAAGCCGACCAGCTTGGTGCCCTGCAGTTGCTCGTGGGCAAGCCCTACGGCGCTGTTTCGCTGTGGCTGCTTGGCATCGGATTCACCGCCTATGCGCTGTGGCGGCTCAGCGAGGCGGCCTTCGGCGTCACCGGTGAGGGGAACGGTGCCGGCCCCCGCCTGAAGTCGCTTGGCCGCGCCCTCGTCTATGCCAGTTTCGCCCTCCTGACGTTCCAGGTGATCACCGGCGCGCACAGCAGCCAGGCCGGCCGGCAGGAGGACGTGACCGCCAAGGTCATGCATCATTCCGGCGGCCGGTGGCTGGTGGGCATCGTCGGGCTGATCGTGGTGATCGCCGGGTTGATGCTCGTCGTCCAGGGCCTCCGTCGTAAGTTCATGAAGCTGATGGATACCTCGCGGATGAGTCGGCGGACGCACCGCGTCGTCGAGTGGCTCGGCGTGATCGGGACGGCAGCCCGCGGCCTGGTGTTCGCGCTGGCCGGCGTCCTGGTGATCGACGCCGCCGTCACCTACAGCCCGTCGAAGGCGGGCGGTATCGACAAGGCGCTGCTCACCCTCCGCGACCAGCCGTTCGGCGAGTTCCTGCTTTGCCTGGCGGCGGCCGGCCTGATTATCTTCGGCGTCTACGGCCTGTGCGAGGCCCGGTGGCGGCGGGTGTGAGCTCGCGGCCGGACCGGTCACTACGCCGCGCCGAGCTGACAGACGCGCTTGTCGCCGCCGCGCTGGCCGTCGCGAGCCTGCCACGCTCCGAGCCGTAAAATGGGCCTAACCTTTCACGCCCGGTAGGGTACGGAACGGACCGGGCCGGCTCCGGACGGCCAGCCATATCCCGGACCCGCGAAGGCGCGGTCCGTTACGAGGACTGATTTTTTCCAGCAGCCCGCGGGAGGGCCGAACCCTCGACTCGTGGAGCTTCTTGATGCCGCGACATGCCCGGCCGCCGGTGCTGCTCTCCTACGCTACGTTCATCCTCATCGGTGTTACCGCGGGAGCCAATGGCGTCCTGCTTGTCGCGCAGATGGCCGACTACCGTGTTGACCAGGCGACGATCGGGATCATGTTCTTCACGGGCTCGGCCGGGTTCGCGCTTGCCGGTCTCCATAATGGCGAGCTGATCCACCGGTTCGGCTTCCGTATGACTTCGGTCATCGGCAGTGGCGCCTACGTGGTCGTCGGCCTGTATCTCGCCACGCGCCCGCCGTTCCTGGCGCTCGTGCTTGTGCAACTGGTCATGGGTTACGCCACCGGCCTGCTTGAATCGGTGCTCAACGCCTACATCGCGTCGCTGCCCGACGCGAGGACGCTGCTCAACCGGCTGCACGCGTTCTTCGGCGTCGGTGCGCTGCTCGGGCCTGTGCTTGCCGCCTGGATCGTTGGCTTCGCCTCCTGGACAGTGGTCTGGCTGGTCCTGGCCATGACCTGCGTCCCGCTGCTGGCCGGCTTCCTGGCGATCTACCCGGGGCAGCGGCCGGCCGAGCCGGCAGCGCAGGTATCCGAGCCGTCCGCCCCGCCCTCGGGCAGCCTGCTTCGCGCCACGCTGCGAGAGCGGGGCGTCCTGTTCGGCGCGGTTCTGCTCGCCGTCTATGTGGGCATCGAGCTTGGCGTGGGTAACTGGGGATTCAGCTACCTGATACAGGCGCGCGGGCTGTCCAGGTCGCTGGCCGGCTACTCGGTAAGCGGTTACTGGCTTGGGCTGACCGCCGGCCGCTTCCTGATCAGCCCGATCGCCGCGAGGATCGGCGCGACCACGGTCGGCATGATGTACGCCTGCATGATCGGTATTACCGTCACCGCCACGCTGGCCTGGCTGTCGCCGGTCGGGGTAGGGGCGATCGCGGCGCTGGTGCTGCTCGGCTTCTCCCTCGGGCCGATCTTCCCGACCACCATGGCGATGGTGCCACAGCTCGCGGAGGGACGGCTTGGACCCACCGCCATCGGTGTGATGAACGCGGGATCCGTGGTGGGCGGGGCCGCGTTGCCGTGGCTTGCCGGCGTCATCGCCCAGAGCACCGGGATGTGGACGCTCCTCCCCTTCACCGTAACGCTCGGCGTGATCCAGTTCGCCGCCTGGCGGCCGCTTGCCCACCGGATCCGCACACCGGCCGAACTGCCCTCTTTACCGGTTTGGCGCACCCGACCCGGGTAAGGACGCCTAACGTGCGGTAGGCCCCTCCGGGGAATTCGGGCGAATGCGGGCAAGTACCAGCGTGATGTCGTCCTCGCCGTGCTTGAACAGCTGTCGGGTGACCGCTTTGCAGGCAGCGTCGAGGGGTGTGTCCGGAGTGGCGAGGGCGGCCGAGAGGGCCGCGCGCAACTCGGCAAGCCCGTCATCGATCGACCGGGAACGATTCTCGACAAGACCGTCGGTGTACAGGGCGAGGGTGGCCCCGGCGGGGAGCCTGATCACGGTCTCTTCGAAGCACTCCTCCCCAAGCCCGAGGGGCAGCCCGGCAGGAAGGTCGAGCAGCCTGGCCTCGCCGCCCGGCATGATCACCACGGGCGGCGGGTGGCCGGCCCGGCTTATCGTGCACGACCAGCTGCCAGCCCCTAGGTCGTTCACGATGTCCGCGCTGACGGCTGGCGCGGTCACCGCGCAGATGCAGGTGGCGAACGGCGACGTGGTGATCTCGGCGATCATCCGGTCCAGGCTGCGCAGTAGCTGTGCGGGCGGCAGCTCCAGGTCGGCAAGGACATGGGCCGCGGAGCGGAGCTGTGCCATGGCGGCGGCCGCCTCCGGGCCGTGGCCCATCGCGTCGCCTACCACGATGGCCGCGCGGCCGCGGGGCAGCGCGATGACATCCTGCCAGTCGCCGCCGACGACGTTCGCGCCGACCGCGAGGTACTGGCCGGCGATCTCAAGCCCAGGCGGCGCGTCCGGTATGCGGGGAAGCAGCCCCTGCTGCAGCGCCTGCGCGGTCCGTCGCTCCCGGTGGTAGAGCCGCGCGTTGTCGATCCGCACGGCGGCTCGCGAGGCGAGTTCCTCCGCGTGCAGAAGCTCGCCCTGACTGAATGGCGGGCTGGCCGTGGTGCGGCCGAACATGAGGCATCCCACCACCGTGCCCTGCGCGGTCAGCGGCATGGCCAGGAAGGACGTGTACCGCGCGACCGCCTGGCTGTCGCCGCGGCGATGGCTTGCCCACTCGGCGCTCTGCTGATCGAGCCGGTCGTACAGGACCGGCTGACCCGTTCTCATGGCCTGGAACCCAGGTGTATCCGGGTCGAAGATGATCACCTCGCCGACCGGGATCAGGATGTCGGTGTTGGCCGGGACTCCGTCGGCCAGCCGACCCGCGAGATGCCGCGCCGCCACGCCCTGACCCGCGCGCAAGTACGCGGCCTCGTCGGCGGTGAGCATGTGCTCGGCGACGTAGACGCCCGCCGCGTCGGCGAACGCGGGAACGGCGATCTCGGCGATCTCGGCGGCTGTCTGGCCTAGGTCAAGCGTGCCGCCGCCCGCGATCCCCGCGTCGGCGAGCCAGCGAGGACTCGGCTGCGGCCAGGCCCGCCGCAGCGTCACCATCGCGGCGCCCGGGCCGCCGCGATGTGCCCCTGGCGAGTAAAGCGGTTCCCAGCGAATCGTGAAGCGCCCGTCGCCAAGACGGCCACCCGCCACCGTCTCGGTCCACGCCTTGCCCATCGCCACCTCGACCAGGGCGCGGCGGGCAAGCGCATGCTGTCCAGGACCGGTCAGCAGGACATCGCCTACCTCATGGCCGACGACCTGCTCGGCAGGCTGCCCGGTCAGCCTGGCCGCGCTGTCCGGCCAGCTCGTCACCAGCCCGGCGGGGTCCACCGTAAACGCGGCCAGATCCCCTAGATCTGGCTCACGACGCCGCGGCAGTCCCGGCCGCGCATCACCATTCATATGCGGCTCCACTGGTAACAGATAACACGTAAGGGTAGAGCGAAATCACGTAATGTATAGAATTATGTCTAGAAATAGGGTCAGGGCGGCGACACGTGGAGGCGGACGGACATGAGGTCGGGCGACGCTGACTGGGTGCCACCTGGTGTCGATACCCGCCGCGCGAACGTCGCCCGGGTATACGACTACCTGCTTGGCGGCACCCACAACTTCCTGGCCGACCAGGACGTGGGCCGCGCGATCGTGGCGGTCGAGCCGAACTCGTGGGCCATCGGCCAGGCCAATCGAGCGTTCCTCGGCCGGGCGGTGCGGTACCTCGCGGGCAACGGCATCCGCCAGTTCCTCGACATCGGTTCCGGCATACCGACCCAGAGCAACGTGCACGAGGTCGCCCAGGACGCCGCCCCCGGTGCCCGCGTCGTGTACGCCGACATCGACCCCGTCGCGATCGCGCACAGCAACGCCATCCTTGCGGACAACCCGGACGCCACCATCATCGAGGCCGACCTGCGCGAACCCGCGACGGCCCTCGATCGCGCGGCAAGCACGGGTCTCATCGATTTCAGCCAGCCCGTCGGCCTGGTGCTTGTCGCCGTCTTGCACTTCATCCCTGACGAGGGCGATCCCTGGGGCATCGTCGCGACCCTGATGGACAGCCTCGCCCCCGGCAGCTACCTCGTCGCGTGCCATGGCACGGAGGAAGGCGCGCCGGGCGTGGCGCAGGCCGCGGAGAAGGTCTACAACCGCGCGGTCTCCGCCGATCTGCACATGCGCCCCCGCGCGGACATCCAGCGGTTCTTCGATGGCCTCGATCCCGTCGACCCGGGCCTTGTCGCGATCCCGTACTGGCGGCCAGACTCCCCCGCAACCACCCCGCAGGACCCAGCCAAGTTCTGGGGCGGTTTGGCCGGCGTAGCCCGCAAGCCATCCGTCGCCTAAGAAGCGGCTAGGAACCGCCGAGGGCGGGGTCGCTGATGCTCGGGTGACCGGTCTCGACGTGGCCGGCCAGGCGGCGTAGGAAGCCCGGGTCGGCCTGCGAGGTAACCGACACGTCGTACCAGCCGCTGCCCGCGACGGTGCGGACAAGGAACGACGCCACATCGCCGCCATGGACCTTCAGGGCAGACGGACGGTCGGCGTACGCATCGGCCAGCGTCACTGCCACGCCGGCGGAGGAGTGGTTGGTGACCTCAACCCGCAGGTTCGAGCCGGCGGGCACCGCGGTGACGTCGAGCCCCTCCCCCGCGAACTGGCGGTAGAAGCCGTTAGGCCCGTGCACGCGGACGTCCTGACCAGACGAGACATCCCACGACCCGGTGATGCTCTCGCCTGCGCCGACCGTGTAGCTCCTGGGGCCCGCGGCCGACGTCACGTGGAACACCGCGCCGACCGCGCCGCGGCTGGCGAACGTGATCGTGAGCGTGCCGCCGGACACCGTGCCGCCGGACACCGTGCCGCTTGAGACCGTGCCGTCGGCGCGCAGGTCGTAAGGAAGCGGCCGGGCCGGACGCACGCCCGGCTCCTGTTCAGGCAGCACGCCTGCCGACGGCGGCACCGGCACGTACGACGCGTGCCGGTCACTATTCGGCGGCACGTACGAAGCGGTGGACGGCAGCGACGGCACCGCGGCATCGCGCTGCCTGAAGTCGAACGCGCTGGTCAGGTCGCCGCAAATGGCCCGGCGCCAGGCGGAGATGTTCGGCTCATCGACACCGAACCGGCGCTCGATGAACCGGATGATCGAGGTGTGGTCGAACACCTCGGAGCAGACCCACCCGCCCCGGCTCCACGGCGACACCGCGAGCATCGGCACCCGCGGCCCAAGACCGTAAGGACCGGCGGCGAATTCGCTGCTGCCGGGGTAGAGATCCGCCGCGGTGGACACGGTGGACCCGCCGGTGGCCGCCGAAGAGGCCGGATACGGCGGCACGATGTGGTCGAAGAAGCCGTCGTTCTCGTCGAACGTGATGATGAGCGCCGTCTTGCTCCACACCTCGGGGTTGGAGGTCAGGGTGTCGAGCACCTGCGAGACGTACCACGCGCCGTAGTTGGCCGGCCAGTTCGGGTGCTCGCAGAACGACTCGGGCGCGACCACCCAGGAGACCTGCGGCAGGGTGCCGCCCTTGACGTCCGCGGCGAGAAGGTCGAAGAAGGTGCCGGTCGTGGCGACGTTCGTCCCGGTGCGGGCCTTCTCGTAGAGGGCAGAGCCGGGCGCGGCGGTGCGGTACTGATCGAAGTAGAGCAGCGAGTTGTCGCCGTAATTCCCGATGTAGGCGTCCTCGGTCCAGCCCCAATAGCCCGCCGCGTCAAGCCCGACCCCGATGTCCTGGTAGATCTTCCACGAGATCCCGGCCGCCTCAAGCCGCTCGGGGTAAGTCTGCCACGAGTAGCCGAGCTCGGCGTTGTCGAGCACCGGGCCGCCGCCCGCGCCGTCGTTGCCCGTGTACCCGGTCCACAGGTAGTACCGGTTGGGGTCGGTGCTCGTGAGCAGCGAGCAGTGATAGGAGTCGCAGATCGTGAAGGCGTCCGCGAGCGCGTAGTGAAACGGGATGTCGCCGCGGCGCAGGTAGGCCATGGTGACGTCGGTCTTGGCGGGCACCCAGCTGTCGTACGCGCCGCCGTTCAGCGCCTGGTGCGTCGTGTCCCAGTCGTGCGCGAGGTCCTCGATGAACTGGAGGCCAAGGTCGCTCGCGGTGGGATGGAACGGCAGCACGCCGGACTGGTTCCATACGCTCTGCCCGGTCGACTGCACCACCGGATGCGGATCGCCGAAGCCCCGCACCCCGCGCAGCGAACCGAAGTAGTGGTCGAAGGACCGGTTCTCCTGCATAAGCACCACGATGTGCTCGACGTCGTCGATGGTCCCCGAACGGACGGCGGGCGCGATCTGGGCGGCGCGGGCGACGCTAGAGGTCAGCGCGGTGGCCGCGACGGCGCCCCCCGTGATCTGCAGGAAACGGCGGCGATCGATGGGTAGCTCGCGAGTCATGCCGCACATCCAAGCAGACAAAAGCGAACATCTGATGACGAACCAACCGTCGGTCCGTGAACCGCCGCTCCGCCGCGCTGGCTTTGTCCGGCTAGGATCACGGTGTGATAACAGGGATGCATGCGATCGTGTTCTCCCCAGAAGCCGAGAAGGTCCGCGCGTTCTTCGCGGACGTCCTCGGCATGCCGTCGGCGGACGCGGGCGGCGGCTGGCTCATCTTCGCCCTTCCCCCGGCCGAACTCGCCGTCCATCCGGCCGACGGCGACACCCGTCACGAGCTCTACCTCATGTGCGACGACATCCACGCCACCCTCGCCGAACTGAGCGGCAAGGGAGCCGAGGTGGCACGGGATGTCTCCGACCAGGGCTGGGGGCTACTCGCCGCGATCCGCCTGCCCGACGGCTCGGAATTCCCCATCTACCAGCCCAGGCACCCGTCGCCCCCGCGCCCCGAATAACAATTTCCCATTACCGGCAAATTTCCTATAACGGACATTCACCTGGGGCGCCGCCGCTCCCCTTTGCCGGATTTATCCGCTTAAAAACACCAAGATCAAAATAGCGCTGAAGATTTGACCGCCAATAGCCGGTCAAATCTTCAGCGCTATCGATTCAGGCTTGCGGGAAGGAGGGTTTCAGGTCCGCGGAAGTCCGATTCAGGCTTGGACGAAGGCCCAGCAGGTCGGCGTTGATGGTCTCCGCTTGCGTGGTGGGCATGCCGTGCGGGAAGCCGTGGTAGGTCTTCAGCGACCCGTTCTTGAGAAGCTCCGCGGACAAGGGACCGGAGTCGGCGTAGGGCACGATCTGGTCGTCATCGCCGTGCATCACGAGCACCGGCACCGAGATCTTCTTCAGGTCTTCGGTGAAGTCGGTCTGCGAGAACGCGACGATGCCGTCGTAGTGCGCCTTCGCGCCGCCCATCATGCCCTGGCGCCACCAGTTCTCGATGATCGCCTCAGCGGCTTCCACTCCCGGGCGGTTGAAACCATAAAATGGCCCCGCCGCAAGCTCGCGATAAAATTCCGAGCGCCTGGTCGCGACCTGCACCTGGAATCCGTCGAATACTTCCTTGGGAAGGCCGCCGGGATTGGCCGCGGTCCGCACCATCAGCGGCGGCACCGAGCTTATGAGCACGGCCTTCGCCACCCGGCTTTCGCCGTGTCTGGCCACATAGCGCGTCACCTCGCCGCCACCGGTCGAATGGCCGATGTGAACCGCGTCCTTGAGATCGAGATGGGCCGTCAGCGCCGCGAGGTCGTCGGCATAGTGGTCCATGTCATGGCCGTCGCTCGTCTGGGTGGACCGACCGTGGCCGCGCCGGTCATGGGCGATGACCCGATAGCCGTGCAGGAGGAAGAACATCATCTGCGCATCCCAGTCATCGGCCGACAGGGGCCAGCCGTGACTGAACACGATGGGCTGACCGGTTCCCCAGTCCTTGTAGAAGATCTCGGTGCCGTCGGTGGTAGTGATCGCAGGCATGTGCTGCCTCCAGTTGACCGTCTTGGATGATCCTCACACGCGAGCAAAGGTAACAGCCAGGTCTCCAACAGGTAACAGCCAGGTCTACGAGCCAGCAAATCTGTCGATTTTCATAAATTTTCTAGATCCGACCCATCCGATTGGCCATCCGCTACGAATATGCCCGGGATCGAGGAGCAGGGGCACCGGGGTCGGTGCCGCCCGCCGGGTCGAGGGGGCCCGACGGTCGGTACCGACCCCGGCCTACTTAAAGACCCTTTAGCGGAACGGTCCGGGCTTTCACGTAGTCCCCGCGGGCAGGTTCAGCAGCAGGATGGGCGTGGTAGTCGGCTGGGTCGTGCCGCCCGCAGGCTCGACCGTCAGGCCGAGTTTGTCGCCCGCCAGCAGCCCGGATGCCAGCACCGGAGTCGTAGTACCGGACACTGCGGGAGGCAGCAGCCCCGCTCGCCTGGCCGCCGTACCGCTCGCTGGCGTCGGTCCGATCAGCCACAGCTCGTAGGTCTTGCCCGACGGCAAGGCGGCAAGACCGGTCGTGCTGATGACCAGTTCGCCCTTGCGCCCGGAAAACACGACGGTCGTCACGCCGCCGGTAGCGACCGACCCCTTCACGGTCCTGACGTCCGGCGCCGCGAGCACACCGGCGATCGCCTGGCCTTGCGTTCGCTGGACGTTGAGCTGTTGCTCGGTGTTAGACCACGCGATGCTGAGCGCGATCACGGCGGCGATAGCGCCAACAGCGGTCACCATCGCGAGCCTCGGCAGCCAGACGCCCCGGGGAATCCGGGGCAGCCAGACACGGAAACGCGACGGCCGTGCGGCCTCGGGCGGCAACTGGCGGGTACGTCCCACCGCCGCCATCACCCGCTCGCGAAGTTGGGGAGGCGGTTCGGTCGCCGCGGCGAAGGCCAGGGCGGTGGCGACCTCACGAAAGCCGCGCACCTCTTCCGCGCACGAGCGGCAGCGGCGCAGGTGCCGGATGAACCGCTCCTGCTCGGCCCCCTCGTCGAGAGCGTCGAGCGCATAGGCCCCGGCGAGAGTGTGCAGGTCGCGACGCGGTAGCAGCAACATCAGCTCACCCCCAGGCAATCCCGCATGCGGATAAGGCCGTCGTGGATCCTGGCCTTGATGGCGGCGAGCGTCGCGCCGACCAGGGCGGACACCTGGCGATAGGTGTAGCCGCCGTAATAGGCGAGCGTGATCGACTCGCGCTGTACGTCGGTCAGCGAGCCGAGGCAACGCTGTACCCGGTCCCGGTCCATGCTGGCCTCAAACGCGTCCGCGACCTCGTCCCGTGAACCCGCGTCGGTCGAGGCCATCTTCTGTTCCCGCTCGGCCGCCGCGGCCGCCGCCCGCACCCGGTCGATGGCCCGCCGGTGCGCGATGGTCAGCACCCACGTCGCGGCGCTGCCCGCGGCAGGATCGAACCGCGACGCGGTCCGCCACACCTCGAGCAGCACCTCCTGGGTAACCTCCTCCGACTGCGCCGGATCGCGCAGCACCCGGCGGATGACGCCAAAAGCGGGCCGGGCGAGCTGCCGGTACACAAGCTCAAACGCGCTCTGGTCGCCGACCGCCACGAGGCGTAGCAACTTGTTGAGGTCTCGCTGGCTTTCCTCGGGTGAGGGCGCAGAAGCCTGTCCCGGCATGTCAGGG
>Ga0302314_10006933_pt1 | contig 20432 bp, 16 predicted proteins | sample III_Palsa_N2_3_FD_200533 | JGI IMG/M metagenome (GOLD analysis project Ga0302314, IMG submission 200533) | Peat permafrost microbial communities from Stordalen Mire near Abisko, Sweden - III_Palsa_N2_3 | ecosystem: Environmental > Terrestrial > Soil > Palsa > Peat permafrost | place: Sweden... | reverse complement strand
GGGTGATGGGCGGCGCGGTGAAGGGCGGACGCATCGTGGGCGACCATGGGCCGGTGACCGAGGCCGACCTCAACCAGAACCGCGACTATCCCGTCCGCATCGACTACCGCGCCCTGTTCGGCGGCCTCTTCCAGCGCATGTACGGACTGGACAGCGCCCGGCTTCAGTCGATCTTCCCGTCCGCCAGCCCGCGCGACCTCAGCCTGGTTTAGGCAGAGCGGTCGAAAACCTCGATCCTGGCCGGCCCGTCGGTCATTCGCCCGACGATGGCGGCGGCCTCGAAACCGCGGGCTCGCGCCAAATCCAACACCTGGTCGGCGGCGGCCGGATCGACCGCGATCAGCAGTCCGCCGCTGGTCTGCGGATCGGTGAGGAGGTCGAGACGCCATTTGGGCAGGTCGGCGGCGACGTCCACCGCATCTCCGTAACTCTCCCAGTTACGCGTCGCCGCGCCGGTGCGCACGCCGGCGCGGGCCAAGGCCTCGACGCCCGCCAGAATTGGCGCGGCCTGCGCGAAGATCTCCGCCCCGAGACCCGATCCGCGGCACATCTCCAGCGCGTGGCCGAGCAGGCCGAATCCGGTCACATCGGTGACGCCATGCACACCCGCGATGGGTCCGAGCTCGGCGCCGACCGCGTTGAGCTGGGTGGTGGATGCGAGCAGCGCTGCATATCCGGCCTTGTCCAGGCGTTCCTGCTTGAACGCCGCGCTCAGCACGCCGACGCCCAGCGCCTTGGTGAGGATGAGCGCGTCTCCCGCCTTCGCGGTGCAGTTCTTCAGCACGCGATCGGGATGCACCAAGCCCAGCGCCACGAGGCCATAGATAGGCTCCACGCTGTCGATCGAGTGGCCGCCGGCCACCGGTATGCCGGCCGCCGCGCACACAGCCGCCCCGCCGGCGAGGATCGCGCCTATGGTCTGCGGGCTGAGCCGGCCCACCGGCATGCCGACGACGGCGAGCGCCAGGATCGGGGTTCCCCCCATGGCGTAGATGTCCGACAGGGCATTGGTGGCGGCGATCGCGCCGAAGTCGCGCGGGTCATCCACCACCGGCATGAAGAAGTCGGTCGTGGCCACCAGGGCCTGCTCGGCGTTGAGCCGCCAGACCGCCGCGTCGTCCGAGGTCTCCGCGCCTACCAGCAGCGAGGGAAACGCCGCGGCCTGGGGCATGCCGGCCAGGATCTCACGCAGCACTTTGGGCGAGAGCTTGCAGCCGCAGCCGCCGCCGTGCGCCAGCGAGGTGAGCCGCGGGACGGAACCGGCGTCGGCGTCGGCCATCATAGTCCTCCCATGGCTTGCGCCACGATGCCTTCGATGCGTTCGGCGGCCGATTCCTGTTCGGCGGCGTCGAGGCTGTCCATGGCGATGATCCCGAGGCCCGCCCGCTCGTCGCGCCGGCTGGAGCGTTCATAGGCGGGGTCATAGTGGATTTCCACGAGGTCTTCGGCCAGGGCCTCCAGCTGGCCAGCGTCGATCATCTCCAGCCATGACAGCAGCCGTTTGGCGCCGTGGCGGCCCGGCAGAGACCGCAGTGTGGTGGCAAGCGCCGGGCCATCGGCCGCGATGTCGCTATAGGCCCGCACCAGATAGCGAGCGCGGGCGGCGCGCGGCGCGGCCAATTCGATGCGCGGCGCCGCCGCCATGGCCTTCCACAAGGCGGGCGGCGTCATCCGCTGTCCGATCTTGCTGGATTCGGCTTCGACGACGATCGGGCGCGTGAGGTCCAACACCTCCAGCGAGGCCAACAGGCGGCTCTCGAATAGTTTCTGGCTCGGTTGCGGGCGACCTTTCATGCCGCCGAACAGCGAGCCACGATGATCAGCCAACCCTTCCAGATCAAGGGTCTGAACGCCGCGGTGGGCGAGCCTGGCCAGGATCTCGGTTTTCGCCGATCCCGTGTAGCCGTCGAGCAGGACCAGGCGCAGCATGGGTTCGGCGTCGTAGAGCGCCGCCGTGACCCGACGCCGGTAGGTCTTATAGCCTCCCCGCACCACGGCAGGTCGCCAGCCGACCTGGCCCAGCACCGTGGCCATGGCGTTCGACCGTTGGCCGCCGCGCCAGCAATAGATCAACGGCGACCACGAGCCTGGCTTGTCGCAAAGCGGTCCTTCGAGGTGCGCGGCGATATTGCGGGCCACGAGCGCAGCGCCGAGCCTCCGGGCGAGCAGCCGGGATTGTTGAACGTAGATTGTCCCGATCTGGGCGCGCTCGTCGTTGTCCAGCACCGGCAGGTTGATGGCGCCTGGAACGTGGTCCTCGGCGAACTCGGCCGGACTGCGCACGTCGATGATGTCGTCGAACCGCGCCAGGCTCTCCGCGTCCACACGATCGGTGACCTCAATCATGCCGCCGACTCTGCCCGCCCGTTGCCGCCCTGTCGACGTCCCCAGCGCGCGGCCCGATTGACCGGGCGGAGGAAATGTATCTGGTCTCTCCGACGTTGCGGATGGGAGGCGCCCTTTGGCGGGAAGTCAGGACTATCGGCCGGACGCGCGCAACGATTCGGCGCTGATCTGGCTCAACGGCGAGCTTGTGACACGGGAGAACGCCAAGGTGTCGCTGTTCGACGCCGGGTTCTCCATGGGCGACGGCGTCTGGGAGGGACTGCGACTGCACAAGGGCCGGCTGCTGTTCCTGGAGGCGCACCTGGACCGCCTGTTCGCCGGCGCGGCCGCCATCGGCCTCGACATCGGCTTGGATCGCTCCGGCGTCACGGCCGCGCTCCATCGCGTACTGGAAGCCAACGCCATGACCGATGGCGTCCACGTGCGCCTGATGGTCACGCGCGGGCCGAAATCCACGATCAATCAGGATCCGCGCAACGCGCTGGGTCGGTCGACCATCGCGATCACGGCCGAACACAAGGCGCCGGCGCCCGAGGTGGCCGGCGACGGCCTGGCGCTGCACACCGCCAGCATTCGCTGCACGCCGGCAAGCATGTTCGACATGCGCCTCAACTCCCATAGCCGGCTGAATCTGATCATGGCCCTGCTCGAGGCCATCGCGGCCGGCGCGGACGAAGCGCTGATGCTCGACCCGGACGGCTTCGTATCCAGCTGCAACGCCACCAACTTCTTCTTCGTGCGCGGCGGGGTGGTGTTCACGTCCACAGGAGAATTCTGCTTCAACGGGATCACGCGTGGCCACGTGATCGACCTCTGCCGCCAATCCGGCGCCCCCATCCGGCTGGGCGCGTTTGCGGTCGAAGACGCCCGCACAGCTGAAGAGGCGTTCGTCACCGGTACGATGGGCGGCGTCACGCCAGTGCGGCGGATTGACGAATCGATCCTCGGGGCCTGCCCGGGGCCGATGACGCAGCGGCTGCGCGGCCAGTATGCAGCGCTGAAGGACGCTGACGCCCGAAAGGACGTCGCCGCGTGACCGAGCCGATCCGGATCGCGATGTGGTCGGGACCGCGCAACATTTCCACGGCCATGATGCGCGCCTTCGAGAACCGGCCCGACACCGCGGTGATCGATGAGCCGTTCTACGCGGTGTTCCTCACCCGGACCGGCCTGGCCCATCCCATGCGCGAGGCCATCCTGCGCGCCCAGCCGACCCAGCCGGCCGAGGTGATCGCCACGCTGGTCGGCCCGGTCCCGGGCGCCCGGGCGATCTTCTACCAGAAGCACATGACCCACCACATGCTGCACGGGATCGACCGGGGCTGGATGCGGGGTTGCCGCCACGCCTTCCTGATCCGCTCCCCGCGCCGGGTGCTGGCCTCCTATGTCGCAAAACGTGGGGACGTAACGCTCGAAGACATCGGCTTCGTCCAGCAGGCGGAGCTGTTCGATGAGATCGCCCAGGCGCTCGGTCATGCGCCGCCCGTGCAGGAGGCCAATGATGTCCACGCCGACCCGCGCCGCGCCCTCACCACGCTTTGCCAGGCGCTGGGCGTCCCGTTCGACGAGGCGATGCTGCGATGGCCAACCGGCCGGCGATCCACCGACGGGGTCTGGGCGCCGGTGTGGTACGGGGCCGTGGAGCGCTCGACGGGATTCTCCCCCTCTGTCAGCGTCCCGATCGAACTCAGCCCACAGCTCGAGGCGATCGCTCAGGCCGCAACACCTTACTACGAGCGCTTGGCGCGCTACCGAATCTGAGGGGTCATGCCCGCGATCGGCGGCGCGAGGACCTTGGGCGCGTCTTCCCAGCCGCCGCCAAGCGCCTGGAACACCGAGACCTGATCGTCGGAGATCGCCTGCTCGGACTGCGCCACAGCCTGGTCCGCCGCCACGGCCGTCGCCTGCGCCTGCAGCAGGTCGAGGAAGCTGTACGTTCCCGCCTGCAGTTGCACCCTGGCCAGGCGGAGGGCCTCGTCGGCCTGCTGCTGGGCGCCGAGCAGGGCGGTGTGGTGATCCAACTCGGTGGCGTAGGTCGCGAGCGCCTGCTCGGTCTCTTTCAGGGCCGTGAGGATCGTGGAATCGAACGTCGCCAGCGCCCCGGACGCCTGGGCGCGCGCCTCCTTGATGTGCGCCCTGGCCAGGGACACGTTGGGGAAGGTCCAGCTGATCAGCGGGGGGACGGATGAGGACGTCGATCCCAAGCCGTAGACGACCGACTGCGGGCTGAAGATGCCGCCGACGGTGGTCGCGACGCTGCCGATCGAGCCGGAGAGGGTGACGTTCGGGTAGAGCTGGGCGGTGGCGACGCCGATATCGGCCGTCTTGGATGCCAGCGCCCGCTCGGCCTGGCGTACGTCCGGACGCCGACGCAGGAGCGCGGCGCCGTCGCCCACCGGCAGCGGCTGCGAGAGCGTCGGCGGCGTCTGGCACTTGGCGACCTCGGCCGGGAGTTCCGCCGGCGTTGCGCCGGTCAGCGCCGCCAGGGTGAACAGGGCCACCCGCCTCTGGCCCCCGAGCGGCGGCAATGTCGCCTTCGCCTGCTGCAGCAGCACGCCCTCGCGATCGACATCGAAATCCGAGAAGGCGCCGGCGTTGCGTTGCGCCAGCGCCAGATCATAGGTCTCCTGGACCAGGGCGACGGAGTTTTCGCCGACCACGATCTGGCGGCCATAGCCGCAGATGTCGGCGTAGGCGCTTGCCGTCTCGGCGGCGACAGTCACGCGCGTGGCGTCCTCGGCCGCTCGCACCGATTCGGCGTTGGCCTGCGCCGCCTGGATGGCGCGCCGGATCTGCCCGAACAGGTCGACCTGATAGGCCACGACGAAGCCCTCGGCGTAGACTGACTGGGCGGCCGTGCCGGGGTTCGCCTCGCCGTAGCTGGGCGAGACGACCGCGGTGGTGGTCGGGTAGCGTCCGGCGCGGGCCTCCTCCAGCAGTCCCTGGGCATAGGCCAGATTGGCGGCGGCGACCTTGAGATCCTGATTCGCCACCAGCGCGCGCTGGACCAGCTGGTCGAGGAGGGCGTCGTCGTAGAGACGCCACCAACCGGCCGGCAACGGCTGATCCGAGGCCGCCTGAGGGGCCGCCGACAGGAAGGGACCGATGGCGGGAGGCGGCGTCGACGGCGCTACATATCGCGGGCCCACGACGCAGCCGCTCAGCGCGAGACCTGCCACAGCGAGGAACGCCGCTTCCGCCATCCCTCTCCGGCGAGGACGCATCGGGGTCACGACGGCTCCGGGCTCGGCGCCGGCTTCGCCCGCGGCGGCTGCGGAGCCTTGGGCAACCTCTGGGAGACGATGCGGAACACCACGTAGAACACCGGCGTGAACAGAAGCCCGAAAGCGGTGACGCCGATCATGCCGGCAAACACGGCCGTCCCCAGAGCCTGGCGCATCTCGGCGCCCGCGCCGGTGGCGAACGCCAGCGGGATAACCCCGAAAATGAAGGCGAACGAGGTCATGAGGATGGGCCGAAGTCGCGTTCGGCCTGCTTCCGCGGCCGCCTCGTGGCGCTCCAGGCCTTGCTCCTCCTCGCCCTGGCGGGCGAACTCGACGATCAGGATGGCGTTCTTGGCCGCCAGCCCGATCAGCACCACCAGCCCGATCTGGGTGAGGATGTTGTTGTCCATATGCCGGATGTTGACCCCGATCATGGCCGCCAGCAGACACATGGGCACGATCAGGATCACCGCGAACGGCAGGGTGACGCTCTCATACAGCGCCGCCAGCAGGAGGAAGACGAACACCACCGCCAAGGCGAACACGAGCATGCCGGTGTTGCCGGCGAGCTGTTGCTGGTACGCCAGTTCGGTCCATTCGAAACTGTAGCCAATGGGCAGCCGTTGGCGCGCGATCTGCTCCATCACAGCCATGCCCTGGCCCGTGGAGTAGCCGGGCTTCACATCGCCTTGAAGCTCGGCCCCAGGATAGAGGTTGTAGCGCAGCACCCGATACGGCTCGGTGATGTGGCGCAGGGTAACCACCGATCCGAGCGGCGTCATCGCGCCGGAGGCGGACCTCGTCTGGAGCGCCGAGAGCTTCGATTCATCGGTGCGGAAAGGTGCGTCGGCCTGCGCAAAGACCTGGAAGGTGTGCCCGAATAGATTGAAATCATTGATGAACGTCGAGCCGAGATAGGTTTGCAGGGCGTTGAAGATCTGGCTGTCCTTCACGCCCAGCATCTCGGCCTTGGTCCGGTCGATGTCCGCGAACAGCGCCGGATTCTTGGTGTTGAAGGTCACGAACGGCCGGTCGATGACCGGTGACTGGGCGGCCGCCTTGGCCATGTCGTTGGCCACCGCCTCCAGCTCGCGCGACGTGCCTCCGGCCTGGTTCTCGATGATCATCTTGAACCCGCCGGTGGTGCTGATCCCGCGCACCGCCGGCACCTGGATGATTCTGATGTCGGCGTCGTCCATGCGGTCCACGCGCTTGTGGAGATCGTCGATGATGCCCTGCAACGTCAGGTGATGTTTGATCCGATCCTCGAACGGCTTGAGGATGAGGTAGATCTGGCCGTTGTTGGAGGAGGTGGTGTTCGTCGTCGCATCGACGCCGGCGTAGACCGAGCCGGCGAGCACGCCGGGGGCGGCCAACAGGGTTTTCACCAAGTCCTGCATCACCTTGTCGGTGCGGGCCAGCGCAGAGCCGGGCGGCAAGGTCGCGGAAATAAGCAGGTTGCCCTGGTCCTGGGCCGGGATGAAGCCCTGCGGGGTCGCCGAAAGCCGCCAGCCGGTGAGGGCCAATAGCCCGACGTACACCACCAGGACGATGACCGTCAGATTGACCAGCCTGTGAATCAGCCTGGAATAGCCGTCGCTCACGCGGTCGAAGCCGTGATTGAACAGCTGGCCGAAGCGCTCCACCGGCCGCCGCCAGGAGATCGGCTTGCCCTCATCGTGTGTATGGGCCCTCATGATCAGAGCGGCGAGCGCCGGCGACAGGGTCAGGGAGATGACCAGGGAGATCAGCGTGGCCGTGGCGATGGTCAGGGCGAACTGCTTGTAGAACTGGCCCGAGATGCCGGTGATGAACGCGGTGGGCACGAAGACGGCGATCAGCACCAGGGCGATGGCGACCAGCGCGCCGCCCACCTCGTCCATGGTGACGTGGGCCGCCTCTCGCGGCGACATCCCCCCTCTCAGGTGCCGCTCGACGTTCTCAACCACCACGATCGCGTCATCGACCACGATGCCGATGGCCAGCACCAGGCCGAACAGCGAGAGATTGTTAAGCGAGAAGTTGAACGCGGCCATCACCGCGAAGGTGCCTATCAGCGACACCGGAATAGCGACGATCGGGATCACCGCCGCCCGCCAGCTCTGCAGGAACACCATCACCACGATGACCACCAGCGCCAGGGCGATGAACAGGGTCTTTTCCACCTCGGCGATCGAGGCCTGAACGAAGTCGGTGGGGTTGTAGATGATCTTGTAGTCGAGGCCGGGCGGGAAGCTGCGCTTGAGCCGCTCCATCGTGGCCTTGATGTGCTCGGCCGTGTCCACGGCGTTGGAACCGGGCTGGGCGAGCACGCCGATGGCCACGGCCGGCCGCTCGTTGAGGAAGGCGTCGGTGGTGTAGTCCGCCGCGCCCAGCTCCACCCTGGCCACGTCCGACACCCGGGTCGGGCGACCCGACGCGTCGGTCTTGATGATGATCTGGCCGAACTGCTCGGGCGTGTTGAGCCTTCCCAAGGCCTCGATGTTGAGCTGATAGGCGCCGCGGCCGGCGGCGAACGGCGGCTGGCCCACCGACCCGGCGGCCACCTGCTGGTTGTGGCTGCTGATCGCGGCGACGATGTCCTCGACCGTCAGCTGGCGCGCCGCCGCCCGGTCCGGATCGATCCAGATGCGCATCGAATAGTCGCGTGCCGCGCGGATGCTGACGTCGCCCACGCCGGGCTGGCGCAGGATCTCGTCCTTGACCCGAAGGCCTTCGTAGTTGGCGATGTACTGCTGATCGAGCGAGCCGTCCGGCGAATACATGTGCACCGCGAGCAGGATATCGGGCGTGGCCTTGCGCACGACCACCCCCTCTGCGACCACCTCCGGCGGCAGCTGCGGCGTGGCCGTGGCCACCCGATTTTCCACCAGAACCTGAGCGACGTTGGGATCGGTGCCGAGCTTGAAGGTCACCGTGATGGTGAGGTGGCCGTCGGCGGTCGACTGCGAGGACATGTAGAGCATATCCTCGACCCCGTTGATCTGCTCCTCGATGGGGTTGGAGACCGTGTCCGCCAGGGTCTCGGCCGTTGCGCCGGGATAGGTGGCGTTGATGGTCACCGTCGGCGGCGCGATCGTGGGATATTGCGCCACAGGCAGGCCCGGATAGGCGATGGCGCCCACAAGCGTGATCAGGATGGCGACCACGACCGCGAACACCGGCCGGTCGATGAAGAAGTGCGACAGCCTCATCGGGCCCGAGGAACCTCGTCGGCGGCGGTGGCGCCGGTGGGCAGTGGCGCAGTATATCCGGCGGTGGTCGCTGGCGCGGGTGGCGGCCCGAGCACGATGCGGCCCATCTTGGCCCTGACCACGCTCCCGGGCTTGGCCCTTTGCACGCCATCGATCACTACATGGTCGGTCTCGCCGATGCCAGATCGGATCACTCGCAGCCCGTTATAGAGCGGCCCCGGGGTCACCTGGCGGGCCGCCACCTTGCCACCGGGGAGGACCACGAACACCACCTCACGCGTCTGGTCGGTCGAGGTCGATTGATCGGGAACGAGGAGCGCGGAATAGGCGCCCGATCCCAGCAGGCGCATGTGACCGAACATGCCCGGGGTCAGGAAGTGATCGGGATTGTCAACCACGGCGCGGCCGCGGATCGCGCCCGAACTGGTGTCGATCGCATTGTCGACGAAATCCATGTGGCCTTTCCAGCGATAGGTCTGCTCGTCCTGCAGCCTGATCTCCACGGGATTGGCCACCTGGCGCGAGGAAATGCGCGTGCCCTGGGCGTTCTCGCGCTGGTATTTCAGATACAGCGCCTCCGAGCCGGTGAAGCCGAACCAGATCGGATCGAGGCTGACGACGTTGGTGAGAACGGTCGTGTCGGCGGTGACTAGGTTCCCCGGCGCGATCCGGCGGTCGGACGCCCGACCGCTCAGGGGGGCGATGACGTCGGTGAAGCCGAGGTTCAGCGCATTGCTGCGGACGGTGGCCTGGGCCGACAAGAGATCGGCCTTCGCTTGAAGCTCGGCGGCGACCAGGGCGTCGTAGGCCTGCTGGCTGATCGCATGGGCGGCGAGCAGGACCTTGCCGCGCTCTGCCTGGGTGGTGGCGTTCACCAGGGTCGCCTGCGCATGCGCCTCCTGACCCTTGGCCGTGTCGAGCGCGGCCTGGTAGGGGCGGGGATCGATCTTGAAAAGGCGCTGGCCCTTGCTGACGTACTCTCCGTCCCTGAAGCCCACCGACTGCAGGTAGCCGGACACGCGCGGGCGCACGTCCACGGAATTCACCGCCTCGAACTGGCCGTCAAAGTCGTCCCAGTCGACGATGTTCATGCGCAGAGGCGTGGCCACGGTGACGGCCGGAGGCGGCGCCGGCGGCGGCTTCCTGGCCGCGCATCCGGCGACGACGGCGCAAAGGAGCGCCGCTATCGTTGGCGCGAGCAGGGTCCGCATTCGGATGTCTCGACTCGTTGGTTCAGCAGGACCCGGCCGGGGGCGGGGGGAGGCGGCGCCCAAGTCCATTAACTATAGGCAGGTGAGCGGTGCAACGTGTCGATCGAACGCTCACAGGTCGACCACGCCGCAGTCGATCCGCCGGCGGATGTGCGCGGCCACGATAGCGCGATGACGTCGGCCCGCCAGCGCCTCATAACAAGGCAGCGCCGCTGGCCTCAGCGCGGCGATCCGCGCGGTCGCCGCCAGTGCGGCCTGAGCCTGGGGTTCCTCCAGATGGGCAGGGGGGTGCGTCCCCTTCCCAGGCGCGCGATCCCAAACCGTTGGGCGTCGCGCCCCGGTTGCAAGCCCGCAGCCCCACCCCGACAGCTTGGCGACGCCACGCAACGGATACGTTTGTTGTTCGTTTGGCCATGAATGGGAGCTAAACGGCGCGTCCCGTGTCTGTTCAGAAACGCGGGCGCAATGTTGGCTCACCGCTCAGGAGAGTGGCCCATGCCCGGTTTTCACGGCGGCCGGCTTGGGAAACTTCAGCCGCAAGGAGTTCACATGCGAGACCTTCGTTCCGCTTCCATCGCCGCGCTGATGCTCGGCCTTGGGGGCGTCGCCGCCGCGGTCCCCGTCGCCGCGCAGGCCCAGATCGGCATCGGCATCGGCGTCAATGTGCGCATCGCGCCACCCCCGCTGCCAATCTATGCCCAGCCCATCATCCCCGCTCCGGGTTATCTTTGGACGCCGGGATACTGGGGATATAGCCCCGTCTTCTCAGACTATTACTGGATCCCGGGAACCTGGGTTCAACCGCCCCGGATCGGCTTCCTGTGGACGCCGGCCTGGTGGGGATGGCAGAATGGCGTCTACGTCTTCAACACCGGCTACTGGGGGCCCCACGTCGGCTTCTACGGCGGCATCAATTACGGCTTCGGCTATGGCGGTTTCGGTTACGGCGGCGGCGAGTGGAGGGGCGGTCAGTTCTTCTACAACCGGTCGGTCAACAACATCTCCAACGTCCGCATCACCAACGTCTATAACCGGACTGTGGTCAACACGACCGTCACCCGGACCAGCTTCAACGGCCCTGGCGGCGTGACTGCCCACGCGACGCCCGAGCAGTTGGCCGCCGCGCGCGAACAGCACGTCGCCGCGACAGCCGCCCAGACCCGGCAGGAGACGGTGGCAGCCCAGGACCGAAGCTTGCGGGCCAGCGTCAACCACGGCGCCCCGCCGATCGCTGCTACGGCGCGCCCGGGCGAACTGCACGGCGCAGGCGTCGTTCCCGGCCGGGCTTCCGCCCCCTATCGCGCACCAGCGACTCGCCCGGCCGCCGGGCGCCCAGCGGGTGGACAGCGCCCCGCCGCCGGCCGCCCGGCGGGTGGTGAGCACCCGGCCGCGAGCCGTCCGGCGCGCGGTGAGCACCCGGCCGCCAGCCGCCCAGCAGGCGAGCGCCCAACCGTCAGCCACCCAGCGCGCGGTGAACGCCCGGCCGCCAGCCGCCCGGAGCGTGGTGAGCGCCCCGACGCAGGACGTCCAGTAGGGGGTGAGCGCCCCGCAGCGAAGCCGGCCGAACGCGGAGGTGAAGGCCATCGGGAGGGCGAGCCCCGCTAGCTAAGCTAACGCAACGCTCGCACAGACTCTCCTCTAGCGACCAACGGCGCCGAGTCCGACCGGGCTCGGCGCCGTCTTCTCTGGGCGAACGCATCTCGGATGCTGACAATTCACGGCGCATGGCTGCAGGTCATGTTAAGCTAGCGTCTGCCAGAGCAGTGCGGAGAGAGAGATGCGCCATACGTCGATCGTGATAGCGAGCCTCTGCGTGGTGGCGGCCGCCGCCGCATCGGCGCAGACGGCGCAGGAGCACATTCGCGGCAAGGTCAGAACCATCGCCGGCGACGCCCTCTCGGTTCAGCCGAAATCCGGCGCTCCGATCGCCGTCAAGCTTGCGCCGACCTGGAGCGTGGTGGTCATGCAGCCCGTCGATGTCAGCGCGATACAGCCGGGCAGCTTCATCGGCACGACCGAGGTCGAGAAGCCGGATGGCACCGGCCGGTCCCTCGAGGTCCACGTCTTCCCGCCGGGCGTGAAGATGGGCGAGGGACACTATCCCTGGGACCTCAAGCCACATTCGATGATGACCAACGGCACCGTCGGCAAGGTGGTGGCCGGCGCCAAGGGACGCATGCTCGATGTCTCCTACCCGGGCGGCGAGCGGCACATCCTTGTGCCGACCAAAGTTCCGGTCGTTCAGATCACGCCCGGGACCCGGGATCTGGTGAAGCCCGGCGTGAATGTGTTCATCATTCCAGCCAAACTCGCGGACGGGACAATGGGCGCCGACACCGTGGCCATCGGCGACAAGGGCGCGCCGCCGCCGATGTAGAGAGCGGGCTACGCTGGGGAGACGCCGGCAAGCGCCGTCTGGATCGCGGTCCCCTTGGGCGATCCGAGCCCGGAGCACGCGTCCCAGCCGGCCGAAGCCTCGAAGTCGCCGTTGGCGCCCTGAGTGATGTCGTTGAACGCCTGGGCATTGGCGTAGAGCGTCGGGTTGACGTAGCCCACGGCCGAACCCCGATTGGCGTTGATCAGCGTGATCAGCGCCGCCCACAAGGGGGCCACCGCGCTGGTGCCGCCGATCACGGTGTCGGCGCCGTCGACCCGCACGCTGTAGCCGGTCTCGGGATCGGCGTCGCCGCTCACATCCGGCACGCCGCGCTTGGCCAGGGGCGTCTGCACGCCCTGCGCGCTGGTGGCGCTCAGTCCCTGTTGCCACGCCGGCGCAGCGAACACCGCGCTGACGCCGCCGCCACCCGCGCCGCCTTGTGCGCCGTCGTTCCAAACCGTCTCGCTCGTGATGGCGCCGCCGGAGGCCTGCACGCTCGTGCCGCCGCAGCCGAGGGCCCAGGTGCTGGAGGCGGGGAAGTCCACATGATCGGCGCCGTCGGTGACGCCGTCGCTAGAACCGTTGTCGCCGCTGGCGACGCACACGGTGACGCCCATGGACGCCGCCGCCGATATCGCCTGATCCAGGGCGTTCAGCGACTGAGTGGTCCAGTTGCTCTCGGCGCTGCCCCAGCTGATGGAGATCACCGAGGGTTTGTTGGTCGTATCGTGCGCAGCGGTGGTGACGGCGTCCACGAAGCCGGCGTCGGTGTTGGACGCGAAATAGACCACGATCCGAGCGCCGGGCGCGACGGCGCCGGCCACCTCGATGTCGAGCATCACCTCCCCGTCAGGCCCGTCGGCCGAACCCGTGGGCGCATTCTGCCCCTGGTCGACAGACACGGCGGTGACCGTGGGCTGCGGATTGACGCCGATCCGCGAGAAATAGGCGGTGAGGTCGGCGGGGGTGAAACCGCCGCCCAGCTCGATGATGCCGATGCACTCGCCGGCGCCGGCGCCCGACGGAAACCCGTAGAGAGCGGCCAGTTGCGGGGGCGTATACGAGGTGGGAGAAGCCGAGCGCGGCTGGGCGACGCCGCCGGGCCGGCGGCGGAAGTGCGGCTGCGCCTGCGGCCGGTCATCGAGCCCCAGCACCGCCTCGACGGGCCCGGCCAGTTCTTCCGGCAGGCTGATCGCCCCGACACGGCCGCGAAAGCGGAAGTCTCCTTGCTCGATCCTGCGCAACGAGACGCCGAACGCTTCGTTGAACGCCGTGACCGAACCCGACAGCCGCACGGTGCGGCGTGGCAGATCCTCGGCGACGACCGTCAGGCCGAATGTCCGTGCGAAGGCTTCGACGGCGGCAACGTCGGCCGGATCCGCGCCGAAATTCTGCGCGAACGCCTCGCGCGACAGATGGCCGTCGGACCGGTCGCCGCGCGCGATCTTATCGAGCCTCGCCTTCAGGCCCTCGCTGGCGCGGCGCCGGAGCAGGATGCTGACCTCGAGCTGTTGATCGGGATCGGCGGCCCCCACATCGCGCGCCTGGTCGGGAAGGCGACGCTCGCTCCCAGGTAGGGGGTGTCTGGCCATGACCATCTCCTCGCTGCGGCTCCATCGGCGCCATCGAGACTATCATCGCCAAACGATGGCGTCAGGCCGGTTCCGGCCTTTCTCGCATTCGCAGGATCATCGACTGGCTGGCGGTGGCCATGAGTTCGCCGTCTTGCGCAAACAGCCTCATCGCGCCGTGAGCGAAGCCGCCGTGAACGCCGTGGATCTGGATGTCGCACAGCACCCACTGCGTGGGCACGATGCGGCGGAACCGGATCGTGTTGTCCAGGCTGTTGCCGCCGGCGTTCTCGCCCAGGGCCGCGCCGACGCCGGAAGGCACGTGATCGGCCATGATCGCGAGCATCGCCGAGTCCACCGGCTGGCCGCCGCGCGGCCGGATCCACAGGACGAAGCGCCCATCCTCGCTGATCTCGCCGTTCCCCGCTGCGGCCGCCCCATGACGGCCCTTGGCCGTCCAGCGATGGGTCTCCTCGCACGCCTCCGGCGGCGGCGCCTCCGGCATATGGGCCCATTGATGCGAGTACGGGCTCGGCCGCTCGCCCAGGGCGGCGTTGACCGTGAGGATCTCGGTGTCGCCGACATGGCCGATCACCCGCGCCTGGCTTGTGTGGCGTCCGTGGGCGGGGACGCGGACGTCCAGATCGACCACCGAGGGCGGCCGTGCGTACGACAGATACTGGGCGGTCGCCCAGATGACCGGCCGCTTGCAGGTCCCCTCCATGGCGCCGATGGCGGCCGCCAGACCCACGCCGCCGAACATGAAGGTGGCGCCGGGTGGTCCCACGCACAGCGCCTCTGTCAGCGGCAGGAACCATCTGTGCGGGTTGTGCGTGGCGCGCAGATCGAAGAATGGAGTAGTCATGGCCGCGGCGGTTATCACCCGGCCGGAGGCGCGGCAAACGGCGGGCCGAAGCGCTTAAGGGGCAGGACCGGAAGGGCGCAATGCGGCCGCCGTTGGGTGCTATCCCTTCACCCTGACCGCCGCACAGGCGGTCCGTTTCCTGGAGATTCGACGATGACGCTGTCCAAATTCGCGGGCGCGGCCGCGCTTGCAACGATGCTTCTCAGTTCGATCCACGCCGCCGCCCAGGCGCCGAGCCCAGGCGTGCGCGAAGCCTGCGCCGGTGACGTCGCCCGACTGTGCTCGGACGTGCCTCAACAGGACCGCCGCGCTGTCATGCAATGCATGCGCCAGCACATGGATGGCGTTTCCACCCAATGCAAAGCCGCGTTCGCCGCTCGCCGCCAGGCGAGCCAAGCCCGCCGCGCCGCCCCCGGTCAGGACGGCGCCCAGACCGAACCCGCCCCCACTGCGCCGCACTGACCCGCCGTCGGGCCCCGCTCAGCCAGGGCGCACACGCGCGCAGGCCAACGATCGGTCACGTAGCCGGCACCTGGCAACGAGGGCGTCGGTGAGGTCATGGAACCCTCCCACCCAGTCCTTCCCCGCCCGGTCGAACTCGAAATAGCCCCACCGGCCCATGCTGAACACCTGGGCGGGGAGAGCGTCGACGTCGGCAGTCCCGGTCACCGGCGGCGGCAGGTCGTTGATGTCGAGCAGATCGCCGCCGGTGCCGACGACCAGTTGCGGCGGCCGCGCCGGGCCGAAGTCCATGCTGGTGAAGTCGTGCAGGTGGCCCGAAAGCACCAGCTGCACGCCGCGCAGGTCGCGGCCCCTCGCCGCGGCGCGTTCGGTGGCGTTGGCGATACCGTCGCTCAGGGCGTCGCCGTGCCGGACGGCGAACCAGATCGGCCGGTGGGTGACGATCCAGCCCGCTTCGCCTGAAGGGATGGCGCCAATGGCGTCCAGGCGCGCGGCGAAGGCCGCGACCAGGTCCGGCGGCGCCTTGGCATCGTCCGTGTCGTTGCTGTCGACGAGGAACAGGCGGACCCCACCCAGATCCACGGCGAAGGTGTCGCTTTGCGCCGGGCAGACTTTGGGGTTGGGCGCCGCGTCGAGAAGCCGGAACCAGCCGGCGCCGCCGCGGTTGCAGTCCTCGTGATTGCCGCGGGCGAACACCCAGGGGGCGGCGGCCAGCAACGGCGCAGCCGGATCGAACACCTCCGCCTTCCAGGTCGTCCACCGGTCGCCGTAAGGACTGCCGGCGCAGGCCGACTGCCCGGTCGGGCAAGGCGTTTCGCGGTAATAGTAGTCGCCGACATGCACCACCAGGTCCGGGTGGCGCGCCGCCGCCAGCGCCGCGACGCGCGCGAAGGGCCAGCCGCTGGGATCGTTGCAGTTCTGCACGATCGGGCCTTTCAGCCGGCAGCCGCTGTCGCCGATGATCACCAGCCGGTCGGGGCGCGCCTTGGGCAGAGGAAGCCGCTCGCCTTCGACCACAACGCGCCGGGCCCCGGGCGGCAGAGGCGCGGCGCACACGCGATTGGCGAAGGCGTCGTCCGGCCCGGCGCGCACCTTCATTGGCCGGGCCCGACCGTCGACCCAGAGCGACGGACAGGCGGCGGCGTCGGTGACCGCGCGCGCCTCCGGCCCGGCCGCCGTCATCTCCACCCAGGCGACCGGCGCCGCGCGCGCCGCCCCCACCGCCGCCAGCGCCAGCCCGAGGAGGCCTGCCGCAAACGCCGTCTTCACCCGCCTCCCCTCCCCATTCTCGCCGGCGGTCACGGCGGCGCCGCGCCCACCGAGACGGCCTCGTCTCCGCCCCCGCGCCGCGCGCGCCACACGGCCACCGCATAGATCACGGCGCCGGCCGCGATCAACACGGCGGCCGCCTCCAGCAGCTTGACCACCGCCCCCACCTTGTCGGCAGCGTCCGGGCTCGGGACCATGGTGCAGGCGATCGCGGTGAGGGTCGCAACCAGGCCGATCGAGCCCACCAGCCTACCAACCGCGGCGCCGCCCGGCATGGTCCAGGCCTCGCCCGCGGGCCGGCCCTGGAGGCGCAGATACACCACGAACAGGAAGACGAACGGAAGGGTGTAGGAGAGGACGGTCATCGAGACGAGGAAGTCGTAGGCGGCCTTTACGCTGGCGCCGGCCTGGCTCAGGACCACGAGCGCGACCACCGCCACAACCTGCACGACGATCGCCACCGTCGGTGCGCCGGTCTTCGCATTTCGCCGACCGAAGGCGGCGGGGAAATAGTGATCCACGCCGATCACGAACGGCAGCCGTGCGGCGACGCCGAACCAGGCGCTGTAGCCGCCCAGCATAGAGAGGCTGAGGAGCAGCAGAGCGACCGGCGCCAGCCCGCCCAGGCCAAGCCGTGAGAGGGCCAGACGCAGGGCGTCCGGCACGCCTGACAGGCGCGAGGCCTGCTCCGGCTTCAGGATCGCCAGCATGGCCAGGGTGCCGGACATGTAGGCCAGCGCCAGAACGACGCCGACCACGGCCAGCACGCGCAGGATCTGGCGCGTGCCGCCCTGAACGTCACCGCGCAGGAAGGCGAGCGCCTCCGGTCCGCCGAAGGCGAACACCATCGTGGCCCAGAGCGCTGCGCCGTTCGCGTCGAGCGGCGGCGTCCAGGTTGCCCGGGCGAACTCGGTGGCCGGCCCGTGGGCGATGGCGAGGCTCAGCCCGGCGGCGATGAGGATCGCCAGCAGGGCGCACCCAGCGACCGCCCCGAAGCTGGCCAGCCACTTGCCGGCGCCGAGGCCCAACAGATGCAGGCCGCCGACACCGAAGGCGAGCGCGGAGGCCAGGGTGGCGAATATGAGCGGGTCCTTGACCCAGTCGAGCGCGCGCGGACCCGCCGCGCCGGTCAGCGCCTCCAGGATGAAGTACAGCAAGCCGGCGAAGAATGGCAGGTTGCAGGTCCAGTACAGCCAGCCGCACAGGAACCCGAGGAAGGGACCCATCGTCTCGCGTGTCCAGCCATAGAGACCGCCCTCGCCGGGGAACCGGCCGGTGAGTTCCGCGGTGGCGAGGCACAGCGGCGCCATGAAGCCCAGCATGGCCAGCAGCCACATCGGAACCGCGGCCGGGCCGGCGGCCGCCGCCGTCGCGATCCAGCGGATCGAGAGGGTCATCGCCACCGTATAGAGGGCGAGGTCCCAGAAGCGCAGGGGCGGGCGCTCGCTCACGACGCCGCCAGCGCCTCGCGCGTGATCTGCCAGACCCCGTCGAGCCAGGCTGTGATCTCCCGGGCGCCATCGTGATCGATGGCCGCGTAGCGGGCGCGCAGGTTCGCTGCCGTCGCCGCATCCAGCCGGTCGAGGCCGCTATCTTGAAGCAGGCTGATGTGCCGCCGGACGGTGGCGCCGAGGTCGGCTCCCAGCACCTGCGCAGCGGCGCGTGCGAATGCTGCGCCGTATTCGTAGACTTCGCCCGCGCGATAGCTCTCGGCGAGCGTCAGGGCCGGAATGCGGCTCAGCACCGGCTGGCTGGCGGGGTTCACGGCGTGGCCGTCGATGTGCGGGGCGATCGACGCCGGCCGCCCGGTGAAGGCGCGCAGATGCAGCGATCGGCACATGATCGGTCCGTCGTTGACCGGATAGTTGTCCCACAGCACCGGCTTGCGGCCAAGCTGATCGGCCACCCGCTGCAGATGCCCCGGACTATAGGCTCGCGAGCACACCTCCTCGCCGGTCCAGAACACGCCGATGTCCGGATCGAGGCCTGCGCCGAGCTCGGCGAGGTAGCGCTCCGGCCGCGCCCCGAAGACGCGATCCAGCGCCGGATCATCGCTGTAGTAGGTGGGGCAGAAAAGCAGGCGGGACGCATTCGTGCGCTCGGCGACCCAGTGCAGGATCGCGATCTGGTCGGCGGCGAGATTGGGCGCGTCGCCGCGCATGTCGTCGAACAGGATCGCCAGGTCGCGCACGCCCAGGGCGTCGAGGTCGGCGAGCTTGCGCGCGAGGGCCTCCTTAGCCTCGGAGTCGAACGATCGATAGAGTTCGAACGGGCTCAGCCCCACGCCGAACCTCACGTCCAGGGTTTCGCAATGCGACGCCAGCGCCAGGAGTTCGTCGAACGTCTCCGTGGGGTGAGACTCGCGCCAGCGCCGGCGCAGAAAGGGGTCGGACTTCGGGGCGTAGAGGTAGAACAGGTAGCCGTGCGGGCGGAGGAAGGCGATGGTCTCGGCCCGCGCCGACCACGACCACGGCTTGCCGTAAAAGCCCTCGATCAGCCCCAGGTCGACGTCCGCGACCCCCCACAGGCTCATCTGGCGGCGATCCAGGCGTCGATGCCCTCGAGCACCCCGGCCGCTGGCTGGAACCCTCGGGTGACCACGGCATAGGTCCCGTCGGCATTGCGTCCCACGATCAAGGTCGGAAAGCCGCGCACGCCGGCGTTCTGGGAGACGGCGTAGTCGCCCCAGGTCTCCTGCTTGACGTCGTCCGCGTCGAGATCCTGCCGGAACCGCGGCAGGTCGAGTCCCAGGTCGGCCGCGAGGTCTCCAAGCACATCGGCCTGAGTGACATCGCGGCCCTTCGCGTAGAACGCCGATTGCGCTGCGTGCAGATACGGGAGCGCCAAGTCCGGATTTTGACGCCGCGCCGCCACCACTGCGCGGCAGGCGGGGTCTGTGTCGTAGACGAATCCGTCACGCTGGACGAACGCCTCGCCATCGAACGGCTGACCGGACGCCGCGCGGACATGCTCCCAATGGGTCGGCATCTCCGCGCGCGCCGCCGCCGACATCGGGGTGGTCGTCCCCGGCCGCAGGCCGCCCAGCACCAGACGCACAGGCAGCCGCTCCGCGGCGGCGGCGATCACCGGCGCGAACCCCCAGCACCAGGAGCACATCGGGTCGGCGAAATAGATCAGGTGGGGATCGTCCATGGCGGCCTCCCGGATCGAGACCTCGCCACGATGATCACGATCCGGCGCCGTGTCGAGCCGCTAACGCCTGTGGAAGCAGGCGCGCGAGCAGCGCCGCCCATCGCGCCTGACCGGCCGCGTCGGCGATCAGATCCTGGCGAACCTCGAGTTCGAGCATCTCCCGCAGCGGTCCTACGGCGTGGGAGGGCGCGGTATAGTCGATGGAGTCCATGGCGTAGGGCTCGTTGTCGCCCGCCTCGAGGCCGGGCTCGGCGCGAAGCAGCGCCAGCATGGCGTCGCTCACCGCAGAGTCGCCGAGGTGCAGAACACCCGCCTGCCATGGCCGCGCCAGGCCCGCCATCACCGGTGTGAAACTGTGCTGGCAAACGAGAACGGTATGGAGGCCCCGCGCCTCGCGCGCGATGAGTTCGTCGGCGATGCGCGCGTGGTAGGGGGCGTGGATGGCCGCGACGCGCTCGGCGATCTGGGCGGCGCTCAGCCCGAGGTTCGCCGGGATGGCCACCCCGTCCGACACCGCGGCGATCGATTGTGAGTGGCCGGGCGCGCGGTTGCAGTCGATCACCAGGCGGGAATAGCGCTGGCTGATGACGCAGGCGCCCAGCGCCCGGCCCAGCAACCGCGCCAGCTCCGCCGCGCCGATATCGTAGGCGATATGCAGTTCGAAGGCGCTGTCGGGGAGTCCGAGGCGGTTCAGGCGCGCCGGCACGGCGCGGCCGGCGTGGTCGCAGACAATCAGGAACGGCGACGCGCTGCCCGAATT
>Ga0302314_10006931_pt1 | contig 20441 bp, 20 predicted proteins | sample III_Palsa_N2_3_FD_200533 | JGI IMG/M metagenome (GOLD analysis project Ga0302314, IMG submission 200533) | Peat permafrost microbial communities from Stordalen Mire near Abisko, Sweden - III_Palsa_N2_3 | ecosystem: Environmental > Terrestrial > Soil > Palsa > Peat permafrost | place: Sweden... | reverse complement strand
CGCGGCCGGCGCCCAGGACGCCCCGATCGACGCGCTCCGCACCGCCGCCTGCCTGCTGTTCGCGCTCTCCCGCCCCGATCCCGGCGCGCACCGCCCGCTGTTCACCGAGTTCGCTCCCCAGCTGCTGCTCAGCCACCCGGCCGAGACCCGGGCCGCGCACGCCCCGCTCCTTGACCTGCTCAGCACGCTGACGGCCGGCGCCGAGGCGGCCGGGCAGCTGCGCCCGGGCACCCAGCCCCGGCGCACGGCCGGCCTGATCATGGAGACGGTTATGTTCACCGCCCAGGCCAGCGGCGACGACCCGGACCCGGTCAGCGCCGACGAGATCTGGGACTTCATCGCCCACGGCGTCACCGCCTGAGCGACAGCGCCGGCTAGCCGGCCACCGCGCCGGCCTGCTCGGCCTGCTCCGCCAGCAGCACCCGGCGCAGCAGCTTCCCGGTCTCCGTCTTGGGCAGCTCGGACCGGAACACGATGGTCTCCGGGGTCTTGGAAGAGCGCAGGCGCTCCCTGACCCACCGCCGGAGCTCGTCGGAGTCGATGTCGGTGCCGTCGCCGACCACCACGGCGACCAGGCGCTGCCCCCACTCCGGGTCGGGCACCCCGATCACCGCCGCCTCGGTGACCCGCGGGTGGGCGAGGAGCACGTCCTCGATCTCGGCCGGGGCGATATTCTCGCCGCCCCTGATGATCGTGTCGTCGTCGCGTCCCTCGATGAACAGGTAGCCGTCGGCGTCCAGCCGCCCCCGGTCCCGGGTGGCGAACCAGCCGTCGGCGTCCAGCACGCTGTGCCCGCCGTACTCGCCCGAGATCTGGTCGCCGCGGACGAACACCAGTCCGCTCTTCTCCGGCCCGGCCGCCGACCCGTCGTCGGCCCGGATCTGGAACTCGACCCCGGGCAGCGCCCGCCCGACCGAGCCGAGCCGCGCCCGGACCATCGGGTCGTCGGAGGCCAGGGCGCCGCGGTGGTCCTCCGGCGACAGGACCGCGATCGACGAGGCGGTCTCGGTCAGCCCGTAGGCGTTGACGAACCCGGCCTCGGGGAAGACCCGCAGCGCCCGCTCAAGCACCGGCAGCGGCATCCGCGCCCCGCCGTAGGCCAGGCTGCGCAGCGTCGGCGCCGCGGCCGCTCCGCCGTCGACCTCGGCGACCACCCGGGCCAGCATCGTCGGGACGAGCAGCGCGTGGGTGACCCGCTCGCGGCGGGCCGTCTCCAGCCACTGCCCCGGGTCGAACGCGGCCAGGTAGACCAGCCGCCGCCCGGCGTAGAGGTTGGTGAGCAGGTTGGCCAGCCCGGCGACGTGGTACGGCGGCACCGAGACCAGGGCCGCGTCGCCGTCGGCGGCGGACCCGAACTCCACGGTGTTCCACACGTAGGCGAGCAGGTGCCGGTGCCGCAGCACCGCCGCCTTGGGCGCCGCGGTCGTCCCGCTCGTGTAGAGCAGCACCGCGGCCGGCTCGCCGTCGGCCGCGCTGTCGGCCGGCCGTTCCCCCGGTCGTTCCCCCGGCACCACGGTCCCAGCCGGCGTCCCGGCCGGGCCGGAGGCCGGCGGCGCGACGAGGCCATCCAGGTCATCCTGGCCCAGCAGCAGGGCACCGGGGTGGCGCTCGATCAGCCCGGACAGCTGCTGCTGTCCCAGGCGGTAGTTGAGCGGCACGAAGGGCACGCCCGCCCGGGCCGCCCCGAACAGCGCGACGGGGTAGGCGAGGTGGTTGGTGCCCAGGTAGAGGACGGCCGGGTAGCCCGCGAAGCGGGCCGCGGCGGCCTCGGCGAGCTCGAGCAGCCCGGCGGCGGTCAGCGACCGGTCGCCGGTGACCACGGCGGGCCGCTCCTCGGCCGAGGCGGCCATCTCCAGGATCATCGATATGTTCATGCCGACGCCAGTCTCGCTTCCAGTCGCGGTTTGTCGACCTTGCCCGCCGCGTTCAGCGGGAGTTCGGCCACGAACGTCACTGACCGCGGTGCCTTGTACCCGGCCATGCGGGACCGGCACCAGGCGACCAGGTCGGCCTCCCGGGCCGGGCCGTCGGCCACCACGAACGCGGCGCCGACCTGCCCGAGCCGGTCGTCGGGCACGCCGATGACGGCGGCCTGGGCGACGGCCGGGTGCTCGAGCAGGTACCCCTCGACCTCGGCCGGGTAGACGTTGAAGCCGCCGACGAAGAACACGTCCTTCTTGCGCCCGGCGATCCGCAGCCGGCCGCCCGCGTCCAGCTCCCCCAGGTCGCCGGTGTGCAGCCAGCCGCCGGCGTCTACCGCGGCCGCGGTGCCGTCGGGGTCGTCGAGGTAGCCGCGCATGACCCGGTAGCCGCGGACCAGGACCTCTCCGTCGGCGGCGATCCGCACCTCGGTGCCGGCGCAGGGCAGGCCCGCGGTGCGGGCGATGTCCTCGGGCGGGTCGCCGCGCCGGGACAGGGTGACCGTCCCGCCCGCCTCGGTCAGGCCGTACCCGGTCAGCACGGTCTCGAAGGGCAGCTCGCGGCGGATCCGGCGGACGAGGTCGACCGGGATGTCGGCCGCCCCGGTCACCGCGAGCCGCAGCGACGACAGGTCCCGCCCGCCGGCGGCCGCCGTGAGCAGCGAGTGGTACAGCGTCGGCGGCCCGGGCAGGACGGTGACCCGTTCCCGGGCGATGAGGTCGAGCACGGCGGTGACGTCGAAGACCGCCGCCGGGAGCATGGTCGCGCCCGCGAGCATGGCCGCCAGGCAGCCGGCCTTGTAGCCGAAGATATGCGAGAACGGGCTGACGATCAGGTACCGGTCGCCCGGGCGCAAGCCGACGAGCGAGCACCATTCCACCCACGCCCTGATCGTCTGGGCGTGGGTCATCAGCACGCCCTTGGACCGCCCGGTGGTGCCCGAGGTGAAGAAGATGTCGCACAGGTCGTCGCCCCGCACCGGGGCGGCGAACGGCGAGCCGGAGCCGAGGAACCCGGACCGCAGGTCGATCGACGGAACCCCGGCCGGCGCGGAGAAATCAAGGCCAAGAAAGTCCGGGTGAACGAGAAGTAGCTTCGCCCCGCTCCTCCCGATAATCTCGCCGGCTTCCGCGGCCTTGTACCGGGTGCTGATCGGCACCAGCACCGCGCCGGCGGTCAGCAGGCCGAACGCGGCGATGATCCACTCGGCGCTGTTCGGCGCCCAGATCGCCACCCGGTCGCCTGGTCGTATCCCGGCTTCGGCGAAGGCCCCGGCGGCCACGCGGGCCCGGCCGGCTAGGTCGGCGAACGTCAGGCGCAGTGGCCCGTCGGCGACCGCTTCGGCGTCTCCGAAGCGGTCGCCGGCGCCGCGGACCATCTCGGGGATGGTCTGGTAGGTCATCCCGCCAGTCATTCCCGCGGTCATTCCCGTGGTCAGGCGGCGATGAGCCGGGCGAGGTTGCCGCCCATGATCTTCGCCTGGTCGTTCTCGTTGAGCGTGGCCAGCTCGTCCACGTAGCGGACCGGGTCGGCGAGGCCCTCCGGGTGCGGGTAGTCCGAGCCGAACAGCACCCGCTCCACCCCGACGATCGAGGACAGCTCGGCCAGGTCCTCCTCCCAGAACGGGCTGATGTGGATCCGGTTCCTGACCTCCTGCGCGGGATCGGCGGGGAACCCCTCGGGCGCCTTCTTGTAGACGCTCTCCAGCTGGTTGAGCAGCGGGACCAGCCAGGCCGAGCCGTTCTCGATGACCGAGACCTTCAGCTCGGGGTGCCGGAACAGGGCGCCGTGGCAGACCCAGGAGGCGACCGCGTCGGTCACCGGGCGCCATTCGGCCATCATGCGGAAGGTGTTGGTGACGAACGGGAGCATCTCGTTCCTGCCGCCCTCCCAGTCCTGGGAGTAGCGGGCGTACCCGCTGTCGGAGGAGTGCATCGCGACCAGCACGCCGAGCTCGACGCAGCGCTTCCAGAACGGGTCGAACTCCGGCTGGGCGAACGAGCGGGGGCCGCGGAAGCCGGGCACCGGGGCGGGGCGGACGAGGATGGCCCGCGCGCCCCGCTCGGCCGCCCAGTTGAGCTCCTCGATCGCCCGCTCGACGATGCACAGGCTGATGACCGGGGTGGTGTAGATGCGGCCCTTGTAGTTGAACGACCAGACCTCGTCCAGCCACTGGTTCAGGGCGTGCACCACCGCCATGATGAGCTCCGGGTCGTCCCGCATGCGCTCCTCGATGAGGCTGGCCAGCGTCGGGAACATCAGCGTCCGCTGGATCCCGAGCTCGTCCATCAGCGCCAGGCGCGGGGCCGGCTCGCGGAACGCGGGGACCGCGCGCATCGGCTCGCCGAAGATCTCCCGCTTCGACTTGCCGTCGGGGTTGCCGATCTTGAAGTACTCCTCCATCGCCCCCGGCCGGGCCACCACCTCGAACGTCGGGTTCGGGATGTACTCACTGATCTGCCCGCGGATCGCGATCTTCGTACGGCCCCTGACCTGCACGTACTGGATCGCGCCCGCGTACTCCTTGGGCAGGTACCTGGTTAGCGACTCCTCAGTCTCATACAGGTGGTTGTCCGCGTCGAACAGCGGATACGGAAGCACGCGCGACGGCATTGGAATCCTCCCTTGCTAGATAAGAGAATCCTATTCTCACTAATCGCGTAGCGCAATGTCAGCTTCGGCCGCCAGGGCGGCCCGGCCGGAGGGCCTGGGCTTCCGCCGCCGCCCGTGCGAGAGTACTATTCTCAAATCTGGGAGTATTATTTTCAGTCCGGGAAGGGACACCACTGATGGGACGCGTCCAGGGCAAAGTCGCCTTCATCACCGGGGCCGCGCGCGGTCAGGGCCGCAGCCACGCGATCCGGCTGGCCGAAGAGGGCGCGGACATCATCGCCGTCGACCTCTGCCACGACCTGGAGACCGTCGGGTACCCCCTCAGTACGCCGGATGACCTGAAGGAAACGGCCCGGCTGGTGGAGAAGCTCGACCGCCGGATCATCACCGCCCAGGCCGACGTCCGCGACCGGTCCCAGCTCACCGCGGCGCTCGAGCGCGGCCTCAGCGAGCTCGGCAAGGTCGACGTCGTGGTCGCCCAGGCCGGGATCGCCGGGATGAAGGGCCAGCCGGCCCTGCAGGCCTGGAGCGACGGCGTGGACACCATGCTGCTCGGCACGATCAACGCCATTCAGGCGGCGCTGCCGCACCTGCCCGACGGCGCCTCGATCATCGCCACCGGCTCGGTCGCCGCCTTCATGGACCCGCTGCCGATGCAGCAGGTCGGCACCGACCCCGGCGGCGCCTCCTACATGTACTCCAAGCGCGCCATCGCCAACTACATCCACGAACTGGCCCGCAACGTCGCCCCCCGGATGATCAGGGCCAACGCGGTGCACCCGACCAACTGCGACACGCCCATGCTGCAGAGCGAGCCGATGTACCGGTCCTTCCGCCCGGACCTGGAGCACCCCACCCGCGAGGACGCCATCCCCGGCTTCCACAGCCAGCAGGCGATGCCGATCCCGTGGATCGACCCGGTGGACATCAGCAACATGGTGCTGTTCCTGGCGTCCGACGAGTCCCGCTACGTCACCGGCATGCAGATGCGGGTGGACGCGGGCGGCTACCTCAAGTGGTACGACTACCACGCCTAGGAGAGACTGACGCGTGAGCGCTGACGACGCCGACCGCAAGACGCCCCGCTACCGGTTCGACCGGCACGCCCCGGAGTACCGGCACCAGTTCGAGGCGATCACCCAGGAGATGCGCGGCACCTGCCCGGTCGCCTGGAGCGACACCCACGGCGGTCACTGGGTCGCCCCCGGGCACAGCGCGGTCTTCGAGCTCGCCCGCTCGGCCGAGTACCTGTCCAACGACCACGACGTGAACCACGGCATCATCAACGGGATCAAGCACCTCCCGGCCACTTTTTCGCCGGGGCCACGCGTGGGGGCCGGCCTGGACGAGACCCTCGCGGCCCTGCAGCGGGTCACCGACTCCCAGGGCCTGGCCGAGCCGGTGACGGCCAGGAAGGCCACCGCCCGGGTGCACCAGTGAGCCGGGCGGTCAAGTCCATGTACCACGAGCGGCCGGACTACCGGGTCGACCTGCTCCCCCGCACCAACCAGATGACCGCGTGGCTGGGCGGGACCCGGCTGGCTCAGAGCCGCGCCTGCCTGCTCGTCGACGAGCAGGACCACGGCCTGGTGGTGTACTTCCCGCCGGACGCGGTCGACTTCTCGCTGCTCGCGCCCATCGACGTCCGCACCGTCTGCCCGTTCAAGGGGCAGGCCGTGTACTGGCGCGCCGCCGACCCCGCCGACGCCGGCGGCCCGGAGGGCGACGGACCCGGCCTCGAGGAGCGCGACATCGACGAGCAGGGCGTCGCCTGGAGCTACCCCGAGCCGTTCCCGCAGGTCGCCCGGCTGGCCGGGTACGTGGCGTTCGACCAGGAGGCGGTGCGGGTGACCATCGGCAAGGGCGTCTTCACCGGGATCCGGCCGTGAGCGAGTCGACGCTCGATCAGCTGGTCGGGCTCTTCGACGTGCGGGCCGACGGGCCTACCGGCACCCGTTTCACCGGCGGCAGCGACGGCGGCCGGCATGCGGCTGCCCGGCCGGGAGCTGCGCATCGAGGGCGTCCGCGACCACAACAGCCCGGACGAGACCGGCCCGCCCGTCCTCGACGCCTGGCTGCGCTACGACACGGTGCCCGGGCGCGACGACCTGCGCCGGGCGCTGCTCGCGCACTTCACCGGGCACCTGTCCATCGCCACGACCTTCCGCCCCCACCCGGGGTTCGGGACGGCGCAGTCGCACCTCACCGTCTCGACCGCGCCGATGGGCATCGCGATCACCTTCCACGACCCCCTGGAATGGGACGGCTGGATCCGGTACCACCACGAGAGCAGCTACGCGGGCGCGGGCATGAGCTACGTCCGCGGCCAGGTGCTCACCGCCAGCGGCCGCCTCATCGCCTCGTTTGCCCAGGACGCCATGATCCGCGCCCTCGAGCCCGCCAGCGCCCGGGCGGCGCTGCCCGCCGAATCCCGGCTGTAACCAGCACCTAGGAGGACGTCCGTGGAGTTCGAGTTCGACGAGGACCAGCGGCTGCTGCGGCAGTCGGTCCGCGAGACGGTGACCAAGTCCCGGTCGCTGCCGGAAGACCAGCTTTGGGCCACGTACCTGCGGCTCGGGTGGCTGGAGGCACCGCCGGTCGAGCTGGCCATCGTGCTCGACGAACTCGGCTACGCCGCCGACCCGACCCCGTTCCTGGCCACCGCGACCTGGTTCGCCCCGCTCGCCGGGCGACTGCCCGAGGGGTCGGGGACCGGGGTGTTCGACGGCGCCGGCGAGTTCGTACTCGACGCCGACCGGGCCGACGAGATCGCGCTGCTCACCGCGGACGGGGTCGTAGTGCGCCCCGGCGCGGAGCTGGCCGCGGAGCGGATCGCGGTCTTCGACGAGCGGCTGCACGTGGGCCGGGTCACCGCGCCCGGCCTGGTCCGGGACGTCCCCGACCTGGCCCTCATGGGCCTGGCGGTCACCGCCGTCGGCGCCTGCCGCCGGATCCTCGACCTGACGGTGGCCCACGTGAAGCAGCGCGAGCAGTTCGGCGTGCCGATCGGCTCGTTCCAGGCGGTCAAGCACAAGGCCGCCGACATGTACGTGGCGATCGAGCGGGCCCGGGTCCTGGCCTACTACTCGGCGCTGACCATCGCCGAGGACGACCCGCGCCGCACCCGGGCCGCGCACATGGCCAAGGCCGCCGCGGGCGAGTGCCAGCAGGTGGTGTACCGCAACGGCGCCCAGCTCTTCGGGGCCATGGGCTTCACCTGGGAAAGCGACCTGCACGTCTACCTCAAGCGGGCGCTGTCGATGGACCTGCTGCTCGGGCCGGCCACCGAGCATCGGAAGATCCTCCTGGGCCGGGAGCCGCGGCGGGAAACGGTCCCGGCATAAGGGCAGCGGAACGCGGGGACGGGCAGTCGGCCGCTAGGATCGCCGCTAGGGTCAAAGTGTGCGCATACTCCGCATGCGGCGAACATCATCGAGTTCCGGAAAGCAGGACAGGTCGTGACCCAATCGGCCACCCCGCCGGCCACCGCGCCGGCCGCCCCGCGCAGGCGGCTGACCGCCGAGGCTCGCAAGAGCTCGATCCTCGCGGCCGCGCGGCGCGCGTTCACCGAGACCGGTGACATGAACGGCACCACGATCAAGCTGATCGCCGCCCGCAGCGGGATCAGCGAGGGCGTGATCTACCGGCACTTCGAGAGCAAGGACCAGCTGTTCTTCGAAGCCGTCGTCGAGCCGCTCAAGAAGGCCGTGGACGAGATCGTGGCCGCGACCGAACTCGTCGACAAGGACGAACCGCTGACCCCCGAGCGCCAGCTCAGCACCATGACCGGCCTGTACCGGCAGCTCGTCTCGACCCTGGCCGAGGTACTCCCGCTGCTCGGCCTGGTGCTGTTCGGCGACCCGCAGGTGGCGAAGAAGTTCTACCGGGAGAACTTCGCGGTGGCGATGGACCGGCTGGCCGGGGCGTGGCGCGAGGTCGAGGACCGCTACGGCTTCCCCTTCGAGTCGCCCGACATCGCCGCCCGCGCGGTGATGGGCATGGCGCTGCTGCTGGCGATGGAGAGCAAGCACGGCAAGAAGTTCGACCGGGACCGGGCGGTGTCCATGATCAGCGAGGGCACGGTCAAGGGCTTCTTTCCCACCATCGAGCCCGCGCGGAGGCGACGCTAATGGCTGACTTCGAGGGTGCCGGCGCGTCCGGCGTGGAGATCGTGACCGAGCTCAACCGGCGCTTCACCGCCGGGGACGGCGCCGGGGCGGCCGCGCTGTTCCACCCCAAGATCCGCGTCGAGCAGCCCGCGACCCTGCCGCACGGCGGCTGGCACGACGGGATGGCCGGGATGGCCGCGATGGGCGGAGTATTCGGGCAGTACTGGGAGCGGAACATCGCCGACCCGCGCATCCTCGGCTGCGGCGACACCGTCCTGCAGCTGACCACCCAGACCTGGACGGCGAAGTCGACCGGGCGCGCCGCCACCGTCGACGTGGTCGAGCTCTTCTCGTTCCGCGACGGGCAGGTATCGGAGATCCGCGTCTTCCAGCAGGACACCCACCTGCTGATGGGAACCCTGGACAGCTAGATAGCCCCCAGGGCGGCTCTCGCGTCGCCAACAGCTGCTTTGAGGTCCGCCGCCGCATTCGCGCTACGGAGCAGAAAACCGACCTTGACGAGAGCCGCATTAGCACGGTTGACTTCCGGAGATGCGGCGGTCAGCGCACGAATGGCGATCAATATCTCCGCTTCGGCCGCTGAGGCAATCGACTGGCCGTTCCTGCCCGCCGTCAACTCTGACGAGATCTTCGGTTCGGTTCCGGGGGCCGGTATGTGCCGGTTATCTGTTGCTCTGGTGACGGAAAACCGGAACACATACGCGTCGCCGACCAGTGCGGGGCCACCGTCAGCATATGCTGACATGCCGAGCGGCGTCAGCATATACTGACGAGATACCGTCGGGTCAGGCCAATCCGACCGCCTGCTGCTGGACGCGCGGCGGCGGCGTCCCACCCCGAAGCTGTTCACGTCCACGAACCTGTCCAACCAGCCGATGCAGCGGCTGCTCGGCCGCCTGGGCTGGCAGTCAGCGGGCATCGTCTACGGCCTCGACGAGGGCGACCCGGAACTGTTCTTCCTCGCTCCGTCCGGGGACTCGGTTTGATCGCGGTTTCCGGTGTCCTGGTACCGGAAACCGCGATCAAATCGCGGGCGGGGGGTAAGGGGGCGGGGCTTCAGCGTCCGTAGAGCAGTCGCATGTTCTCGTAGGCGAAGATCATGACGTCGTTGGGGTAGTCCACGGCGTCGTTCTGGTCGACGATCTCGTCCCAGTGGTCGATGACGTCCTCGGCGGTCGGGGGTGTCTGGGCGACCCAGCCCCGGGCGGTGGTGATGGTAGAGCGGGCGAACCGCCCGCCCCAGGCGCCGAGGACCTGCCCGGTGCAGGGGCAGCCGCGGTGGGCGAGCACCGCGACCATGGGGCTGACCCGGCTCGGGAGGAAGCCGGCCCGGATGTCGTCGCCGCTGACGCCGGGGATCTGGTCCATGAACGGCGAGGATTCCCCGGCGATGAGCGCCCCCGGGTTGAGGAGGTTGGCCTTGATCCCGTACCGCTCGCCTTCCAGGGCGATGGTCCGGAACAGCCCGATCAGGCCGCTGTTGGCCGCGGCGTAGTTGGCCTGGGTCGCCAGGCCCTGCAGGCCCGCGCCTGAGGTCACGCCGACCAGGCGCCCGCCGCCCGCCCGCCGCATGTGCCGGTAGGCCGGGTGGAACAGGAAGAACGCGGCCCGCAGCTTGACGTCGAGGACGGCGTCGAAGTCGGCCAGGGTCATCTCGTCGAACGGCCGGGGCTGGTAGATCGTCGCGTTGGTGACCACGGTGTCCAGGCGTCCCCAGGTGGACAGGGCCAGGCCGATGATCGCCTGGCCGCCTTCCTCGGTGGCCACGGAATGGGTGTCGGCCACGGCCTCGCCACCGCTAGCCGTGATCTCGTCGGCGATGTCCCGGGCGCCGTGAATGTCGTTGACGACGATCTTGGCGCCGCGCCGGGCGAGTTCCAGGGCGTGGGTGCGGCCCATCCCCCGCCCGGCCCCGGTGACGACGGCGACCTCGCCGTCGAACCGCAGTGTTTCAGCCACCCGGGGGTCAGTCACGGGGGGCGGGGACCTCGAGGACGAGGGCGCTGCCCATCCCGCCGCCGGCGCACATCGCGGCGACGGCGGTGCCGCCGCCCCGGCGGCGGAGCTCGTGGATCAGCGTGAGCACCATCCGGGTGCCGGTCATCGCGACCGGGTGCCCGAGGCTGCAGCCGCTGCCGAGCACGTTGACCGTCTCCTCGTCGAGGCCGAGCTCGCGGGTGGTGGCGATCGGCACCGAGGCGAACGCCTCGTTGATCTCCCACAGGTCGATGTCACCGAGCGTCAGGCCGGCCCGGTCCAGGGCCTTGGGGATGGCGAGCCCGGGGGCGAAGCCGCTGTCGGCCACGCCGACGCCCACGGACGCCCACGCGCGGACGACCGCGAGGGGCTCGAGGCCGCGTTCGGCGGCGAACGGCCGGCTGGTCACGACCACGGCGGCGGCGCCGTCGTTGACCCCGGCCGAATTGCCCGCGGTGATGCTGAAGCCCTCGATCTCGGGGTGCAGCGGCTTCAGCGACGCGAGTTTCTCCCGGGTGCTGGTGCGCCGGGGGTGCTCATCGGTCGCGAACGTGAACCGTGAACCGTCGCGCTTGGTGACCTCGACGGGAAAGGTCTCCTGGGCGAAGCTGCCGTTGTCGATGCCGGCGACGGCGCGCATGTGGGACCGGAACGCCCAGGCGTCCATGTCCTCGCGGGAGATGCCGGCCTTGACCGCGGTGGTCCAGCCGATCGACAGCGTCATGTCCCTGATCGGGGCGTCGGGCGTCTCGCGGTGGCTGGGCGCGAGCCAGTCCTCTTCGACGGTGTCGGTTCCGGGGACGCGCCGGCTGGTCACCGGCATGGTCGAGCTCGACTGCACCCCGCCGGCGACGACGACGCGGTCCATGCCCGCCATGACGCTCGCCGCCGCGGTCGACAGCGTGGCCAGCCCGGAGGCGCAGTGGCGGTTGTGGGCCAGGCCGGGCGCGCTGACCAGGCCCGCTTCGACAGCGGCGTAGCGGGCGATGTCCCCGCCGCCGTAGAGCGACTCGCCGAGCACCACGTCGTCGACCAGACCGGGCTCGATGCCCGAGCGCCGGACGGCCTCGGCGATCGCCTGGGTGGCGAGGTCGAGGGCGTCGGTGTCGGCGAGGGACCCCTTGTACGCGGTTCCGATCGCGGTCCTGGCCCCGGCGACGATGACCGCCTCGTTGCTCGTCATGTGTCTTTCCTCTCGGTCAGTCAGCCGTCACGAGGCGGCCGGGGCGCTCGTCGGTCAGCTCGCCGTGGTCGACGAGGACCTTTCCGTTGACGATCGTGTAGTCGTATCCGTCGGCCCGCTGCACGTAGCGGCGGGCGCCGAGCGGGAAGTCGCTGACCAGCTCGGGGACCCACTGCCTGAGCCCGTCCAGGTCGATGACGTTCACGTCGGCGAACGCGCCCGGGGCGAGCAGGCCGCGGTCCTTGATGCCGAACAGCTCCGCGGCTTCCCTGGTGAGCTTGTAGATCGCCTGGGCCAGGCCGAGCCGCTTTTCGTCCCTGACCCAGTGGGTGAGGAAGTAGGTGGTGTTCCCCGCGTCCATCGTCAGGGCCACGTGGGCGCCGGCGTCGCCGAGGCCGATGACCACGTCCGGGTTGCTGATCATCTCCGCGACCGCGCCGAGGTCCTGGTTGAGCACCGGGTAGTACAGCAGGCCCTGGCCGTCGGTCTCGACCAGGTAGTCGAGGAACGCGCGGGCCGGAGTGGTGCCCCGGCGGCCCGCCTCGGCGGCCAGGCTGTTGTCCGGGCGCACGTCGTAGCGGGCCTCGCCCGGAGGCATCAGGTAGAGCTTGGCCGGGTCCTTCGGCGCGAGGGGGCCGGAGAGGACGACCTGCTCCGCCTCCCCCGCTAGCTGGGTGCGCAGGTCCGGATCCGTGAGAGCCACGGTTCGTTCGCTCACAGGCTTGGACATGAGCGACGCCCAGGTCGGCAAGCCGTCGTACGGTGTCCGGCTGGCCAGCCCGTAGAGGATCGCGGAGCCGCGCACGCAGGTCTGCGGCCGGAGGTCGGCGCCGCGGCCGCGGGCGGCCGCGACCTCGTCCATCACCCACGACCACAGGCCCGGGCGGCGGTCGCTCTGGGTGATGGCGAAGGTCAGCGGGCGGCCGGACGCGCGGCTTACCTCCTCCATCCAGGTCATCTCGGACACCGAGTTCTCCCGGGCGGGCCCGTCGCGCTCGCCGATCCGGGGCACGACCTCGATGACGCCCTTGCCCCGCTGGGCCAGGACGTCGGCGATGCCGGCCAGCTCGTCGGGGAGGGCGAACGTGCCCGGCAGCGGGGTGCCGTCGGGGACGGTGTGCATGAAGCTGCGCGAGGTGGAGAAGCCGAGCGCTCCCCCGTCGATGGCCTCGGCCATGACCGCGGCCATGGCCTTGATGTCCGCGGGGGTGGCCGGCTCCTCGGTGAGGCTGCGCTCGCCCATGACGTAGTACCGCAGGGCGCTGTGCCCGACCATGCCGCCGGCGTTGATGCCGAGGCCGCGGCGGCCGAGCGCCCGCAGGTAGTCGCCGTAGGTCTCCCAGCCCCAGTCGAGGCCTTCCATGATCGTGTCGGTCGGGATGTCCTCGACGGAGTCCATCATCCCGGCCAGGTACCGCTCCTGCCCGGGCCGGATGGGGGCGAAGGTCACGCCGCAGTTGCCCATCACCACGGTGGTCACGCCGTGCCAGCACGACGAGGTGGCGGCCGGGTCCCAGAAGAACTGGGCGTCGAGGTGGGTGTGGATGTCGACGAACCCGGGCGTGACGATCTTCCCGGTCGCGTCGATCTCCCGCTTCCCGCGGTCGGGGACGTCACCGACCCGGGTGATCCGGTCCCCGTCGATGGCGACGTCGGCCCGCACCGGCGGCGCGCCCGTGCCGTCCACCACGTCGCCGTTGCGGATCACGATGTCATGCATGGCTCACGTCCCTCCGGCTTCCGGCCCCGACACACTAACGAAGCGTTCACTCACTTATGATAGCCGGGCGGACGGCGGCGCGCCATCCCGCGCCGCGCATGAGTGTGTGTTTACTTTTCCCTGCTGTATAAGTATGTGTTTACTTTGCTAGAGTGGAACGAGGGCGGCAGCGCACTCGCTCCGCCTGATGACGTCGGGAGTGCACTTGGGATCGATGGATGGCCGCGTCGCGATCGTCACCGGCGCGAGCCGGGGCATCGGGCAGCGCATCGCCGAGCGGTTCGCCGCCGAGGGCGCCGCCGTGGTGCTGGTGGCCCGGACGCTGGCGCCGGGCACGTCGCGCCTGCCCGGGTCGCTCGAGGAGGTCGCGGACCGGATCAGGGCGGCCGGCGGCAAGGCCGAGGTCCTCACCGCCGACCTGACCGCGCCGGCCGACGTCGAGACGGTCATCGCCCGGGCGGAAGCGGCCCTCGGGCCGGTGGACACGCTGGTGAACAACGCGGGCGTGAACTTCTACGGCCCGGCGCTCGGCGTCCAGCCGAGCCGCTACGAGGTGATGTACTCCATGATGGTGCGCACCCCGTTCCGGCTCTGCCAGCTCGCGGTGCCCGGCATGGTGGAGCGCGGCCAGGGCTGGATACTGAACATCACCTCCAAGCAGGCCCGCCACCCCCTCGGCCCGCCGTACCCGGACTGGGCCAGCGACGGCTCGGTGCCGTACGGCATGTGCAAGGCCGCGCTCGACCGGCTCACCACCGGCCTGGCGGCCGAGCTGCACGGCTCGGGGGTGAGCGTCAACGCGCTCGGCACCTCCGGCCTGGTGATGACGCCGGGTGTGGCCGTGGTCTCGCCGCACACGCCGGAGAACGCCACCGTCGAGCCCGACGGCGCGATGGCCGACGCCGCGCTCGCCTTGTGCACCGCCCCGCCCGGGGAGATGACCGGCCGTATCGTCTACAGCATGGAGCTGCTGGAGCGGCCGCTCCCGGACGGCCCCTGGGCCTTGTCGCGCACGTTCTGACCGAGCCGGACGAAAGGGATTGGCCGATGAAGGTCACGGTAGACCCGGATCTATGCCAGGGGCACGCGCGCTGCTGGGAGATCTGCCCCGAGGTGTTCTCCCTGGACGACGTCGGCCAGGCGACGGTGTCGGTCGACGTCGTGCCCGCCGGCCTCGAGGCCGAGGTCGCCAAGGCCGCCAGCAACTGCCCCGAGCGCGCGATCACCGTCTCCTGACCGCGGCGCCGCCCGCCGGCGCTCCCGCCCCGCGGCGGCGGCCGCGATGACGGCGGCCAGGACGGGCACGACCCCGCAGACGAGCATGCCGTCCCGGGCGCCGAAGTGGCTGGTGACCGCGCCGATGATCGGGGCGCCCAAGGGCGTGCCGCCGACGAAGACCAGCATGTAGAGCCCCATGACGCGGCCGCGCAGCTCCGGGTCGACGGCGAGCTGGACGTAGGCGTTGGCCGTGGCCTGGCAGACGAGGTTGACGAAGCCCAGGGCGGCGAGCAGCGGCAGGAAGGCCGCCAGGTCCGGGGCCAGCGCCGCGGCCGCCTGGAGGAGGCCGAACGCGGCCGCCGCGGCCACGATGGTCCGGGTCCGCGGGCGGGTGCCGGCCCCCGCGAGCACAGCGCCGGCGGCCGACCCGAGCCCGAGCACGATGTTGAACAGGCCGTAGGTGCTCGCGTTGCCGTGGAACGTCGACTTCGCCATCGCGGTCAGCACGATCGGGAAGTTGAGCCCGAACGTCCCGAGCATCCCGACCAGGAAGATCGTCCGCAGCACGTCCGGGCGGCCGCGCAGGTACTTCACCGCCGTCCGGACCGCGCCGGGTGCCCGGGACGCGGCCGGGACGGACCGCAGATCGGACGGCCGCAGCAGGAGCAGGCCCACGGTCGGGCCCAGATAGCAGGCGGCATTGACCGCGAACACCCAGCCCGTGCCGACGCTCACGATGAGCAGGCTGGCGATGGCCGGCCCGATCAGCCGGGTCGCCTGGAACACGGCGGCGTTCAGCGCGATCGCCGCCCGCAGGGCGCCGTCCGGCGCGACCTCGTTCACGAACGCCTGCCTGGCCGGCACGTCGAACGCGAAGATCAGGCCGCTCATCAGCGCGAACGCGTACACCTCGGTCGCCCTGGCCGCGCCGGCGATGGTGATGACGGCGAGCGCGAGGGTGACGACGGCGTTCAGCGTCTGGGTGGTGAGCAGGATGCGCCGCTTCGGCACCCGGTCGGCGACCGCCCCGGCGTGCAGCCCGAGCAGCAGCATCGGCAGGAACTGCAGCGCCATCGTCACGCCGACCGCGGTCGAGCTGTGAGTCAGGTCGAAGATCAGCCAGTCCTGGGCGATGCTCTGCATCCACGAGCCCATGTTCGCCAGGCTCTGCCCGCCGAGGTAGATCCGGTAGCTGCGCGAGGAGAGAGCCGTGAAGGCGCCTCTCGGTTGCCGAACGGTCTCGGCGGTAGTCACTGAGAGGGCCTTCCTGGTCGCCTGTGTCCTTGTCGTGCTCCAACATTCTTTCGATACCGGCGGCTTATATGGAAGTACTATGATTTGCCTTACTGTTATTATGAAGTGTTATGACCGGCTATGACCCGCAGCTCCTCGCGACCTTCCTCGCCGTCGAGCAGACCGGCAGCTTTACCCGGGCCGCGGCCCGGCTCGGCATCCAGCAGCCGACGGTCAGCCAGCACATTCGCCGCCTGGAGCGGCAGGTCGGGCGGACGCTGGTGCTGCGGGACACGCACTCGGTGTCGCTGACCGCCGACGGCGAGGCGATGATCGGGTTCGCGGGCAACATCCTGGCCGCGTCCGAGCAGGCAGCCGCCTACTTCAGCGGCGACCGGCCGAGCGGCCGGCTGCGCATCGGCATCTCCGACGACCTCGCGCTCACCGGACTGCCGCAGATCCTCCGCGACTTCCGCGGTAACAACCCGCTGGTCGACTTCGACCTGCGGATCGACCAGAGCGGCCTGCTGCACCAGCGCCTCGAGGGCGACCGGCTCGACGTGTTCATCGGCAAGCGCCCGAGCGGCGAGCAGCGCGGCCAGCTAGTCAAGCGGGACCGCCTGGTGTGGGTGGGCACGCCGTCGACGAAGCTCGACCTGACCAGGCCGCTGCCGCTGGTGGTCTACCCGAATCCGAGCCTCTCGCGGACCGAGATGCGCCGGGCACTCAACCGCGCCCAGCTGCCGTTCCGCAGCGCCTGCCTCTGCCGCGGCGTCAACGGCCTCATCGGGGCGGTCGCGGCCGGCGTCGGCATCTCGGCCATGGCCGCGAGCCTCGTGCCCGCGCAGCTGGTCACCCTCGGCGCCGGCCACCGGCTGCCCGAGCTCGGGACCATCGACCTGGTCCTGCTCACCAACCCGCGAACCGACCAGCGCCCGGCCGTCCGCGCCCTGATCTCGACCGTCCTGTCCAGCGGCTCGCGCTCGCTCACCGCCTACCTGCCGCACCGGGCCAGCCGAGGTACCGGGCGGCCAGGCGGCGGCGGTGCGCGGCGGGCGAGCCGAACAGCGAGCGATTGAGCGCGGCCCGCTTGAGGTAGACGTGGATGCCGCTCTCCCAGGTGTAGCCGATGCCCCCGTGCAGCTGCATGGCCTTGCCCGCCACCTCGACGGCGGTGGCCGACGCGTGCGCCTTGGCCATCGCCGCGGCGACGCTCGCCTCCGGGTCCCGGGACGCCAGGCGGGCGACGGCCGCCCGGACGAGCTCCCGCGACACCGACACCTGGACCAGCAGGTCGGCGCAGGCGTGCTGCACCGCCTGGAACGACCCGATCGGGCGCCCGAACTGCTGCCGGACCCCGGCGTAGGCGACGGTCGCGCTGAGCATGGCCTCGCTCAGCCCGAGGCTGTCGCACGCGACCGCGACGGCGGCCCGGTCCAGGAGCCGACCGACCGCGGCGCCCGGGTCGCCGGCGAACCGCCACACCGACTCCTCGGGCACCTCGGCCCCGTCCGCGGTCACCCGCGCGAGCCGCCGGGTGCTGTCCAGCACCGGCTGGGCTTCCAGGCCTATAGCGAACGGACCGGGGCGCCTGTCCACGATCACCGGTTCTCCGACGGCGTCGAGGGCCAGCAGCAGGAGGGTGCTCGCCTCGGCGGCGTCGGGCACGAAACCCGCGTGCCCGCGCAGACGCAGTCCCCCCGGCGTGCGCTCGAGCCGGAACGGGACACCGCCGGCCTCGGCCCAGATCGACTCGTCTGACCCGTCGGCCAGCACGGCGACGGGCAGCGCCTCGCCCGCGGCCGCCTGGCGCAGGAGCTCGTCGCGGCCGGCCGACGGTGCCAGCTCGAGAAGCGCGCCCACGCCGCCGGCGATCGCCCCCAGGTAGGGGCTGCTGGTCGCCGCCCGGCCCAGCTCGGTAAGGATGACCGCGGTCTCGGCGAAGGTCGCGCCCGCGCCGCCCTGGGCGTCCGGGACCTCGAGGCCGAGCCACCCGGACGCGGCCAGCTGACCCCAGTCGGCGGGCGCCGGGGGCGGGATCTTGCTCAGCAGGTCGCGGGCCACCGCGCGCAGCTCGTCGTGCAGCTCCTCGAACTCACCCGGCTCCGGTCCGGCCGTCTGCGATCCGGCCGTCATGACGCCGCCCTGGGCATGCCGAGCCCGCGTTCGGCGATGATCGTGCGCTGGATCTCGCTGCTGCCGCCGGGGATCGTCCACTCCCAGGATCCGATGAAGTCCAGCATCCAGGCTCCTGACTCCCACCCGCTTGAGGCGGGCTTGCTGAGCGCGGTGTGCGCCCGCACGCCGCTGATCTCGGTGCCGAAACCGGTCATCCGCTGCAGTAGCTCGCTGTAGTACAGCTTCACGACCGACGCGTCGGCCGGGCCGGCCGTCCCGGCCTCGTGCCGCTCGACCAGGCCGAGGCAGAGGGCGCGCAGCCCGGCGATCTCGGTCTCGAACGCCGCCAGCCGGTCGGCCACCAGGGAGTCGGCCAGGACGCCGGCCCGCGAGCAGGCCTCCACCAGCCACCGGAATCCGGCGTTGCCCAGGCGTTCGGCCAGCTCGAGCATGGTCATCCCGCGCTCGGCGCCGAGGGTTTCCTGGGCGACGCGCCACCCGGCGTTCTCCGGGCCGACGAGGTTCGCGGCCGGGACGGGCACGTCGGTCAGGAAGATCTCGCAGAAGTGGGACTCGCCGACCGCGTTGCGGATCGGCCGGACGTCGATGCCGGGGCTGCGCATGTCGAGCAGGAAATAGGAGATGCCGCGCCGCTTGGGCGCGGCGGTGTCGGTGCGGGCCAGCAGCAGGCACCAGTCGGCGTGCAGGGCGCCGCTGGCCCACAGCTTCTGGCCGTTGACGACGAAGGTGTCGCCCTCGCGGCGGGCGGTCGTGCGCAGCGACGCGAGGTCGGAGCCGGCCTCGGGCTCGGAGAAGCCCTGGACCCAGATCTCGCCGTCGAGGATGGCGGGCAGGTGCCGCCGCCGCTGCTCGTCGGTGCCCGCGGCCAGCAGGGTGGAGGCGGCGTGGTGGATGGACACGAACGCGAGGACGAGTCGGGGGGCGTCGTGCGCGGCGAGCTCGGAGTACAGCACCACCTGCTCGGCGGCGGACAGCCCGCCGCCCCACTCCGCCGGCCAGTGCGGCACCGCGTAGCCGGCGCCGCGCAGCTCCCGGAACCACCACTGCTGGAACGCGGCGAACTCGGCCTCGGAGACCCCGGCCTGCGTCGTCCGCCAGTCGGCCGGAACGTGGGCCTGACACCAGGAGCGGACCTGGGCACGGAACTCGCCGAGGTCGCGGGCCAGCGCGGTTGCCCTGGCCGGGCCGCCGGCCACCTCGGCCACCGCCCCGGTCACGCCGGTCACGCCGGCCGCCGCAGGGCCAGCAGCCGCTCGCGGTGCTCGGGACTTCGCATGGTGACCCGCTCGGCGGCGAACCCCGCCTGCATGGCCCCGCTCAGCGCGGTCGACAGGTACATGTTGGTCACCCTCTTGGTCTCCCGCAGTGCCTCCGCGGGCTGGGCCGCCAGCCGTTCCGCGAGCCGCCGGGCCTCCTCCAGGAGCTCGCCGGGCGGCACCACCCGGGTGGCGAGGCCGAGTTCCACGGCCGTGGCCGCCGGGATACGGCCGCCGGTGAAGAGGTACTCGCGCGACCGCAGGATCGGGGTGAGCAGCGGCCAGAACGCCGCTCCCCCGTCCCCGGCGACCAGGCCGACCGAGACGTGGGGGTCGGCGAGGAACGCCCGCTCGGAGATCAGCACGATGTCGCAGAGCACCGCGAGGCTGCAGCCGAGGCCGACGGCCGGGCCGTTGACCGCGGCGATCACCGGCAGCGGGAAGCGCAGCACCTCCTCGATGATCTGGGCGCCCTCGCGGAGGCTCTCGTCCCGGGCTACCGGGTCGTCGAGGAACGACGTGATCCAGTCCAGGTCGCCGCCCGCGGAGAACGCCCGCCCCGCGCCGGTGAGGATCACCACCCGGGCCTCGGGGTCGGCGGCGAGCTGCCGCCAGACGTTGGCCAGGGCCCAGTGCAGCCCGGGGTTGACCGCGTTCAGCTCGTCCGGGCGGCTGAGCGTGACCACCCGCACGGGGCCCTCGCTGGCGACAGTCAGCTCGCCGGGAAGCTCGTACTTACTCACTGAACACTCCGGTCAGCCCGCGGGTGCCGATCCGCGCGGCCAGGGCGGCGCGGGTCGCGGACAGGCCGAGCGGCAGCCGCCGCAGCGGCTGGCTGTACCGGGACAGCCACGACAGCGGGAGCTCGTCGCAGAACCCGATCGCGCCGTGCAACTGGTGCGCGACCCGGAACACGACCTCGGCGACCTCCAGGGCGGCCAGCCGCAGCGCGAGCGCGTCGTCGGCCGCCTCGGGCAGCCCGGCCTGGACCGACCACAGCGCGTACTTGGCCAGGACCTCGGTGCCGCTCCGCTCGACCTCGGCGTCGGTCA
>Ga0302314_10006930_pt1 | contig 20442 bp, 20 predicted proteins | sample III_Palsa_N2_3_FD_200533 | JGI IMG/M metagenome (GOLD analysis project Ga0302314, IMG submission 200533) | Peat permafrost microbial communities from Stordalen Mire near Abisko, Sweden - III_Palsa_N2_3 | ecosystem: Environmental > Terrestrial > Soil > Palsa > Peat permafrost | place: Sweden... | reverse complement strand
CACTTCGTGGTCCCCCTCCCCCATCGGGGGAGGAATTGAAGCGGCGTCGGCTAAAGCACCCGCTCGGCGGCGATCTCGTAGACCTTGAGCTGCCGCTCGTGAAGCCCGAAACCGGCGCGGACCTTTTGCCAATGCGCCATGTGGGCGCTGGCGAAGTGGGCGTCCAGGCAGGCCTGGTCGCGCCAGACCTCGAAGACGCGGATCAGGCCAGGGTCGCCCATGTCCTCGCCGTAGCTATAGACGATACAGCCATCTTCCAGGCGCGTGGCTTCGGTAACGTCGCGCATGTGCGGGCGCAGCGGCTCCACGTTTTCCGGCGGCACGCGGAAGGTTCCGGCGACGATCAGGCTCACGCGCGGGACTCCAGCCAGGGCCGCATGATCTTGCGGCGCTCTTCAAAGACACCGATGTCGCCGGCGTGCTGCAGGGTCTCGCCCACGGCGTCCAGGCCCTTGAGCAGCTTTTCCTTGCGGCCCGGATCGATCTCGAAGCTGAACTTGCGCCCCGAGGGCGAGACCACCGTCTGGGTTTCCAGGTCCACCGAGACCATGTGATTGCCACCCTTGGCCTCGTCCATGATCGCCTTCACGGCGTCCTCGGGCAGGGCCACGGGCAAAAGCCCGTTCTCGAAACAGTTGTTGTAGAAGATGTCGGCGAAGGACGGGGCGATCACGCAGCGCAGGCCGAAATCCAGCAGCGCCCAGGGCGCATGCTCGCGGCTCGACCCACAGCCGAAATTGTCGCCGGCCACCAGCACGCTGGCGCCCTGATAGGCCGGCTGGTTCAGCACGAAGTCAGGCTTCAGATTGCCGTCGCCATCGAAACGCAGGTCATAGAACAGCCCCTTGCCCAACCCCTCGCGCTCGATGGTCTTGAGGAACTGCTTTGGGATGATCTGGTCGGTGTCGACATTGGCCATCGCCAGCGGCGCCGCGCGGCCATCAAGGTGGGTGAAGGGGGTCATGGTTTAGCTCTAGAGCCCGGACGATTGGTTCGCGCCGATGGATGGCATGCGGGGCGTTCTGTCAATGTGGTAGCGATCGGTGCGGCGAAGCTAGTCGCGCTTCTCGTCCTCTGGAAATATCGGACCATCGTTGAAAAGAGCTTCGATCTCTGGGTCGGGATCGTTGAAGTTTTCAGGCAGTTTCCAACCGTAGTGTTCCCAGAAGCCGAACCTTGGAGCGGGACGATGTGGCTTACGGGCGGCCTCAAGCGCGGCCCGCCTAGCCACTGGCTTTCCGTACTTTGTGATGACGATCTCTTCGCCCACATTGGCGCGCTCCACCAATGTGGACAGCTGCGCCTTGGCTTGAGTGACGCCGATCGTCGTCATTGAGCTGAACCTCTTGAAGCTATCATCAGACTCCGCCGTCGAGCGCATGAAGGCCAGTCTTTTCCGAGTTCAGGCCTCGGTCAAGGATCGCCGCAGGCGACCGCTGCGCGGCGGCCCTTCGGGCCGTCCTTGACGGAGACCTGAGCTCGGAATCATGCTCCGCCATGCGATCGATGGACGGGTGCGCTCGTCAGTTATCCGCCGGAGCCCCCGACGGCTTGAGCATCAAATACGGCGCCCCCGGAATCCCGGCCCGCACGGTGAACACCTCCGTCCCTGGCTTGCGGCCGTTCCGCACCTCGGAGACGTCAATCCCGGCCGCCGCTAATCGCGCTTGGGCCGCGTGGGTGTCAGCGACACGCCAGGCGAGGCCGCCGAGGCTGTCGCGCTCGCCGGCGCGAGCAGGGTCGGGTTCGAAGGGCGAGCCGATCTCCACCACCATGCCGGCGCAGGCGAAGAACATCTGCCGCGCGCCCCAGGCCTCGTTGGCGCGGTCCAACCGCAGGTCGAGGCCTAGTCGGCCGCCATAGAGGGCGACGGCGCCGTCGGCATTCTGACTGCGGACGACGATATGGTCGACGCCGGCCACCGCATCGGCCTCGTCGATGATCGCCGGCGAGGTCGGCCAGGGCGTTTCGTTGCCCTCGATCAACATCATATGCAGGCCGCGCGTGGTGCTGGCGCGCGCCTCGACATAGCGCCACTCGCGCGTACCGCCGTCCTCGGCGACGGAGCGGGTGACGCCGGGCTCGCCGAAGGCGAGGGCGCGCCGAGAAAGCCGCCGCGCGGCTTCGGACAGGTCGGTCACCCGCCAGGCGATAGCAGATGGCCCTTCGCCGTGCTTCGCTAGCCGCGCCCGAAGGTTGTCGGCGTCCGATCCGTCTCCGTCGGCGCCGATGATATCCAGCGCCAGGTTCGGCAGCTGAAACCAGGCATGACGGACGCTGGGGCCAAGCCGGCCCTCCCAGTTCGGCGCGCGGCCGAGCAGGGTCGAATAGGCCGCCACCGCCGCATCGACGTCCGCGACGACGATGGGGACATGATCGACGGCGGTGATCAGGTCGGTCACGCCGGCTCCAGAACCTCCCGCACGTCGGCGATTCGGCCGGCGATCGCCGCGGCCGCGGCCATGGCGGGGCTCATCAGGTGAGTGCGGCCGCCGCGGCCCTGCCGGCCTTCGAAGTTGCGGTTGGAGGTGGAGGCGCAGCGTTCGCCGGGTTTCAGCTTGTCCGGGTTCATGGCCAGGCACATGGAGCAGCCCGGCTCGCGCCAGTCGAAGCCGGCGGCGCGGAAGATGACGTCCAGGCCCTCCGATTCCGCCTGTTCCTTCACCAGGCCCGAGCCGGGAACGACCATGGCGTAGACGTGTCCGGCCACCTGGCGGCCTTCCGCCACCTTGGCGGCGGCGCGCAGGTCTTCGATGCGGCTGTTGGTGCAGGAGCCGATGAAGACCCGGTCGATCTTGGCCTCGGCGATCGGCTGGCCCGGCGCCAGGCCCATATAGTCGAGCGCGCGCCTAACCTGATCGGCCTTGTCGCCGGCGAAGTTGGCGGGGTCGGGGACGCGGCCGTCGATGGCGACCACGTCTTCCGGGCTGGTGCCCCAGGTGACCATGGGGACGAGGGCCGCCACGTCGATCCGTTCCTCGCGGTCGAACACAGCGTCCGGATCGGTGCGGAACAGGCTCCAATCGTTCTGGGCGATCTCGAAGCCGGCGCCCTTGGGCGAGGCGGGACGGCCCTTCATATAGTCGAAGGTGGTCTGGTCAGCCGCGATCAAGCCGGCCTTGGCGCCGCCCTCGATGGACAGGTTGCAGAGCGTCATCCGCTCTTCCATCGTCAGCGCCTCGATGGCCGGGCCGGCGTATTCGATCACATAGCCGGTGCCGCCGCTGGTGCCGATCAGGCCGATCATGGCCAGGGCATAGTCCTTGGCGCCGACGCCGGGGACAGGCTCGCCATCGAACCAGACCCGCATATTCCTGGCCTTGCGCTGGCGCAGGGTCTGGGTCGCCAGGACGTGTTCGACCTCGCTGGTGCCGATCCCGTGGGCCAGGGCGCCGAAGGCCCCGTGCGTCGATGTATGGCTGTCGCCGCAGACGATGGTCATGCCCGGCTGGGTGCGGCCCTGCTCCGGCCCGACCACATGGACGATGCCGTTGCGGATATCCCCCATGGGAAAGAACTCGATCCCGGCGTCCTTGACGTTGCGGCCCAGGGTCTGCAGCTGCAGGCGCGCCTCAGGGTCCTCCACCGCGTCCACGCCCTTGTCCTGGCCGATGGTCGGGACATTGTGGTCGGCGACGGCGAGCGTCAGGTCCGGCCGGCGCACCTTGCGGTGGTTGGTGCGGAGGCCCGAGAAGGCCTGCGGCGAGGTCACCTCATGGATCAGGTGCAGGTCGATATAGAGAATGGTCTCGCCGTTCGGGTCTTGCGCGACCACGTGGGCGTCCCAGATCTTGTCGTAAAGCGTCTTGCCGGTCATGGCCGGGGATGTAGTGCCGGGAGACGGGGTAAGTCCAGAGGGGGCTGGGTGGCTTGATCCGCGTGGATCTATCGCTGACTTGCACCATTCTTTCTCGTCGTCCCGGCCTTGAGCCGGGACCGAAGGCGCCGCCGCTTATACTATGACGCGCGAGGAACCGGCCTGCCCGGCCCCGGCTCAGGGCCGGGGCGACGAGAAATCTTCGGTCGTTGGGACGCTAAGCCACGACCGCCGCGCCAAACCCTGACGCCAGCTCGATCTCGCCGAGGCAGCCCATGTCGGCCAGGCTCGTGCGGATGGCCTGATCCAGCGGGGTGTGGGGCTCCTCGCCGAGGAAGCGGACCAGCTTGGTGTTGTCGAGGCCGATGGGCCGGGTCCACAGGTAGCGCATCTCGATCATCTCGCGCATCGTCTCCACGAAGGGCGCCAGGGCGTAGACCATGATGTAGGGGAAGGCGCGGATCGGCAGGCGGGGCTGATGCGTGGCCCGCCGGATCGATGCGCCCATCTCGTCCCCCCGCTCCAACCAGTGGCCGGCGAAGTGAAACACGTCGAAGGCGGCGAGCCCGTCCTCGCGATCCAGCAACCGCGCCATCGTTTCCGCCATGTCGGGCAGGTAGGCCCAGCAATGGCCGACATCGAGGGGGCCGGGCCGATAGACCGAGCGCACCCGGCCCTTGGCGCGTACCGTCAGCCACCCCAAGGCGCTGTTCGGCGCGGCGGGTCCGAAGAAGTCGCCGGCGCGGACCACCAGGGTGCGGACCCCGCGCCCACTGGCCTCGCGGAACATAGCCTCGACCTCGACGCGGATCTTGCCCTTGCGGGTGGCGGGCGCCTGCGGCGCGGTCTCGGGGATCAAGGCGCCGGAGTCCGGCGCGAAATTATAAACGCTGGTCGGCAGCACGACGCGCGCGCCGGTCTGCTCGGCCGCCGCCAGCACCGCCCGCATCATAGGCATGACGGTGCCGGCCCAGTTGCGATAGGCGGGCGGATTGGCGGCCTGGACGATGACCTGCGCGCCCTGGGCGGCGGCGATGACGTCGGCGGCGTTCATGCTGTCGCCCTTGATCCAGTCGATCGGCATGTGGTCGCCGGTCTTGGCCATGGCGGCGTCGGGGTCGCGGGCCAGGGCGCGGATGCTCCAGCCGTGCTTGAGCAGGGCCGCGACGGCGTGGCCGCCGAAGGAGCCGGTGGCGCCAATCACTAAAGCAGTCTTGGGAGCGGGGTTGGTCATGTGAACCTCCTGAGGGACGCGGCCATCGCGTCGATGAGGAACCATGCGCCGACACTTAGTTATTCGGAATTGTCGATCTCTGTGGGTATGATATGCATAAATGCATGACCGCGCCGCCTGACTGGGACCTCTACCGATCCTTCCTTGCCGTCATGACGCAGGGCAGCCTGTCGGCTGCCGCGCGGGCGCTCAGCTCGACCCAGCCGACCATCGGCCGCCACATCGAGGCGCTGGAACAGGCGCTGGGCGAGCCGCTGTTCACCCGCTCCGCCAGCGGCCTTCGGCCCACGGAGACGGCGCTGGCGCTGCAGCCGCATGCCGAGGCCATGGCCGCCGCCGCCGAGGCCCTGATCCGCACAGCTTCCGGCGAGGCCGGCCAGGTCAAGGGCGTGATCCGCCTGACCGCCAGCGAGATCATGGGCGCCGAGGTGCTGCCGCTGATCCTGACCCGGTTTCACGAGACCTGGCCCGAGGTGGTGATCGAGCTTCTGGCCTCCAACAAGGTCGAGGACCTGCTGCGCCGCGACGCCGACATCGCGGTGCGCATGGCCCGCCCGACCCAGGAGGCGCTCCTCGCCAAGCGGATCGGCGAGGTGCAGATCGGCCTGTTCGCCCACAAGACCTATCTGGAAAAGCATGGCGCGCCGGAGATGCTCACCGACGCGGGCCAGATCGCCATCGGCTTTGACCGCGAGGGTCAGACCCTGCGGACGCTCAATCGCTCGAACCTGCCGATCGAACGCGACTTCTTCGCCTTCCGGTCGGACAACGACCTGATGCAGCTGGCCGCGCTGCGGGCGGGGTTCGGGATCGGCGGGGCGCAGTTCGGCATCGCCCGGCGCGATGCGAACCTGATCCAGGTCCTGCCGGCGGTGGTCTTCGATATGGAAGTCTGGGTCGTCATGCACGAGGACCTGAAGGCCAGCCGGCGCATGAAGCTGATGTTCGACCATCTGGCGGTCGAGCTGGGCGCCTATGCGGCGACCTCGCGGGCGGGGTAGCGCTAGATTCTCATCGTCCCCTCGCCACAAGGGCGAGGGAACGGCATTGAATTGATGGAGGCGAAGTCGCCCCCGACAACCTAGTCCTCGGTGGCGGCCTCTTCCTTGGCGGTGTTCCCGCCGGCGCCCATCGCCCGTTCGGCGATACGGGCGGACTTCCCGCGGCGATCGCGCAGGTAATAGAGCTTGGCGCGCCGGACGACGCCACGACGCTTGACCTCGATGGAGTCGATCATCGGCGACATCAGCGGGAACACCCGTTCCACGCCTTCGCCGAAGGAAATCTTGCGGACGGTGAAGTTCTCTTGCAGGCCGCCGCCGGAGCGGGCGATGCAGACGCCTTCATAGGCCTGAACGCGTTCGCGCTCGCCTTCCTTGATCTTCACGTTCACGCGCACGGTGTCGCCGGGTTGGAAAACCGGGATCTTCTTGTCGCCCATCACGCGGGCGGCTTCTTCCTGTTCCAGGTCCTTGATCACGTCCATAGTCAATTCTCCTTGGGCTTATCGCCCTTTGCCTGTTGATTGGCGAGGTGGGCCGCCCAGAGGTCTGGACGCCGTTCCCGCGTGGTCTCTTCCCGCTGCGCCTTGCGCCATCTGGCCACCTTGTCGTGGTGACCCGAAAGCAGCACCTCGGGTATCTCAAGCCCCTCGAAGTCCCGCGGTCTGGTGAACTGCGGATGCTCCAGGAGCCCGTCTTCAAAACTCTCCTCGGCCAGGCTTTGCGCCTGACCCAGGACGCCCGGCACCAGCCGGACGCAGGCCTCGATCGTCACCAGCGCCGCCGCCTCGCCACCGGCGAGAACCGCATCGCCCACGGCGATCTCCTCGAACCCTCGCGCGTCGAGCACCCGCTGGTCCACCCCCTCGAACCGGCCGCAGAGCAGGACAACGCCCTCGCCCTTCGACCACTCCGAAACACGCGCCTGGGTCAGGGGTCTGCCCCGTGCGCTCATGTACAAAAGCGGCCGTGGTCCGACCTCGAGGCTGTCCAGCGCCGAGGCGATCACGTCCGCCCGCATTACCTGCCCCGGGCCGCCCCCAGCGGGGGTGTCGTCGAGGAAGCCGCGCTTATCCTTGGAAAAGGCCCGAATGTCCACTGTTTCAAGGCGCCACAGGTCCAGCTCCCGCCAGGCCGTGCCGATCAGCGACACGCCCAAGGGGCCCGGAAAGGCCTCGGGAAACATGGTCAGGACGGTGGCGGTGAAGGGCATGGCAACTTCGGCTAATCGGCAGCGGCGTAATTCCTCACCCTCCCACCGCTGCGCGGCGGGCCCCTCCCTCTCCTTCCAGGAGCGGTGTTTCAGGTCGCCCTTTCCACACCTCTCCCGAAGGGAGAGGGAGGGGCCCATCCGAAGAATGGGAGGGTGAGGGGTTACGCTCTATCCGAACTGGCCGCGCAAGACCAATCGCCCGCGCCCTTGCCGGGGCGCCACCCCGGCGCTAAGCCGCGCCTTCGCACTTGCACAACAATCGAGCCCGGCCATGAACGCAGACGCAAAAGAGATCGAGAACCTGGTCGAAACGCTCCGGCTCGAGCCGATCGAGGTGAACCTCTTTCGCGGCAAGACGTCCAAGCGCGATGGCCCGCGCATCTTCGGCGGCCACGTGATCGCCCAGGCTCTGCTGGCCGCCTATGCGACGGTGGAAAACCGGGTCTGCCACTCGATCCACTGCTATTTCATCCGGCCCGGCGACCCCTCGATCCCGATCCTCTATGATGTCGACCGCTCGCGCGATGGGTCCAGCTTCACCACCCGGCGGGTGCGGGCGATCCAGCACGGCCACCAGATTTTCAACCTCGCCGCCTCCTTCCAGGTCCCTGAGGACGGCTACGAGCACCAAAGCGCGATGCCGGACGTTCCGGCGCCGGACAACCTTCCGGACGGCTTCGCCCAGTTCAAGGAGATGCTGGAAAAGATGCCCGAGGAGGCGCGCCGGATGATGGGCCGCCCGCGCCCCATCGAACAGCGCAGCGCCACCCCGCGCCGGCCCGACGAGAAGGCCCCGGCGATCAGCAACAACTGGATGCGCGCCCGCGCGCCGATCGGCGATGATCCGGTGATGCACCAGGCCCTGCTGGCCTATGCGTCCGACATGGGCTTGCTTGAAACCAGCATGCGGCCGCACGGGGTGAGCTGGCAGACGCCGGGCCTGCAGTCGGCCAGCCTGGACCACGCGGTCTGGTTCCACCGGCCGAGCAACTTCAACAAATGGCATCTGTACGCCCAGGACGGCCCGTCCGATTCCGGCGCGCGCGGCTTCGTGCGCGGCCAGGTGTTCAGCCAGGACGGCGTGTTGATCGCCTCGGTGGCCCAGGAAGGCCTGATCCGGATGCGGGCGCCGAAGAGCTGATTCAGGTCTGTGTTAGGGCGCTCATCCCCGCGAAGGCGGGGACCAAGGAGACTGGGCCAGGCCGCTCAGCTGCACCTAAAACAGGCGGTGGAAAGATCGAGTCTGGCGACCCTGGGTCCCCGCCTTCGCGGGGATGAGCGCCAAATATTGGGGAAGGCTTGTTGCCCGCCCTACTCCTTATCCCCATCCACCTCGCTGGGCGGAACGACCGTCACCCAGCGCTCGCCGATGTTCACCTCGGGCGCGGCTTCGCGGGTGAAGGGCAGCCACCAGCTGGGGCCGATGGCGGGCTTGATCTCGAGCAGGTCGTCGGCGCCGAAGTTCTGCACGCTGATGACCTTGCCGATGACGGCGCCGGACGCATCGCGCGCCGCGATGCCGACCAGGTCTGCAAGGTAGAATTCATCCTCGTCCGGCGGCGGCAGCAGGTCGCGATCGACATAGAGGTTCAGGCCGCGCATCGCGTCGGCCTGCTCCGGTGTCTCGATTTCCTGCGTGCGGGCGACGAGTCCGGCCTTCGCGGGCCGGCCCGACAGTAGCGTCAGGCCGGGCGAGCCGTCCTCGCGCATCAGACTGCGGTAGCGCAACAGGGTTTGCGGCTCGGCCGTATAGGCCGTGATCCGCACTTCTCCGCGCACGCCAAAGGCCCCGCCGACCTGGGCGACCAGGATCAGACGGGGCGCCATGGACAGGCCTACTCGGCGGCCGGTTCTTCGGCCGGAGCTTCTTCGGCGGCGGCCGGTTCAGCAGCGGCTTCGGCGGCGGGTTCTTCAGCGGCGGGCGCTTCAGCCGCCGGTTCTTCAGCAGCGGCCTCGGCGGCCGGGGCTTCTTCGGCGGGAGCTTCGGCGACAGGTTCCGCTTCAGCAACGGCTGGGGCGGCTTCCTCGACGACGGGCTCAGGCTCGGGCGGCGGCGGGGGGTTGGCGGCGGCTTCCGCCGCGGCGGCCTTGGCGTCTTCTTCGCGTTGGGCGCGCTCGGCGGCGCGTTCCTCGGCCTTCTTGCCCGGCTTGGCCTTGGTCAGGCCTTCCTTGGCCAGGAAGCGGGCGACCCGGTCGGTGGGCTGGGCGCCCTTGGAAATCCACTCCTGCAGCCGCTCGAGCTTCAGGGTCACGCGGATGGGGTCGTCCTTCTTCAGCAGCGGGTTGTAGGTGCCAACCTTTTCGATGAAGCGGCCATCGCGGGGCGAATGGCTGTCGGCGACGACGATAGAATAATAGGGGCGCTTCTTGGCGCCGCCACGGGCGAGACGGATCTTCAGCATTTCAGGCCTTTCAGAGGTCGTTCTGTCTTAGGGTTTCTTGAAGGGGAAGCCGCCGCCCAAGCCGGGCAGGCCGCTAGGTGAACTCGGGCCGCCGAGGCCGGGAAGGCCGCCAGCGGGTTGATTGGGATCGGGCTGCGGCAGACGGCCGCCGCCCATGGCTTTCAGCCGCGCCATGTCCGCGCCGCCGGGCATGCCGCCGCCCATTGCCTGGGCTATGCGGGCCATGCCCCGGCCGCCGTCGCGGCTCATGGATTTGAACACGTCGGCCATCTGCCGGTGCTGTTTCAGCAGCCGGTTGATCTCCATCACCTCGACGCCTGCGCCCGCGGCGACACGGCGCTTGCGGGAGGCGTTGAGCACGTCCGGCTTCTTGCGTTCCAGCTTGGTCATGGAGGTGATGATCGCCTCCTGCCGCCTGAACATGCTCTCGTCGAGGTTGGCCTCGGAAATCTGCTTCTTGATCTTCTGGACGCCGGGCAGCAGGCCCATCAGCCCCTGCATCCCGCCCATCTTCTGCATCTGGCGCAGTTGGTCGGCCAGATCGTCCAGGTCGAACTGACCCTTGGCCATCTTCTTGGCCATGCGCTCGGCCTTGACCTGGTCGAGCTCGGTGGTCGCCCGCTCCACCAGGGCGACGATGTCGCCCTGGCCGAGGATGCGGCCGGCGACGCGGCGGGCGTCGAACACGTCCAGGGCGTCAATCTTCTCCCCCGCGCCGAGGAATTTGATCGGCAGGCCGGTGACCGCCCGCATGGACAGGGCCGCGCCGCCGCGCCCGTCGCCATCGGCGCGGGTCAGGATCAGGCCGGTGAGCGGCAGGCGCTCATGGAAGGCCGTGGCGGTCCGCACCGCATCCTGGCCGGTCAGGCTGTCGGCGACCAGCAGGGTCTCGGCAGGCGTGGAGATGCGGGCGATTTCCGCCGCCTCGGCCATCATCGCCTCATCGAGCGTGGTGCGGCCGGCGGTGTCGAGGATCAGGACGTCGTAGCCGCCCAGCTTGGCGGCGGAGAGGGCGCGGCGGGCGATGTCGACGGCGCTCTGGCCGGCGACGATCGGCAGGGTGTCGACCTCGGCCTGCTTGCCCAACAGGGCCAGCTGCTCCATCGCCGCCGGGCGGCGGGTGTCGAGCGAGGCCATCATGACCTTCTTGCGCTCGGTGCGGGTGATGCGCAGCGCCAGCTTGGCGGCGGTGGTGGTTTTGCCGGACCCTTGCAGGCCGGCCATCATGATCACCACCGGCGGGGTGGCGGCCAGATTGAGCGGGGTGGGCTCTTCGCCGCCCAGGGTCTCGACCAGACCGTCATAGACGATCTTGACCACCTGGTCGGCGGGGCGGACCGAGCGGACCACTTCCTCGCCGGTGGCCCGTTCCTTGGCCTTGGCGATAAAGTCGCGGGCGACGGGCAGGGCGACGTCGGCCTCGAGCAGGGCCACGCGCACCTCGCGCAGGGCCTCGTCAACATCCTTCTCGGACAGCACGCCGCGACCGCCGAGGCGGTCGAAAACGCTGGATAGCCGTTCCGTCAGTGCGTCGAACATCGCGTCCTGGTCCAATACAAGCCCGACATACCGACCAACGCAAAACGCCCCCGTGGACGATCACGTCGACGGGGGGCCTCGCTGTCCTCGTCTGGCCCCAAGAAAGGTTGGATCCAGGGTCGTGACAGTGGAGGGCGCGTTGGAGATGCGCCGAGGGTGGCGGGCGTTTACGCTGAAGGGGTGGGAAGGTCAAGAATGGGGCGCATGAGGGACCCGGTCGTCAAACAAGATATCCGGTTATAAGTAGCCCGCGCGTCGTCAATTCGCTGGGATAGTGGCCTAGATTAGTAATGGTTTCCGCCGCCGCGTCGATGTCCTGAACGTATTGCTTTCCAGGGATGGTGGGATCGGTGCTCGCGATATTCGCCACGCGAGGAAAAAGGACCCACTCGATTGACCTGAGCGCCACCGGACCGAATTCTACCGTATCAATCCACGGCCGTGACAAGCGGAGGGCGGCTGATCCAGGTCGGCGGATGATTTTCTCTTCGTCTATGCCTACGAATTTAATGGCGCATTGAACGACATCCGACCCGCTGGCGTCGAGCGCGGAGAAGACATTCCTCCACTTCGTGTCAGACATGAGCGCACCGCGCGTATTAGCGGCGACCAGTCGATTCTCACGGCTCAGGTCCAGGCGGTCGTGCTTAGGCATGCGATCGACGGGGCGGATTCGATATTCCTTCTCCCTCTTGCGGGAGAAGGAAGACGCCGAGCGGGTTCACCCCCGCAACTTATCGCCACCCCGACCGCTTCCCTCACAGCCCCGCTTCACCACATAGTCTTATATCCGCGCTGGAGCTCCCATGGAAAAACGCCTGCTTCAGATCGCGACCGCCCTCGGCGGGCTGATCGCCGTGAGCGCCGGCATGGTCGGCGGCCTGCATGGCACGCTGATGCTGGGCGACTGGGGCGACGTGAACCTGGACAGCCATTTTCGCTATCTCTCGGGGCTGCTGCTCGGAATCGGCGTGGCCTATTGGAGCGCCATCCCCGACATCGAGCGGCAGGAGGCGCGCATCAGCCTCGTCACCCTGATCGTGGTCACCGGCGGCTTCTTTCGCGCCCTGGGCCTGCTGGCGAGCGGATCGCCCGACTGGACCATGCGGGCGGCGCTGGTGGTCGAGCTGGTCGGCGCGCCACTGCTCTATCTCTGGCAGCGGCGAATAGCCCAACTTCAGCCAATGGACGCTGCGGTTCTGGAGCGGTAAAGCCCGATCATGGCGATCGGCGTATTCGACTCCGGCATCGGCGGCCTTTCCATCCACCACGCCCTGGTGGACCGGCTGCCGCACGCCGACTTTGTCTTCCTCGGCGACCAGGCCAACATGCCCTATGGCGTGCGGGGCGGCGAAGATATCGTCAATCTGACGCGCGCCGGCTGCGAGACCCTGTTCGAGCAGGGCTGCGACCTGGTGATCCTGGCCTGCAACACCGCCGCCTCCATCGCGCTTCGGCGTCTGCAACAGACATGGTTGCCTGCATACCGGCGCCAGATCGGCCGGCCGGTGAATATCCTCGGCATCATCGTGCCGACCATCGAGGCGGCCACCGGCCTGCCCTGGTCGCATGAGCGGGACCCGCGCGAATGGCGCGACGGCGACAAGGTCGAGGGGCTGGAGGTGCTGGGAATCTTCTGCACCTCCGCCACCGCCCAAAGCCGGGTCTATGAGATCGAGATCGACAAGCGCCGCTCGGACGTCGCGGTCTTTTGCGAACCCTGTCCGGAACTGGCCCATATGATCGAGACCGGAGCGTCGCAGGGCGACCTGGCGGCCGTGATCGACGGCCACGCCAAGGCCCTGGCCAAACGGATCGGCCGGGCGCCGGATCGGGCGGTGCTGGGCTGCACCCACTATGAGATCGTCGCCGACCTCTTCCGCGCCGCCCTGCCGCCGGGCACGCCGCTGATCCATCAGCCGGGCGCCACCGCCGACGCCATCGAGGCCTACCTGGCGCGGCATCCCGAATATACGGCGGGAGGCGCGGGCCTGCGCCGGTTCCTGACCACGGGCGCGCCCGGCCAACAGAACGATCTCGCGGCCGCCTTCTGGGGCGGCCCGTTGCGGTTCGAGGCGCTGGAGCGCCATATCCCCGCTCAAGACTTGGCCTGACCGGCCGCCCGGCCCGACTCAAGAAAAGCGCTATATAGAGCCTCATGCCGCCGCGCCTGCGCCCAACTCGGATCGAATACGTCGTCGACGGCGTGAAGCTGCGCAATCAGCTGTCGACGGCGGCGCTGAGCGCCGTCGGCGACGCCGGCGAACAACGCCGCCAGGCGCTGGACATTCTCAAGGCGGCCCTGTTTCGCGGCCGGATGATCGCCAAGGAGCGGCTGGAGAATGGCGGCGGCGGCATCGAGGCGGCGCGGCTGATTTCCGGCGTTACCGACGAGGTGGTCCGCGCCCTCTACGACTTCACCACCGTGCACATGATCCGCGCCCGCAATCCCACCGAGGGCGAGCGGATGGCGGTGATCGCCGTGGGCGGCTATGGCCGCGGCACCCTGGCGCCCTTCTCCGATCTCGATCTGCTGTTCCTGCGCCCCTACAAGGAGACGGCCCACACCGAGAGCGTGATCGAGTTCATGCTCTACGCCCTGTGGGACCTGGGATTCAAAGTCGGCCATGCCTCCCGGACCGTGGATGAGTGCATCAAACTGTCCCGAGAAGACTTCACCATCCGCACCTCCATCCTGGAGGCGCGCCGGCTGACCGGCGACGAGGCGCTGGCGGACGATCTGCGCCGCCGATTCCGCGAAGAGGTGGTCAAGGGCACGGGCGCCGAGTTCGTCGCCGCCAAGCTGAAGGAGCGGGACGAGCGTCACGCCAAGGCCGGCGCCAGCCGCTACATGGTCGAGCCCAATATCAAGGAGGGCAAGGGCGGCCTGCGCGACCTGAACACCCTGTTCTGGATCGCCGAATACCTGCATCCGATCGACTCCCTCGACGAGGCCCTGAGCCTGGAGATGTTCCACGGCAGCGAGGTCAGGGCCTTCCTGCGCGCGTTCGACTTTCTCTGGGCGGTGCGCAGCCACCTGCACTTCGCCACCGGCCGGCCAGAAGAGCGGCTGACCTTCGACCTGCAGCCGGAAGTCGCCCGGCGGATGGGCTATGGCGACCGCAGCCGCAAAGGCGGCGACGACACCCCCGCTGTCGAACGGTTCATGAAGCGCTATTTCCTGATCGCCAAGGAGGTCGGGGCGCTGACGCGCGAATTCTGCGCCAAGCTGGAAGCCGACGAGGCCAAGAAGGCGCCCAAGGGTCTGTCGCGGTTCCTGCCGGGCCGGCGCGGCAGCCGCAAGCCGCTGGACGTCGCCGGCTTCTACGAGGACGGCGGGCGGCTCAATATCGACAGCCCCGCGGTGTTCCAGCGCGATCCGGTGGCCATGCTGCGGCTGTTCGTGATCGCCGACCGGCGCAATCTCGATCTGCACCCGGACGCCTTCACCGCCGTCACCCGCTCCCTGGCGCTGATCACCTCCAAGGTCCGCCGTGATCCGGCGGCGCGGGAGGCCTTCCTGGACGTGCTGGCGCGCGGCAAGCGCACCTATCGGACCCTGCAGCTCATGAACGACACCGGCGTGCTCGGCCGCTTTATCCCCGAGTTCGGCCACATCGTCGCGCAGATGCAGTTCAACATGTACCACTCCTATACGGTGGACGAGCACACCCTGCGCGCGGTGGGGATCATCGCCGCCATCAGCCGGGGCGAGCTGGTCGAGGACCATCCCCTGGCCACCACCATCTGGCCGTTGATCGAGGACCGCGAGGTTCTGTTCCTGGCCATGCTGCTGCACGACACCGGCAAGGGCGGCGTCGGCGGCCAGGAGAAGGCCGGCGCCCGGTCGGCCAGATCCGCCTGCGAGCGGATGGGGCTGGAGCGCGAGCGGATCGAACTGGTCGCCTGGCTGGTCGAGCACCACCTGATCATGAGCGACTTTGCCCAGAAGCGGGACCTGGCCGACCCCCGCACCGTGGCCGCCTTCGCCAGCATCGTCGAGGACCCGAAGCGGATGCGGATGCTGCTGGTGCTGACGGTGGCGGATATCCGCGCCGTGGGCCCGGGCGTGTGGAACGGCTGGAAGGGCCAGCTGCTGCGCGAGCTCTATGGCGCCACCGAGGCGGTGTTCCGTGGCGGCCGTGGCGGTGATCCGGCCGCCAGCTATGCCCGTCATCTGAAAGGCGCGGCGGGCGCCGCGCGCGCGGACCTGACCGCCGCCGATCCTGGCGCGGCGGACTGGGCAGCCTCTATGGAAGACGCCTACTTCGTCGGCTTCACCCCCGCCGAACAGCTGGCTCACGCCGCGCTCGACCGCCGGGCCAAGGTTGACGGCGCCGCGGCTCTCGCCGAGGTGCGCGCCGACCGCAATGCCGCCGAGGTCACCATCACCACCGCCGACCGGCCCGGGCTTTTCGCCGATCTTGCGGAAGTTCTTTCAGGATTGGGCGCCAATGTCGCTGGCGCGCGGGCCTACACCACCCGCGGCGGACGGGTGCTCGACGTGTTTTATCTGCAGGATCATGCCGGCGAGGCCTTCGGCGCCGAAAGCCCCAAGGCGCTGGACCGGGTGGCGCGGACGCTGGAAGCGGCGGCCAAGGGCGAGGCGTTGCCGATCGAACGTGGTGGATCGACGGACCTTGGACGTGCGGCGGCCTTCACCATCATGCCCACCGTCACGGTGGATAACGATGCTTCGGACGAGGCCAGTGTTATCGAGGTGTCCGGCCGCGACCGGCCCGGCCTGCTCGGCGCCCTGGCCGGCGCGCTGACCGAGGCCGGCCTGTCCATCCAGTCCGCCCACATCGACAACTATGGCGAGCGGGCGGTAGACGCCTTCTATTGTCATGAATCGCCGGGGGGCAAGTTGACCGATCCGCGCCGCATCGCTGGCCTGAAGGCCGTGCTGATCGAGGTGTTGGACGACGTCGGCGGTGTTTCGGCCGCAAGGCCGCGGCTGCAGCGCGCCAGGGCGAGCGTCGCCCGATGACCGACGACATCATCGCCAATCAGACCGACGACGGAAGCGAAGCGCCGGCCGCGCCGCAGCGCTCGGCCCGCTCGGGCATGATCCGCTCGTCGATGGTCTATTCCGGCCTGACCCTGGTCAGCCGGCTGATGGGCTTCGTCCGCGACCTGGTGATCACCTACTATATGGGCGCCAGCGCGACCTTCGTGGCCGACGCCTACACGACCGCCTTCGCCTTCCCCAACCTGTTCCGCCGCATCTTCGCCGAGGGCGCCTTCGCGGCCGCCTTCGTGCCGGCTTACGCCAGGTCGCTGGAGCGGGACGGCGAAGAGGTGGCCGATGTGCTGGCCGCCGACGCCATGGCCGCCCTGCTGGCCATGACCGTGGGCCTGACCATCATCGCCGAACTGGCCATGCCCTGGATCGTCGCGGCCTATTCGCCCGGCTTCGCCGCGACGCCAGGCAAGATCCAGCTGACCATCACCCTGACGATGATCACCATGCCCTACCTGCCGTGTATGGCGATCTATGCCCACCTGGCCGGGGTGCTGAACGCCCGCAACCGCTTCATCCTGTCGGCCGCGGCGCCAATCCTGCTCAATATCTGGACCCTGTTGGCGGTGCTGCCGACCCACACCCCGCACGCCGCCGCCGTCGCCGCCTCCTGGGGCGTGATCGTCGCCGGGATCACCCAGGCGGGGCTGCTGTGGTGGGGGGTGCGCAAGTCCGGCGCCAATGTGAACTGGCGGCTGCCGCGCTTCACCCCGGAAATCCGCCAGCTGATCGGCCTGGCCCTGCCCGGCGCTTTCGCGGCGAGCGTCAGCCAGATCAATGTCTTCGTCTCGCAATTCCTGGTCAGCCATGTGAACGGCGCCCGGACCTGGCTGGCGGTGTGCGACCGGCTCTATCTGTTGCCACAGGGCCTGGTGGGGGTGGCGATCGGCGTCGCCCTGCTGCCGCGCCTGTCCCGCTCGGTGCATGCCGGCGACGAAGCGGGCGCCAGCGCGGCGATGGACGAGGCCCTGACCTTCTCCATGGCCCTGACGCTGCCGGCCGCCGCCGCCCTGCTGTCCATGCCCTTCTTCCTGATCGACGGACTCTATACGCGCGGCGAGTTCCACAGCTTCGACGCCCACCAGACCGCGCTCGCCCTGCAGCAATACGGCTGGGGCGTGCCGGCCTTCGTGCTGGCGCCCCTGGTGTCCCGCGCCTTCTTCGCCCGGCAAGACACCCGAACCCCGATGAATTTCGCCGTGGTGTCCGTGGCCGTGAACGTCATCTTCGGCTTCATCTTCTTCCATTTCTTCGGAGTCGCCGGCATCGCCGCCGCCACCAGCCTGGCCTCCTGGACCAATGTGTTGATGATGCTGGTCACCCTGGCGCGGCGCGGAGCCTATCGGCTCAGCGTCAAGGCGGTCTCGCGCCTCAGTCGCATCCTGCTGGCCAGCGGCATCCTGGGCGTCATGCTGGCCGGCGCCTCCTACGCCCGTCCGGCGATCCAGCTGCTGTTCAGCTGGGTCCACCTCGGCCGGGGCATAGGGCCCAAGGAGATATCGATCCTGATGGTCAGCCTCGCGGCCGGGGTGATCTACCCGGCCATCCTGCTCACCGTGGGCGGCATCTCCCGCGCCGAAGTGGTTGGGGTGCTGCGCCGCCGGCGCTAGCGGCCGCTTGCCCCCCTGGCGCCTTCGCGCTACCAGACCGGCCATGCGCACGGCTCTTCATACATGCCCGCGATGGCGTGACGGTTTCGCCTAGACTTCGTTCTCCAGGCGGACGCGATACCGCTTGGCCCCGTCGCCGCTCTCAGCCAGAAGCTTCAACATGACCGATCAATCCCCCACCCCCTACGCGGGTCCCGCGCGCGTGGTTTCCGGCGTCCAGGCGTCTGGCTCGCTGCATCTGGGCAACTACCTGGGCGCGCTGAAGAAGTTCAACCGCCTTCAGGACGAGATGGAGTGTTTCATCTTCGTCGCCGACCTGCACGCCATCACCGTCTGGCAGGACCCGAAGGTGCTGACGTCCCAGACCCGCGAGATCGCCGCCGCCTATATGGCCGCCGGCCTCGATCCGAAGAAGGCGGTGATCTTCCCGCAGTCGGCGGTGCCGGCGCACGCGGAACTGGCCTGGATCTTCAACTGCGTCGCGCGGCTCGGCTGGCTCGACCGGATGACCCAGTTCAAGGACAAGGCGGGCAAGCACAAGGAGCGCGAAAGCGTCGGCCTCTATACCTACCCGGTGCTCCAGGCCGCCGACATCCTGGTCTATAAGGCCACCCACGTGCCGGTGGGCGAGGACCAGAAGCAGCACCTCGAGCTGACCCGCGACATCGCCGGCAAGTTCAACCACGACTTCGACGCCCCCGGCTTCTTCGCCCTGATCGAGCCGGTGATCGAGGGACCGGGCGCGCGGATCATGTCCCTGCGCGACGGCAAGGTGAAGATGTCCAAGTCCGACCCGTCGGACTATTCGCGCATCAACCTGCTCGATGACGCGGACACCATCGTCGGCAAGATCCGCAAGGCCCGCACCGACGCCGAACCGCTGCCGGAGACGGTGGAGGGCCTGGAGGGCCGGCCCGAGGCCGACAATCTGGTTGGGCTCTATGCCGCTCTGTCCGAAGTGACCAAGGCCGACGTCCTGCGAGAATACGGCGGCCAGGGCTTCGGCGTCTTCAAGCCCAAGCTGGCCGACCTGATGGCGGCGGTGATCGCCCCGATCGGCGATGAGATGCGCCGGCTGATGAACGACCCGGCCGAGATCGACCGGGTGTTCGACGGCGGCGTCGAAAAAGCCCGCTCGGTGGCCGATCCTGTTGTGGCCGAGGTGAAGAAGATCGTCGGCTTCTGGGGCGGGCGGCGGTAAGGGTCGTTAGGTTCGGTTAACCAAGGTAGCCGAATTAATCGCATATTAGCACTTTGAGTTCAGGTCGAGCGTGCCTACATTGTTCTCGTGTCAAGAGAGAACATAATACGAACAGGAGGGGTGGCTCTATGGGAGTCGTGATCAGCGCCCTCTCTGCGGCTCGCGAAATGTGCGCGCTAAGCGACTGGTGCCTAACGAATCTTGAGCTGCAGAAAATGCTCTACCTTTCCCAAATGGTGTACATGGGAGAGCATAACGGCGAGCCGCTTTTCAACGGGCACTTTGAGGCGTGGGATTATGGACCGGTATTACCCGAGGTCTATAGTCGCGCTCGTGCGTTTGGCTCGGCACCGATCATGGACGTTTTCTCAGGGGCACGTCCAATCATCGACGAGGAACGTCGAAAATTCTTGGCGCGTGCTTACCAGCAGTTATCAACGCGCACAGCGGCTGACCTTGTTAACATCACCCACTGGAGCAAAGGTGCTTGGTATAAGCATTATAGACCCGATGCTAAGGGGACCATGATTCCTGATGGTGACATCTTCAAAGAGGCCAAGGACCGGATCGCTGCCAGACGCGGATGATTTCGCTGGTCTAGTTGGAGACGAGCCCACCGGTAGAGTCGACGATGCAATCAATCAGCTCCAAAAGAAGCTGGAGGCTGAGCAGGGTGCGCGTAGCGAAGAGCGCTTCGTTTGGATCATGATCACCGTAATCTTGGTGGACGTGCTTTGGTTCAGGAACGCTCTGAATCCGACTATTCCCATCGTCGTAGGTGCTTGAACTTGTCCTATTGCTCGTACTCGCGAAGCGAATGGGCATTCCCGAACTCATGTTGATATTTGAACGCATTATCAGCCGGATTGGCCAACCGAGCGGATGAAGCTCGCTCGGATAGTGACCAACGCATTGACTTGGCTAGCAGCGGGCGGAATTTGCATCGCCGCTGCATTGTCCGGCTTGTGGATGAAGCATGAGCCCCGCGGCAAGTCCCCGCAAACGACGGTGATAATTGAATCTGCGGCGCCGCGAACCGTCTCGTCCCGCTCAGCTACGTTGATACCACTTTAGTTTCCACCGATTTTCCATCCTCAGCGTCTTAAATAGGCCATCGCCAGAAACGCCAGCCCCGCCACGGCCGCCCCAATCGCGAACCAGAGCAACCGCGCGGGCGCGTGCTCGACGATGACCACCGGCGCCTTGGGCGGCGGGTCGAGTTGGCGGGCCAGGGCCTTGATGATGCGGGCGCCGTCGTCGGCGAGTTCCTTGGCCCGGGTCACCGGCGACAGCTCGCGGGTGATCCAGCGCTTCACCACCGGCTCGGCCGAGGCCCAGAGGTTGTGCGTCGGATCGATGCGCCGGGCGACGCCCTCCACCGTGACCATGGTCTTCTGCAGCA
>Ga0302314_10006927_pt1 | contig 20444 bp, 22 predicted proteins | sample III_Palsa_N2_3_FD_200533 | JGI IMG/M metagenome (GOLD analysis project Ga0302314, IMG submission 200533) | Peat permafrost microbial communities from Stordalen Mire near Abisko, Sweden - III_Palsa_N2_3 | ecosystem: Environmental > Terrestrial > Soil > Palsa > Peat permafrost | place: Sweden... | reverse complement strand
TGGCTTCCGCCTGCCGTCCTGCATGGACAACCGCCCGCTGAAGTTCGAGGAATGGGACGCGATGCGCGGCCAGTCGATCTTCGTGTCGGCGACGCCCGGGCCGTGGGAGTTGGACCGCACCGGCGGCGTGTTCACCGAACAGGTCGTGCGTCCGACCGGGCTGATCGATCCGGTCTGCATCATCCGGCCGACCGACACCCAGGTCGACGACCTGCTGGACGAGTGCAAGCAATCTGCGGCCAAGGGCCAGCGCGTGCTGGTCACGACCCTGACCAAGAAGATGGCCGAGGCGCTGACCGAATATATGCACGAGGCCGGCATCCGCGTGCGCTACATCCATTCCGACGTCGAGACGCTGGAGCGGATCGAGATCATCCGCGATCTGCGCTTGGGCGCGTTCGACGTGCTGATCGGCATCAATCTGCTGCGCGAGGGCCTCGATATCCCGGAATGCGCTTTGGTCGCGATCCTGGACGCGGACAAGGAAGGCTATCTGCGCTCGCGCACCTCGCTGATCCAGACCATCGGTCGCGCCGCGCGCAACGTCGAAGGCCGGGCGATCCTCTATGCCGACCGCATCACCAACAGCATGCAGGCGGCGCTGGACGAATGTTCGCGTCGGCGCGAGAAGCAGCAGGCGTACAATGCCGCCAACGGCATCACGCCGGAGAGCATCAAGACGCGGATCGGCGACATCCTCAACTCGGTCTATGCCCAGGACAGCCTGACCGTCGGCCTGGGCGATGCGCCGGCCAACCATTATGCCGGCTCGAACCTGAAGGCCGTGCTGGCGGACCTGGAAAAGCGCATGCGCGGAGCCGCCGCCGATCTGGAATTCGAAGAGGCCGCCCGGCTGCGCGACGAGATCAAGCGGCTGGAGCAGATGGACCTGGGCATGCCGGCCAGTGCCGTGCCGGGCCTGGCCGAGACCGGCGCGCGCTATGCGGCCCCGACCCAGGCCGGCCGCTCGACCGGCGGCAAATCCGGCAGCCATCCGCGCGACGCCGCGCGCAACAAGGCGCGCGGTCGCCGCCGCCAAGGACCTTGAACGAACCGATGAGCCTATCCGACAGCATCCCCCGCACCGCCCTCGTCACCGGCGCCGGCAAGCGCATCGGCCGCGCCATCGCGCTCGATCTGGCCCAGCGCGGCTTTGCCGTGGCGGTGCATTACCATAGCTCGCCCGAGGCGGCCGAGGCGGTGGTGGCCGAGATTCGCGGGAACGGTGGCAAGGCGGTCGCGTTGCAGGCCGACCTCGCCGACGAGGCCGCGGTCGAGCGGCTGGTGCCGGCGGCGACCGCGGCTCTGGGTCCGGTGGGCGTGCTGATCAACAATGCCTCGACCTTCGAATTCGATTCGCTCGCGAGCGCCACGCGCGCCGGCTGGGATCGGCATATGGAGGCGAACCTGCGGGCGCCGTTCGTGCTGATCCAGCACTTCGCCCAGCAGCTGCCGGAAACGGCGGAGGGCGCGGTCGTCAATCTGCTCGACCAGCGGGTCTGGAACCTGACGCCGCATTTCGTGACCTATACGGTCAGCAAGGCGGCGCTCTGGACCTTGACCCAGACCCTGGCGCTGGCGCTGGCGCCGCGCATCCGGGTCAACGGCATCGGGCCGGGGCCAACATTGCCATCGACCCACCAGACCGAGGCGCAGTTCGCCCAGCAATGTGCCGACATGCCCTTGGGCCGCGGCACCTCGCCCGACGAGATCGTCGCAGGCGTCTGGTTCCTGTTGCAGGCGCGGGCCATGACCGGGCAAATGTTGGCGCTCGACGGCGGCCAGCATCTGGGCTGGGCCCAGCCCAAACAATCCATCTCCGTCGTCGACTAGAGAAACCCCATGTCCGAGACGATCCGAAAGAGTGCCGAGAGCCTCCGGCACACCGTCCAAGCAGAGCCGGTGATGCCGACCGAATTGCGCCGGGTATTCGTGCGCGATCTGGTGATGACCTGTTCGATCGGCGTGCATGCCCACGAACATGTACACAAGCAGCGCGTGCGCCTGAACCTGGACTTGGACGTGCTCGAAGCGATCGAACCGCTCGAAGACGATCTACGCAACGTTGTCTGCTACGACGAGATCATCTCGGCCGTCCGCCGCATCGTCGATACCGGTCATGTCCGGCTGATCGAGACTCTGGCGGAACGCGTCGCCGGTTTGTGCTTGGCCGATCCGCGCATTCGCACGGCCCGCGTCCAGATCGAAAAGCTGGACGTCTATCAGGACGTCGCCAGCGTCGGAATTTCTATCGTTCGGCACAATCGCTGAGGCGAATCAGGCTTGACTCTTGTTTTGACAATGTGTCGCAGGGCGGTTTTCAAGGGGTCCAGTTGTTCACAGCCGATTTCGCTGCGGTGCACAAGAGCCGATCGCGCTGGAAAGCGCTTCATTCGTAACGGTCCATTTCCGTTGACAAGAAATACCTATAGGAAAATCAATAACTTACAACTTTTGCCCATTTTTTAATCAGCCCCTTGAATCTCTAGGTTTGGTGCGGCATCCACCCTTATTTCTCCGGCTTGCCCACAAACTTATCCACAGATTCCGTGGATACATGTCTGCCAAGTGACGAAAATTTGACGAACCCAGGCGTGCCCTGGGAAATGGGAGCCGCCGATGGCCGAAGGGCCGGATCAGCCGTCTGAAAAGGCAGCGACGGAAAAGCAGAAATTCGAGCTGGAAGCCGAGTTGCCGGCCGATGGGGCAATCGCGTCCGGCGTCGCCGTGATCCGCAACATGGTCAAGACCCTGCCCGGCAGCCCCGGCGTCTACCGCATGGTCAACGCCGCCGGCGACGTGCTCTATGTCGGCAAGGCCCGGAATCTGCGCAACCGGGTCACGAACTATACGCAGCTGATCGGCCTGTCGAACCGCATTCGCCGGATGGTTGCCGAGACCGCCCGGATGGAGGTGGTGACAACCCACACCGAAGTCGAGGCGCTGCTGCTCGAGATCAATCTGATCAAGCAGCTGATGCCGCGGTACAATGTGCTGCTCCGGGACGATAAATCCTTCCCCTATATCCACCTGCGCTCGACCCATCCGGTGCCGCAGCTGACCAAGCATCGCGGCGCGCGCAATGAGGGTGGCGAGTACTACGGTCCCTTCGCCTCGGCCGGCGCCGTCAACCGCACCATCACCGCGCTGCATCGCGCCTTCCTGCTGCGCTCTTGCTCCGACTCGATCTATCAGACCCGGACGCGGCCGTGCCTGCAGTATCAGATCAAGCGCTGCTCGGCGCCCTGCGTGGATAAGATCGGCACCGAGGATTACCTGGCCCTGGTCGACCAGGCGCGCGCGGTCCTGACCGGCCATAGCCGCGAGATCAACGCCCGCCTGGTCGCCGCCATGACCGAGGCGGCGGAGACGCTGGATTACGAGACCGCGGCCGTCATCCGCAACCGTATTCGGGCGCTGGCCCATATCCAGGCGCATCAGGACATCAATGTCGAAGGCCTGGTCGATGCCGACGTGATCGCCGCCCATCAGGAGGGTGGCCATACGTCGATCCAGGTGTTCTTCTTCCGCGCCGGCCAGAACTGGGGCAACCGGGCCTATTTCCCGAGCCACGACCGGACCCTGGCGATCGACGAGGTGCTGGCCGCCTTCATCGGCCAGTTCTACGACAACAAGCCGCCGCCGCCCCTGCTGCTGCTGAGCCAGGAGCCGGCCGAGGCGGAGCTGCTCGCCGAGGCGCTCACGACCCATGCCGGGCGCAAGGTCACGCTGCTCGCCCCCCAGCGCGGCGATAAAAAGAAGCTGGTCGAACACGCCATGGCAAACGCGCGCGAGGCGCTGGGCCGGCGCCTGTCCGAAAGCTCGACCCAGCAGAAGTTGCTGGCCGGCGTCGCCACGGCGCTCGGCCTCGACGCGCCGCCCGCGCGGATCGAGGTCTATGACAACAGCCATATCCAGGGCACCAACGCGATCGGCGCCATGATCGTCGCCGGCCCCGAGGGCTTCCTCAAGTCGGCCTATCGCAAGTTCAACATTCGCGGCGAGGGTGCGGCACCCGGCACCGAGTTCAAGCCGGGCGACGACTACGCCATGATGCGCGAGGTTCTGACCCGCCGCTTCCAGCGCGCGCAGAAGGAAGATCCGGAACGCGCGCTGGGCCAGTGGCCCGACCTGGTGCTGATCGACGGCGGCCCCGGCCAATTGAGCGTGGTCGAGGAAGTGTTCGTCGAGCTCGGCATCGACGACGTGCAGCTGGTCGCCATCGCCAAGGGCCCCGATCGCAACGCCGGGCGCGAGCGCTTCTTCGTGCCGGGCCAGGCGCCCTTCTCGCTCGAGCCCAAGGACCCGGTGCTGTATTTCCTGCAGCGCCTGCGCGACGAGGCCCATCGCTTCGCCATCGGCACCCACCGGGCACGGCGCACCAAGGCCATCACCGTTTCGCCGCTGGACGAGGTCGCCGGCATCGGACCGGCGCGCAAGAAAGCGCTGCTGCATCATTTCGGCTCGGCCAAGGCGGTCGCCCGTGCCGGCCAGCTCGATCTGGAAGCGGTCGACGGCATCTCGAAGACGGTCGCGAAAAAAATCTACGACCATTTCCACGCAGACGACTAGGATGCGCGCCGTTGGCCCGGGCACTCGTCTATGATGTCGCGGTTTGTTCGCCGATAACGCCTGAGGATGGGCCCGGACGGTTTCGATGCTTTTCACGCTGCCCAATCTGTTGACCATGTCCCGGATCGCCGTGATCCCGCTTCTGGTCGCCGCCTGCTACCTGCCCGATCCCTGGGGCGAATGGACCGCGTGGGCTTTGTTCGCCGCCGCCGGCGTCACCGACTATCTGGATGGTCATTTCGCCCGCCGCTACAAGCAGACCTCGGCATTCGGGCGTTTTCTCGATCCGATCGCCGACAAGCTGCTCGTCGCCGTCACCCTGATGATGCTGGTCGATTTCAACCGGCTGAGTACGCCCGCGATCATTCCGGCGCTGATCATCCTGTCGCGCGAGATCCTGGTGTCGGGCCTGCGCGAATTCCTGGCGGGCTTGCGCGTCAGCGTGCCGGTCAGCAAGCTCGCAAAATGGAAGACCGGCATCCAGATGGTCGCGATCGGCGTGCTGCTGATCGGCCCGGCCGGCCCCGGGTTCCTGCCAATGAGCTTCATCGGCGAGAGCCTGCTGTGGATCGCGGCCCTGCTGACGCTGATCACCGGCTACGATTATCTGCGCCAGGGGCTGAAGCACATGGTCGAGCCGGAACCGGCGCCGCCGGCGACCACACCGGCCAAGTCGGTCGGCGGGTTGGGCTGAAGCCGCGATGCGCGCCCTCGGTCTCGCCGGCTGGAGCGGCAGCGGCAAGACGGTCCTGATGGGCCGCCTGCTGCCGGAGCTGGCCGGCCGCGGCCTCAAGGTCTCGACCATCAAGCACGCGCACCATGATTTCGACGTCGACCAGCCGGGCAAGGATTCCTGGCTCCATCGCCAGGCCGGCGCCACCGAGGTGCTGGTCGCATCCGACCGGCGCTGGGCGCTGATGCACGAGCTGCGCGGGGCGCCGGAACCCGGCCTGATCGATCTGGTGCGGCACATGACCCCGGTCGATCTGCTGCTGGTCGAGGGCTTCAAGCGCCACCCGATGCCCAAGCTGGAGATCTGCCGTCCGAGCCTGGGCAAGGCCCCGCTCTGGCCAGAGGACCCGTCGGTGCGCGCGATCGCGACCAACGAGCCGCTGCCCGAGGAATGGCGGCACCGATGCATGCTGCCGGTCTTGGATCTGGACGCGATCGCCGCAATCGCCGATTTCATTCTGGCGAACGCGGTCGAGTTGGAGGGCACGCGATGAAGCTGCGCTATTTCGCCTGGCTGCGCACCCGCATCGGCCGCGGCGAGGAAACGCTCGATCCGCCGCCAGAGGTCGCGACGGTCGGCGCGCTCATCGCCTGGCTGAAGACCCTCGGCCCCGGCTATGCGGCGGCGCTGGCCGATTCCAAGCTGGTGCGCGTCGCGGTCAACCAGGATTACGTCGGTCCCGACCACCCGATCCGTCCGGACGACGAGATTGCCCTGTTCCCGCCGGTGACCGGGGGATGATCCGCGTCGAAGAACCACCCTTCGATGTCGGTGCCGAGCTGGGCGCGTTCGGCCGGGGCGACATCGCCGTGGGCGCGGTCGCGAGCTTCGTGGGCTATGTCCGCGGTGCCGAGGCCGGGGCGCCGGCGCTGGTGGCGCTGACGCTCGAACATTATCCGGGCATGACCGAACGGCAGCTGGCCGCGATCGAGGCGGAAGCCCGCGCGCGCTGGCCGTTGATGGACGTGCTGGTGATCCATCGTCACGGCCGCATGCTGCCGGGCGAGCCGATCGTGCTGGTCGCGGTCTCCTCGGCCCATCGTCAGGCCGCGTTCGAGGCCTGCGAATTCCTGATGGATTGGTTGAAGACCAAGGCGCCGTTCTGGAAGCTGGAAGAGACCTCCGCGGGCGCCGAATGGGTCGCCGCCCGGGCCAGCGACGATGCCGCCGCCGACCGTTGGCAAAAGGACGAGCCCTAACGATAATTTCATAGGGTGCGCATACTTATAGGTGCGAGATGCCCAAAGGCATGCCTTAGGATAGTTGTATGATTCTGGTGTTCGGCTCCATCAACCTCGATCTGATCTTCCCGGTGCAGCATCTGCCGGCCCCGGGCGAGACCATGCTGGGTGGCGGATTCGTCATGCTGCCGGGCGGCAAGGGCGCCAATCAGGCGCTGGCGGCCGCGCGCGACGGTGGCCGGGTCACGCTGGTCGGCGCGGTCGGCCGGGATGCCTTTGCCGAAGCGGCGCTCGATCTGGTGCGCAAGGCCGGCATCGACCTCTCCTATCTCTCGACGCTGGATTGGCCGACCGGCTGCGCCTCGGTCGTGGTCGAAACCGGCGGCGACAATCAGATCGCGGTCGCGTCGGGCGCCAATGCCCATGCCTATGCCAGCCATATTCCGGACAGCCTGTTGGGCGCCGGCAGCACGATCGTGCTGCAGATGGAGGCGCCGCCGGCCCCGACCCTGGCACTCGCCCGCCGCACCAAGGCGCTGGGCGGCCAGGTCATTCTCAATCTGGCGCCCGCGCGTGGCGATGCAGACGAGCTGCTCGACAGCATCGACGTGCTGATCGCGAACGAGGGCGAGGCCGCGACCTTGGGCGAACCGGCCGAGGTCGCGACCCGTTACGGCATCACCGTCATCGTCACCCGCGGTGAGGCCGGTGCCATCGTGCATCGTCCGGAGGGCGGCAGCCTCGCCGTTCCGGCCCTGCCGGTCACGGCGATCGACACGACCGGCGCCGGCGACTGTTTCGTCGGCGTGCTGGCGGTCGCCCTCGACCGCGGCATTTCGATGGCGGCGGCGCTGCGCCGCGCCACCGTCGCCGCCGGCCTGTCCTGCGGTCAACGCGGCGCCCAGCCGTCGATGCCGAGCGCCGCGATGATCGATGAGGCCCTAGGCGGCTTCCCGGACCTTTAGCGGTGATGAAAACCACCATGGAAGCCATGGTGGTGGAAATGATGATCGAAGAAGACGAAGGACGTGCCGAAGCCGAACGACGCGTCCCATAGCCACGGATCGCCATAGTAATAGCCGGGGTAGTAGCCCGGATAATAACCGTCGGCATAGATCGGTGCCGGATAGACCGCGACAAACTGGTTCGGCTGGGCGGCGGTGCCCTCCGCGACCTTCCAGGACCCGTCCGGCTGCTTGCAGGCATGACCGACGATCTGCTGCTGCACGCCGTCGATCATCGCTTGGCCGGTATAATCGTGGCAGTTCGGATCGGTCGCACTGACCTTGGTTTGGAAATCGCTGACCGGCGAAACGGCGACCGGCGCCAGCACTGGCGGCGGCGGGGCCGTTACGCAAGCGGAACAAAGTAAGGCGAGGGCCGTCGAACTCCATAGAACGCGCATCATGCACCTTCCCGATCGATCGTGAGACATCCGCCGCAGTGACTCGCCCGCCTGCACGGCTATTCCCGGATTTTTGCCGGATGAATCGGGCGGCCTGAGGGTGTATTCTGCGCACGGTCGCCTGGCGATAAAGCGTCGGGCGAGGGCACCGGGGGAATCTTTGATGAGCGAGTTGCCGAAATACACAAGACGATTGAGCGACAAGATTCTGATGGCGTTCAATCAGGCTTGTGAGCAGCGCGCGGTCGAGGTCGCCGAATTGCTGATCCATGCGCTGGAACTGGCACTGACCAAAGAGGGCGGCCCCGGCAAGACCGACAATCGCAAGGATCTGGAGGCCGTGTTCCTGGCCTTCGACAAGCTGAAGGCCGTCACCGGCGAGTAGCCGAACCGGCTAGCCCGCGTCGGGCAGTTTCACGATATAGGTCGGCAGATGTTCGCGGGCAGCCAGCCCCTGGGCGGCGCTCTTCGCCGCCGCCGCTGAGCGATAGGGCGGCGTCTGCACATAGAACCAGCCCTGCCCCGCCGCGTTCTGGGCGAAGGTCACATGGGCCGACTGGCCATGGGCCGCCAGCGTATTCACCAGAAGATTGGCGTGGTCCGACGATTGGAACGCGCCCAGCTGCACGACCCAGCGCGCACCGTCGGCCGGCGCTTCCGGCTCGACCGGGGCCGGTTTGGCGGGTAAGGGCGCGGCGGGTGCGGGCTTGGCCTTCGCCTCGACCGGCTTCTGCGGCGCCGCGCGCTCCGGCTTCGGCACGGCAACGCGCTCCGGCGGCGCCGCCTTCTGCACGACGGGTGCGGGCGGCGCCTTGATCACGGGTGCAGGTGTCGGAGGGGCTATGGTGGCGGCGGGCGGCGGCACGGCCGCGTCCGTATCATCATCGCTGGCGGCGCCGGGCGTCACGGATGTGGGGCCGGTCGCGGGCAGCACGTCCGGCAGGATCGAGGCCGAGGCCGGCGGTGGTTCGGGCGTGGGTGCGGTCACGCGGCCGATCAGCACGCCGAGCCCGATCCCGGCCGTCAGCACGGCGCAGGCGGAATACACCACCACGCGCCACTGCTGCGCCGAGAATGTTCGGTCGACCCCGTAGCCCATATCCCCTCGCGCCCCCGGACCCGCCGACGCCGGGCAGGCGGGGTCGGGTCCGAATGACACTTTAAAGCCATGAATGCCCGGGGTCGAGAACCCTGGTCATGCCGGAAGAGCCCACGGACACGAACGTCGAACGCGAGTGCGGAGAAATTTCTCGCGTGGTGCTGCATCCAAACGGCCGGATCGGCGGTATCTATCCAATGCTGATAGCGAGACTGGACATCCCATCATCGAGCGCGATCTATTGCGGGACGATCGGCAGCCTGCCGATGGTCGCCCGTGGGGACCATGAGGATCCTTTGAACGAAACGTCTCGTGCCGTCGGGTTGGAGATGCTGCTGGAGCGCTGCGCTGTCGGCGACCAGACGGCGTTCCGCCAGCTCTACGATCTGAGTGCGCCGCGGCTCTATGCCGTGGCCCTGCGCATCACCCGCCAGCCGAGCCTGGCGGCCGACGCGGTTCACGACGCCTTTCTGCAGGTCTGGCAGCATGCCGACCGGTTCGATGCCGGGCGCGGCAATGCCGAGACCTGGCTGACCAGCCTCGCCCGCTATCGCGCGCTCGACCTGATCCGCCGCCATGGCCGCGAGATCGGCGGCGTCGAGGTGCCGGACCAGGCCGACGAGGAACCCGGCCAATTGGACCGGCTGATCCGCCAGCGCGAGGGGGCTGCCCTCCGCCACTGCCTCGACACGCTCGAGACTGACAAACGCCAGCTGGTCATGCTGGCCTTCCTCGACGGCCTGACCCATGCCGAACTGGCTTTCCGCCTGCAGGCCCCGCTCGGCACGGTCAAATCTTGGATTCGCCGCGGGCTGTCGGACCTGCGCAGGTGTCTGGAAGCATGAGCGCCGAACCGGACGATCTCGACCTGCGCGCGGCCGAATATGTGCTGGGCCTGCTGACGCCCGCTGAGGTCGAGGAGACCCGGCGCGCCTTGGCCCTGTCGGGCGAACTCGCCCGCGCCGTCGCCCATTGGGAAGCCTTGTTGATGCCGCTCGCCGGCGCGCTGCCGCCGGAGCCGCCGCCGCCGCTGATCTGGCAGCGGCTGGAGGCCGAGCTGGGCGTCCGGCAATTCGCCCAGGCCTCGATCACGCCCTTGCCGTCCCGTGCGATACTGGGGCGGATCGGGTTCTGGCGCGGCGCCACCGCGACCGCCGGCGCGCTGGCCGCCTGCCTCGCCCTGCTGTTGCTGCGCACGCCCGCCTCAGGCCCGCATTACGCCGCCGCGATCGCACCGATGCAGGGACCGGCCGCGACCTGGCTCGCCGAAACCCGCCCCGACGGCGCGCTCGTCATCACCGCCCTCGGTCCGACCGCACGGCCGGCCGGCAAGGATCTGGAGCTCTGGGCGCTGGCATCGGGGGCGACCAAACCGATTTCGCTCGGCGTGTTGCCCGCCTCGGGCGACCCGGTCGTGGTGGCGGCGAACCTGCCGCGCGAGCAGCTGCAATTGCTGGTCAGCGTGGAGCCGGCCGGCGGCTCGCCCTCGGGCCAACCGACCGGACCGGTCCTCTACGCCGGAACGCTGACGAAGACGGAGTAGCGCACGCTACTGCGCCGGGAAGCCGCCTTCGAACACGGTTTCCGACTGCGGCTTGCGGTCATTCGGCTTTTCACGGGCGGCAACCGCCTCGGGCAGCAGCGACGCCGGGCCGCGCTTGCCGATCGCGATCGCAGCTTCGACCCGATGGCCCGCCGGCACGTTCAGCGCCGAAAAAGCGCCGGGGATATCGAAACCGACCATGGCATGGGCGTCCCAGCCGATCAGGCTCGCCTGCAGGGCGAGGTTGGCCCAGGCGGCGCCGGCATCGAGCGAATGGCTGTGCGACGGGATTTCCTTGTCGGCACCGGGCGGCAGCATGGTCTCGCGCGAGACCAGCACGACCAGCACGGCCGCTTGCTTGGCCCAGGACTGGTTGAACGGATTCAGCAGTCCCAGGAACTTGTCCCAGGAAGCCGTGCCTCGCCGGGCGTAGAGGAAACGCCAGGGCTGCGAATTATACGAGGACGGCGCCCAGCGCGCGGCCTCGAAGATGGTCGCGAGATCGGCCTCGGAAATTTCCGCGCCGGTATAGGCGCGGGGCGACCAGCGCTCCAGGAACAGCTTATGGATCGGATGGTCGGCGGTGCGGCCATTGGCAATGGTCATGAGGGGGCTCTCCCGGAAGGACAATGAGTTGGGCGCTGGAAGGAAGCCGGTAGCGTCCGATCCAAGTCAACTCTTGTAAAACAAGGAATTTGTCCTAGCCGCCGCGCTTTTAGCGCCCTACCCGGCCCGCTCCAGCCCGGCCTTGTCCAGCGCCTTGCCCTGGCGCTTGGCCAGGGCTGCGACGTCGAAGTCGCGGATCAGGTCGTGGAACATTTCGTACCAGTTGAGGTCGGCCTTGAGCCGCATGAACACGGCGCCGAGACCGACGGCGGCGCGGTCCATGAACACGAATTCGCGCGGCGGGGTGACGCCGCCCAGGCGCTTCAGTTCGCCATGAACCTTCTCGGCGACCTCGCGGCCGAACTCGCCGTTGGCGGCCTCCTGGATGCGGCGCGCGCGGTTTTCCAGCAGCGGCGCATAGAGGAAGCGGGCCCAGAGATTGAGCGCGTCGATCATCTCGCGGCTCAGGTTCTTGAAGCCCCAAGTCTCGTAGGCATGGACCGCCAGCGCCTCGTCGTTGCGCGACAGGGCCCAATAGAGATCGATGACGCCGCCGACGAAGCTCGCCGGGAACACGCGGATGCAGCCGAAATCGAGCAGGTTGATGCTCTGGTCGGGCCTGAGCGTGTAATTGCCCAGATGCGGGTCGCCATGGATCACGCCATAGCCGTAGAAGGGCAGATACCAGGCGCGGAACATGTTGAGCGCGATGGCGTTGCGGACCTCCTGCGGGGCGTCGGCCGCACTCATGATCGGCTCGCCGTCGAGCCAGCCCATAGTCAAGAGCCGGCCGGTCGAAAGCTCGCCCACCACGTCCGGCACATGCACGCCGGCCTCGTCGGCCAGCATGGCGCGATAGAGCGCCAGATGCTTCGCCTCGCGCTTGTAATCCAATTCCTCGCGCAGGCGATCGGCCAGCTCGGCATGGATCTGGCCGGTCTCGATCGAGCTGTCGTAACGGCCGTAGATCGACATGATCAGCTTCAGCTGCTTGAGGTCGGCCTCGACCGCGGACGACATGTCTGGATATTGCAGCTTGCAGGCGAGCCTCGTGCCCTTGGGGTCGGTCGCGCGATGGACTTGGCCCAAGGACGCTGCCCGCGCCGCCTCTTTCTCGAACGAGCCGAATTTCGATTGCCAGTCGGGGCCGAGTTCGCCGGCCATACGGCGCTTGACGAACGGCCAGCCCATGGCCGGCGCGTCGGCCTGCAGCTGCGACAGTTCCTGGGCATATTCCTTCGGCAGCGCGTCTGGAATGGTCGACAGGATCTGCGCCGCCTTCATCAGCGGCCCTTTGAGGCCGCCCAGCGCCTGGGTCAGGTCCGAGGCATGGCGGCCGCGGTCCATGTCCATGCCCAGATAGCGCTCGCCGGCGAGCCGCGCCGCCAGGCCGCCGACTTTGGTCGAGACCTGGGCATAGCGCCGGACGCGCCCCGAGAGGGAATTCCGATCCTCGGCCATGGCCGGATCAGCCCAAGGCTTCCAGCTCGTCGATGAAGCCGCGCAGGACCGACAGGCCCTTGTCCCAGAATGCCGGCTCGCGCGCGTCCAGCCCGAACGGGCGCAACAGCTCGTGGTGACGCAGCGTGCCACCGGCCGACAGCATGTCGAGGTACTTCTCGGCGAAGCCCTCCGGCTCGGCCTGATAGGCGGCATAGAGCGAGTTCACCAGGCAATCGCCGAAGGCATAGGCATAGACATAGAACGGCGTGTGGATGAAATGCGGGATCGAGCTCCAATAGCTGCCATAGCTCGGCTGCCAATTGAACGCCGGCCCCATGCTGTCCGACTGGATTTCCAGCCAGATCGCGTTCAGCCGCTCCGGCAGCAGTTCACCCTGGCGGCGCTCGTCATGGACGCGGCGCTCGAATTCGCAGAAGGCGACCTGGCGGATCGCGGTGTTGATCATGTCCTCGACCTTGCGGGCGAGCAGCGCCTTGCGCACGGCCGGGTCCGTCTCGGACGCCAGCAGCTTGCGGAAGGTCAGCATCTCGCCGAACACCGACGCGGTCTCGGCGAGCGTCAGCGGCGTGTCGGCCATCAAGGCACCCTGGCGCCCGGCCAGCACCTGATGCACGCCATGGCCAAGCTCGTGGGCGAGCGTCATCACGTCGCGCGCATTGCCCATGTAGTTCATCAGGATATAGGGATGCGCCGAAGGCACGGTCGGGTGCGAGAAGGCGCCGGAATCCTTGCCCGGACGCTGGGCGGCATCGATCCAGTGCTCGGTGAAGAAGCGCTCGCCGATCACCGCCAGCTTAGGCGAGAAGGCGCGGTAGGATTCGAGCACGATCCGGCGCGCCTCGGCCCAGGGGATGGCCCGCTGCGAGGCCCCCGGCAGCGGCGCGTTGCGGTCCCAATATTCGAGCTTCTCCAGCCCCAGCCACTTCGCCTTCAGCTTGTAGTACCGGTGCGACAGGCTGGGGTAGCCCTCCTTGACCGCATGGACGAGAGCATCGACGACCTCGTCCTCGACGAAGTTCGACAGGTTGCGCGCCGAGATCGGCCGGGCGAAACCGCGCCAGCGATCCTCGATCTCCTTGTCCTTGGCCAGCGTATTCGTGATCAGCGTGAAGGTGCGGGCATGGTCGCCCAGCACCTTGCCGACCGCCTCCGAACCTTCCTGCCGCTTGGCGCGGTCGGGGTCGAACATCAGATGCATCGCCTCGGCGATGGTCAGGTCCTGGCCGCCGACCGGGAAGCGCAGATCGGTCACCGTCTCGTCGAACAGACGCCCCCAGGCCGCGCGGCCGGCGACATATTTCTCATGCAGCAGCTTCTCAATCTCGTCCGACAGCTGATGCGGCCGGAACGCGCGCACGTCGCGCAGCCAGGCGGCGTAATGCGCCAGCTCCGGTGCGGCGAGCTTGGCCTGGAGATCGGCATCCTCGATGCGGTTCAGTTCGAGCGTGAAGAACAGCAGCCGGACCGAGGCCGCGTTCACCCGCTCCTGCATGGTCTGGTAGAATTGCGCGACCTTGGTGTCGTCCATGGCGCCGGCGAAGGCGAGCCCGCCGAAGCTCATCACCCGGCCGAGCGTATCCTGCATCTGTTCATAGGCTGCAATCGCCGCACCCAACGCCGAACCGCCGAGCCCCGCGACTTTGCCGTCGTAGCGCTCGGCGAACGCCGCGGCCTCGGCATCGACCCGTTTCAGGTCGGCCTCGATCGCAGGCGAAGCGATGCCGTCGTAGAGATCGCCCAAGTTCCAACTCGGTAACATGCCCAGATCGGCAGCGGTGGTGGCGGGGGCAGCGGCACGGGTCGGACGGGACATGACAGCTCCTGGTAACGATACTGCACGGATATATGGTGCAGAGCCGACGCCCGCCAACCGGATTCCACCGCAGGGGTTGGATAGTCGCAGGCGCAAGGCTATAGAAGAACCGCAAACCCACGACCGACCGGGCACCCTTGCCCGCCGGCGACAAGAAGCGGAACTGAGTCCGCGATAGGGGCCTGAGGAAACGAGCTTCCCATGATCGAGAGCGGCTGGCCGAACCTTCCCGCGATGTTCTTTCATTGGGCGGCGCGGAAGACGAACAAGCCATTTCTATGGGTCCGCAAGGACAAGGATTGGGTATCGCTCAGCTGGGGCGAGACCGCAGCGCGCGTGCGCCATCTGGCGCGCGGGCTGACCGCGATCGGCATCGAACCCGGCGATCGGGTCGCCCTCATCGCCGAGAACCGGCCGGAATGGGCGATCGCCGATCTGGCGATCATGGCGGCGGGCGCCATCACCGTGCCGGCCTATACGACGTTTACCACCGAGGATTATCGCCACGTGCTGGGCAACAGCGGCGCCAAGGCGCTGATCCTGTCGTCCGCCGCGCTGGCCCAGCGGGTCATTCCGGCCGCCAACCAACTCTCGTATCTGCAGACGATCATTTCGCTGGAGCCCCTCAAGAGCCAGTCCGACGCCGACGTCTATCTGTGGGACGACGTCATGGTGCGGGGCGCCGCCGCCCCGGACCGGGTCGACGCGACCGTCGCGGGCCTGGGCCCCGACGATACCGCCTGCCTGATCTATACGTCGGGCACCGGCGGCGTGCCCAAGGCGGTGATGCAGACCCACCGCAATGTTATGCAGAACGGCAAGGGTGCGCGCAAACTGCTCGCAGACGATTTCGGCCTGGGCGAGGAAGTGTTCCTGTCGTTCCTGCCGCTGACCCATGCCTACGAGCATTCGGCCGGCCTATGGTTCCCGATCATGATCGGCGCCCAGATCTATTACGCCGGCGGCCCGGAGACGCTGGCGACCGAGATGCCCGAGGTCAGGCCCACGCTCATGACCGCGGTGCCGCGCCTGTTCGAGATGCTGCACAAGCGCATCCTGCAGGCCGCATTGCGCGGCGGCGGCACCAAGGCCAAGCTGTTCAATCTGGCGGTCGAACTCGGCACCAAGCGCTATTACGACCGCAAGAGCCTGACGCTCAAGGAGCGGGCGATGGATCTGCTGGTCGAGCAGCTGGTCCGCCGCAAGGTGCGCCAGCGCTTCGGCGGGCGCCTCAAGGCCTTCGTCTCGGGCGGTGCCCCGCTCAATCAGGAGGTCGGGCTGTTCTTCGTCGCCCTCGGCATCAACCTGCTGCAGGGCTATGGCCAGACCGAGGCCGGGCCGGTGATCTCGGCCAATCCCCCCAAACGCATCAAGGTCGATACGGTCGGCCCGCCGCTCATGGGTGTCGAGGTCAAGATCGCGGCCGACGGCGAGATCCTGGTGCGCGGGCCCAACGTCATGACCGGCTATTGGCACGACCCGGAAGCGACCGACCGCGCGATCAAGGACGGCTGGCTGCATACCGGCGACGTCGGCGAGTTCGATGCCGACGGCTACCTGAAGATCACCGACCGCAAGCGCGACTTCATCAAGAATTCCGGCGGCGAGATGATCTCGCCCCAGCGCATCGAGGGCTATCTGGCCCTGGAAGAGGGCATCGGCCAGGTCATGGTCTATGGCGACAAGCGGCCCTATGTCGTAGCGCTGATCGTGCCGGACGAGGAATTGCTGCGTCAGGTCCGCAACGAAAACGACAAGGTCGCCCGCGCCGTCAAGCTGCAGCACGAGATCCAGTCGCGCGTCGCCAAGGTCAACAAGATCCTGACCGCCCCCGAACGCATCCGCCGCTTCGCCGTGGTCGAGGAAGCCTTCTCCGTCGACAACGGCCAGATGACGCCGACCCTCAAGATCAAGCGCCACGCCATCCGCGGGATGTATGGCGCGGTGCTGGAGGGGCTGTACGAGAAGGCGAGCTGAGCAGCTAGGCCGGCAAATTCGCCGCTAGGCTCTCCACCACGATCTCCCGCAGCCGCGCCACTGCGGGGGACGCATCGCGGCCGCCATCGTGCAGCGACAATGCCACCGTCGGCGTCGCTGGCATGCCGTCCAAGACCGTCACCGCCGCCGGCAAGCCCACGGCGGTCCTGAGCGTCACGCCCAATCCCGCTTCGACCGCCGCCCAGAGCCCATGCAGGCTGCCGCTGGTGAAGGCGACGCGCCAGGCCAGGCCGGCGTGGTCGAGGGCGGCCTGGCCCGCCTCGCGAAAGAAACAGGGCGCATCGAACACCACGAGCGGGATCGCTTCGCCCGGCACGGATACCGGCTCTCCGGACGCAGGCCCGATCCAGACCATCGGCAAGGAGGCCAGCCGCTCGGCGTCGGGCCGGTCGGCATTGTTGAGCGTCAGCACCAGATCCAGCTCGCCCCGGTCGAGCCGGTCGAGCAGGCGGCGATTGCGGTCGACCGTCGCCTCGATCCGGACGGCGGGATGGGCGCGCTTGAAACGGCCGAGCGCCAGCGGCAACCAGCTTTCGGCGAAATCCGCCGGCAGGCCGAAGCGCACCACGCCTTCGACGGCGCGGCCGCGCAGCGCCACCACCGCTTCGTCGTTCAGCTCCAGGATCCGGCGGGCATAGGCCAGCACGACATCGCCGGCCTCGGTCGGGATCAGGCCCCGCCCCTGCTTGCGGAACAGGAGTTCGCCGACCTGGTCTTCCAGCTTGCGGATCTGCTGGCTGACCGCCGACTGCGAGCGGCCGATCTGCTCGGCCGCCCGGTTGAAGCCGCCGAGCTGCTGGGCCGTCACCAGCGTGCGCAGCACGTCCATATCCAGATTGAGATAGGCCATAGTTCGTTTTCTCGAAATTGATACATAAGAACTATCGGATTTTCTTGACTGTCGAAACCGCTATTTTCCGAGGCTCCCCGTTACCTGGAGCCCGACGCCATGACACCCTCGACCGTACGGCTCTACGCGGCGGCGATCGCGACCGCCAAGATCGGCACCGGCTTTTTCTTCCTGATCAATACCTGGCTGATCATCGAGATCACCGGCCGGCCGTCGAGTGCGGCCGTCACGCTGGTCATGACCATCCTGCCGAGCCTGCTGCTGTCGCCCTTCATCGGTCTGGCGGTCGATCGCGGCCAGCCGGCGCGGCTCGCCTATCGGGCGGAAATCCTGCGCTGGTTCGTGCTCATCGCCTATGGCGCGCTCTACGGCAGCGGCCACGCGACCGAGGCGATCGGCTATGCCGTCAGCTTCCTGGTGGCACTTGGCAATGAAATCCAGGTGCTGGCCTGGCGCGCGGCGTTGATCCGGGCGGTGCCCTCCGCGCGAATGCTGCGCCTGAACGCGTTGACCGCGGTCGGCGGCCAGTCCGGCCAGATCCTGGGCGCCGCCGCGTCGGGTATCGTTCTGGCCGCCGTCGGTCCGGTCGCGACGGTGGCGCTGACGGCTTCGACCTATCTGATCTCAGCCGTGCTGGGCTTTCTGGTTTCGCGCCGGCTGGGACCACAAGAGCTGCCCGCCGGCGCGGTCGAACGTGGCCCCAGGCGCCATCTGCGCGACCTCAGCGCCGGCCTCCGCCATATCGCCGCCCGGCCGGAGATCGGGTTTTTCTACGGACTGATCCTGGCCAATATGACCGTGATCTTCGGCATCAACGGCATGCTGGCGCCGTTCGTGCGCGAGGAGCTGCGGCTGGGTCCGAAGGCGTTCGGCCAGATCGACGCCGGCTATGCCCTGGGTGCCATCCTGAGCGGGCTCGCGATCGCGCGCCTGGCCGAACGGTTCGGCCGCCGGCCGATCCTGGTGTTGGGCTTCATCACCATGGCCGCGAGTCTGGCCGCGTTTTCCCAGACCCAGGGGCTGGTGCCGGCCTGCCTCACCTATGTCGGCCTGGGCATCAGTTTCCAGACCACCGTGCTGGCGCTGAGCCTCGCCCAGCAGGCGACCGATCCGGCATTCCAGGGCCGGGTCAACGCGAGTTTCAACATGCTGAACGGGCTGGCCGGCCTGGTCATTTACGGCATCGTCGCCCTGAGCGCCGGCCATCATCTCTACCGCCAGCTCTATCTGGGCCAAGCAGCAATCATGCTGGGCCTGGTCCCGATCATCCTGATCGCGAGCCGGCGCGGCCGGATCGGCCTGCTGTTGCGACCCGCCATAACCCACCCCAAGGAGACGCTGAGCTATGAAGATTTCGACCGCCTTGAAAGCCGCCGCCCTAATCAGCCTATGCCTCGTTGGTGACGGGTACGCCCGCGCCGACGCGCCGGCGCCACTGGTCGGGACCTGGTCGGTCGTGCTGGTCGACAATATCCTGCCAGACGGCACCCGCGTGGCGCTTTACGGACCGCATCCCGAGGGTCTGCTGATGTTCGACCGCGATGGGCGCTATTCGCTGCAGCTGCTGCGGGCCGATCGGCTCAAGTTCGCCGGGAACGACAAGAGCAAGGGAACGCCCGAGGAAATCAAGGCGGCGGTCGAAGGCAGCAACGCCCATTTCGGCCATTACAGCGTCGATCCGGACAGGCACACCATCACCTTCCGCATCGAGCATGCCTCCTTCCCCAATTGGGACGGCACGGTCCAGGTCCGCGCGTTCAGCGTGACCGGAGATCGACTGACCTATACCGTCCCAAGCCCGACCACCGATCGGAGTGCCACCGGCGAAGTCGTGTGGGAAAGGCTGCGGTAAATTATGCGAGATCGGTCTTCGCGAAATCCTCTCCTTTGTAGAGCAGCTTCGCACGGCTCGCCTTAGCGCAGGCATAGGCGAAGCAATCTCCCATGTTCAGCGCTGCGACATGGCGCCCCTTGCCGAATTGAGCGTAGGCATCCGTCGCGATCTCCACCTCCCGCTCGCCGATCTCAACGATTTTGAAGCGACCGACGTCGAGGAAATCCTGGACGTGGGTTCGAGCAGTGGCGACGGAAAACGCATATGAACGGCAAAGGCCGGCCACGGTTTCCCAAATTGACAACGCCGAGCAGAGTCGGTCTCGATCATTATCCAAAGCGTCGGCCAGTGCATCAGCCCCCACCTCCCCGGTGATGATGGCAATGAGCGCCGAAGCGTCCGCGAAGATCATCAGAAGCCTCCGGAGAGGCCGTCGAAAAAGTCTTTGTCGGCCTCTTCGCCGGTCGCGGGAGGAAGCGGGTGAGCTGCGCGCAAAGCGGCGAAGCGATCTCGAAGCGGTATCGCCTGCTGCCCTCGTTCTAACTCCGCTCGCACGGCAAGCTTCACCGCGGCCTGTTTCGACAATCCACGCTGTTTTGCGAGTTGGGCAACAAGCTCAGCCGTCGTGTCGTCTTTGATATAGAGAGGCATCAAATCGTCCTCGGATATCCTGATATCCAAAATAGGATATCAGGATATTTTAAATGAACAAGGCATCTATCGATCCGCTCGCCACCCCGATCCGGTAACAAAGTTACTCTATCCAACTCGAACTTCGTCGATTCTACGTATGCTAAGCAATCGCCGGCCCGAAGGTTGCGTTCTTCCGAGAGCGTCACCGTGGGCAATTGAGCCCGACCCGCGCTTGGATTAGCCTTTCGGCAGACCGGACGTGCGAGACGGCATGCCGGTGCGGGGGATTGAGGCGATGGCGCTGGCAGCGGTCACACTCGAGGACAAATACACGCTCGAACGCGGGCGTGTGTACCTGACCGGCGTGCAGGCGCTGGCCCGTCTGCCGATGATGCAGCGCCAGCGCGATCTAGCCGCCGGGCTCGACACCGGCTGTTTCATTTCCGGATATCGCGGCTCGCCGCTGGGTGGGCTCGACCAGACGCTATGGTCGGCGCGCGCGCATCTGAAGAAGGACCATGTGTTCTTCCAGCCGGGGATCAACGAGGATCTGGCGGCGACCGCGGTCTGGGGCAGCCAGCAGGTCAATATGTTCGAGGGCGCCAAATACGACGGCGTCTTCGCCATGTGGTACGGCAAGGGACCGGGCGTCGATCGGTCGGGCGACGTGTTCAAGCACGGCAATGCCGCCGGCACCTCGCCCCATGGCGGCG
>Ga0302314_10006926_pt1 | contig 20444 bp, 19 predicted proteins | sample III_Palsa_N2_3_FD_200533 | JGI IMG/M metagenome (GOLD analysis project Ga0302314, IMG submission 200533) | Peat permafrost microbial communities from Stordalen Mire near Abisko, Sweden - III_Palsa_N2_3 | ecosystem: Environmental > Terrestrial > Soil > Palsa > Peat permafrost | place: Sweden... | reverse complement strand
GCGCCGAGACCCCGCCCGCGCCGCGCGCCACCACGGCCCAGCGCTGCGTGCGCGCCGGCGGCAAGCACAACGACCTGGACAATGTCGGCTACACCGCCCGCCACCTGACCCTGTTCGAGATGATGGGTAATTTCTCGTTCGGCGACTATTTCAAGGAAGGTGCGATCGAACACGCCTGGCGCCTAATCTCCCAGGACTTCGCTCTCCCGAAGGACCGGCTCTTGGTCACCGTCTATGCCGAGGACGAGGAGGCGGCGAGCCTTTGGCGCAAGATCGCCGGCTTTTCCGACGACCGGATCATCCGCATCGCCACCAACGACAATTTCTGGTCGATGGGCGACACCGGCCCCTGCGGGCCGTGTTCGGAGATCTTCTACGACCACGGCCCCGACGTGCCCGGCGGTCCGCCCGGCTCGCCGGACGAGGACGGCGATCGCTTCGTCGAGTTCTGGAACCTGGTCTTCATGCAGTTCGACCAGGCCCAGGACGGGGCGCGCATCCCGCTGCCCAAGCCCTCGATCGACACGGGCCTGGGGCTGGAGCGGTTCTCCACCATCATGCAGGGCGTCCGAAACATCTTCGACACCGACCTGTTCCGCACCCTGATCGGGGCCAGTGTCGAGCTGACCAGCGTGCGCGCCGTGGGCCAGAGCCTGCCCTCGCACCGGGTGATCGCCGACCACCTGCGCTCCAGCTGTTTCCTGATCGCCGACGGCGTCTCGCCCTCGAACGAGGGGCGCGGCTATGTGCTGCGCCGGATCATGCGCCGGGCCATGCGCCACGCGCACCTGCTGGGCGCCCAGGATCCCCTGATGCACCGCCTGGCGCCGACCCTGGTCGAGGAGATGGGCGCGGCCTATCCCGAACTGGTCCGCGCCCAGCCGCTGATCGTCGAGACCCTGCGCCAGGAGGAGGAGCGTTTCCGCCGCACCCTCGGCCGGGGCCTGGCCCTGCTGGACGAGGCGACGGCGCACCTGAGCGCCGGCGGCGTCCTGCCGGGCGAGACCGCGTTCAAGCTGCACGACACCTACGGCTTTCCCCTGGACCTGACCCAGGACGCGGTCCGCGCCAAGGACCTGACCGTCGACCTGGAAGGCTTCGAGACCGCCATGGGCCGCCAGCGGGACATGGCGCGCGAGGCCTGGACTGGCTCGGGTCAAGCGGCCCAGGGCGCGGAGTGGCTGGCCCTGCGCGAGCGGCTGGGGCCCACCGTCTTCACCGGCTACGAGCAGATCGAGTCGGTGGCGGAGGCCCTGGCGATCGTCCAGGGCGGCGCCGAGGTGGACGCCGCCGAGGCCGGCGAGACCGTCAGCGTCCTCTTCGACCACACGCCCTTCTACGCCGAGAGCGGCGGCCAGGCTGGCGACCGGGGCGAGGTGGGCTGGGGCGGCGGCCGCGGCGTGGTGCTGGACACCCAAAAACTGGCCGGCGACCTGCATGTCCACATCATCGAGGTGCGCGAAGGCCGCCTGCGGGCCGGCGATCGCGCGCGCCTGCTGGTCGACGCCGAGCGCCGCCGGCGCACCCGCGCCAACCATTCCGCCGCCCACCTGGCGCACGCGGCCTTGCACCATGTGCTAGGCCCCCATGTGGCGCAAAAAGGCCAAATGGTCGACGGCGAGCGGATGCGCTTCGACTTCTCCCATTCCGGCCCGCTGACGCCGGACGAGATCGACCGGATCGAGGCCGAGGTCAACGAAGTGATCCGCCAGAACCTGCCGGCCCTGACCGAGGAGATGGCGCCGGACCAGGCCATCGCCGCCGGCGCCGTGGCCCTGTTCGGCGAGAAGTACGGCGATCGGGTCCGCGTGCTGACGCTGGGCCGGGGCCTGAGCGGGGAGGGCGCCTATTCGGTCGAGCTGTGCGGGGGCACCCATGTGGCGCGCACCGGCGACATCGCCCTGTTCAAGATCGTCGTCGAAACCGGCGTGGCCGCCGGCGTGCGCCGGATCGAGGCCCTGACCGGCGAGCCCGCCCGCCGCTTCCTGCTGGACCAGGCGGCGGTGGCCAAGTCCCTGGCCGAACAGTTCAAGGTCCCCGTGGCCGAGGTGCCGGCGCGGGTCGACGCCGTCATCGCCGAGCGCCGCAAGCTGGAGCGCGACCTGGTCGAGGCGCGCAAGCAGATCGCCTTAGGCGGAATGGGCGGCGGCGGCGGATCCGGTGGCGCGCCCAGCGTCGAGGACGTCGCCGGCGTCCGCTTCGACGGCCGGGTGGTCGAGAACGTCTCGCCCAAGGACATGCGCCCGCTGGTCGACGCGGCCCGAAAGCGCCTGGAGAAGAACGGCGTGGTGGCCTATGCCGCGGTGAACGAGGGCAAGGCCTCGATCGCCATCGCCCTCACCGCCGACCTGGTCGGCCGCTATGACGCCGGAGCGCTGGCCCGCGCGGCGGTCGCGGCCATGGGCGGCCAAGGCGCCGGCGGCAAGCCCGACTTCGCCCAGGGCGGCGCCCCGGACGGGTCAAAGGCGGGTGAAGGCGTGGCTGCGGTCAAGGCGGCGCTGGCGGGGTAGGGGCGGTGCGTGCTTCGACACGCGCCTTTCAGGCGCTACTCAGCATGACGATGAAAGTGGAATCCAACAAACTTCGTCATGCTGAGTAGGCCGTGCTAGCGGCCGTGTCGAAGCACGCGATGACGACAGTTAAGCCGCCAGCGCCTTCTCCAGGTTGCTCGCCACCTTGTCCAAAAACCCTTCGGTGGTCAGCCAGCCCTGGCGGTCGCCGATCAAGAGGGCCAGGTCTTTGGTCATCGAGCCGGCCTCCACAGTCTCGACGCAGACCTTTTCCAAAGTGTCGGCGAAGTGTTCCAGGTCGGTGTTGCCGTCCAGCTTGGCCCGATGCTTCAACCCCTGCGTCCAGGCGAAGATCGAGGCGATCGAATTGGTCGATGTGCTCTCGCCGCGCTGATGCTGGCGATAGTGGCGCGTGACCGTGCCGTGCGCCGCCTCGGCCTCCATGACCTTGCCGTCCGGCGTGATCAGCACCGAGGTCATCAGACCCAGCGAGCCGAACCCCTGGGCCACCGAATCCGACTGCACGTCCCCGTCATAGTTCTTGCAGGCCCAGATATAGCCCCCCGACCATTTCATCGCCGAGGCGACCATGTCGTCGATCAGGCGGTGTTCGTAGGTGATGCCGGCGGCCTTGTACTTGTCGGCGTATTCGGCGTCGAAAATCTCCTGGAACAGGTCTTTGAACCGGCCGTCATAGGCCTTCAGGATGGTGTTCTTGGTCGACAGATAGACCGGCTGCCGGCGCGCCAGGCCGTAGACGAAGGTGGCGTGGGCGAAGTCGCGGATCGAATCGTCCAGATTGAATTGGGCCTGGGCGATGCCGGAGCTGGGGAAATTGAACACCTCATGCTCGATCACCGCGCCGTCCTCGCCCTCGAAGCGGATGGTCAGCTTGCCCTTGCCGGGTACGCGAAAGTCGGTGGCGCGGTACTGGTCGCCGTAGGCGTGGCGGCCGATGATGATCGGCTTGGTCCAGCCGGGCACCAGCCGCGGCACGTTCTTGCAGATGATCGGCTCGCGGAAGATCACCCCGCCCAGGATGTTGCGGATCGTGCCGTTGGGCGACTTCCACATCTGTTTCAGGCCGAATTCCTTCACCCGCGCCGCGTCCGGGGTGATGGTGGCGCACTTGATGCCGACGCCGTGGCGCTTGATCGCCTCGGCCGCCTCGATCGTCACCTTGTCGTCGGTGGCGTCGCGGTTCTCCATGCCCAGGTCGTAATAGTCGATGGGCAGGTCCAAAAACGGCAGGATCAGCTTGTCCTTGATCCACTGCCAGATGATCCGGGTCATCTCGTCCCCGTCCAGATCGGCGACCGGGTTTGCGACTTTGATCTTGGCCATGCGATCTCCAGCCTGGACTTCCTGAGCGGACGCGCTTCCTCGCGGCGCTCGGGGCCGGCGCGGGCGCGGAATCGAGCCTCGCTATAGACGGTCGCGGGCGCGGGCGAAACCCGCTATTGCGAGGCGATGAGCCAGCCGCCGTGCGTGATCCTGAACGAGCCGCAATTGGCCGAGAATATCGGCGCCGTGGCCCGGGTGATGGCTAATTTCGGCCTTTCGGACCTGCGCCTGGTGCGTCCGCGCGACGGCTGGCCTCAGCCCAGGGCCTGGGCCAGCGCGTCCGGCGCCGACTGGCCCCTCGACCAGGCCCGTATTTTCAACCGGCTGGAGGACGCGGTCGGCGACCTGCAGCGGCTCTATGCCACCACCGCGCGGCCGCGCGAGACCCGCCTGCCGATCCTCACCCCGCGCGAGGCCGCGGGCGAGCTTCACGTCGCCGTCGGCCAGGGCCTGACCACCGGCCTTCTGTTCGGCGGCGAACGGGCCGGCCTGGAAACCGCCGACATCGCCCTTTGCCAGGCGATCATCACCATTCCGATCGATCCCAGATTCCGCTCGTTGAACCTTGCGCAAGCCGTGGCGTTGAACGCCTATGAATGGCGCATGGCGATTGCGAATGAGCCTCCACCCGCATTTCGCGAGGAGGCCGAACCGGCGGCCCAGGCCGAGCTTATGGGTCTCTATGAACATCTGGAGGGCGAACTGGAGGCGTCGGGGTTCTTTTTTCCGCCGGAGAAGACCCCGTCCATGGTGCGAAATCTGCGCGTGATCCTGGCGCGCTCGCGGCTGTCGCTGCAGGAGGTGCGCACTCTGCGCGGCGTGATCACCGCCCTGACCAAGGGCCGCGGCCGGGTGCTGGCCCGCCTGGCCAGGGAGCGGGCGCAGGCGAGAGGCGACCCCGACGACGGATGAGACGGGCCAGTTGGGGCGTTGATGGGGGCGAGACGACTGACGGAGGATCCTGGTGAGCGTGTTCGACAAGCTTGAGATTCCGATCATCCAGGCGCCGATGCTGGGCGCCTCGACCCTGGAGATGGCCTTGGCGGTAAGCCAGATCGGCGCCCTGGGGTCGCTGGCGGCCGGCGCCTTGGCCCCCGACGCCATCGAGGCCGCGGTGGCCCAGTTGCGCGCGGCCACCGACCGCCCGTTCGCGGTCAATCTGCTGATGAGCCAGCCGGCCCATCCCTCGGCCGCCGAGGTCGAGCGCGCGCAACAGGTGCTACGGCCCTGGTACGAGGCGCAAGGGCTGGAGGTCCCCGACCCGCCTAATGACTTCGCTCAGGACTATGACCGCCAGTTCGCCGCGCTGGTCCGCGCCGCGCCGCCCGCCGCCTCGTTCACCTTTGGGGTCCTGACGGCGGACCAGGTCGGCGCACTGCACACCCACCGCACCGCCGTGATCGGCACGGCCACGACGGTGGCCGAGGCCAAGGCCTGGGAGGCGGTGGGCGCCGACGCGATCTGCGCCCAGGGCTTCGAGGCCGGCGGCCATCGCGGCAGTTTCCTTGGGCCTCAGGACGAAAGTCTGGTCGGGACCATGGCCCTGGTTGCGACCATCCGCGGCGCGGTCAGGCTGCCGGTGATCGCCGCCGGCGGGATCATGGATGGGCGCGGCGTGGCGGCGGCGCTGGCCCTGGGCGCCGTGGCGGCGCAGATGGGCACCGCGTTTCTGCTGGCCGATCAGACCGTGGTCAGCAAGCCCTGGCGCCGCTCCATCGAGACCGCCGGCGACGACCCGACCCGCCTGACCCGCGCCTTCACCGGCCGCTACGCCCGCGGCATCGAGAACGCCTTCATGCGTCAAATGCGTCCGCTGGAGCACGCGGTTCCGGCCTATCCGGTGCAGAACCGGCTGACGGGTCCCCTGCGCGCCGCGGCGACCGCTAAGGACGATGCGGACGCGATCTCGATGTGGGCGGGCCAAGCGGTGAGCCTCGCCGGCTCTGGCGAGGCCGGCGCCCTGGTCGAACAGTGGTGGGCCGAAGCCAAGGACGTGGCCTGGGGCCTGGTCAAGCGCACGGGCGGGTAGGACCTCGGCCAGCACGGGCCAACTCGAAGACGAGCAAAGCCTTAATTAACACTGCTGGTCTATTATCCTTGACGCTGGATGAACCGGCGGGAGAGCGACATGGCTCAGCAATCCGCAATCGATCTTCGAACCGTGGAGCGTGTTCGCGTGAACTGCCAGGCCGCTATCGTGCTGGACTCGCGGCCGGACCCGCTGGACTGCGCCGTACTCGACGTCTCGGCAAAGGGCGCGCGGATTTCGCTGCGCGAGGCCGTTCGACTGTCCAACAAGGCCAAGGTCCTGTTTGTCCGCAGAGGCGAAACATTCGAAGCCGATGTCGCCTGGCAGCTCGGCTTCGATGTGGGGCTTAGTTTCTCGCAACCGATCGTCATGGCCGAGCCTGCCGCTCCAAGGCGCGCCGCCTAACCCTACGCGTGCGCCTCAGGACGAGGAACAAAGAGCCAGCTTTAAAAGGTCGTTGATATCAGGCCGCCGTCTGACCGCCAGCCAGAAAGTCCATCTTTCCAAGTGGCACGCCCTGGCTGCGCAGCAGCGCATAGGCGGTCGTCACGTGGAACAGAAAGTTGGCCAGCGAGAACTGCATCAGAAAGTCCGGCGCGGTGAATGTCATCGTCCGGCCGGGCAGCGGCAGCTCGATCGTCGCGGCGTGGCGATCGTCCACCTGCGCCTTGGTGATCGTGTCGAGGAAGGCGATCGTGCCCGCGATCCGCGCTTTCAGCTCGGGAAAGGTGGTTTCCGTGTCGGGCATCGACGGCGCCTCGACACCCGCCAGCCGCGCGGCCCCGCCTTTGGCGGCGTCGCTGGCGATCTGCACCTGACGTGTGAACGGATGCATGTCCGGCGCCAGTCGGGCTTCGGTGTAGGTGGAAAGCTCGACGCCTTGCGCCCGCGCGTGAGCCTCGGCCTTGTCGAGGAAACTTGAAAGGTTCTGCAAGCCACGGCGATAGGTCGGGATCGAGATTTCATAAAGCGAGACGGACAAGGCGATGCTCCAAGCTTGCGGTGTGAGGGTGTAGATAGGGCCGCCGCCCATGGAGCGCCATGGCCTGTCGCCTATTACCGGGAACGGACGCGACAACGCGGCTCGGGGACACGCCGAGAACAAGCGTGGGGGACCCGGCGCGCTCGCGGCCTTCTTGTCCGGCGCCGGACATTCCCAGAGGGTAAGATGAGTGGAGAGCGGTCCTTGCCCCTTGCGGGTCAGGGCCTCGTCTTCCCCTCAGGGTAGTGACCTGTGACCTCCACGCGACACGATCGGGCGCGCTGGGCGAACGGCGACGCTGACCACTCCGCGCGCCGCACTCTTGCCAGCGGCGACCACCAGGGCCCAAATCAACCCCGGACTCTCGTTATGGCTGGATGAGAAACCGGATCAGGTCAGTTTACCGAAATTCTGTGGATGGAAGCTATGAGCGACGCTGTCGGCCCCGGCGATCTTGTTCTATGCGTCAATGTCGCCCCGAACCATGGCACGGGCAGGCCGGTGCCCCTGCGAGCCGGAGAGACCTACCGTGTCGTCGCGGTGATGGAATTTGCCTGCCCGTGCGGACGTTCCGATGCTCTGCTGGATATAGGCGTTGATTTTGGGTGGTGCCAGACGCGCTTCCGACTCCTGCCCAAGCCCAAGGCCGAACCCAAGACGCGCCGCGTATCGGCGCCCAAAGAGAAAGAGACGGTTCGATAGCGCCCGGCTACGGCTTCAGCCGTGCGCCGACCTCGCGAGATTCGGCTAAGGGTCGCGAACAGCCCAGAGCGCCCGGAGGCGGACATTCCCAACGGGATAGATGGGTGGTGGTTGGCGGACCTTGCCGGCTCAGGCCGGCCTGGTGCGCAGCCGGCCCTCGTAATCGCGCTTGCCGATCGGTACGCCCCGCGTGCGCAGGATGTCGTAGGCGGTGACGGCGTGGAAATGGAAGTTGGGCAGCGCAAACGAGAGGATGAAGGTCTCCGACGTGAAGGCGAGCCTTCGCGGGCCGATCTGGAGATCCAGGTCCTTGCCCGCCCAACCGTTGACCTCATCGGGGTTGAACGCCTCCAGCGCCGTTTCCGCCTGGGCGATCATGGCCTGCAGGTCGGCGAACGGGATCGGTCCGACCAGGGCGGGCGGCGCGAACACCCCGGTCTTCACGGCGTCCAGCCCCCACACAGAATGGTGCGCCAAGGCTTCGATTTGGAAATGGAAGGGCGCCATGTCGTCGAACAGGCGGGCGTGCACCAAGTCGTCCGGGTCGGCGCCGGTCTCGGCGCAGTGCCTGGCGGCGCGGCCCAGGAAGCCCGCGACGGCGCTCACGGTCTGCAGGAAGGTCGGCACGCTGAGGTCGTAGAGTGATGTCGCCATCGGTTTCCCCTGGCTTGAATCGGCCCGCTTTGGCGCCATGCGGACCCGTCCTGTCGTGCGGGACCGAGCGCTAAGTTCCAGGCCGTCGTCGATCCGGCAATCTATCGGGCGCAGGCGCCTGGCGCGAGCCCGCAGTCGTCGTGAACGGCCCTTGGCGCGCTTGGTGGTTCGGTTGAGTGATCGGTCCTATTTTGCCGGCTGAGCGGGCGAAGCCGCCTTCGCCGGCGGCGTCGGCGGCAGCGGGAAGACGATGAAATCGTTGTGCTTGTCGTAAGCCGGCTTATCGGCCAACTTTTGCGCCGCGGCCTGCAGCTCCAGCAGGTCGGAATAGGGCAGCTCCAGGGCGTGTTCGTCGGGGTGGCCAGGCGCTTCGAAGGGAAAATCCTTGCCCGGCGTGGTGGTCATTTCGATGTGGGCGCCCAGGATGTGGCTCACCCGCCGCGTCTTGGTGAAGGCGACCACGCGGTCGATGCTGTCGCGATAGACGCCGAACTGGTCGAGCGGGACATAGAGCCGGCCGGGGTACAAGGTGTCGCCGGAGAGCAGCAGCCGGGTCCGCTCGTCGAACACCATGATGTGCGAAGGATGGTGGCCGGGCGTCGGGATGATGTCCAACACCCGCCCGCCCAGGTCGAACTTGACCACGTCATGCGGCCAATCGGCGATCTTGAAGAAGGCCGCCACCTCGGGCGCGGTCCAGCCCACGATGACCGTGTCCGGCCGATCCTTGAATTCCACATCGCCGGCCCGGTGATCGCCGTGGGAATGGGAGTGCGCGACGACCAGCGGCAGCGGCGCCGTGCGGTGATGCTCGGCGCACCAGTCGGCGATCACCCGGTCGATGGTCGGCCGCACCAAAAGACCGCCCGCGCCGGTGTCCAGCAGCAGGACGCGGTCGCGCCCGAACAGCAGGTACAAAAACGGGCCCTCGAAATTGGTGCGGATCGACTGACGGATCACATAGGTGTCGGCGTCGTAGCGCTGCACCTGCATCCTAGGCTCGGTATGCGAGGTCCCGTCGATCCACGGCTCGAACAGCGGCGTCTTGGCCTTGGCCTGGGTCGGAGCCTGGGCTTGGGCCAAGGCGGCCGCGGGGGCGGCCAAGGTGATCGCGGCGGCCAGCACCGCCAAGGTTCGCAGAAACGCCATACGCGTCGGTCTCCTCGGGATTATGTATACAGCCAGGGCCCGTTTGTGCCGTGTCGCGCGCCGTAACGCCAATGTAGAATTGTCCATCTTCTGTTGACTTATCGGTCCCCGCTGGCCATACACCCGCCTTTCCCGCTCCAGGGCCCTGCCTTGGGGCGCGGCAGCTATGACGGGTGATGCGGAACCGCCGTTGCAATCGCTGCTCCACTAACGGAACAGCCGGTCCGGATCGAACTGACGAGTGAACGCATGACCAAGCGCCTGACGGCGAAATACAAGATCGACCGGCGGATGGGCGAAAACATTTGGGGTCGCCCCAAATCGCCGATCAATTCGCGGTCCTATGGCCCCGGCCAACATGGCCAGCGCCGCAAGAACAAGGTGTCCGACTTCGGCCTGCAGCTGCGCGCCAAGCAGAAGCTGAAGGGCTATTACGGCAACCTGACCGAAAAGCAGTTCGCCGGCACCTACAAGGACGCCGCGAAGAAGAAGGGCAACACCGCCGAGACCCTGATCGGCCTCTTGGAAAGCCGGCTGGACGCGGTGGTCTATCGCGCCAAGTTCGTCCCGACCGTGTTCGCCGCCCGCCAGTTCGTCAATCACGGCCACGTGCTGGTCAATGGCAAGCGCGTCAATATCGCCTCGTACCGCGTCAAGCCGGGCGACACCGTTTCGGTGCGCGAACGCTCGCGCAACATGGCCCTGGTGCTGGAAGCCATCCAGTCGGGCGAGCGCGACACGCCCGACTATCTGGAAGTCGACGGCAAGGGCCTGTCGGTGAAGTACATCCGCATGCCGGACCTGGCCGAAGTGCCCTATCCGGTAAAGATGGAACCCAACCTGATCGTCGAATTCTACGCGTCTTAAGGTGAAAAGCGTCCGGCCCTGTCCGCTTCGCGAGGAGCGGCGGGGGCGGGCGGCGTCTTATATCGCGTCAGGAAGACCGAGCTGCGCCCTTACGCGGGCCAGATAGCTGCGCCCGATCCGCGCCGCTCGCCCGCCCGCGTCCACCACGGCCCAGGCGCCTGAACCCAGATGTCGCAGCTCGCCGATGCAGTCCATCCGCACGATCGTGGAGCGGTGAACGCGCAGGAAGCGGTTTGGGTCGAGCCGGCTCTCGATGGCCGATATCGGCTGCCGCAGCAGGTAGGACGTACTCTCGACGCCAAGGCGGACATAGTCCCGTTCGGCGTCGATGCGTCTGATCGCCGAGACAGGGACGCGAACCATTCCGCCGCGACTGGGGGCCCAGAACTCTTCCACGCTCCCGTCAGGCGCGGCGTCGGCGCGGCGGATCGCCAGCTGGGATGCGATCCGCTCGATCGCCCGGGCCAGACGCGCCGCCTCCACGGGCTTTAGAACATAGTCGACCACCGCCAGATCGAAGGCTTCGGTGGCGAAGTGATCGTAGGCGGTCACAAACACCACCAGCGGCGGCCGCGCGGTTCGCATCAATCGCTCGGTGACCGCGATGCCGCTGAGACCGGGCATGCCGATATCGAGAAAGATCGCGTCCGGCCGCTCGGCTTCCACCATCTGCAAGGCGGCCGCGCCGTCGGTCGCCGAGCCGACGATATCGGCGAGCCCGGTGCGTTCGCACAGCTTCCGCAACCCGTCGATCGCCAGCGGTTCATCGTCGACGATGATCGCTCGAAAGGCCGCCGTCATGCCAGGACCAGCGGCATTATGAGTTCGACGCGGTAGCCGCCCCCCGGAAGCGGCCCGGCCAGACAGGCCGTGTCAGCGCCGAACCGGGCGCGAAGACGATCCGCCACGTTCTTCAGGCCGATGCCCAGCCCTGTCGGCGCACTCGCATCAGGCGCGTCCATCGGACCGTCGTCTCCAGGGCGCGCATTATCTTCGATCACGATCCGCAGCCTGCCTCCCGACGCTTCCGAGGCTCGGATGGCGATCGTCACGGTCGAGCTGGTGCGTCCTACCCCATGCTTGACCGCGTTCTCGACGATCGGCTGCAAGATGAGCGAAGGCGTCAAGGCCGCGGCGACCTTTTCGTCGACGTCGAATACGATGTTCAGCCGGCTCGGAAAACGGCGGCGCTCGAGCTCGAGATAGCGAGCCTGCATCTCGATCTCGTCACCCAAGACGGCGTCGGCGACCGGATCGGCGGCGAGGCTGTAGCGGAAGAACCGGCCGATCTCGCCGATCAGCGCCTCGGCCTCCGACAGCTGGCGTCTGATCACCAGCGTCGATAGCGCGTTGAGCAGGTTGAACAAAAAGTGCGGGTTGATCTGATACCTCAGCGCGCGGATCTCGGCCACACGCGCGGCCTCGCGGTGCGTGGCCGCGCGCAGATCGGCGGCCCGCGTTTGCATCGCGGCGACCATGGACAGGTAGAGCAACCCCCATGCTGCAAAGACGAACGACCAGTTGATCGTTTGGTCCGAGATGGAGACGATCGCATCGTGGAGCGTGCAGGGCAGGCCGTGCGCGCAAGTGTCGCCCGGGATCGGCGCGATCACGTCGAACACTAAAAAGTTGGCGGCCGAGAATAGGATGGCCGCCGGCATGCTCATCGCCGCGGTCCAGATGATCTTGGGCGCCAGCGATGATGGCCGCAGCCATGCGAGCATCCGGTAGATCAGCCACGCCAGAGCCATGCCGACGCAGGCCACCGCGACGCGGCGCACGAACGAGGCTTCCTGGTGGTGACCATAGAGCAAGGCGGAGCGCAGCGTGTAGAGTGTGACGAAACAGCCCCAGAACCCCGTCAGCGCGATCAGGATCACGCGGGCGTTCACGCGCGGGTAGTCATCGGTCGGCGGCGTCCGCGGCATGGCCTCTTCTATCATCGCCATGGCCGGTCCGCTCAACAGGCGGCGCCTCTCGTCGCGCGCAGGCGTCATCGGTCGATCATGACCTTACAGGCGACGCGCCCGGTCGGCAGGTATGGCCCATCGCCAGGGGCTGTATCCGTTCACCAGCCGCACCAAGGACCGCGTTCATGCAATCCATCGCCATTCTCGCCGCGAGCGCCCTGTTCGCGATCGCTTTGACGGCGCCCGCGGTCGCCCGCGCGGCGCCGGGCTCGGCCATGGGGCCTGAAGCCAGGACCGCGTCCGCCGTGCACGCCGCCGACGACGCGTGGGAGACCGCCGAGGAGCAGGGAAATGCGCCCTTCGTCGATTGGCTGCTGGCGCCCGACTATCGTTCCATAGGATCGGGCGGCAAGGCGACCGACAAGGCGGCCATCGTCGCCCACGCCCGCGCCTTTGATAAATTGCCAGAGCGCGCGGCGAAGGTGGCGGCGTGGAAAGCGGCGCATCCGAGTCGAGCGGTCGTGACGCTGTTTGGCGACACCGCCGTGCTCAATTGGATCTCCACCAAGGCCGGTGAAGAACAGCGCATCTATTCGTGCGATATTTTCGTTTATCGTGGCGGCCATTGGCATGCCATCTATTCCCAGCACGCGGACGAGTCGTGATTAGGAGCCGTTGGTTGAGGAACAACGTGGCGACGCCTGGCGCCGCCGCTTTTCTAGTCTTATTGAGCGGGAGTCCGGCCGCAGCGGACGCGGCCCCCGGCGCCAAGCCGGAACTGTTCGCTCTTGGAGTGATTTCCGGCGCCGTCGATGTGGATGCGGCGACGTTTACGCCGGACGGGGATACGGTGTTCTTCGACCGCTCCGATCACGGAGCCTCGACCATCATGGTTTCGCGCAAGGTCGGCGGGATCTGGTCGCCGCCCCAAGTCGCGCCCTTCTCGGGGAAGTGGTCGGACAAGGACCCCGCGATGGCGCCGGATGGCGGGTTTCTCGTCTTCGGCTCCAATCGGCCGGCCATGCCAGGCGGCCAACCCGTGGATCTGGTCGGCGCCGATGGCCAGGTCCGCCCGGGAAAGGGTGATCATCTGTGGCGGGTCGATCGCAAAGGATCCGGTTGGGGCGAGCCGGCGCCCTTGCCGGACGTGGTGAACACCAGCGCCCGGATCTATTCCCCAAGCGTGGCCGGCGATGGCAGCCTTTATTTCCAGCGACGCGATGAAACCTCGCATACCTTCCACATCGTTCGCTCCCAATATCGCGACGGCCGCTATCAGGCCCCGGCCCCCGTCGTCATCGGCCCCGAGATGGCGGACGAACGGGACCCGACCATAGCGCCGGATGAGTCTTTCATCGTCTTCAGCGCGAACTACGCGGCGAAGGGGACCCCGAACCGGCTCTACATCTCATTTCGCGCGAAGGACGGGTGGGGCGCGCCGTCCGACCTTGGCGACGAGGTGAACCATGACGGCGTGGAAGGCCCCCATCTTGGTCCCGATCACCGGTCGGTTTATTTCGACAGCACCGCCAAGGCCGACGAAGCTGGGCCGCCCGGCGCTCCGGTCGGCGAGATCAGCAAAATTTGGCGTGTTTCATTGGCCCGATGGTTGGATGCCCATGGCTCGAACTAACTTTGCGGTCGTGGCCGTCGCGTTGGCCCTGGTTGCCGCCACAAGCGTTTCTGCGTCGCAGCCCACGGTGTTTTCCGCGCTGGCCCAATGGCCGGCCGGAACCTATGCCTCGCCGGCGTTCGCGCCGGACGGCAAAACTCTGTTCGTGACGCACGGCGCCGGGACCGAATGGACCTTGATGATTTCCCATTATCGAGGCGGCGCTTGGTCCGCGCCGCAGGCCGCACCATTTTCGGGGCGCTGGCGGGATATCGAGCCCGCCATGGCGCCCGACGGCTCCTATCTGCTGTTCGTATCCAACCGCCCCGCGTCCGGTGACGGCAAGCCCCTGGACGGGTTCTATAACGGGGCGGCTCGGCCGGCGCGCGGCGGCAATCTCTGGCGCGTGGACCGCGTCCGCGGCGGCTGGAGCCAGCCGGTTCGGCTGCCCGACACCGTCAACGCCAACGCGTCGATCTACGCCCCGTCCCTGGCGCGCAACGGCGATCTGGTGTTCATGCAGCCCGACCCCAAAACCAGCCGCTTTCGTCTGTACCGCGCCCGCTTTGTCGGCGGCGCTTACGCCGCGCCGGAACCCTTGTCGTTCAGCGACGGCGTGACCGCCGATTTCGATCCTGTCATTGCGCCGGATGGATCATCCATCATCTTTTCTTCAGTCCGCGCGCCGACGCCGAAAGGCCAGTCTGGCGTGTTCGTGGCGGTGGCGGACGGCGAGGGATGGCGCGCGCCAGTCGCACTGGACCCGTTGGTGCTGGGAACCGAGACGCGGCTAAGCCCGGATCGCTCGACCCTCTTTTTCAGCAGCGATCGGCCCACGCCGGACTATCCAGCGCCGCCGCCGGGCTCAACCGGGCAGAAGATCTGGAGCATTCCTTATTCGATCGGCCGACCTGGAGCGGCGTCAGGCGGATAGGGCCAGGATGCTCCATAACGCCTCGACACCTCGCGGGCGCCGGCTTTTATAGCCGGGGCGCGTGGACGAGGCGGCCGCCAAGCAAAGACAGGGGCGTCAAATGCGCGGACCGTACCGACTTCTCGCCTTTCTCTCGATAGCGCCTTTGCTCATCGCGCTGGACGCGGCGCCGGCGCCTGCGCCGACCACGCCTATCTGCCATACCGAGGTGAAGACGGACCTGCCGCCCCCCGCCAAGGCGATCCTCGTCGGATACGGCGACGGCGGTTTCGCGGTGAAGACCAGCAGCCCCGAGGCGCAGGCCTATTTCGACAACGGCATGCAACTCGCCCACGCCTTTGCCCACAAGGCCGCGGTCAGCGCGTTCATTCGCGCCGAACAACTCGACCCCGGCTGCGCCATGTGCGTATGGGGCGAGGCCTGGTCGCGCGGCCCCACCATCAATTACCCGATCGGAACCAAGGTCCAGGCGGACCTCGCGGCCCTGGCCGACAAGGCGGCCGTTTTCGCGGCGAACAATCCGCCGAAGGAACGCGCGCTGATCAGTGCGCTGCAACAGCGTTATCACGACGGCGGCGGCAAGGGCGCGGGCGACGACGCCTTCGCCCGCGCGATGGACCGCGTGGCCAAAGACCATCCGGATGACAACGAGATCGCCGTCGTGGCGGCGGACGCCTGGTTGATCCCGGCGGCGCACAGAAACGGACGCGACCATCTCGATCGCGCCAGGGAGATCCTCCGGACGGTGTTGGCGCGCGCGCCGAACAACACTGGCGCGATCCACTTCTACATCCACGCCACCGAGATGGATGGCGTGGGGGTTTTGGCGCTGCCCTACGCCGAGAAGCTGCAGGCCTTGGCCCCCGCCGCCAGCCATCTCGTGCACATGCCCTCGCACACTTACTTCTGGGCCGGCCGCTACCGCCTCGCCGAGCAATCCAATCTCGACGCGGTTCGGATTGATAACGCCAACGCCGAACGGCTGAGGCCCGAGGGCGGCGTGTTCGGTCTCGGCTACCACGGCCACAACGTGCAGTTCGGCGAGGCCGCGGCCCTGATCGACGGTGACGCCAAGGGCGCGCTGTCGCTGGCGGCGGTGCAGGTTGGGCAATTGCCGACCATGCCGCCCGACAAGGTCTTCCAACAGATCGGCCTTGGCTCGGCTTATTTCGTCTATGGCCGCTATGGCTCGGCCGAGGCGGTCGCGGCCCTGTCTGATCCCGGTGCGAAAATGCCCTATGCGGAGGCCATGTGGCGCTATGCCCGGGGTGAGGCGGCGGCCCGCAGGGGCGATGTGGCCGCGGTGAAAGCCGAGGCCGCGATGATCAAGGCCGCGCCGGCCGATCTCAAAAAATTCGGAGACTTCGCACCTCAGGCGCGGACGATTGTGGACGTGGCGCGTCTCGTCCTGGTGGGCCGAGCCGCGATGCTGGATAAGCGATGGAGCGACGCGGAGGCCGCGTACCGCCTGGCGGCAAGCCTCCAAGAGGCGAAGCTTGGCGATATCACCGATCCGCCTGGCTGGTGGTATCCCGTCCGCCGCAGCCTTGCCGCCGCGTTGCTCGCCGAAGCCAAACCGAACGCCGCCGCCGGCGAGGCGCGCAAGGCCCTGGTTCGATGGGCTTATGACCCGATGAGTCTGAAAATTCTCGCTGACAGCGAGGCGATGACCGGGCAAGGCGCGGACGCCCAGCGCGAGCTCATTTTTGCGCGCGCCAATTGGGTCGGCGACCTTTCCGCCACGCCGCTGGGATTGATGTGAAATACGGGAAATACGGGCACAGGATACGTATTTCCCTACTCTGCCAGCGCGGCCTTTTCCCATTCCAGGAATTCCGGCGTCTCCAGCAGGGTCTCGCAATAGGCCCCCGCCGCACCAGTATCGCCATAGTCGCTCAGCTTGACGCCATAGCTGCGAAACCGCGTGGCGACCGGCGTGTAGAAGGCGTCGGCGATCGACCAGGCGCCCAGCAGGAACGGCCCGTCGGCGCTGTAGCGTCCGCGCAGATCGTTCCACAGCCGCACGATCCGGCGGATGTCCTCGGCGGTGGCCTCGGCCAGGTCGACCACCGTGCGCAGGCCGATATCCATCGGGCATTCGCCGCGCAGCGAGGGAAATCCCGAATGCATCTCCGCCGCCGCGGCGCGGCCCAGCGCACGCCGCTCCAGATCGGCGGGCCATAGCGCGGCTCCCGGAAACCGGTCGGCCAGATATTCGCAAATCGCCAGCGAATCCCAGACCACCAGATCCCCGTCACGCAGCACCGGCACCCGGCCGGAGGGGGAATATTTGGCGATCTCCTCGGTGACGCCCGCCTCGCGCAGGGCGATCAGGGTTTCGGTGAAGGCCGCGCCCGTGCGCTTCAGCGCCAGCCAGGGCCGCAGCGTCCAGGACGACCATTTGCGGGTGCCGATGATGAGTTCCACGCTGAACATCCTTTTTCGAGCTGCAAACGCCTTATGGCGCCTTCCCGGCGCGTGGGGCTAGATAGGGCCAACGATAAAACCCAGATAGGCGGGGAAGGTTCGGCCAGATGGCGGCAGCAGCGGCGCCGATCGGTGCGCGTGAGGCGGAAAAAGCCCGTTTTTCAGAGGGATACACCCGCTGGGCGCTGGTCCTTCTAATGTTCATCTATACCTCGAACTTCATCGACCGCACGATCTTGGCCACCCTCGGCCAGGCCATCAAGGTCGACCTGAAGCTGTCCGACGCCCAGCTGGGCCTTCTGCAAGGCATCGCGTTCGCCCTGTTCTACACCATCCTCGGCATTCCCGTGGCGCGTCTGGCCGAGCGGTTCAACCGGGTCAACATCCTGACCGTCTGCCTGGTGATCTGGTCGGGCATGACCGCGCTCAGCGGCACGGCGGCGAACTTTATGCAGCTGGCGGCCTATCGCTTCGGCGTCGGGGTGGGGGAGGCGGGCTGCGCCCCGTCGGCTCAATCGCTGATCGCCGACTATTTCCCGTCCGCCAAGCGGTCCAGCGCCCTTTCGGTCTACGCCTTCGGCATCCCCCTCGGCGCCATGATCGGCTCGATCAGCGGCGGCTGGATCGCCGAGCACATGAGCTGGCGGATCGCCTTCTTCATCGTCGGCGTGCCAGGCCTGATCCTGGCGGCGATCGCCAAGACGCTGCTGCGCGAGCCGCAACGCGGCATGTCGGAAGTCGCCGGCGCCGCTGGCCAGGTCGGCGCGGCGCCGTCCCTGATGGACGTGGCGCGCAAGCTGTTCCGCAACAAGTCCTTCGTCCACCTGACCGCCGGCGCGACCCTGGTCTCGTTCGTCGGCTACGGCGTCGGCGGCTTCGCCCAGCCCTATTTCATCCGCGCCTTCCATCTGGGCCTGGCTCAGGTCGGGCTGGTGTTCGGGCTGATCGGCGGGATCTCGGCGGGGCTGGGCACCCTGGTGGGCGGCTTTCTGACCGACTGGGCCGGGCGGCGTGACCGGCGCTGGTATGTCTGGGTTCCAGGGATCGGCTTCCTGGTCGCGCTGCCCTTCTATGTCAGCGCCTATCTGGCCCCCAGTTGGATCATGGCCGCCGCGATCCTGGCCGTCCCTGGGGTCTTCGCCTACACCTATCTGGGGCCGACCTTCGGGGTGATGCACAATCTGGTCGAGCCGCGCATGCGCGCCTCCGCGACGGCGCTGCTGTTTTTCATCCTGAACCTGATCGGCCTCGGCGGCGGGCCGTTTTTCACCGGCCTGGTCAGCGATATCCTGACCCAGCACGCCTTCGCCGTCCAGGGCCTCGCCGTCCATGGTTTGGGCGCCTTCGCCGCGGCCTGCCCGGGCGGTATCGCCGCCAAGCACGCCGCCCCGGCCCTGGCGCACGCCTGCGCGGCGGCCAGCGTGATCGGCGTGCGCCGGGCCATTCTGATCACCTACGCCTTCGGTCTTTGGGGCGCCGCGCACTTCTTCTTCGCCGCCCGCGACCTGCGCGCCGACATGGCCCGCGCGGAGCGGGAAATTGGCTCGACAGCCGCAGCGTCAACCTGAGTATCAGAACGGAACGATATAGAGATGGAGCCCGATCATGACCGACCAGCTGATTGAAACCCTCGCCGATGGCGTCGCCACCTTGACCATGAACCGGCCCGAGGCGCGCAACGCCCTGACCGGCGAGATGCAGGCCGCCCTGACCGCCGCGATCCACCGCGCGGCGCACGATACGGCCGTGCGGGCTGTCGTGTTGACTGGCGCCGGCGGCGCCTTCTGCGCGGGCGGCGACGTCAAGGGGTTCGCCGCGGACACCAGCCGCGGATCCAGCGGCGGCGGGGGCGGCTTCAACATGGAGGCCCGTGTCCACGGCCTGCGCAGCGGCATGGACGTGGTGCGCATCCTGCACGAAATGCCCAAGCCGACCCTAGCGGTCATTCCCGGGCCGGCCGCCGGCGCCGGCCTGTCGCTGGCCCTGGCCTGCGACCTGCGCATCGCCGCCAACGACGCCAAGCTGACCACCGCTTTTTCCAAGGTTGGCCTCGCCGGCGATTATGGCGGATCCTATTTCCTGACCCACCTCGTGGGCGCGGCCAAGGCGCGCGAACTCTATTTCACCGCCGACGTCATCACCGGCGCCGAGGCCCTGGCGCTCGGCATCGTCAACAAGGCCGTTCCGGCCGAGGAACTGGCCCAGGTCGCCGGCGACTATGCCCGCTACCTGGCCGGCCTGCCGACCGTGGCGATCGGCTACATGAAGCGCAACCTCAACACCGCCGAGCACGCGACCCTGGCCGAAGTGCTGGACGTCGAGGCCATCCACATGGTCCGCACCATGATGACCGACGACCACAAGGCCGCCGCCCAGGCGTTCGTGCAAAAAGCCAAGCCGGTGTTCGCGGGACGGTGAGGCGCCGCGGGTGCAACGCTGCTCCCCCGTTGGGGGCGCTGGCGCGAAGCGACTGAGGGGGAAGTTTTTGCGACCACAGAGACCTCTCCGGCAAGGCACCTCCACCGCTTCGCGGTCCCCTTCCCCCAATGGGGGAGGAACTTGCCGGCGTTCGCCCACCGCTTCTGATGCGTAAAATTTGAGAGGAGCGCGACCGCCAATGCACGGCGCCTACGACTACCTCACCCTCGAACTCGCCCCCGGCCGCGCCGCCTGGGAGGGCCTGCGCGCTCATTTGCCGTCCCAAGTCATCCCCGCCGTGCACACCGCCGGCGGCCAGGCGCTGGGTCTGTTCTCGCCACAGCTGGGTTTCGCCGCCAACGAGGCCGTTCTGCTCCTGCGTTGGCCGGACGAGGCCCGCGCGAATCCGGCCGTCATCGATATCGAGAACATCCAGGTCCGCTCCCGCGACCGCCTGACCGCGACCCTGCGCCCCGCGGACGATGACACCCCAAAGCCCGGCGGCATCTACGTCCACCGCTGGTTCACCGTCGCTCCCGCCAATGTCGAGACCTTCGTCGCCCTGTCCGGCCAGGCCTGGTCCAGTTTCGAGGCCGGCTTCGATACGAACATCTTCGGCCTGTTTCGCGCGAACGACCCCGCGCCCAACGGCGACGTCCGCATGCTGCTTCTGACCCGCTACGCCGACCACGGCGTCTGGGAAGCCTCGCGCCAGCCCTCGCCCCAGGCCCGCGAGGCCTTCGGCAGCCGCCACGAACTGACCACCTCGACCATCGCCAGAAGCTCGCTGCTGATAGCCTTGAACTAGGTGTTTAGTCCCGGGCTTTGATGGATTGGATTGAGCCTGAATCGTTCGGGCTCTTTTGTCCACATTTTGCAGATGAACTCGTAGGGGGTCAGGCCCTT
>Ga0302314_10006925_pt1 | contig 20444 bp, 20 predicted proteins | sample III_Palsa_N2_3_FD_200533 | JGI IMG/M metagenome (GOLD analysis project Ga0302314, IMG submission 200533) | Peat permafrost microbial communities from Stordalen Mire near Abisko, Sweden - III_Palsa_N2_3 | ecosystem: Environmental > Terrestrial > Soil > Palsa > Peat permafrost | place: Sweden... | reverse complement strand
ACCCGCCTGATCAGTCGACGCCACATCGACTTCGGGCGTGCCAGCAGCGCCCTGTGTCTCCTGGTTGGCTAACCGTTTTCCGTTTGTCTCCAGCCATCGAAGGACACCAGCCATGAGCGAGTCGACATCTCCTGCCACGCTGCGCACGCACCAGGTCAAGCGGTTCCGCGGCGAGGGGCAGTGGGCCAAGGGGCACTTCACCCCGCTGAACCCTAACGAGCAGTTCAAGAAGGACGACGACGGCCTGAACGTGCGGGCCCGGATCGAGAACATCTACTCCGTGCGCGGCTTCGATTCGATCGACGCCGCCGATCTGCGCGGGCGGATGCGCTGGTGGGGTCTGTACACCCAGCGCAAACCCGGGATCGACGGCGGGAAGACCGCCGTGCTCGAACCGCACGAGCTCGACGACGAGTACTTCATGCTGCGGATCCGGATCGACGGCGGGCGGTTGAACCTGGCCCAGCTGCGCGCGATCGCGCATGTCTCGGCCACCTACGGCCGGAACACCGCCGATATCACCGACCGGCAAAATATCCAGCTGCACTGGATCCGGATCGAGGACGTGCCGGCGATCTGGAACGCGCTGGAGTCGGTCGGCCTGAGCACCGCCGAGGCCTGCGGCGACGTCCCCCGGGTGATCCTCGGCTCGCCGGTCGCGGGGGTGGCGAAGGACGAGATCCTGGACGCCACCCCGGCCATCGAGGAGCTGCAGCGCCGGTTCATCGGCAACCCGGAGTTCTCCAACCTGCCGCGCAAGTTCAAGTCCGCGGTCTCCGGGCTGCAGGACGTGGTGCACGAGATCAACGACATCTCCTTCGTCGGTGTGCGCCACCCCGAGCACGGCCCCGGCTTCGACTTGTGGGTCGGCGGCGGCTTGTCGACCAACCCGCAGTTCGCCAAGCGGCTCGGCGCGTTCGTGCCGATGGAGGAGATCCCGGAGGTGTGGGCCGGGGTCTGCGGGATCTTCCGCGACTACGGCTACCGGCGGCTGCGCACGCGGGCCCGGCTCAAGTTCCTGATGGCCGACTGGGGTCCGGAGCGCTTCCGCGAGGTGCTGGAGACGGAGTACCTGAAGCGGAAGCTGACGGACGGCCCGGCGCCGGAGTTCGTCGCCCCGCAGGACCGCGACCACATCGGCGTGCACGAGCAGAAGGACGGCAACTTCTACCTCGGCTTCGCCCCGAAGGTGGGCCGGGTGGACGGGACCATCCTGGCCGCCGTCGCGGACCTGGCCGAGGCGGCCGGGTCGGACCGGGTGCGCACCACCACCGACCAGAAGATGCTGATCCTGGACGTGCCGCAGGACCGGGTGGAGCAGCTGGTCGCGGGGCTGGCCGACCTCGACCTGCCGGTGCGCCCCTCGGTCTTCCGCCGGCACACCATGGCCTGCACCGGGATCGAGTTCTGCAAGCTGGCCATCGTGGAGACCAAGGCCCTGGCCTCGGCGACCACCGAGGAGCTGGAGAAGCGGCTGCCGGAGTTCACGCTCCCGGTGACCATCAACGTCAACGGCTGCCCGAACTCCTGCGCCCGGGTGCAGACCGCCGACATCGGCCTGAAGGGCCAGCTCGTCCGCAACGCCGAGGGCGAGCAGGTGGAGGGCTTCCAGGTGCACCTCGGCGGCCACTACGGCGCCGACCTCGACGACGCCGGCTCCTTCGGGCGCAAGGTGCGCGGGCTGAAGGTCACCTCGGCGGATCTGCCGGTGTACGTGGAGCGGGTTCTGCGCAGCTTCGACGCCGACCGGAACGAGGGCGAGAGTTTCGCCGAGTGGACCGTACGGGCCGAGGAGGGCCAGCTCTCGTGAACCGCGCCCCGGCACTGCCGGCCAGTACACCTTTGACCACCGATTATATCGTCAACCAAGTAAATGTCCGGGTGAATGTCCGTACTCTTAGGCATACATTTTGCCGTCTCAACATGCCGTCCGGATGTCGATACGCACTGGACAGAGGCGGTTTCGGATGGCACGCTCGACCCATGTCCCGCGCCGGTATCGCTCTCGTAGGTCGACTCCATGTCGACCTCAAACGCGTTTCCAGCGCCACGTGTCGGCCGAACTGCTAGACCCCGATCCGCGTGATCACCCAAGCCTGCACGGCCCTGGAAACCGGCCGCAGGCCCCGCGGACCCGGGCGCACATCGGCCGGAGTCCCCCCGCGAAGCGCCTTTGACCGCCTCGCCGTCCACCTTCCGGTCCGCAAGCGAAGTCCCGACCAGCGAGCGACCCCCCTGAGGACCCGAAGATGAGCGAACGCGCCACCCCTAACTACTGCCCCTACTGCGGAGACGAGGACCTGCGCCCGGAACCGGACAGCCATCGGGCCTGGGTCTGCCGGGCCTGCACTCGGGCGTTCGAGCTGGCATTCCTGGGCCTGCGTCTGCACACTGAGTCATATCCACCAGGCCGTGGCGGCGGCGTCGACACCCTGACCAACAAAGGACCGGAACAATGACTTCGCCGCGCACCGAATCAGACCTGCGTGCCCTCGCCGACGAGGCGAACCTGAAACTGGCCGACGCCTCCGCCGCCGAGATCGTCGCCTGGGCCCGGGAGGCCTTCGCCGAGGACCTGGTGGTCGCCTCGTCGATGGCCGACACCCACCTCGTCCACCTGGCCCAGGCCGCCGCGCCGGACATCGACGTGGTCTTCCTGGATACCGGCTACCACTTCGCCGAGACCATGGGCACCCGGGACGCAGTCGGCGAGGTCTACGCAGTCAACCTGATCACCATCCTGCCGCTGCAGACCGTGGCCGAGCAGGACGCCGAGTACGGGGCCAAGCTGCACGACCGGGACCCGGAGCGCTGTTGCGCGCTGCGCAAGGTCGAGCCGCTGGAGCGCGGCCTGCGGCCCTACAGCGCGTGGATCAACGGGATGCGCCGGGAGGAGTCGCCCACCCGCTCCGACATCCGGGTGGTCGACTACGACGCCAAGCGCAACATGGTCAAGATCTCCCCGATCGCCGCCTGGACCCAGGACCAGGTCGACGACTACCTCGAAGCCAACCAGGTGCTCGTCAATCCCCTGTTCCAGGACGGCTACACCTCGATCGGCTGCGAGCCGTGCACCCGGCGCCCGCTGCCCGGCGAGGACCCGCGGGCCGGGCGCTGGGCCGGCTTCTCCAAGACCGAGTGCGGACTGCACACGTGAACGCCGCCTCCACCGGCCTCACCGACAGCACGGACAGTACCGATCCTGCGATACCCACGGAGCCGATCGTGACCATCACCGCCAACGCCCCCGACGCCGCCCCTTCCGTCAGCCCCGAGCTGCGGCTGAGCCACCTCGACGCACTGGAGTCCGAGGCGGTGCACATCTTCCGCGAGACCGCGGCCGAGTTCGAGCGCCCCGTGCTGCTCTTCTCCGGCGGCAAGGACTCGATCCTGATGCTGCATCTGGCCCTGAAGGCCTTCTGGCCGGCCGCGGTCCCGTTCGGGCTGCTGCACGTGGACACCGGCCACAACTTCGACGAGGTGATCGAGTACCGCGACCGGATCGTCGAGCGGCACGGCCTGCGGCTGACCGTGGTCAAGGTGCAGGATTACCTCGACAGCGGCCGGCTGCGCGAGCGCCCCGACGGCATCCGCAACCCGCTGCAGACGGTGCCGCTGCTCGACGCGATCGGTGGCGGCCGCTTCGACGCGGTCTTCGGCGGCGGACGCCGGGACGAGGAGAAGGCCCGGGCCAAGGAGCGGGTCTTCTCGCTGCGCGACGAGTTCGGCCAGTGGGACCCGCGCCGCCAGCGCCCCGAGCTGTGGAACCTCTACAACGGCAAGCACCGGCCGGGCGAGCACGTCCGGGTCTTCCCGATCTCCAACTGGACCGAGATCGACGTCTGGCAGTACATCCAGCGCGAGGGGATCGAGCTGCCGGCGATCTACTACTCCCACGAACGGGAGGTCTTCCTGCGCAACGGCATGTGGCTGACCCCCGGCGACTGGGGCGGCCCGACCGGCGCCGAGCAGGTCGAGCGCCGCCGGATCCGCTACCGCACCGTCGGCGACATGTCCTGCACCGGCGCGGTGGACTCCGCCGCGGCCAGTGTCGAGGATGTGATCCGGGAACTCGCCGTGTCCACGCTGACCGAGCGCGGCGCCACCCGGGCCGACGACAAGCTCTCCGAGGCCGCCATGGAAGACCGCAAGCGCGAAGGATATTTCTAGAAATGAGTACCACGATCGGAATATCCCTACTGCGGCTGGCCACCGCGGGCAGCGTCGACGACGGCAAGTCGACCCTGGTGGGACGCCTGCTGCACGACTGCAAGGCGGTGTTCGCCGACCAGCTCGACGCGGTCGAGCGGGTCTCCCGGGAGCGCGGCCTGGACGGCGCCGACCTGGCCCTGCTGACCGACGGACTGCGGGCCGAGCGCGAGCAGGGCATCACCATCGACGTGGCCTACCGCTACTTCGCCACGCCGAAGCGGCGCTTCATCCTGGCCGACACCCCCGGCCACGTGCAGTACACCCGGAACATGGTCACCGGCGCGTCCACCGCGCAGCTCGCGGTGGTCCTGGTGGACGCGCGCAACGGAGTGGTCGAGCAGACCCGCCGGCACGCCGCGGTGGCCGCCCTGCTCAAGGTCCCGCACCTGGTGCTGGCGGTGAACAAGATGGACTTGGTCGACTACGACGAGACCGTGTTCGCCAAGATCGCCGACGAGTTCACCAACTACGCCTCGCGGCTGGGCCTGAGCGACGTCGTCGACATCCCTATCAGCGCCCTGGCCGGGGACAACGTGGTCGAGCCGAGTTCGCGGATGGACTGGTACGGCGGACCCACCTTGCTCGAACACCTGGAGTCGGTCGAGGTTCTGCACGACACCACCGACCTGCCGGCCCGGTTCCCTGTCCAGTATGTGGTACGACCGCAGTCGCGCGACGACTTCCGGGACTACCGCGGCTATGCCGGACAACTCGTCTCCGGGGTGCTCCGGCCAGGCGACCCTGTCACTGTTCTGCCTTCCGGCCGGAAGACCGTCATCGCAGGGATCGACCGCCTCGGCGAGCAGGACGTGCCGTTCGCGTTCTCCCCGCAGTCGGTGACATTACGGCTGGCCGACGACTTGGACATCTCCCGCGGCGACATCATCGCGGCGACCGGGTCCGAGCCCGTACTCACACAGGACATCACGGCCACCGTGTGCCACGTCGCTGACCGGCCGTTGCACGCCGGCGACCGGGTTCTGCTGCGCCACGGGACCTCCACGGTGAAAGCCATTGTCCGCACTCTGGACAATCGGCTGGATATCGATACGCTTGCCGAAGCATTGAATCCAAGTAGCTTGCAGGTAAACGAAATAGGGCGGATCACTCTGCGGACGGCGTCCGCGATACCGCTCGACGACTACGCCGACAACCGGCGTACCGGTTCGTTCCTGCTGATCGACGAGGATGACGGTGCCACCTTGACGGCGGCAATGGCCGGCTCCCCGCTCACGTTCTCCTGACTGGAAGGTTACTTTCGTGCCCACCTTCGTTCTCGCCGGGATCTCCGGCGCGATCGCACCCCGGGAAACCGGGCGACTGAGCGGGTGTACCGGCAGCGCTCAAGCTGCCCCGTCACTCCGTACCACCACGTCCGCGCCGAACGCGTGGACCGCGCACATCCGCTCCCATATGATCAGAGGTTTTATATGCTATCGCTTCGCCCTGCGCCGGGCCCGAAGGCCAAGAACGCCCTTGTCGGTATAGCCCTGGCCGCCTTGGCCCTCACGACAAGCGCCTGCAGCCATGCGGCGACCACGGCTCCCGTCGCCGCCCCGAGCTCCGGCTCCACCGGCACCCCGGCCTCGCAGCTGCGGCTCGGCTACTTCGCCAATGTGACCCACAGCACCGCGATCGTGGGCGTGGCCAACGGTTTCTTCACCGCCAAGCTCGGCTCCACCAAGCTCAGCACCCAGATCTTCAGCGCCGGCCCGACCGAGATGACCGCGCTGCTGGCCGGCAAGATCGACGCCGCCTATGTCGGGCCCTCCTCCGCCCTGACCGCCTACATCCAGTCCAAGGGCACCGCACTGAAGATCATCGCGGGTGCGGAGACCGGCGGCGCGGAACTCGTGGTCGACTCCTCGATCACCAGCGTGGCCGACCTCAAGGGCAAGACCATCGCCGACCCGCAGCTGGGCAACACCCAGGACGTCGCGCTGCGCTACTGGCTCAAGCAGCAGGGCTACACCACCACCCTGCAGGGCAGCGGGGACGTGAACATCCAGCCCGAGGCCAACTCGACCACCCTGACCGAGTTCAAGGAGGGCAAGATCCAGGGCGCCTGGGTGCCGGAGCCCTACGCCTCCCGCCTGGTCGACGAGGACGGCGCGCACGTCCTGGTGGACGAGAAGACGCTGTGGCCCGGCGGGCAGTTCGCCACCACGAACCTGGTCGTCAACACCGCCTACCTGAACGCGCACCCGCAGACCGTCGAGGAACTGCTCGAAGGCCAGATCGCGGCGAACGCCTGGATCGAGGCCAACCCCGCTCAAGCACAGACCGTCGTCAACACGCAGTTGACCAGCCTCGGCGGCTCGGCGCTCAAGCCCGCCGAGATCACCCGGGCCTGGGGTGAGGAGTCGGTGACCAACGACCCGCTGGCCTCCTCGCTGCAGACCGAGCTCGACCACGCGGTCGCCGACGGCCTTCTCAAGAACAGCCCGATCGACGGCATCTACGACCTGACCCTGCTCAACCAGGCGCTGACCGCCGCCGGGGACCCGACTGTCTCCTCCGACAGCCTCGGCTCCCAGTAACCGGTACGTCCGGACGGCGGCCGGCCCCGGTCGGCCGCCGTCCGGTCCGGCACAGCCCATCAATGACCAGTGAAAGAAAGGCGGGGAGATGACAGCGCTCACAGGAAGCGGCACCGATAAAGCGGACACCGCCGTGCTCACGGAGGCGGTCCGGCTGGTCGGGGTGAGCAAGCACTTCGCCAAGGACCAGGGCGCGCCGGTGCTCGACGGGATCGACCTCACGGTCGCGGCCGGCGAGTTCGTCTGCCTGCTCGGCGCCTCCGGCTGCGGCAAGTCCACCCTGCTCAACCTGATCGCCGGCCTGGACCAGGCGAGCAGCGGGCAGGTCAGCGTGCCGGCCGGCCGCGCCGCGCTGATGTTCCAGGAATCGGCCCTGTTCCCCTGGCTGAGCGCGGGCCGCAACATCGAGCTCGCGCTGCGCCTGGCCGGGGTCCCCCGGGCCGAGCGGCGCCCGGAGACCGACCGGCTGCTCGAACTGGTCCGGCTCGACGGCGCCTACAACAAGCGGGTGCACGAGCTGTCCGGCGGGATGCGCCAGCGCGTGGCGCTGGCCCGGGCGCTGGCGCAGAAGGCGCAGGTGCTGCTGATGGACGAGCCCTTCGCCGCGCTCGACGCGATCACCCGGGACGTGCTGCACGAGGAGCTCACCAGCCTCTGGCAGAAGACCGGGGTCGCCATCGTCTTCGTCACGCACAACGTGCGCGAGGCGGTCCGGCTCGGCCAGCGGGTCATCCTGCTCTCCTCCCGGCCCGGCCGGATCGTCCGGGAATGGCAGGTGGCGATCGACCAGCCGCGGCGGATCGAGGACCAGCCGGTGGCCGACCTGGCCCGGGAGATCACTGACCAACTACACCGGGAGATCAGCCGCCATGGCAAGTGACACGGACGTGGAGCTCTCGACGCTCGGGGCCGGACTGGACGCCCTGGAGATCCAGAGCCCGCAGGGCAAGGCCAGATGGCGCAAGGTAGTCGGCAGCGTCCTGCCCCCGGTGATCGGGCTCCTGAGCCTCCTGCTGCTCTGGGACCTGGTCGTGGCGGCGCAGCTCAAGCCGGGCTACCTGCTGCCGGGTCCGGGCGACGTGTGGGACGAGCTCACCCAGGACTGGACGCCCGACCTGATCGGCCAGGCCATCTGGGGCTCGATCCGGCGCGCGGCGATCGGCTACGGCTCCTCGATCGTCATCGGCACCTTGCTGGGGCTGGCCCTGGGCCAGTCCAAACTGCTGCGCAAGACCTACGGACCGCTGCTCTCGGGGCTGCAGTCGCTGCCCTCGGTGGCCTGGGTGCCGGTGATGATCATCTGGTTCGGGATCACCCCGTCCACCATCTACGCCGTGGTCCTGCTCGGCGCGGTCCCCTCGATCGCGATCGGCCTGATGGACGGGCTCGACCGGGTTCCGCCGATCTATCTGAGCGTCGGGCGCAACCTCGGCGCCCGCGGCCTGGACTCGATCCGCTTCGTCCTGCTGCCGGCGGCCCTGCCGGGATACGTCTCCGGGCTCAAACAAGGCTGGGCCTTCTCCTGGCGCTCGCTGATGGCGGCGGAGCTGATCGCGATCTCGCCCGCCCTGGGCCCGGGTATCGGCCAGGTGCTCGACCTGGCCAGCAACACCCTGAACATGAAGCTGGCCTTCGGCATCATCATCGTGATCCTGCTGATCGGGGTCGGCATCAACCTGATCTTCTTCGCCCCCCTCGAACGCCGTCTGCTGCGCACGCGCGGGCTGACCCGCTCATGAGCACTCCGTCCCGGCCGGCGTGGACATCGCCCGGGCCCGGCGCGCGCGACCCGGGGCTGCTGCTGATCGCGCACGGCTCCAGGGACCCGCGCCACGCCCGGGCGATGTCCTCGCTGGCCGAGGCGGTGCGCGAGGCGGAGCCGGAGTCGGCCGTCGAGGTGGGTTTCCTGGACCTGTGCGGACCGTCCGTGGCCGAGGCCTACGGGCGGCTGCTCGCCCGCGACGGCGCGACGCACGAGCGCCCCGCCATCAGGGTCGTGCCGCTGTTTCTGAACGCCGGCAACCACGTCCGGCAGGATGTGCCGCAGGCGCTGGCCGCCGCGCGCCGGGTCTTCCCGGTCCGGATCGGCCTGTCCGTCGCGGCCCCGCTCGGCCCGGACCCCCTGCTGGAGGAGGCCTTCGGGCGGCGCATCCGCGAGGCCGGCTGCTGGCCGGACGATCCCGCGCTCGACCTGCTCACGGCCGGGGCGACCCGGGCGACCGAGGTGGACCCGGCCGCACTGGCCGCGCCCTGCCGGCCGGGGACGACCCACCGGATCGTGCTGGCGCGGTTCCTGGCCCCGGGCCGGCTGCCGGACCGGGCCGTGGCCCGGGCCGCCGCGGCCGGGGTGCCGATCACCGAGCCGCTGATCTCGGCCGGCCTGGGTCCGGCGGCCGAACTGGTCCGCCTGGTCCGGGCCAGGTACCGGGGCTCGGACCCGGTCCGGCCGGCCATGGTTCCGGGCACGATCTGCGCGCGGGCGTAGAAAAGCACGTGGAAAAGCAGGAAGAGGGCCGCCCATCCCCTCGGGATGGGCGGCCCTCGAAGCCTGTTCTCAGGCTGTGGACTAGTTGCCGGGGACCGGCAGGAAGTCGGTCGGCTCCGGCTCCTGGGTCAGGATCGACGGCGCGTCGAGGACCAGTTCCGGAACACCGACGACGGCGGACATGACCAGGTCGGCCGCGCCGCGGCCGACGTCCGAGCCGCCCTGCGACCAGATTGCCTCATTGCTCGACAGGGAGTAGACACTCTCGGTCGTGGTCGGGCCCGAGACCGGGGGGGCACCAGTGCCGTCGTCGGCCATGGCGGCAGCCGGGGCGAGGATGGGGAGGGCGATCGCCGTGGCGGCGATGAATCCCAGCTTCTTGTTCATACTGAACTCCTTGTTCGCGGGTCGCGTCTGCAGAGATCAACGACGAACGAAACAGCTGGTTGCTCAAACCAACCCGTTCAGCCCAGTAACCTGATCTATATGATCAGCGCAGAACCTTGCCGGGCCAGCGAGATCAGCCGCGAGGCGGCGCGCAGGTACTTCTTTCGATACCCCCCGGCGAGCAGTTCCGGGGTGAAGATCCGGTCGACCGCGAGCCCCGAGGCGAGCACCGGGACGGAGCGGTCGTAGAGCCGGTCCACCAGGACCACGAACCGCAGTGCGACGTTCTGGTCCTCGATCGGAGCGATCCCCCGGATCACGGCCGAGCCGACCCCGTCCAGCAGCGCGCCGTAGCGGCTCGGGTGGAGGGTGGACAGGTGGGTCAGGAGCGCGGCGAAGTCGTCTTCGGTGCGCGCGGGCTGCCCCGGCTGCCCTGCGGCGGCCCGGCCGCAGTACTCGTCCAACTCCGCTTCGCTGAGTGGCCGCGGCGCGCCGGCGCCCTCGCGGCGGCGGTAGTCCGCCCCGTCGATCCGCACCGCGGTGAACCGGGCGGCCAGGCCCTGGATCTCGCGCAGGAAGTCGTCCGCGGCGAAGCGGCCCTCGCCGAGCCGGTCCGGCAGGGTGTTGGAGGTGGCGGCCAACCGCACCCCGGCCTCGGTCAACCGGGCCAGCAGCGAGGAGATCAGCACCGTGTCGCCGGGGTCGTCCAGTTCGAACTCGTCGATGCAGACCAGGCGCATCGCGGCCAGCCGGGCCACGCAGCCGGCGAAGCCGAGCGCGCCGACCAGGTTGGTGTACTCGACGAAGGTGCCGTAGGCCTTCGGCCCTTCGGTTGCGTGCCAGAGGGAGGCCAGCAGGTGCGTCTTGCCGATGCCGTAGCCGCCGTCGAGGTAGACCCCGGCGGTCTGGCTTCCGGCAGCCTGTCCGGACCCCGTGTGCCTACCCCTGGCGGCGCCAGGGCGGCGCAGCAGACCGAGCTTGGACGAGTGCGCCACGCTGCCGGGCATAGCGCTCGCACGGGCGGCCAGCAGGTCGCGGGCGGCGGTCTGGGAGGGCTGGGCCGGGTCCGGTATATAGGTCTCGAACCTGGCGTGCGCGAACCTCGGCGGCGGCACCAGTTCGGAGATCAGCCGCTCGGCCGGGACCTGCGGGTTGCGGGCGGCCAGACTGTCCGGGCCGGCAGGCCGGGGAAGAGTGCGGACCGAGTCCGGCCCGGTGGAGACGGGCGGGTGTCCCGCCAGCGTCTCCGAAGCCATGATCGTCACACTTCAACGCTAACCTCGGGCCGACGATGGTCCCGGCCATACGGCGCGTGATCTGGCTCTCAGCGAGTCACTGACCTGCGGCTTCCTGCTGTGATCTCACTCACGTCGGGCCCGGAAAAGGACACAGCCGGGCGCAGCCCCCTCCAGGCGAAGGAGAGGGCTGCGCGGTCTATCGGGTCACGCGGACGGGCGACTGACTAGGACACGTTCAGCGCGTTGTCGTCCACGACGAAGGAGGTCTGCTTGGAGTTGTTCTCCTTGCCGGTGAACTTCAGGGTGACGGTCTGGCCGATGTACGAGGCCAGGCTGTAGGTGTGCTGGGTGTAGCCGGTGGCGGCGTTCAGGTTGGAGAACGTGGCCAGGGCGGCGAGCACGGTGCCGCTGGAGTTGAGCACCTGGACGGTGAGCGTGTCGTTCGCCGCGGTCTTGCTCGTCTCGGCCGTGTCGATGTGCAGCCAGAACGAGAAGTTCGCGTTCACGCAGGTCGCCGGAATGGTGACGCTCTGGGCGAGGGTGTCGGTGTGCGAGCTGCCGTAGCCGTCGAGCCAGGCGTCCCAGCTGCCCGCGTGGGCCGGCTCCGCGGTATCGTCGTTGAGGACGCCCGAGGTCGCGGTCCACGGGGTGATCGCACCGGTTTCGAAGCCGGGGTTGACGATCAGCTGGGCCGCGGTGCAGCCGCTGCCCGCGACCGCGCTGACGGTCCAGGTGAACGAGGCCGAGCCGGTGGCGCCGGTGGTGTCCTCGGCCGTGACGGACACCGAGTAGGTGCCGGCGGTGGTCGGGGTGCCGGAGATCAGTCCACTGGTGGAGATCGACAGCCCGGTGGGCAGGCCGGTCGCGGTGTAGGTCAGGGTCTGGCCCGAGGCCGAGTCGGTCGCGGCGATCTGCAGCGAGGCGGCCGTGCCGACGGTGCCGGTCTTGCTACCCGGGTTGGTGACCGTCACCGTGTTGCCGGTGGTGGTGCTGCCGGAGGAGAAAGCGCCGGTGCCGTTCGGGGTACCGAGGCCGGTGGGGCCGTCGAAGCCGGTCTCCGCGGTGCACAGGTACGCCGGCGTGCAGGTGGAGGTCTTGCCGGAGGTGACGTCGTTCAGGTCGGCGGTGTGCTCGTACGGGTACTCGGCCGGGTTGCTGCCCGCGGCCGCGGTGCCCGCGAGGGCGTACACGGAGGCGATCAGCGGGGAGGCCACCGAGGTACCGCCGTAGACGTTCCAGCCGCCGTTGGAGCCCCAGCTGTCGTACACGGCCACGCCGGTGTTGGGGTCGGCCACCGCGGAGACGTCCGCGACGACCCGCTTCGAGCAGCCCGAGGGCAGGCCCAGGGCGGTCTGCCAGGACGGCTGGGCCTCATAGGCCGAGCAGCCGGAGCCGGTGCCCTCGGTGGAGGAGGTGTTCCAGACCGACTCGGTCCAGCCGCGCGCGTTCGAGGCCGTGCTCAGCGAGGTGCCGCCGACCGAGGTCACGTACGGGGAGGCCGCCGGGTACTCGACGCCGTAGCCGCTGTCGCCCGCGGAGGCGGTGATGACGTCGCCGGGGTGGTCGTAGTACGAGCTGTCCTGGGAGGTCTCCGAGGACTCCTCCGAGCCGCCGTAGCTGTTGGAGACGAACTTCGCGCCCAGCGACACGGCGGTGTTGACCGCGATGCCCAGGTCCGAGTCGCTCTGGTCAGTGGTGGCCTCGACCAGGATGATGTGGCAGTTCGGGCAGATCGCCGAGACCATGTCCATGTCGAGGGACTCTTCGCCGGTCCAGTCGTCGTTGCTCGCCGGGCTGGGCGGCAGCGGGCTGGTGGCGCCGGTCTGGTTGACCTGCTGGAAGCAGCCGTTGGCCACGGTGCAGGCGGGCAGGCCGAACTGGGCCCGGTAGGTGGCCAGGTCGGCCGCCGCGTTCGGGTCGTTGAAGGCGTCGACGATGCCGACGGTCTCGCCGCCGCCGTCCGCCGCCGAGGCCGCGGCCAGGTTGTAGGCCGACTGCAGCTGCGCCGGGCTGTACCCGGAGACCGAGGTCGCGTAGGGGGTGACGGCGTCGCTGGTGGCCAGGCGGGTCTTGACGTTCGTGCGCACCAGCGCCATGCAGCGCACCTCGCCGGCCTTGGCCGGGGTGGCGCAGTCGGCACGGTAGGTCGCGCTCGCGCTCGCACTGGGGGCGGCCGCGCCGACCGGAGTCAGCGCCTGGGCGGCCTGGGTGGACAGGCCGATCGCTAGTGCCGCACCGGTGAGCGCAGCGAGGGCCTGCCGCCGCACACGGCTGGACCTCTTCGGGGTTATCTGAGTCACGTACATTCCTTGTGTTCGGGTGTGCGCGGACCCGGCAGGTGAATGCGGGCCGCGCACGGGAGGGGGTTCACACCGTCCGGGTGCTGGAGGGATTTCCGCGGGCCGGACGGTTTTCCGAGCATTGGAGAATACTGATTTATCGCGGGCGGATCAGGGCATGGCGAAGCAGTCTGGGTGAACTGGATTGGCCTGGATGCCGTCGGATCCTGAGCTCGCATTTGCAGATGATGTCTGCAGATGCACAGCGCTTCCCGGCAAGTTATTCCTCATGAACTTCTCAGTCAATGGTTCTAGAGCCCCGAACGTTAAACTCCTGGTTAAGAAAACCCCTTGCTCTGGCAACCCCCGGTAGCCGCCCGAAGCATATGGCGTGATCGATCTGGTGGCACTGTGATCTCACTCACGCCTGAAAAGGCGCACAAAAAGGCGCTGCCCCCTCCGCGGAACGGAGGGGGCAGCGCTTACGGGTCTAGCCGGTCAACAGACTGACTAGGACACGTTCAGAGCGTTGTCGTCATCGACGAAGGAGGTCTGCAGGGAAGAGTCCTCCGTGCCGGTGAACTTCAGCGTGATGGTCTGGCCGATGTACGGGGCCACGCTGTAGGAGTGCTGGGTGTAACCGGTGGCGGCGTTCAGGTTCGAGAACGTGGCCAGGGTGGTGAGCACGGTGCCGCTGGAGTTGAGCACCTGGACTTTCAGCGTGTCGTACGCCGTGGTCTTGGTGGTCTCCGCGGTGTCGATGTGCAGCCAGAACGAGAAGGCCGCGTTCACGCACGTCGACGGGATGGTGACGGTCTGGGCGAGAGTGTCGGTGTGCGTGGTGCCGTAGCCGTCGAGCCACGCGTACCAGCTGCCGGAGTGGGCCGACTCACCGTCGCCGTTCTCGTTCAGCACGCCAGCGGTCGCGGTCCACGGGGTGAGCGTACCGGTTTCGAAGCCGGGGTTGACGATCAGCTGGGCCGCGGTGCAACCGGTGCCGGACGAGCTGATCGTCCAGGTGAAGGACGCCGAGCCGGACGCGCCGGTGGTGTCCGTGGCCTTGACGACCACCGAGTACGTCCCGGCGGTGGTCGGGGTGCCGGAGATCAGACCGCTGGTGGAGATCGACAGGCCGGTCGGCAGGCCGGTGGCGCTGTAGGTCAGCGTCTGGCCGGAAGCCGAGTCGGTCGCGGAGATCTGCAGCGAAGCGGCAGTACCGACGGTGCCGGTCTTGCTACCCGGGTTGGTCACCGTCACCGTGTTGCCGGAGGCCGCGCTGATCGTCCAGGTGAAGGACGCCGTGCCGGACGCGCCGGTGGTGTCCGTGGCCTTGACGACCACCGAGTAGGTGCCCGCGGAGCTCGGGGTACCGGAGATCAGGCCACTGCTGGAGATCGACAGGCCGGTCGGCAGGCCCGTGGCGCTGTAAGTCAGCGTCTGGCCGGAAGCCGAGTCGGTCGCGGAGATCTGCAGCGAAGCAGCAGTACCGACCGTGCCGGTCTTGCTACCCGGGTTGGTCACCGTCACCGTGTTACCGGTGGTGGAGCCCGCGGAGAAGGCCGCGATGCCGTCGGGCGTGCCCAGACCGGTCGGGCCGTCGAAGCCGACTTCCGCCGTGCACAGGTAGGCCGGGCTGCAGGAGCCGTTGTTGCCGCTGGTCACGTCGTAGAGGTTGCTGGTGTGGGTGTAGAGGTCGTCGGCCGGGTTGGTGCCCGGGTCGCCGGCCAGCGCGTAGGTGGCTGCGATGAACGGGGAGGAGGCACTGGTGCCACCGACTTCGTTCCAGCCGCCGTTACCGTTGGTGGTGTCGTAGACCGCGACACCGGTGTTCGGGTCGGCGTCGGCCGCGACGTCGTTGTCGATCCGCTTGGAGCAGCCCGAGGGCAGGCCCAGGGCGGTCTGCCAGGACGGCTGCGACTCGTAGGCCGAGCAGCCGGAGCCGGTGCCCTCGGAGCCCGTGGTGGTGTTCCAGACCGACTCGGTCCAGCCGCGGGAGTTGGAGGCGGTGCTCAGCGAGGTACCGCCGACGGACACCACGTATGGCGAGGTGGCCGGGTACTCGGGGCCGTAGTCGGAGTCGCCCGCGGAAACCGCGATGACGACGCCGGGGTGGTCGAAGTACTCGGTGTCGAGGGAGGTGTCACCGGACGCCTCGGCTTGGCCCCACGAGTTCGAGACGTAGCCGGCCAGGCTGGCGGCGGTGTTCTCGGCGGTGTAGAGGCCGGTGCCGGAGTCGTTCGTGGCCTCGACCAGGATGATCTTGCACAGCGGGCAGGCCGAGGAGACCATGTCGAGGTCGAGCGACTCTTCCAGGGTCCAGTCGTCGTCAGTGGGCGCGGTGGCCGGCAGCGGGCTGGTGGCGCCGTTCTGGTTGAGCTGCTCGAAGTTCGCGGCCGGCAGGCCCGCGTCGGACCGGTAAGTGGCCAGGTCGCTGGCGGCGGTCGGGTCGTTGTAGGCGTCGACCAGCGCGACGGTCTCGCCGGAGCCGTCCGCGGCCGAGGCGGCCGTGAGGTTGTAGGCCGACTGCAGCTGCGACGGCCCGTAACCGTACCCCGAGGGGATCGCGTCAGGCGTGAGGGCCTGGCTCTGGAGCTCCGGGTGGACGTTGGTCCGCTTGAGTACAAAGCAGGTCAGAGTGTGCGTGGCCGAAGGCGTCGAGCACGCCGCCTTGTAGTCGGGCGACGTGGAGCTCGGCGTCAAGGCGTTGGCAGACTGCATGGACATGCTGATCGCAAGCACTACGCCGGTAAGCGCGGCGACGGCTTTGCGCCCCGGGCGGGGTATATGAGTCACTGTCATTCCCTTGGTCTCGGGTGTGGCGGACCCGACAGGTGGATGCGGGCCGCGCACTTGAGGGGTTGTGAGCACTGGCCGGGCACGTGGGATCACCGCGGTCCGGACAGCTTGCCGCAATTGCAGTGTACTGATATCGTCCGGCCGAAACCGGCCGCGGCGCCGCCGATCCACTCTTGTGGGTTGTGGAAAACACGACACTGACGCGCAAGTTAATCGCGCGGTGAGCACTGGTCAATGGGGTGGCCGGGACGAACCTTAAACTCTGTGTTAAGAAAAGATTGCACTGTGCTAACCCTCCGCCCTGTTGACGGGGGCCGGTTTCCGCAGTTGCAGGCGTGGATCGGAGTGCCTGGATCACCGCCGGGAGTATTGAGATCGTCTGCCGAATTGCTGGGACCGCCAACCGAACCGACCGAACATTCGGCCGTTCGCGGCCGTGCGAGCCGGCGATGCGACCGAGCGATAGCGCGGCCGAACCGGCGGCATGGGAGGGTTGGAGCATGCGGCAACTGCTTCCGAAACCGGCCCGCGACGCCGAGCCGGATCTCACCACTGTGTACGCCTATCCGGGCGGCACCAAGCGCTGGGTGCGGGCCAACATGGTCTCCTCCCTCGACGGTGCGGCCGCCGCGGACGGACGCTCCGAACCCCTGTCCGGCCCCGCCGACAAACAGATCTTCAGGGTGCTGCGCGGCCTGGCCGACGTGGTCCTCGTCGGCGCGGGCACGGTCCGCACCGAAGGCTACGGCAGACCGGTCCTCGCCCGCGAACAGTTCGCCGAGGCGCGCTCCCGGGTCGGCCAGCCGGCCGCCGCCGCGGTGGCGGTGGTCAGCGCCGGCCTGGACCTGGACTTCGACTCCCCCCTGTACCGCGAGGCGGTGACCCCGACCATCACCGTGACGGTCGAGGACGCACCCGAGGAGCGCCTGGCCGCGGCCCGGGCAGCCGGCGAGGTCCTGGTGGCCGGCCGCGGCCGGGTGGACCTGGCCGCCGCCGTGGACCTGCTCGCCGCGAGCGGCCGGGGCCGGATCCTGTGCGAAGGCGGCCCGCACCTGCTGGCCGGCATCGCCGCCGCCGGGCGGCTGGACGAGATGTGCCTGTCCGTGGCCCCGCGCCTGATCGCCGGCGAGGGCCCGCGCACGCTCCAGGGCGCGGAGTTCGACCCCCCGCTCCCGATGAAACTGCACACCTTACTGACTGCTGACGGTTTCCTGTTCGCCCGCTATCTGATGGCCCACTCGCCCGAGCACGGATAAAATCGTCACCATGGGCTACGAGATTGAGAAAACCGAAGCACAGTGGCATGACCAGCTGACCCCGGCCGAGTACCGCGTGCTGCGCAAGTCCGGCACCGAGGCGCCGTTCAGCGGCGAGTACGAGGAGACCGAGACCGAAGGCGTGTACAAGTGCCGGGCCTGCGGCAATGAGCTCTTCCGCTCGGACACGAAGTTCAACGCCCACTGCGGCTGGCCGGCCTTCTACGACCCGGCGGACTCCAGCGCGGTGGAACTGATCGAGGACCGCTCGGCCGGCATGCACCGCACCGAGGTCCGCTGCGCCCGCTGCGGCTCGCACCTCGGCCACGTCTTCCGCGGCGAGGGCTTCCCCACCCCGACGGACGAGCGCTACTGCATCAATTCCATCAGCCTGACCCTGGAGCCGGTCAAGCCGGCCGGCTCCGAAGGCTAGGCAGTCACCGTGGCGACGTGGGCCGACGTCCGCCGGATCGCCCTGGCCCTACCCGGGGTGACCGAGCGGACCAGCGGCCACAGCGGCACCCCGCAGTGGCGGGTCCGGGACCAGCTCTTCATCTGGGACCGGCCACTGCACAAGACGGATGTCAAGGCGCTCGAAGCCTTGGGCGAGCCGGTGCCGGACGGCCCGCTCCTGGCCGCACGGGTCCCCCACCTGGAAGCCAAGGAAGCCCTCCTCGCCGCGGACGGCGACGTCTTTTTCAGCATCCCGCACTTCGACGGATACCTGGCCGTCCTGGCGCACCTGGAAAAGATCACGGTTGACGACCTGGAGGAATACATCGTCGAGGCATGGCTCTGCCGCGCGCCGAAGCGCTTGGTGAAGGAGTACCTCGACAGCGTGAAGTGACCCTGCCCCGTGCTGACCGCGGGGAGAACTGCTCGACGACTCGATATCATGGGTGATATCATGATGCCGAAGGATATATAAAGCGAGCCTCGGGAGCCGACCGTGTCCAGAACCGTCATTGACCTCGACGACGAGATGCTCGCATTCGCCCAGCAGCAGCTCGGCACCACCACCAAGCGCGACACGATCAACCGCGCCCTGACCATAGCGGCCGGGATCACCGCCGACGACCGGGTCCGCGCGTTCCAGTGGCTCCAGGACAACGCAGAACTCTTCCTCGACTTCGACGTCCTGGCCGAACGCGAGCAGGCTGGGCTGTGACCTACCTGGCTGACACTTCTGCGGTATGGCGGCTCCTGCGGGGCCAGATCGGCGGCCCCTGGCCTGGCTACTTGTCGCAGGGCCTCATAGGACTCTGCCCCCCTGTGGAATCGGAACTCATGGCAGGCGTTCGCGGCGAGCGGGACTTCGCATCGTTCTCCACGATCCTCAAGACGGCGTTCACCTGGTACCCGGCGCTGGATGACCCCTGGTCGAGGATCCTTTCGGTCCAACGAGACCTGGTTAAGATCGGACACCACCGCGGTCCGTCGCCGATGGACATCTTGATCGCGTTGACAGCACAGCAGCACCGCCTGACACTTTTGCACGTGGACGACGACTTCGCCTCGATCGCAAAGGTTCGTCCGGGGATCGCGATGCACCGGCTTGAGGAGCGTGCGCCTCTTGACCCGTGACACTAACTACTCGGCCGTAGAGGTATTGGCCGAGGAACTGCCCTGGTTGCAATGGCTGCCAGAGCAAGAGCGGTCGGAGTGTGTGGCCGAGTTGCTGCGGTACCTGGCAGCCGGAGCAGACACCGGCCCGTCGCTGCCACTCAGTCAGGCTTTGACCTCATGGCGGTCCACTGCAGAAGTGTGGAACGACCCCGCACTCACCCGTCGACTACAGGGCCCATTCGACGGCGATGGCCCCTACATCGAACGGCCCATGGCGGACCGCTGATACCCCCGAGCGGGCGCGCTCCGGCAGCCTGACTCCACGGACGGCCGAATGGCGACATAGTGCAAGGCAGCGGCACCGGGCTACCCGGGTCGGGCTGGGCTAAGTTGACCCCATGCGACTGACCCCGACCGAGCGGGACCGCCTGCTGATCTTCACCGCGGCCGAACTCGCGCGCGCCCGACGAGCCCGTGGCCTGCGATTGAACGTGCCCGAAGCCACTGCCCTGATCTCCGACACGGTTTGCGAGGCGGCCCGGGACGGGGCGCGCCTGGCCGACGCGATCGCCGCCGGGCGGGCCGTGCTGAGCAGTGACGACGTGCTGCCGGGGGTGGCCGACATAATCACCGAGATCCAGGTCGAGGCAGTCTTCGACGACGGGACGCGGCTGGCCGTGATCACCGAGCCGTTCACCGGGACGAGCCTGCTCGGCGGGGCCGCGCCCGGAGGGTACCTGCTGCGCGAGGAGCCGGCCGAGACCATTCGGGAGACCGTCGCGATCCCGGTGCGCAATACCGGGCTGGTGCCGATCTCGGTGACCAGTCACTTCCACTTCTTCGAGGTCAACCGGCGGTTGGCGTTCCGGCGGTCGGCGGCTTACGGGCTGCGGCTGGCCATTGCGGCCGGATCCTCGACCCGCTTCGATCCGGGGGCGACGGTCAAGGTGGAGCTGGTCCCGATCGGCGGGGCGCGGATCGCGATCGGTTTCTCCGGGCTGGTGGACGGGCCGCTGGACGCGCCCGGCGCGCGCGAGGCCGCCATAAAGCGCGCCGAGGCCGAGGGGTACGCCATGACGTTCGAAGGCGGCGCACGAGAAGCCGGCGTTCGAAAAGGCAGCGCTCGAAAGGGCGGAGCACGGAAGGCGGGACACGATGACTGAGCTCAGCCCTCGGGACTACATCGCGGTGCACGGGCCGCGGGCCGGAGACCGGGTGCGCCTGGGCGACACCGGACTGCTGATCCGGGTCGAGTCCGACTCCCAGGCGCCGGGGGACGAGTTCCTGGCCGGTTTCGGCAAGACCGCGCGGGACGGGCTGCACCTCAAGGCCGCGTCCGTGGCCGATACCTGCGATCTGGTGATCAGCAATGTTGTGATCATCGATCCGGTTCTCGGCATCCGCAAGCTGTCGATCGGCATCCGGGCCGGGCGGATCCACGCGCTCGGGCGGGCCGGCAACCCGGACACGCTCGACGGGGTGGACGTCGTCGTCGGCACCGGTACCGCGATCGTCTCCGGTGAGGGGTTGATCGCCACCGCGGGGGCCATCGACACCCACGTGCACCTGCTCTCGCCGCGGATCATGGAGGCCTCGTTGGCCTCCGGCGTCACCACGATCATCGGGCAGGAGTTCGGGCCGGTCTGGGGGGTCGGGGTCAACTCGCCCTGGGCGCTGCGGCACGC
>Ga0302314_10006924_pt1 | contig 20446 bp, 21 predicted proteins | sample III_Palsa_N2_3_FD_200533 | JGI IMG/M metagenome (GOLD analysis project Ga0302314, IMG submission 200533) | Peat permafrost microbial communities from Stordalen Mire near Abisko, Sweden - III_Palsa_N2_3 | ecosystem: Environmental > Terrestrial > Soil > Palsa > Peat permafrost | place: Sweden... | reverse complement strand
ACATCGGCCTGAGCGATGCGGTGCTGGCACGGCCGCTGAGCCGTCTCGAAGGCAACGAACTGCGGCGCTACCGGCTGCACCCGGTGCTCGGCGAGCAGGCGTTGCTGGCCAGCGACGACATGCAGGGCGTCGCGCCGCTGATCCGGGCCCATCACGAGCGCTGGGATGGTCAAGGGTTCCCCGACGGCCTGCGCGGCGCTGCGATCCCGCTCGGGGCGCGCATCCTGGCGGTGGCCGACGCCTTCGAGGATCTGCGCAGCGGCCGGATCGATGGTCACGCGCTGAGTCCGCTCGATGCTCGCCGCACGGTGCTGGCCGGGCGCGGCAGCCAGTTCGACCCGGCCGTGGTCGATGCCTTCGCGAGCCTGTTCTCGTCCGCGTCGCCCAAGCCCGCGGTGCCGACGCTGTGCCTGCGGCCCGGGGAGCTGCGCGCCGGCCAGTCCCTGACGCGGGACTTCGTGTCGCCCGAGGGCGTGCTGCTGCTGTCGGCCGGCCAGCGGCTGGACGACGACCTGATCGGCCGCATCTGTGCCTTCGAGCGCAAGCACGGGCTGGCGCTGACACTGGCGGTGCAGTGGCCTCAGGAGGCTTCGCGGTGAAACGCCTGCTGATCGTCGACGACGAGGCGCCGGTCCTCCACGCCCTGCGCCGCCTGCTGCAGCGGCACTTCGAGCCGCCGCAGCTCGGCGTGGAGCTCTGCGCCGATCCGTTGCACGCGCTGCGGCGACTGCAGGAGGTGCGCTTCGACGTGATCATCAGCGACTACCGCATGCCGCCGATGGATGGCGTGACGCTGCTCGTCCGCGCCAGGGAACTCGACCCGCGCGCGGTGCGCATGATGCTCAGCGCCGCGACCGACTTCGGCGCCGTGCTGGAGGCGGTCAATCGCGCCGGGGTCTTCCGCTACATCCCGAAGCCATGGCACGAACCGCATCTGCTGGCGGACCTGCGTGCCGCGCTGGCCTTCGACCCTTGCGCCATCCCGAGCCCCGACGAACTGGAACGGCGCCGGCTCGAAGCGCAGGAGCCGGGCGTCACCCAGGTCGAGTGGGGCCCGAACGGCGAGGTGCTGATGCCGGGCGACCTGCCGACGCGACCGGGCGAGCTGTGAGCCCCCGCGACGCCCGCCGCATCGAATGTGGCAATGCAGTCGGCCGACGAGCTCTCTAGACGCTTCGCTTGCCGAGCATGGACGCGATCTGCTCCTTCGGCACGGCCTTCGAAACGAGGAATCCCTGCATCTGGTCGCAGCGCAACAGGTGCAGCATGCGTGCCGTGTCCTCGATTTCGACGCCTTCGGCCACGACCTTCAGCCGCAGTGAATGAGCCAGCGCGATCATCGTGGAAACCAGCGTCATGTTGTCCGGACTGTCCAGCATCGTCGACACGAAGGCACGATCGATCTTCAGCACCTGCACGGGCAGCTTGGCCAGGTAGGCGAGCGACGAGTAGCCCGTGCCGAAGTCGTCGATCGAGACGTTGACGCCCATCGACGACAAGGCCTGCAGCTTCTGGATCGTGGCAGCGATGTTTTCCATCAGCAGGCTCTCGGTGAGCTCGATGTCGATGCCGGAGGCTATGCCTGCTTGCGACAGCGTGCGCGAGACGACGTCGATGAAGTCCTGGCGGCGCAGTTGGACGGCGGACACGTTCACGGCGATCCGCGGTGCGGGCAAGCCTGCATCCAGCCACTCGCGGTAGTCGTTGGCCGCGGTGCGCAACGCCCACGCGCCCACGTCGATGATCAGCCCCGTCTCCTCGAGCAGTGGAATGAACTCCAGCGGCGGCACGAGTCCCCGCTCCGGGCTCATCCAGCGTATCAATGCCTCGACACCTTCGATGCGACGAGTGCCCAGGTCGACCTTGGGCTGGTAGTACAGCACGAACTCCTCCCGCTCGATCGCCTTGCGCAGGCGCCCTTCCAGCGCCAGGTTCTTCGCGACCGATTCGGTCATGCCCGGCGTGTAGAAGAGGAGTGCGTCCGACGAGGCCTGGGCCTTGCGTACCGCAGCCTCGGCATTTCTGAACAGCGCCTCGGTGGTCTCCCCATCGCGGGGAAACAATGCCACGCCGATCTTGGCCGCGACGCGCAGCTCATGGCCGCCCACGATGTACGGGGCCTGGAAACAGTTCCGATACTTGATGGCGCCGCGCTGCACGACGTCGCCTTCGCCGTAGATGTCCGTCATCACGATCGCGAAGTGATCCGCGCCGAGGCGTGCCACCAGGCGCTTGTCGGTCGCGCTGGCGAGCAGTCGTTCGGCCACGCCCCTCAGCAATTGGTCGCCGGTGGTGCGGCCCAAGGTGTCGTTGATCGTCTTGAAGCGTTCCAGATCGATCATCACGAGCGCGAGTTGGCGACCTTCCGCCGACGCCGCCTCGATCAGCTGCCCGAGCCGCTCCTCCAGCAGGAAGTGGTTGGCGAGGCCCGTCAGCCCGTCGTAGTAGGCCAGGAAGTGCAGGCGCTCTTCCTTTTCGATGTGGTCGAGCGCGAACGCGATGTCGCGCACCAGCTCGATGAGCAGCTGGGATTCCTCCACGTCGAAGGCGCCGGGCAGGCTGGAGAACAGCACCAGCACGCCGACACTGCGGCCCGAGACGACGAGCGGCAGGCAGGCGAAGGATCGATGCTCGTTTGCCAACAGGCGGCTGCGAAACTCCACGACGGAACTGTCGGCGGAAACGTCGTTGCAGATGACCGGCTCGCCGCTGCGGAGCGCGCGCGACCCCGGACGTTCGCTGTCGGGCGTCCCCGAGCGCGCGGTGATGCGGATGTCGTGGACGTACGACTGGTTCTCGCCGAAGACCCCCGCCATGACGCCGTCCTGGGTGGCGGGGTCCAGCATGCCGATCCAGGCCATGCTGAAGCCGCCGGCCTGCACGGCGAGGCGGCACGCCTCGCGAAAGAGCTCTTCCCGGCTGCCGGCGCGCACGATCAGCGTACCGATGCCGCTCAGCATCGCGTGCACCCGATTCAGCCGGCGGATGCGCTGCTCCGACCGGCGTGCCTCCGTGACGTCCTTCCCGATGCTCGCCGTGCCGATCACGGCCCCCGCAGCGTCGCGCAGGATCGTGTTGTCCCATTGGATGAGGAGCCGCTCGCCGCCGCGAGTCACGATCTCGTTCTCGTGGTGCCACGCGGACGGATGCTCTTCCAGCAAGTTGCGAAACGTCTCCTGCAGCGCGGCGTTCTCGCGCGGAACGAAGGTGTCGAACCAGTTCTTGCCGATCACCTCTTCTTCTTCCCAGCCGGTGAGCTTCAGAAGAAAGCTGTTGCAGTAGGTGATGCGCGCTTCGCGATCCAGCATCAACGACACGAGCTGGACGTTGCGAAGCAGGTCGCTGAAGCGACGCTGGCTTTCGCGCAAGGTTCCTTCCATGGCGAGCCGGTCGACCATTTCGTGGCGCAGCGCATCCTCGTTGCGGTTCGACGTCGACAGGCGTTCGTTCGCCGCGGCGAGTTGCGCCGCGAGGCCGGCCAACCTGTCGGTGAGGATGCGGATGTGGCGGGCATCGAACTCTTCGAACCGCGGCGGCGCCTCCGGGGCAGGGCGGCCCACCACGCGAGCGACGCAGTCGAGCAACGCGCCGGGCTCGCAGGACTTCGAGAGGATCTCGTGCACGCCGCACGACTCGGCCAGCGATCGGACCTCGGCATCGGCGAACGTCGCGCTGCGCAAGATGATTCGCGTGTCCGAGACCGCGTGCGTCGAGCGGACTGCCCGCACGAACTCCAGGCCGTGCATGGCAGGCATCAGGACGTCGCAGATGACGAGGCCGGGCCGTGCCTCTCGCAGCATGGCCAAGGCCTCGTGGCCGGATGCCGCTTCCAGCGTGGCGTATCCGGCGGATTGCAGCAATGCCCTCAGTTGCAGTCGATTGACGTCGACATCGTCGACCACCAGGATCTGTTCCATGTGGATATCAGGTTCGGTTGTCAGCGGCCCCCGATCGCTGGGCGCACATCGATTATGCGGTGCGGATTGGTTGCGTTGCCGGCGCCGGCCAACGCAGGTCGCAGGAAGAGGGTGAACATCACACCGGAGCCGCGTCGACACGCGGGCCGGCACGGCACACGGTATTTGTCCGACTTCACCAATCGCCGTGCGGCGCGCATAATCTTGCGAAGCCCGATCACGGCTCCCGCTTCTGCTCGCGTCCCGAACGTCCGATGGCAACGCCGCACTCCCTCATCCGCAGGTTGACGCTGTCAATCCTGATGCCGCTGCTCCTGCTGCTCTCGCAGCAAGGCGCGCTGCAGCATGAGTTGAGCCACCTGCACGTGCCTTCGGCCACGGCCGCCGACGGACCGCAGGCCCAGGCGTCCGACCTCGACACCGACATCTGCCTGACCTGCCTCGGCTTCGCGCAGATCGGCGGACTGGCCAAGTTCGAAGTCCCGGTCGCCCCGAAGCTCGACAGCCTCGCCTATCACTTCGCCACCGAGCCGGTCCGCCACGTCGCGGAACCGTCACTCCCGGCCGCGCGCAGTCGCGGGCCGCCCCCATCCGCCTGACCTTCGACAGTTGACCCGCCTGGCCGGCCGACGGCCCAGGCGTGGTCGCCGTGCATTCGAGTTCAGAAGGATTCCTTCATGTTCAAGCTCTCTCGCGGGCGCGCAGCGCGTGCGGGCGCGTTCGCGCTTTCCGTTTCATCCGGACTCGTCGCCGTGCCTGCCCGGGCCCAGATGCAGCCGGCCGCACATCCTCATGTCCACGGCGTCGCCAGCGTCGATGTCGCGATCGATCCGGCGTCCATCACCGTGACGATGAGTTCGCCGCTCGACAACCTCATCGGCTTCGAGCATCCGCCGCGTACCGACGGCGAGCGAGCCGCCGCCAAGGCGGCCGTCGCGACGCTGCAGCAGGGCGGCACGGTCTTCGCCATCGACGCGGCAGCGGGTTGCACGATGAAATCGGTCGAGCTCTCGTCCGCCGCGTTGGACGTCGGTCACCCCGATCCCTCGGAGGCGCAGGCCGGGCATGCCGACATCGACGGCACCTACGAGTTCGCATGCATCAGCCCGCAGAGGGCGAAGTTCATCGACGTCGGGCTGTTCCAGTTCGCGCACATGCAGAAGGTCGCGGCGCAGGTGGCCGGGCCGCTGGGACAGTTCAAGCTCGAGCTGACGCCGTCCCGACGCCGCCTCGTCCTGTCGAACTGATGCGTGCGCGCCATGATTCAAGTTCGCGATGCGCGCTATCGCTGGCCGGGCGCGGCGTCTGACTGCCTGCTGATCGACTCGCTGGCGCTGGCCGAAGGCGCCAGCATGTTCCTGCACGGGCCCAGCGGCTCGGGCAAGAGCACGCTGCTGGGCCTGCTCGCCGGCGTGCTCGTTCCGCAGGCCGGCGACGTGACGCTGCTCGGCACCCGGCTGCAAGGCCTCTCGGCCGTTCGGCGCGACGCCTTTCGCGCCGACCACGTCGGCTACATCTTCCAGCAGTTCAACCTGCTGCCGTATCTCAGCGTCGAGGACAACGTCCTGATGGCCTGTCGCTTCTCGAAGCTGCGCCACCAGCGCGCCGTCGCGGCCGGCGGGACGGCGCTTGCCTGCGCGCGCGAGCTGTTGGAGGGCGTCGGCCTCGACGCCGGGCTGTGGCGCCGCAAGGCGTCCGAACTGTCCGTCGGGCAGCAGCAGCGCGTGGCTGCCGCACGCGCGTTGATCGGCGCGCCGGAGGTCGTCATCGCCGACGAGCCGACCTCCGCGCTCGACGCCGCGATGCGCGACGGCTTCATGCGACTGCTGCGGCGCGAGTGCGCCCGCGCGGGCAGCGCGCTGGTGTTCGTCAGCCACGACGAGCGGCTCGCCGAGAGCTTCGACCGGGTCGTCTCGCTGCCGTCCGTCAATCGCGCCGCCGTCCGGCCTGCGCGCGAGGAGGCCGTGGCATGAACGCCCTCCTGATGATCGCGTGGCGCAGCGGATGGAACCGCCGCGCGACGCTGGCGCTCGTCGCCTTCTCGATCGGCCTGTCCACTTTCCTGCTGCTGGGCTTCGAGCGGGTTCGCGCCGACCTGCGCGAGAGCTTCTCGCAGTCGGTCAGCGGCACCGACCTGATCGTCGGCGCGCGCACCGGCGGCGTCCAGCTGATGCTCTATTCGGTGTTCCACGTCGGCGGTGCGACCAACAACATCCGCATGGACAGCGTGCGTGCGATCGAGCAGAACAAGTCGGTGGGCTGGGTCGTGCCGCTGTCGCTCGGCGATTCGCACCTCGGCTTCCCGGTGCTCGCGACGACGCCCGGCTTCTTCGAGCACTTCCAGTACGGTTATCGCCAGCATCTGGCGCTCGCGTCGGGACGCCTGTTCGACGGCTCGCTGGACGAGCTCTACGACACGGTCGTGGGCGCCGAGGTCGCCGATGCGTTGGGCTACAAGCTCGGCCAGAAGATCACGCTGAGCCACGGCGCCGGCGGCCCGGGCGGGATCGAGCACGCCGACAAGCCGTTCACGGTGGTCGGCATCCTCCAGCGCACCGGCACGCCCGTCGATCGCACGGTGCACATCAGCCTCGAGGCGATGGAGGCGATCCATCTCGACTGGGCGGGCGGCGCGCCGATGCCCGGCGTGGCGATCCCGGCGGCGATGGCGCGCAAGTTCGACCTCGCCCCGAAGCAGGTGACCGCGGCGCTCGTCGGCCTGAAGAGCCGCGCCGCCGTGTTCGGCGTGCAGCGCTTCGTCGCGGACTATCCGCAGGAAGCCTTGATGGCCGTGCTGCCCGGCGTGGCGCTCGACCAGTTGTGGGACGTCGTGGGCGCCGGCGAGAAGGCCTTGCTGGCGTTGTCGGCGCTGGTCGCGGTCGTGAGCTTCGCGGGGCTGGTCGCGGTCATCCTGGCCGGGCTCAACGAGCGCCGGCGCGAACTCGCGGTGCTGCGCGCCATCGGTGCCGGGCCGCGGCAAGTCTTGATGCTGCTGCTGGCCGAAGGGTCGCTCGTCGCGCTGCTGGGCGTGGGCATCGGCGCGATCCTGGTGGCCGCCAGCACGGTCGGGCTCGGGCCCTGGATCCAGTCGCAGTACGGCATCGTGCTGAGCGCGGCGCCGCCGTCGGACGAGGAATGGAAGCGGGTCGGCGAGATCGTCCTGGCGGGGATCGTCGCCAGCCTGATCCCGGCCTGGCGGGCATACCGCCTGTCGCTCGTCGACGGGCTGTCGCCGAGGGTCTGACATGAAGCAGCGCCCCTTCGCTCTCAAGCGGCCCTTCCTCGTCATCTGCGCGCCGGCGATCGCCGTGGTCGCGATTCTGATCTCGGTGACGTCGCTCCACGTCCACCCGGACTTCACGTCGCAGGCGGCGATCTCGGCCGCGCCGGTGGACCAGGGCGCCTACCGACGGATCCGGTGGAGCGAACTGATCCCGGCGCAGTGGGACCCGAAGGACCTTTTCAAGGGCGAGGACATCTCGTCGTGGGGCGACGCCGACCCGCGCGCGCTCACGCTGCAGCGACGGATGCAGGCTGCCTGGAGCAAGGCGCCCGTCAACCGGGCGCTCGACCAACGGGCCATTCGCACCGCGGGCTACGTGGTGCCGATCGAGGAATCGGGCGACGGGATGAGCGAGTTCCTGCTCGTTCCGTACTTCGGCAGCTGCATCCACATTCCGCCGCCGCCGGCCAACCAGATCATCGACGTCTCGTCGCCGAAGCCCGTCAAGGGCGTGCATTCGATGGACGCGGTCTGGGTCAGCGGCATCCTGAGCGTGGCCCAGATCCATCACGACATCGGCGACAGCGCCTATGCATTGCGCGCCGACGCTGTCGACCTCTACACCGGACCGGCGCAATGAAGCGCGACGATTCCATTCACCCCAGGGACGCCGCCATGCCGCATCGCACCTTCTTCAGCATCGCCTCGGTCTTGACGGCGGTGCTCGCCTCCGCGACCTCGGCGAACGCAGCCACCACGCCGTCTCCGGCTCCGGCCGCCGCCGCAAGCGGCGCCTACAAGAACGGCGACCGCCTGTCGACGAAGCCGCCCGCGCGCGCGGGCGGTGCGCGCCAGATCGAGTGGGACCACCTCATGCCGGCCGACTGGGATCCGATGAAAGGCGTCCAGGTGCTGAGCCTCGCGTCGATGGAAGACGGCGATCCGCGCGCGATCGAGGCGCTGGACAGGCTCAAGAGGGCGTGGAACGAGGCGCCCGTCGTGCCCGCCATGGACAAGCAGCGCGTCGTGATCGCCGGCTTCGCGGTGCCGCTCGACGCCGAGGGCACGAGCGTCCACGAGTTGCTGCTGGTGCCGTACTTCGGCGCGTGCATCCACACGCCGCCGCCGCCGGCCAACCAGGTCATCCACGTCATCCTCCCCAAGCCCGCGAAGGGCATGCGAATGATGGACACGGTCTGGGTCACCGGAACGCTTCACGTCGCCACGGCCGACACCAGCCTGGGGCCGTCGGGCTACCAGCTCGACGGCGAATCCGTCGCGCCCTATCGCGGCGGCACGCATCCCTGAGGTGCATCCGCGCCGTCCGTTCTCCACCAACCCAGGAGCTTTTCATGAAGACCATTGCCGCTCTCGCTCTCGTCGGGCTGCTGTGCGCCTGTAGCAGCGCGCCCACGATGCAGACGTCGCTCAACGGCGTGCACTACTCGTCCGCGCCCACCAGCATCGACGACCCCCGCCTGGGACAGCCCCATTTCTACCGGGATGAAGGCGACAACGGCTGGTGGTCGCACGCGGGCACGCCCGGAATCAATTGACGATGCGCCGGATCTGGGTCTCGTTGCTGCTCGCCTTCTGCCTGGTTTTCAGCCAGCAGGGCGCGCTGCTGCATGAGCTCAGGCACTACGCGCCGCACGCCAGCGCGTTCCATGGCGCCGAGGCGGACTCGCACGGTCCGGGCATGGGCTGCGACGTCTGCTTCGCCTTCGAGCACATCGCCAGCGCCGTGGCCACCGCGTTCGTGGTTCTCGCCCTCGCATCGACGGCGGAACACTGGAGCCTCACCGAGCGCTTCACGCTGCGTGCCGGCGACGCTCCGCTCGCCCGCGCCCGCGATCCCCCGACTGCTTTCTGAACCTTCCCTCGTTCACGGCCTTGCAGCGATTGCAGCGAGGCCTGCTCCGCATTTCGTGTTCAGAAAGATTTCACATGTCCAAGCCCGTTCTCAGCGGCATGACGCTGGCTGTCACCGCTCTCGCCGCGTTCCAGCCCACCCACGCCTTCGCACAGTCGAACGCCGCCAATGCCGCATCCAGCGCGGCGTCGGCGCCCGCCAATCCCCAGACCGGCGACTCCGGCGCGTCTCCCGGCGTGCAGACGGTCGAAGTCACCGCCCGCATCAAGCGTCTCAACGACGCGCGCACCGGCATCCAGACCCAGACCGGCGCATCGATCTACACGCTCGACGCCGCGGCGATCAACGCCATGCCGGGCGGCGACAACGTGCAGTTGAACCAGGTGCTCCTGCAGGCGCCGGAGGTCGCGCAGGATTCGTTCGGCCAGTTCCACGTCCGCGGCGAGCACAACGGCCTGCAGTACCGCATCAACGGCCTGATCCTGCCCGAGGGCATCAGCGTGTTCGGCCAGTCGCTCGACCCGCGCCTGATCGAGTCGGTGACGCTCGTGACGGGGGCGCTGCCTGCGGAGTACGGCCTGCGCACGGCCGGCATCATCGACGTCAAGACGAAGACCGACGCGATCGAGCCGGGCGGCGCCATCTCGATCTACGGCGGCAGCCACGGCACCGTGCAGCCCAGCATCAGCTACGCCGGTGGTGCGGGCGACATCCACTACTTCGTTTCTGCAGACTCGCTCAGCAGCGGCCTGGGCATCGAGTCGCCCGACGGCAGCTCGAACCCTCTGCACGACCACACGCACCAGCACCACGCGTTCGGCTATGTCGAAGACCTCCTCGATGCCGACAACCGCATCGCCGCCGGCGCCGGCACGTCGGTGGGTACCTTCCAGATCCCGAACCAGCGCGGCCTGGAGCCGTCGCTCGGGCTCGACGTCAACGGCCAGACCACCTACGCCAGCGACGATCTCAACGAGAACCAGCGCGAGATCACGCACTTCGGCTTCCTGAGCTACCAGCACTCCTCCGGCCCGCTCGACTGGCAGACGTCGGTCATCGACCGCTACTCGAGCCTCACGTTCACGCCGGATCCGATCGGCGACCTGCTGTACAACGGTATCGCCCAGGATGCGTACAAGCGCAACACCGCCGTCGCGCTGCAATCGGATGCCGCGTACAAGTTGAATGCCGAACACACGATACGGGGTGGGGTGTTCGTCCAGCGTGACGTTTCGCTGAGCCGCACGACGTCGTCGGTACTGCCCGTCGACGACGAGGGCAACGCCGGGACGGTGCCGGAGTCCATCGTCGACAACGGCAGCAAGGTCGAGTTGATGGAGAGCGCGTACCTGCAGGACGAATGGTCGCTGCTGCCGGACCTGACGCTGAACTACGGCGCGCGCTTCGACAATCTCGACGCCTACACGAAGGGGCATCAGTTGAGCCCGCGGGTGAACGTCGTCTGGAAGGCGAGCTCGTCGACCACCGTGCACGGCGGATACTCGCGCTACTTCTCGCCGCCGCCGTTCGAACTGGTCGGCAGCGAGGACGTCGCGAAGTTCGCCAACACGACGGCTGCGCCGGAAGTCGCCCAGGCCGACACCCCGAAGGCGGAGCGGGCCAATTACTACGACTTCGGCGTCGACCAGACGATCCTGCCCGGACTGACCGCCGGCATCGATGCCTACTACAAGCGCTCGAAGAACCTGATCGACGAGGGCCAGTTCGGCGCGCCCATCATCCTCACGCCGTTCAACTACGCGCAGGGCAAGCAGTACGGCACCGAGCTCAAGCTCAACTACGTGCACAAGGACGTCTCGGTCTACGGCAACCTCGCGTTCCAAAGCGCACGCGGCCAGGACATCGACTCTGCCCAGTTCAACTTCAGCGCCGACGACCTCGCCTATATCCAGAACCACTACATCCACCTCGATCACGAGCAGCGCGTGACGGGCTCGGCAGGCGCCTCCTACCTTCTTCAGGGAACGCGCCTGAGTGCGGACATGATCCTGGGTTCGGGCCTGCGGGCGGACGAAACGCTCCCCGACGGCAGCAGCATCCCGAACGGCGCCCACTTGCCGACCTACACGCAGGTCAACCTGGCCGCGAGCCACAAGTTCCAGCTGGGCAGCGCAGGCGACCTGACGGTGCGCATGGACATCGTGAACGCGTTCGACCGCGAGTACGAGATCCGCAACGGCACCGGCGTGGGTGTCGGCGCGCCGCAGTATGGCCCGCGTCGCGGGTTCTTCTTCGGCATCTCGAAGTCGCTCTGATGAACCGGACGGGCTGCCAACTCGCCAGACGAGCGCGGCCCGTCCGCCGGGACCTCGGATGACCATGGAGCCGCCTGCCGGCCTCCCGCCTGGCTACCACTGTCATTTCCCCGGGCATGGCCGGATGTGGTGCCATGGCGGCTCGGATGCGGGCCAATGACGTCGATGCGCTGGCGCTCGCTCAGGCGCCGGAGAACACCTGGTTGCGTCCCAGGCCCTTGGCCCGGTAGAGGGCCGCGTCGGCGGCGAGGATCAGCTGCTCGGCACTCGGCTTGGACATGGCAGTCAGTGCGGCGACGCCGATGCTGACGCTCAAGCGCGGACCTGCGCTGCTGCCCGCGTGCGCGATTTCCAGCCGCGCCACCGCCGCGCGCGCCGCCTCGGCCAGGCCGGCAGCGCCCCTCAGGTCGGTCTCCGGCAAGATGAACGCGAATTCTTCGCCGCCGTAGCGCGCCGCCAGGTCGGCCGGCCGTTGGCAGCAGCTGCGCAGCGCCAGGGCGACGCGCTTCAGGCAGTCGTCCCCGGCAAGGTGCCCGTAGTGGTCGTTGTAGGCCTTGAAGTTGTCCACGTCGACCAGCAACAGCGCTAGCGGGCGCCGGTGACGGCCAGCGACTGCCACGTGCTCCGCCAGATATTCATCGAACCTGCGGCGGTTCGCCAGTTCGGTCAGCCCGTCATGCAGCGAAAGCCGCAGGAGCGCGTCGTTCGCTGCAGCGAGCTTGGCGGACAGGCGCACCAGCCGCGCGTAGTGGCCGGCGTTCTCGCTCAGCAGCAGCACCAGCAGAAACGCCGCCGACAGCAGGCCATAGGCGCGCCCGGCGTACCAGCCAAGGTCGTAGCGCCCGGTGTTCAGCACCGCCGCCAGCGCCAGGTCGAACAGCCAGACGCACATCACCACCATCAGCCAGACGTCCAGCACGACGTGGGATCCGCTGCGCCATAGGGCGACGAGCGCCCCCAGGCTCAGCAGCCAGATGGCCAGCAGGACGCCGTGGCCGATGTCGGTCGTGCGGTTGCCGTCGAGGAAGACTGGCAGCAGGTCATGGCCCGCGGTCGCGAACGCGGTCCATGCGCCCACGAGCGCCAGCACCACGACGACCGTGACCAGGATCGGACGGCGTGCCGTGCCCCCCAGCACGCGATCGCCGTGCTTCAGCCTGGCATAGGCGATCACCGCCAGCGGGAAGCCGGTGTGCCAGCCCATGAACATGGCCGACGAGGTCTGCGGCCCGGCGCCGAGCAGCCAGCGGGTGGCGAACAGGCCGGGGAAGATCAGCGCATAGGCCGCGGTGATGGACGCCGTGAACAGGTAGCCACCGGCCAGGACCAGCAGCGCCGGCGAGCGCAACGCACCGAACTGGCCAAGTAGCAGCACCGCAGTGATCAGATCGCAGATCACCAGCGCAGTGATATAGACGGGGACGAAGGCGGGCAGCTGTACCAGCGGTGTCCTGAAAAACGGCAGGGCCAGGACGAAGATCAGCGCGGAGACCAGCAGGATCCCCTGGGCATAGCGCCACTCGCGTCGACCGGCCGGCGCCGTCGACAGATGCCCCCAGGACTCGTCGATCTTCGAACTATTCTTTGGCATGAAGCCAGCATTGGATGACGATGGATCCCTGGCTTGTTCTCATCTTCTGCGGGCAGTCTATAGCGGCCCGCAGGATGAGTACAGCAGCGTTTGGGAGGGCTTGCGATTACCTCATTGGCGCGACCTGCCTGCCGTCCGCTTGGGCTGGCCGATTTTCTCCACGCGGCGCTTGCCGGGCGCAACCGGCCGGGCACGAACGGCTGCGGCCGCGGGCCGCGCGGCGTTCATGCGCGTCGCTCGCCGAAGCCCCTCTGGCTGTGGCGCGCAAATGCGAGCGAGGCGCGCTCGCGCCCAAGCGCGATGAGCTCCTCGGCTTTCCAGAACTCGAAGAAGCCGCAGGCGTTCCGAGGAATCTCGATGAGTACGTCCGGCGAGTAAGTCGACATGCGCAACCTCGCGATGGTGTCCTGCATCGCCTGCATGGAAACCATGGCCACGTTGAACATTCCGCGCGATGGCTCCCTGGCCTTGCGCATCGGTCGCACGGTCTCCAGGAACTTGAGAATGCGGCTGCGGTAGCCGTCGTCTCCGATCAACGATTCGCCCCGGGGAGGCAGCGGTCTTGTTTCAGGCGGCCCGCTCAAGTCGACGGCGATCGTCAGGTCGGTGGCATCCTCCAGCGTCGGGGCGATGGGCACCGGATTGACCACGGCGCCGTCCACGAGCAGGCGATCGCCGCGCTTGAACGGCGTGAACACCAGAGGAGTCGCCATGGAGGCGCGAATCGCGTCGAACAGGTTGCCCTCCCGCAGCCAGACCTCGTCTCCGGAGTCGAGGTCGGTCGCCACGGCGGTGAACGATATCGGCAGGTCCTCGATGCGGCAATCGCCCACGAGGTCGCGCAGCACGCTGATGATGCGTTCGCCCTTGAAAAGCCCCGGACTCCCGATGGTGGGATCGAGCAACCGCAGGACATGCATCCGCTCCAGCGCCAGAACCCACTCCGCGTAGACCTCGAGCTTGCCGGCGGCATAGATGCCCCCCACCAATGCGCCCATCGACGATCCCGAGATGGAGCGGATGTCGAACCCGTTTTCGGTCAACCACTGGATCACGCCGATGTGCGCCAGCCCGCGGGCGCCGCCGCTGCCCAGGACCAGTGAGATGGTCGTCGAAGCGTCGTGCATGGGAAGAGCCGGATCGAATGCTCGCCTGTCTTTCAAAGTGTTCGAGTCCATCGTGTCTGTGCGAGCTGCGGTGGGTCATTTTGGCCCGGGCCCGGCTCTCGGCCGGGCCGAAGGGCTTGTCACACCTGCTGGGCGCGGAGATTCGCTCAGGGCCGCCTTCGACATTCGGGAAGAAGGTGACCCAGTCCGTCGCAGCTCGACAGCGCTGCGAGATCCGGCCTGCCACTCGAATTCCGGCGGCCTGTCGATGCCGAGCGAAGCGAGGGCAGATTTGAACGGCGACTCAGTCGTTCCAGGCGAGCGATCCAGCGAGACCTCGCCATGCGTCGAGCGGCACGTGGACATCACGACCGCACGCGTCGGCGCCGACGAACCGGAGCAACGGCCGGGTGGCCCCCCTGGCCTTCGGCCACAGGTGGTGAACGACGTATTCGCCCGGAAGCACGGCAGACGGGTCGCCCGCCGCCGTCACTCCGGGAACTTTCACGCCATCAGGAATTTGAACTCGATAGCATTCCATGTCTGTCTCCCGATCGATATCAGCGGCGGGCGGCAGTCAGGCGACTCGCGCGCCGCCGCTGCCTGTTCGTCAGGCCGCGCTGACTTCGATGCGACGCGGCTGAGCGTGGGCTTGTTTGGGAACTCGCAGGGTCAGCACGCCGTCTTTCAAGTTGGCTTCGATCCGGGCGGCGTCGAGCTCTCGGCTCAAGGTGAACGTGCGGCGGAAGCGCGGAACGCTCACTTCGGCCCACAGGGCGCGCATCTCCGCGGGGACGTCCAGCTCGACGCGTCCCTCGATCGAGAGGTTGTCGCCGTCCAACTTGACGTCGAGGCGGTCCTTGGACACGCCAGGCATGTCAGCGAGCAGCGTGATGCCAGCCGCGTCTTCGAAGATGTCCACCAGCGGCAAGACCGGGCGCTCGTTGGATTCTCCGGTCTTCGTGGTCGTGAGTTCGGTACGTTCGGTCATGGTCGTTCTCCTGGCTGTTCGACTCGGTGGGGAAGTCACTGAACGGCGATGCGCTGCGGCTGCACCGCCGCGTTGAGCGCGATGCTGACGCGAAGGACGCCGTCTCTGTACTTCGCCTCGACCTTGAGCGGATCCACGTCGTCGGGCAGAGAAATGGCCCGCGCGAACCGGCCCTCGGGTCGCTCGTTCGAATACAGCTGCACCGGCGTCCGGCCATCCCGCTTGGGGACGCCGGACGTTCGCAGGCCGGAAATCTTCAGGACGTTGCGTTCGATGGTCAAGTCGATGGACTTGGCGTCGATGCCCGGCGCGAATGCGAAGACCTCGACGCTCGTCGGCGTGCGGCCCACGTTGATCTCGGGAAACGCACCGTAGGCGACCGACCGGATGCTGCCTGGCGCGCCTTCGATGCTGGATGCCCTCGACAGCAGCTGCCGTACGGCTTCGAGTTGGTCAATGAGGCTCTGGGGCCGCGTAAGCATGGTTTCAAGCATGTTGAGCTCCTTCGGTTGGCAGGAACGGTTGCTGGCTGAGCAACCGCGGGAGAAACGGGCACGGCAAAGCCAGCTCGGCCGCACAGCCCGGCAATACGGCAATGCGACAGCGTCGGCCTGGTCAGGTCGCCGCGGCAGGGGGCGAAGCGTCTCGCCGTGTGTCCAGGGGCCTGAAGGCGGCGCTGCGCAGGCGGCGCAGGGTGTCTCGCGTCAGGAGATACGCGTCCAACTGGCGCTCGCTCATCGACGGCAGACCTCGCATGGAGGCGCGGAGCTGCGAGCGTTGTTGGCGGATGGGTGCTCGAGAGTGGGCCATGATTCAGTCCTCTTCCGAATCGGTCGGTGGCGGGTTCTTAGACGCATCAACTAGGAGCGCGGTTGACGGCTTTCAAGACTCGGCAAAATCAGTGAAAACCCTTAGTCCGTTGCCAGGATTCTCGTGACCACGATCGAGCCCATGCGGCCCGGTCGATCCACGCCGGAATGGCTCGATGGGCGACGGCCGGTCGAGGTCGTTGCATCGAGCCGGAGGCGGTCTGCCGAGCTCACTTGAGGTCCGTGCGGCCCCTGTTCGGATCAAGTCGCGGTCGCTCGATGATGGCCCTGAGCAGCTCCAGGTCGGCCGGCTTGGCCATGTAGACGTCGAAGCCGCACGCCTTGGTACATCCCACGACATCGTCGCCGGCCCACGCGGTGAGCGCGACAAGAAACGGGCGTTCCGGAGTGCCTCGATCCCGAAGCGCGCGAGCTGCCTGGAAACCGTCCATCAAAGGCATGTCGATGTCGAGAATGACCACCTCGGGCTCGAAGCGTCCCGCAACCGCGAGCGCTTCAATGCCGTTGTACGCCGTCGCCGCGCGGTGGCCCCAGGATTCAAGAATCATTGCCAACCCATCCGCCCCATCCCGCTCATCATCGACCACCAGCACTTTTGTCATTTGGAATCCCGTCTTCACGCCCAACTGGGCAATTGGGGAACCTTGCCAAGCGTCGAGGGAACCCTTTTTCCGGCGGCCTGCCCGCACGGCCTAGAATCGGGGTCTTCCATCGGCGCGCGAGCCTCGCGCGCGGTGGTGTCGGTCAAGGTGAGCTGGGTGACAACGAATGCGACTTGCAGACTTCATTTCGTCCAGCATCGAGAACATCTTGGGCGAATGGGTTGCCTTTGCACGCACGAGGATCGCCGTCGGCCAGGGAATGACCGACCTGGCTCTGCGTGACGACGCGGCGGCCATCCTGAGGGAAGTGGCCCGCGACATGGGCACGGCGCAGAGTTCCGGGCAACAACAGGCGAAGTCCCAGGGCGAGGGCGCCCCCGACCCGTCCCTGCCCCGAACGCCCTCTCACGCGCATGCCATGCAACGCGTTCGAAGCGGTTTCGAGGTCAACCAGATGGTCTCGGAATTCAGAGCTCTACGGGCCACGGTGCTTCGGCTCTGGAGCGAGTCGGCGGGCAAGGCGAGCATCGAGGACTTGAACGATGTCACCCGCTTCAACGAGGCGATCGACCAATCGCTCGCGGAGTCGTTGAAGTCGTTCGTCAGCGAAGTCGACCGTGCGAGGAACCTGTTCATGGGGGTGCTCGGTCACGACTTGCGGACGCCTCTGAGCACCATCTCGATGTGCTCGAGCATCCTGAAGCTGCGCAGGCCTGAAGATGCTCGCGAGGTCGAGATGATTCAGCGCAGCTCGGAGCGAATGCGCACGCTGGTCGACGTCGTCCTCTCCTACACGCGCCGCAGCTTGGGTTCCGTGCTCCCGGTCGAACTCAAGCCGGTGCAACTCGATGTGCTGGTGCGCAATTGCGTTCATGACCTGGCGGTCACCAATCCTGAGCGGGATATCGTGGTCGCGGCCACCGAGAACCTCCAGGGCGTCTGGGATGCGATGCGGGTCTCGCAGCTCGTCTCCAATCTCGTCGGGAACGCGTTGAAGTACGGGACGCCGGGAAGGCCGATTACCGTGACGCTGGAGGCTGACGACGCGGACGGCGTCGTCTTCCGCGTTCACAATTTCGGGCCGCACATTCCGCCGCAACTGCTGGCCGATATCTTCGAGCCGCTGATTCGTGGAACGAATCCGGCCGGCTCTGCGGAAGTCGGCGGCGCGAACATGGGCCTCGGGCTCTACATCGCTCGAGAAGTCGCCTCGGCCCACTACGGCACGATTCGCGTGACTTCCGACGCCGAGCACGGGACGCTGTTCGAGGTGCGCCTGCCAAGAACGGCGCCCGAACTGTCGGACGCGACGCAATCGTCCTAGTGGTCCGACCGCAGGCTAGGGTCGAGCCTCGAGCACCATGTTGAAGGGCCCTTCGGTCGCGCGGCGCACGTGGCGGAATCCGCCCGATTTCAAGACGCTGGTCAACGTCGTCTCGCCGGCCTGCGCGCCGAGCGCTTCGCCCACCTCTTGGGCCAGCGATGTCGGCACGCAGATCATGGTCGACGCGTTGTAGTACAGGCGGCTGACGGGATTGTCGAGCTGCGGCTTGTCGCCGGCGATCGGTTCGACGAGCATCCAGCAGCCGTCGTCCTTGAGCAGGGTCCGCATGTGCGCCGCGCAACCGCGCGGGTCGCCCATGTCGTGCAGGCAATCGAACATGGTGACCAGGTCGAAGTTGCGGTCGCTGATGGCCTTCGCCGGCGCGACCTCGAAGCGGACACGATCCTGGACCCCGTGTGCGAGCGCGTGAGCGTTGGCCTGTTCGATCGACGGCGCGTGGAAGTCGTAGCCGATGAACCGGCTGTTCGGAAAGGCTTGCGCCATCAGCAGCGTCGAGAAGCCGACGCCGCAGCCGATGTCCGCGACCTTGGCGCCCGCGTCGAGCCGGGCGACCATGCCCTCGATGGCCGGCAGCCACGCCTGCACGATGCTGTTGACGTAGCCTGGCCGGAAGAAGGCGCCGACCGCGCAGAAGAGGCAGCCCGCGCTCTCGCCCCAGGCGACGCCGGAACCGGTCCGGAAGCCGTGCTCGACCTTCGGTTCACCCTCGATCATCGCCGCTGCGAGATCGAAGGCGCCGCGCAAGTAGACCGGGCTGTCCTCGGACGCGAACACCATCGCCTGCTCGGCACTCAGGCTGAACTGGCCGGTGGCATCGTCGAACTTGATGTATCCGTTGGAGGCCTGCGCGAGCGCCCATTCGCGGACATAGCGCTCCGCCAGGCCCAGTCTCTTGGCGAGCTGCGCGGCTGTCGCGCTTCCGTCGGAGTGCAGGGAATGGAAAAGCCCGAGCCGATAGCCGATGCGCACCGTGGGCACGCTGAACGCGCCGCCGAGGTCGCCAAGCATCTTGCCGACGAGCGCGTTGAGAACTTCAGGGTCGACCGCTTTCATGATTGGCCTCCAACAATGTTGAACATCGTGAGGCGAAGATAGGCCGGGTGCGACGCGGGCGCTTGATCCCCCAACCGTGATTCTTGATCCAAACGCCGGATTGCTGCTAGTCTCGCGCGCAAGGCCTGCCGGGAGAAGTCATGCCGGAAGTCGTCACGGATGTCGCAGTGAAGCGGGCTTTGGAACTGATCCACCGCCAGTACGCGGACGAGCTCACCATCGAGCAACTGGCTCGCTGCGCCGGTCTTTCGCGCACCGTGCTCGCGCAGCGGTTCGACTCGGCATTGGGCCAGTCTCCCATGCGCTACTGCGCGGACTGGCGACTCCGGGTCGCGGCCGAGATGCTCGAGCAAGGCCGGCGCACGGCGTCCGAGGTCGCCTACGCCGTGGGATTCGGCAGCGAGGCCGCGTTCAATCGTGCCTTCCGCCGCCGCTACGGCGAGCCGCCGGCGCGGTGGGGTCGGCAACGGTCGGCGGACACGCTGCGAGAGTTGCCGCGGCAGCAAGTTCTGCATTGCAGGGCGAGCGACGGGACGCAACTGGCCTGGTCGCGCGTCGGTCGCGGGTTTCCGATCGTCAAGACCGCGAACTGGTTGAACCATCTGGAGTTCGATTGGCAGAGTCCCGTCTGGCGGCACTGGCTGCTCGAGTTGACCCGGATGAACCAGCTCGTCCGCTACGACGAGCGTGGGAACGGCCTGTCCGATTGGGACGTCCACGATCTCTCCTTCGAGGCGATGGTTGACGATTTCGAATCCGTCGTGGACGCCTCCGGCGTGCAGCAGTTCGACTTGCTGGGGCTCTCGCAAGGCGCTTCCGTCGCCATCGCCTATTCGCTGCGGCACCCCGGCCGCGTCAGGCGGATGGTGCTGCTTGGCGGCTATGCGCAAGGCTGGGCCGTGCGTTGTCGAGGCGAAGAACTTGCCCGACGCGAGGCCATGGTCACGCTGACCCGGACGGGATGGGGCAGCGACATTTCCGCCTTTCGACAGATCTTCGCCAATCTGTACATACCGGGGGGCTCGCCTGAACAAATCGCGTGGTGGACGGAGTTGCAGAGGATCACGACCTCTCCGGCCAACGCCGAACGACTGCAGCGGGCGCTGTCGAAGATCGACGTGGAAGACATGCTCCCCCAGGTGACCGTGCCGACGCTCGTGGCGCATGCAACCCGGGACCACGTCGTTCCGTTTCACTGCGGAGAGCAACTGGCGGCACGCATTCCAGGCTGCCGCTTCATCAGGCTGGACAGCGAGAATCATGTGCTGCTGAAGAGCGAACCCGCGTGGCTAGACTTCCTCGCCGCCCTGCGCGAATTTCTCGGATGAACGGCATCGATCGACGGAGCCTGCCGCGCCCAAGACCGCGTCGATCGCTGACAGGGGCATGCCCAGCGCCGACTCGGGCCGCGCCGCGCCGACCACCAGGCGACGGGGCTCCGACTGCGCGACGCCACGGTCAGCGACGCGCCGAGCGCCGGGAACGCCGCACGCAGGCTGTTCAGAATTTCCCGCGCTGCAGCCAGAGCCAGGCCAGGTACGTCGCCGCCGACAGCCCGTCGAACACGGCCGCGCCGTGCAGGCCTTTCAGGGCCGGCTCGTTCCAGGCGAGCGCGATGAGCAACGCCAGCCCCAGCTTC
>Ga0302314_10006923_pt1 | contig 20449 bp, 18 predicted proteins | sample III_Palsa_N2_3_FD_200533 | JGI IMG/M metagenome (GOLD analysis project Ga0302314, IMG submission 200533) | Peat permafrost microbial communities from Stordalen Mire near Abisko, Sweden - III_Palsa_N2_3 | ecosystem: Environmental > Terrestrial > Soil > Palsa > Peat permafrost | place: Sweden... | reverse complement strand
TCGGCATCATCCATCAATACGAACTTGGCCGCAGCGACGCCCTGGAGGCGGCCCGCTTCATCGAGCAACAGTCACGCGGCTCTCTGGAACGCATCGACGGCATCTCGCGACGCCGCGTCGACACCCTGCCCCACGCCGCCGCCGTGCTCGAGGGCCTGGTCGAGGGCCTCGGCCTACAGCGCGTCGTGCTGTCGGCCTATGGCTTGCGCGAAGGCTTGCTCATCGAGTCGATGAACCGCCAGACGCGAGCGGAGGATCCGCTTGTCGCCGGATGCGCCGCGCTGGGCGGCCGACCCCAGGCCGCGGAGGTCCTGGGCGTCGCCCTCGACGGCTGGCTGCAGGCTCCGTTCGCCCGCCTGGAGCCGATGTTCGGCGGCCGTGACGCCGCGCTGCTCGCCGCCGCCTGCCGTCTGGCCGATTTCGGCGCCCAGCTGCATCCCGATCACCGCGCCGACCTGGTTTTCGAACAGGTCCTGCGCGCGCCGATCGCCGGAGCCGATCATGCCGAACGCGTGTTCCTGGCCTGCGCCGCCTTCGGCCGTCACACCGGCTCGACGATCACGCCCAGCCCGCACATCGTCGGGCGCCTCTTGAGCCCCGAGCGCTACCAGCGCGCCCGCGCCATGGGCGCAGCTGTGCGGTTGGGCTGCGACCTCTCCGGTCGGGGCCCAGACCTGCTCGCCCGCGCCCGCCTGGAGTTCAAATCGGACGCCGTGGTCCTGCAGTCTGATCCCGGTTGGGAGGCCACCCTCCTGGGCGACCCGATCGCCAAACGAGCGCAAACTCTCGCCGGCCTCCTGGACCGTCAGCTCAAGATCCGCCGCCCACAGGCGCGGCCTCTAACCCTCGCCCGCGGCGCCGCTGGGTGAATCCCCCTATTCTCGATGGGGAGGAGGGCGCCCTCTACTCCCCATCCCTCGGGCGACGGCGCACCTCCACGGCCCGGACCTTGCCGCCATCGAGGACCAGGGCGATCTCGCCGCGCTTGAGCTTCAGCGCGTCCTCGCCGAAGGCCTCGCGCCGCCAACCCTGCAGCGCCTGAGTGTCGGCCTCGTCGTCGGCGGCGATCTTTTCTAGGTCCGACACCGTGGCGATCAGCTTGGAGGCCACCTTGGCGTCCTCACTCCTCGCCTTCAGCAAGACCTTCAGCAGCTCGACCACAGCGCCTGTTGGCGCCGAAACAGGCCTGGCGGCGCGCTTAGGTTCCGGCGCCTCGTGCTCGGCGCTGGCCAGGCCCTCGCGCACGGCCTCAAGAACATCGGTGGCGAACTTCGATCCGGCGAAGCCTTTGGGCAGCGATCGCAGGCGGCTCAGGCCGTCGGCGTCGGTCGGAATCTGCGTGGCCACCTCGTCGATGGCGTCGTCCTTCATCACCCGCCCGCGCGGCTGATCGCGTTCCTGCGCCGTTCGCTCGCGCCACGCCGCCAGGGCGCGCAGCACGGCCAGATACTTGGGCGTCTGCCGCCGGGGTTTCAGCCGCTTCCAGGCGTTCTCCGGACTGGTGTCATAGAGCGCTGGATCGATCAGCGCCGCCATCTCCTCGCGCACCCAGGCCAGGCGCCCGGCTTCCTCCAGCTTCGCCCGCAGCAGCGGGTAGAGCTCGGCCAAATGGGTCACGTCGCCCAGGGCGTACTTCAGCTGCGCCTCACTCAGCGGTCGCCGCGCCCAGTCGGTGAAGCGGCTCGACTTGTCCACGTCCGCGCCCAGCATCTGGCGCACCAGGACGTCATAGGCCACCTGCTCTGGAAAGCCCGCGGCCATGCCGGCGATCTGGGTGTCGAACAGGGGCCGGGGCATCGCTCCCAGATTGTTGAGGATCTCGACATCCTGCCGGGCGGCGTGGAACACTTTCTCGATGGTGGGGTCGGTCATCACCTCCAGGAACGGAGCCAGATTCAGTCCCTGGGCCAGTGGATCGATCACCGCCGCCGCCTCGCCCGCCGCCGCCTGGATCAGGCACAGCTTGGGCCAATAGGTGCTCTCGCGCATGAACTCGGTGTCGACGGCGACGAATGGCTGACCGCGAATCTCGTCGCAGAAGCGCGCGAGGTCGGCCGTGGTTGTGATAGGCGTCATGGGACAGCTATAGCGCGCGCGGGCCGAGAGTCTGCAGCGCCATGGCGTCGCATCCTCCGGTCGCGGACGTTCAACAGGCGAGACTCTTCGGCATGACCCTTCCGCGCAACGGTTTGACCTACGCCGAGGCCGGGGTCGACATCGACGCCGGCGAGGCCCTGGTCGAGCGCATCAAGCCCCTGGCCCGCGCCACCCGCCGGCCAGGCTCGGACGCCGGGCTGGGCGGTTTCGGCGCCCTCTTCGACCTGAAGGCGACGGGCTACGCGGACCCGCTCATCGTCACCACTACCGACGGCGTCGGCACCAAGCTCAAGGTGGCCGCCGAGACCGGCCTACACGGAACGGTGGGGATCGATCTGGTGGCCATGTGCGTCAACGATCTCCTCGCCCAGGGCGCCGAGCCGTTGATGTTCCTCGACTATTTCGCCACCGGCCGCCTCGATGTCGAGCGCGCCGCCACCGTGGTCGCCGGCATCGCCGAGGGCTGCAAACAGGCCGGCGCCGCCCTCGTCGGCGGCGAGACCGCCGAGATGCCAGGCATGTACGCCGAGGGCGACTATGATCTCGCCGGCTTCAGCGTCGGGGTGGTCGAGCGCGGAGCCGTCCTCCCGCGGCTTTCCGATCAGGCGGCCGGGGACGTGATCATCGCCCTGCCCTCCTCCGGCCCGCACTCGAACGGCTATTCGCTAGTCCGCCGTATCGTCGAGGTCTCAGGCCTCAAATGGACCGACCCAGCCCCATTCCAGCCCGGCGCGAACCTCGGCGAAGCGCTGATGACGCCGACGCGCATCTACGTCCGCGCGGTGCTTCCATTGGCCAAGGCCGGATTGCTGAAGGGCGCGGCCCACATCACCGGCGGCGGCCTGATCGAGAATCCGCCGCGCGCGGTAGCCGAGGGTCTCGCGCCAGTGTTTGACTGGAACGCCTGGACGGTCCCGCCGGTGTTCGACTGGCTGGCCGGCACCGGCGGCGTAGCGCCGGAGGAGATGCGCCGCACCTTCAACTGCGGCGTCGGCTTCATGGTCATCGTCACGCCAGGGGACGTCGAGGCGGTGCTGAGCCAGATCACCGACGCCGGCGAGGCGGCCTTCGTCTGCGGAGAGTTGCGGGTCAGCTAGGGGACTGTAGGCGATTGCCCCCTCAGTGACCGATCAGTCTCAGGGAGATCGGTTTCCACCAGGGGCTGAGATGGAGCCAGACTGCTGCCATCTGCAGGCCGAAAATGAACGGAACCGCCGCCACATAGACCGGATGCAGGCTGCGGCGGGTGATGAGATCGTAGACCCCGAGCCCCACGATCAGCAGGTCGTTGCCGATGTAGAGCCCCGTCAGGGACGGCAAGTAGCCACTGCCCAGCCAGCCGTGCACCGGGCCTCCCAGCCAGCGGGCGAAACCTGCGTCGCTGATATAGAGCGTCGCCAGCAGCATCAGCCGCTTGTGGGTCGACGGATGGGCGCGCAGCAGGATGCCGCTTCCGGCCAGGACAGCGAAGGCCAGGATGTCGGAGAGCTGGATGCTGAGGAATGGCGCATCGCTGTCGGCCGTGCCGAACTCCAAGCCATGGACGGTGATCGCCGTCGCCGGGCCCAGCACAATGATCATCGCCGCCAGCACCATGCCCGCGAGGCCGAGCTTGCGATGAAGGTCTCGCCGGTCGGCGCGGATCAGCAGCACCTGTGTCGTCAGCAGCACCAGCCAGCTGGACATGGACGATCAGGGGATAGGGTGGCAGATGCTGCTGGACGTGGCGGATGATGTCGCCGCCAAAGCCCATGCAGACGCCGGCCCAGATCAGGACCACATAGAGCAGGAAGAAATTCCGGTCCCAGCGGTGGAACGGCGCGAAGCGCTTGGGCGAGGCCATCCGCCGATGGCCCTGGGCGGCCAGGGCGATCATGGCGACCGGCGCGCCAGGTCGGATGTGTGCAGGCGTGCGAATGTCATGGTGACCCCCCGGCCGATCCACCGCACAGCTAAGCTATATTCGGCCTTGAGCGCAATGGCGGCCGGCGCCTGTCACGACCGCGAGTGTGTAGCCTGGTCTCCTCTCGGCCTCCGCAGCGTGAAGGTCTCGAACGGCGCCACGCGCCCATCCGCGCCAACCACGTCGTAGTAGGTGACCTTGATCGTGGTCATGCCGCCGGGGTGCGGCCCCGGATCGACGGCGAAGGCCGCGAAGCCATAGGCGTGGGCGGCGTTGCGCACCGCCGACCAGGGCGCCTGTTCATGAACATAGATCGGCGGCCGCTTGCCCGTATGCGGATCGGGTTCGCCGACGGCAGTGATCACCCGGCATTGCGGCGGGTCGAAGAACAGGTCGTTCGACGGCTTGGAGGTGCCACCGCCACCAATCACCATGTGCACCGTGCCCTTGGTGGTGTCGATCGAATCGGCGGCGGTCGCGGCCGGTATCGGCGTCAGCGTGGCGTTGGCCTCGTGGCCGCGGATCGGGTGCGAGCGTTCATAGTGGTGCTCGTGGCCGCACACCACCAAGTCGACGCCGTATCTGTCGAACAGCGGCGACCACTCCTCGCGGATGCCGAGGTCGGCGCCATTTGTCTTGTCAGCCGTGGAGATGGCCACCTGATGCATGCACACCACGATCCAGTCGATGGCAGGGTCATTGCGGGCGGCGGCCAGTTCCGCCTCTAGCCAGGCCTTCTGCGCGCCCTTTGAATGGCCCCGGACATAGGAATCTCCGCTGTCCTGATAAGCCACGTCGTCGTTGGCGATGCTGACCACGCGCACTGAGCCGGCAGTGAAGGCGTACCACAGCCCGCGGGTCGTCTCCGTCTGGCCGGCCGCTTCCGGAACCTGGAAATAGGTCTGGTAGGCCAGGTAGCCGATCGACCCGTTGCCGAGTTCGTTCTCGTGATTGCCGGGCGAGGGCATCCATGGACGCCGACTGGCGCTGCGGCTGTTGTTCTCCCAGAAATCCCACCAGGCGCGCACGCGGTCGTGGGCCAAGTTGGCATAGCAGAGATCGCCGTTGAACAGGTGGAACAGGGGCTGGAGCCGCTCGACGCCGAGCGTCGTGTCGGCGGCCGCCGGCGTTCCGAGATTGTCGTTCACGAACACAAGACCCGTCGTTACGCCCGGCGGGGGATCGATCCTGCGGCCGAGGGTCGGCGTGCCCTGGTCGCCGAAGCTGGTGAAGGTGAATGCGGCCCGACCGCGCGGGGCGGTGCGGAAGGTGTTGAACACCGGCGCGGCGCCGTCATGCAGTGCGCCATAGAGGTAGGCGGTCTTGGGCCGTAGGCTGCCGACGCTGGCGTGATGGGCGTAGACGGTCTGGTGGGACTTGGCGTCAACGTAAGTCCGGGTCACGGCCGGAATGGTCTGCTCGAGCTTGCCGTCCAGCCGCCCGACGAGAACTCGGGCCCGCCGCACCGGTTGCAGGCTGTGCCATGAGACGACCATCTGCGAGGACGCGTCCGCGCCGAACTGTAGATGCAGTCCAGAGACCGGCGGCGTGTCGGCCGGATCGGTTGGCGTGTCGGCGGCCTCGGCAGGTCCCGTCGCGGGCAGGACGGCCACGCCCGCCCCCAATCCCGCGGCGGCCAGCAACCGGCGCCGGCTGAGCTCGAACTCCAATCCGTTGTCGCGATCGGTCATGGCGGTAACCTTACCCAGGCGTCGCCTTGAGACCTATCCAGTTTCCGCAACAGTTTGGCGAAAGGACGAGCTCGGCCGCCCGCCCGCTAGCCGACGATTTCGTGGTCCTTGAAGAACTGACCGATCTCGAGGGCGGCGTTCTCGGCGCTATCCGAGCCATGCACGGAGTTCTCGCCCACCGACAGGGCGAAGAGTTTGCGGATCGTGCCGGCGTCGGCGTTCTCGGGGTTGGTCGCGCCCATCACCTCGCGGTATCTGGCGACCGCGTTCGGTCCTTCTAGCACCTGCACCACCACCGGCGCCGAGGTCATGAATTCCACCAACTCGCCGAAGAACGGCCGCGACTTGTGCACGCCGTAGAATTCCTCGGCCTGCGCCCGCGTCATGTGGATGCGGCGCTGGGCGATGATGCGCAGGCCCGCGTCCTCGATCACCGCGTTGATCTTGCCGGTCAGGTTCCGCGCCGTGGCGTCGGGTTTGATGATCGAGAAGGTGCGTTCGGTCATGGGGGGGCGATCTCGCGGTCAGGCTCTGTTGAAAGGGGTCCGGGCTTATAGCCACGCCCGCCCGCCCCGCCAAGGGTGTCAACCCTGCTTGACCCAACCCTTCTGTTCGCCCTGTTTCCAGTAGGTCACCGCGTGGCCGGCGGCCTTGAAGGCCGTCCATTGGCGGCGCGCTCGCGCCACCGCCTCTTCGTCGGCCCCGTCGAAGACCAGCATGCATCGCTCGAAGGCGGTAAGATCTCCCGCCTCGGCGCCGTCGATCAGGAACAGGGCCTGGGCCCCGTTGAGGTCGTCAGCCCCGCTTGACAAAAGGATCGGTTGGCGCTCGGCGAAGGGCTCGCCGGCCGTCCCGTGAGCCAGGAAGCTGTCGTCACGATAGGTCCACAGCCAATCGTCGAGCGTCCCGATGCGGTCGGGCGCCGGCGTCCGCACCAGCGCCCGCCAGCCGCGCGCCAGGGTCTTCTCAAGGAGATCGGGCAGAACCTGATCCAGCCTCGTCCGCTCGAGGTGGTAGAACCAGACCTCGCAGATCCCATCAGTCACGCCACTCGCCTCGTCACCGCCAAAAGGGTCGCGGCGACCGTATCAGGTCGGGTGATCATCGCCAGATGGTCGCTCTCTTCACGTGTGATCATCCAGCCCATCCGGGCCGCCGTCTCCGCCTCGTCGTCGTAGGCGCGGCTCAGTCGGACGTAGCTCGCCGGCAAGGAACGCCACGATTCCAAATCCGGCGCCCGCGCATGGAGATAGGCGGCTGGCGCGTTCGGGAGGTCGCTCGCGAACGCCACGCGTTCAGCTGCGTCTGGAATGAGCTTCTCCGTAGGGTCGCGCGGGAACCAGCGGTTCCATGGCGGAAGACGATCCTCAACCGCGACCGTCCGCAGATGGTCGGCCAGCGGGGCCGGCGCGGTTTCGAGCCAGCTCCGACCGGGATGAGGCAGGATGGCGTCCACGAATATCAGGCCGGACAGATGTTCGGGGGCAAGTTTCTCGACGATGGCAGGGGCGAGCGCGCCCGCGGCGCTATGCAGAACCAGGAACGCGCTAGGGATCGACGCCACGCCCCCAGCGATCTGGCGCGCCATCTCTTCGTACCAGGGTTCCTCCGCCACGCCGCCATAGTCGGTGGCGATCGCCGCCGCTCCCTGGTCAGTCAGCGCGGCCGCGACCCTCCGCCAGCATGCCGGCCCGAGAAACGGGCTGTGGACCAGTGCGAAGCCGACCATGTACGAGGTTCAGCCCTTGCCCTCATAGTGGCCCGCGATCAGGCGGTCGAGTAGGCGCACGCCGAAACCCGTAGCGCCGTTTGGAATGGTCGGCACGGTCGAGCTGGGCGTCCAGGCGGTCGTGGCGATATCGAGATGAGCCCAGGGCGTGTCGCCGACGAACTTCTGCAGGAACAGCGCCGCCGTGATCGAGCCGCCCGGCCTGCCGCCCGTGTTCTTCATGTCGGCCACGCCGCTCTGAATCTGCTTGTCGTACTGCGGCGGAAGGGGCATGCGCCACAGAGCATCGTGGCTGGTTTTGGACGCGGCCAGCAGGTGTTCGGCCAGGTCTTCGTCGTTGGCGTAGAGGCCGGCCAGGTCCTTGCCGAGGGCGATGATGATCGCTCCGGTCAGCGTCGCCAGGTCGATCATGATCCGCGGCTTGAAGCGCTCTTTGCAGTACCAGAGGGCGTCGGCCAGCACGAGGCGGCCCTCGGCGTCGGTGTTGATCACCTCGATAGTCTGGCCCGACATGCTGGTGACAACATCGCCCGGCCGCTGGGCCGCGCCGTCGGGCATGTTCTCCACCAATCCGAGAATGCCCACGGCATTAACCTTGGCCTTGCGCCCCGCCAGCGCGGCCATGGCCCCGGCGACGGCCGCGGCCCCGCCCATGTCGGTGATCATCTCCTCCATGCCGTCGGCCGGCTTTAGGCTTATACCGCCAGTGTCGAAGGTGACGCCCTTGCCGACGAAGGCCACCGGCGCGGCGGTGGCGTCCTTGGCGCCCTTCCACTGAATGACGGCCAGCTGGCTTTCGCGCACGCTCCCCTGTCCCACACCCAACAGCGAGCCCATGCCCAGCTTGCGCATCTCTTTCTCGCCGAGAATCTCCACTTCCAGGCCCAGGGCGGTCAGCTTCTTGACCCGGCGAGCGAATTCCTCGGGAAAGAGGATATTGGCCGGCTCGGAGACGAGGTCGCGGGCCAGTATCACCGCGTCGGCGATGGCCGCCTCGCTCTTCCAGGCCTTGGTCGCCTGGGCCGGCTTGTCCACCGCCAGGCGCACGGTGGTCACCGACGGCTTCTTGTCCGCCTTCTCGGTGGTGCGGTAGCGATCGAAGCGATAGGCGGCGAGGCGCACACCCAGGGCCGCTTGCGCGGCCTCAGCCGCGGATAGACCCGACAAACGGATGACGAGCGTGTCGGCTCCGCTCGTCTTCACCGCTTGATAGGCCTGGGCGGCGGCCAGCTCGGCGGCGCGGTCGTCGAACTTGTCCTTGGGTCCGGCGCCGACCAGCACCAGACGAGCGGCGTCGAGGCCGTGCGGCGCGAGGATGTCGAGTGTCTGGCCGGCCGCGCCAGTGAAGCGTGCGCCGGCGAGCGCGCGCGCGATCGAGCCGCCGGTCACCGCGTTTAGATCGGCGACAGGCCCGGAGACGATGTCGCCCTCGAAGGCCAGCACGGCCAGGGCGCCGGACGCACCGGGCTTATCGGCGGCGGACGTGAACTCGATATCCATAAGGGACTCCAGTTGAGATCGGGTCAGGAGATGACGGCCGTCGCGGGGCTCGGACCGAAGCGGTTAGCCCCCTGCTCGCCTTGCATCAGGGCCAACTCCACCGCCGACCAGACCAGGATCGGCAGGGCCAGCAGCAGCCGCCCGGCGCTGGGCGCGCGCCAGACCAGCACCACGCCCAGCAGGACCAGCACCGCCCACCAACCACTGCGGCCGCGGTCGTGCAGGCGCTTGGAGACGACACAGGCGGCGGAGGCGAGGAGGGCGGGATAGGCGAACCAGAAGGTCAACAATTTGGCGGTTGGTCCGGCCACGGCTTCGTAGAGCGCCGCCAGGAGGAAGAGCGAACCCGCCGCGAACCAGAACCTGGCCCTTGGGCAGCGTCCGATCGGCGAGGCGAACAGCTCCCGCCAGTCGATCGGCTCGCCGTTCATCCCTTGCTCCGCATTTGGCCGCGCACCCTAGTCGCGCGGGCCATGTCAGGCAAACTCGGCCAGGACATCGTCGGCGGCGACGCTGTCACCGGCTTTCGCGGGGGCGGATTTGATCGTCCCGCTGCGCTCGGCGCGGATGATGTTCTGCATCTTCATCGCCTCGATAACGAACAGCACCTGGCCCTCGCTCACTTGGTCGCCGGCGGCCACATCGGCGGAGATGACCAGGCCCGGCATCGGCGAGAGAACCAGGCGCGAGGTGTCCGGCGGCGCCTTTGCCGGCAGGCGTTCGTGTAGATCAGCTGATGTCGGCGTGAGGACCAACACGCGCAGGCTCGCGGCGCGGTGGCGCACGACGAAGCCCTCGGCGGCGGGGGCGACGGTGGCGGTGAAGGCGCGCCCATCCAGAGCGCCGTGAAACAGCGGCTCGCCGGGCCGCCAGTCGACATCCCCGAGCCGTACAGCGCGGTCCTCGCTCGGAAAGACGATCTCCAGGTCGCCATCCCGCTCCCTCAAATGGACCGCGCGCCGGGAGCCGCCGCAGAAGACCACCCACTCCGAACGCGGCTCGGGCATGAGCCCGCCGTTGGCTTGCCTGGCCCGCGCCATCAGGGTCCGGTGCATGGAAGCGGCCACGGCCGTGGCGAGATCGAGCTGCCAGGGCGTCGGCGGCAGGCCGTGGAACCCGTCCGGAAACTCGTCGGCGATATAGCGCGTGGAGAGCGCGCCCGAACGGAACCGGTCCTGGTCCATCACCGCCGACAGGAACGCGGTGTTGTGGCCCAGACCCTCGATGTGCAGCTGTTCCAAGGCGCTGGCCATGCCATCGACAGCGCCATCGCGCTCGGGCGCCCAGGCGCACAGCTTGGCGATCATCGGATCGTAGAACATCGAGATCTCATCGCCTTCGCGCACGCCGGTGTCGTTGCGTACGCGCCAGCCGCCACGGTCGCCCTCCGGCGGCGACTGGTAGCGAACCAGGCGCCCGATCGAGGGTAGGAAGTTGCGATAGGGATCCTCTGCGTAGATGCGGCTCTCGATCGCCCAGCCATTGATCGCGAGATCCGACTGACCGAAGGCGAGCGGCTCCCCCGCCGCCACGCGGAGCATCTGCTCGACCAGATCGACGCCGGTGATCAGCTCCGTCACTGGATGCTCGACCTGCAGACGGGTGTTCATCTCCAGGAAATAGAAGGACTTGTCCTGGCCGGCGACGAACTCCACCGTGCCGGCTGAGTCGTAGCTGACGGCCATGGCGAGGGCCACGGCCTGCGCTCCCATGGCCGCCCGCGTTTCCGCATCCAGCAAGGGTGAGGGCGCCTCTTCGATCACCTTCTGGTTGCGACGCTGGATCGAGCATTCGCGCTCGAACAGGTGCACCACATGACCGTGCTGATCGCCCAGCACCTGGATCTCGATGTGGCGCGGGTTCTCGATGAACTTCTCTATGAAGATGCGGTCGTCACCGAAAGCGCCCTTGGCTTCGGCGCGCACGGCAGGGAAGCCCTCCTCGGCGTCGCGGCGGTTCCAAGCAACGCGGATGCCCTTGCCGCCGCCTCCGGCGGAGGCCTTGATCATCACCGGGTAGCCGATCTCCTCAGCGATGCGAATGGCGTGGGCCGTGTCGTCAATTTCGCCGACGTGACCGGGCACGACGCTGACGCCCGCGGCGGCGGCGAACTTCTTGGACTGGATCTTGTCGCCCATGGCGTCGATCGCGCCGGGGTTGGGGCCGATGAACACCACCCCGGCGGCGGCGCAGGCGCGCGCGAAGCCGGCGTTCTCGGACAGGAACCCGAAGCCCGGATGGATGGCCTCCGCCCCCGTCTCCTTGGCCACGGCGATGATCTTGTCGCCCAGAAGATAGGATTGCGCGGCCGGCGGCGGGCCGATCAGCACGCTCTCGTCGGCCATCTCCACGGCCAGGGACTCGGCGTCGGGCTCCGAACACACCATCACTGTCCGGATACCCATCCGGCGGCAGGTCTTGATGATCCGCACCGCGATCTCGCCGCGGTTCGCGATCAGGATATTAGAGAACATCGCCTGTAGGCCGCCCGATTTCAGTCTATGATCACGGCGTTAGACGCGGGATCGCGCCTTGACAACCTTGCCCGCGCGTCAGGCGGTTTGGAGAGATCGCACATGGCTGACAGCCTCTCGGCTTCCGGTTTCGATCTGACGGCGCCCACCGACGCGGAGCGCGCGCGCCTCGAAGCCGACCTCAGCCAGGAGGAGCGTGACGTCCTGCTCCATCACGGAACCGAGGCGCCGTTCTGCGGCGGCCTGCTCGGCAACAAGGAGGACGGCGTCTATTGCTGCCGCCTGTGCGGCCTGCCGCTCTTCCGCGCCAAGACCAAGTTCGAGAGCGGCACCGGCTGGCCGAGCTTCTGGGCCCCGTTTGACGAAGCCCACGTCACCGCCGTGCGCGACGTCAGCCACGGCATGGTCCGGATCGAAACCCGCTGCGCCCGCTGCGGCTCGCACCAAGGCCATGTGTTCCCCGACGGCCCACCACCCACGCGCCTGCGCTACTGCATCAATTCGGTGTCGCTCGCTTTCGTCGCCGACGGCGCGCCCCTGCCCGACCCGCTTGGGCGCGGGGATGCGATCCATTCGCCTCTCCCTTGAAGAGATGGCCTACAGTGGAATATTATCGTGCTTCTTCCATGGGTTATCCAGCTTCTTGCCCTTGAGACTTTTGAGCGCTCGGGCAATGCGTCGGCGCGTGCCGTGCGGCATGATCACATCGTCGATATAGCCCCGCGAGGCGGCCACGAACGGGTTGGCGAAGTGGGCCTTATATTCGGCCTCGCGCTCGGCCAGCTTCGCCGGATCACCGATATCGGCCCGGAAGATGATCTCAACGGCCTGCTTGGGGCCCATGACGGCGATCTCCGCCGTCGGCCAGGCGTAGTTGAAATCGCCACGCAGGTTCTTCGAACTCATAACGTCGAACGCCCCGCCATAGGCCTTGCGGGTGATGACGGTGATCTTGGGCACCGTCGCCTCGGCGAAGGCGAACAGCAGCTTGGCCCCATGCTTGATCAGGCCGCCCTGCTCCTGCTTGGTGCCCGGCATGAACCCCGGCACGTCGACGAAGGTGACGATGGGGATCGAAAAGGCGTCGCAGAAGCGCACGAACCGCGCCGCCTTGCGCGAAGCGTCTATGTCCAGCACCCCGGCCAGCACCTGCGGCTGATTGGCCACGAAGCCAACGGTCTCGCCGTCCACGCGGCCGAATCCTATGATGATGTTCTTGGCGTAGTCCGGTGAAATCTCGAAGAAATCCGACTCGTCGACCACCTTGGTGATCAGTTCGCGCATATTGTAGGGCTTGTTCGGATTGGGCGGCACCAAGGTGTCCAGCGATGGCTCCTGGCGATTGGGGTCGTCGAAGCTCTCCCGAACGGGCGGCGGCGTGCGGTTGGACAGCGGCAGGAAATCCACCAGCCGGCGCACCTGGGTCAATGCCTCCAGGTCATTGTCGAAGGCCCCGTCGGCCACCCCCGACTTCAGCGCGTGGACGCGATAGCCGCCCAGGTCTTCGTGGCTGACGTCCTCATTGATGACGGTCTTCACCACGTCCGGACCGGTGACGTACATGTAGGCCGTATCCTTCACCATGAAGATGAAGTCGGTCATGGCCGGCGAATAGACATCGCCGCCGGCGCAGGGGCCCATGATCACGCTGATCTGCGGGACGACGCCGCTGGCCAGCACGTTCTGCAGGAAGATATCGGCATAGCCGGCCAGCGAATCCACGCCCTCCTGGATGCGGGCGCCGCCGGCGTCGAAAAGGCCGATGATCGGCGCGCCGTTGCGCACCGCCATCTCCTGAACCTTGACGATCTTCTCGGCGTGAGCCTTGGAAAGAGAGCCACCGAAGACCGTGAAATCTTTGGAAAAAACATAAACCACGCGACCATTGATGGTGCCCCAGCCGGTGACGACCCCGTCGCCGGGAATGCGCTGAGCGGCCATGCCGAAGTCGTGGCTGCGGTGCTCGACAAAGGTGTCGAACTCCTCGAACGACTCCTCGTCAAGCAACAGGTCCAGGCGCTCGCGGGCGGTCAGCTTGCCCTTGGCGTGTTGGGAGTCGATGCGCTTCTGGCCGCCGCCGGCCCGCGCGTTGGCTCGCCGCCGTTCAAGCTCGTCAAGGATATGCTGCATGCCGCGCCCTTAGTTGTTGCTGCGGTGCTAGCCGCGCCGCCCAGCGATGACAAGCACGGCTATCCCAGCGCCCTGAACCACGCTTCCAGCATCCCGGCCTCGATAGCCAGGGCGCGGACGCGAGCGGCGTCCTCGGCGTCCTCGCCCCAGGTCTCGGCCTGAAAGGTCTCGTCGAGCTGCGAGGCGGCGAAGGCCTGCGCGCCACTCAAGCGGCCCTTCCATAGCGACAGCGCCAAGATCGCCGAGCCGAACAGCTGGGCCGCGTGCACCAACCCGGCCAGTATGAAGACCTCTTCGGCGGCGGCCAGAGCCTCGACCGCCGCCAGCGTGGCCGGCGACTGGTCGTGGTGCGTCACGCCCACGAAGCGCCGGAACTCCAGGCCAAGATCGGCGCGCACCCAGTCCAGCAGGGGAGCCCAAACCTGTTCCTGGCGCGCGACCAACCCCGCCGGCCCCTCTGCGAAGTAGCAGACGAGGTCGTCGACAGCGAACTCGGTCACGCGCCTCGCCGCTTCGCCTCGGCTCTCCGCCATGGCGTCGATGGCCACGTGGGCCAGCCGGGTCGCCGGCATGGACGTGATGACCACGCCGTCGCCCTGTGCGGCCCATTCGTCGGCGATCCGCCGCGCCAGCGCCTCGGTGGGCAGGAGAAGGCCGCGCCCGCCGGGCGTGCGCGCGCCCCGGCCATCCAAGCGCACGGCGAAACCGTCTGGCGTTGGCGTCACATCCACGCTCTTATAGGGTCGCTTCGGCCTGGGCTTGGGGGGCGTGGTCAAGCGCGCTCGCTCCGAAGAAAAAAAGGGCGGCGACATGAGCGCGCGTTCATCCTGTGGTCAAGTAAGCAGGCCTAGGTTGACACCATGACCCTCGATCTCGACGCCTCGATCGCTGTGACAAGGTTCGGCCTCGGCGCCCGTCCGGGCGAGATCGGGCGAGCCAAGACCGACCCGCGCGGCTATCTCCTCTCCCAGATCACCCCTAAGGGCGCGGCCCCGGCCAGGCCCAGGGCGCCTGACTCGTCCACGCGGCTGGCCGACCTACGAGCCTTCCAACAGCTGCGCAAGACCGCGCGCATGGAGGGCGATCTCAAGTCCGATCCCGTGCGCATGGCCCAGATGGGTCTCAGGGAAGACGCCGAGGGTGATTTCCTGGCCCGCGCGCGCCTCGGCGCGGCGACGGACGCCGGCTTCGCCGAGCGCTGGGCCAACTTCTGGGCCAACCACTTTACCGTCTCGGCGGTGAAGGAGGTCACCGCGCCCCTGGTCGGCCCCTTCGAAGAGGAAGCCATCCGCCCGCACGTCTTCGGCCGTTTCGAGGACATGCTGGTCGCCTCCTCCCAGCATCCGGCCATGCTGCTCTACCTCGACCAGGCCCAGTCAGTGGGGCCTGACAGCCCCGCCGCCCAGCGCGCGGCCAAGAACGGCGCCCATCCCGGCCTCAACGAAAACCTCGCCCGCGAGATCATGGAGTTGCACACGGTGGGCGTCGACGCCGGCTACTCCCAGGCAGACGTCACCGAATTCGCGAGGGCCATGACTGGCTGGAGTGTCGGCCGCGCCGACCATCCGGAGGAGCCCCAGGGTTTCATGTTCCGGCCCTTCGCTCACGAGCCGGGCGCACGCACGATCATGGGCCGGCGCTACGGCGAGGACGGCGAAGGCCAGGCCCGCGCGGTGCTCAACGACCTCGCCGCCAGCCCGCACACCGCCCGCCACTTGGCGATCAAGATCGGCCGCCATTTCGTCAGTGACGAGCCGCCGGCGAGGCTCACGGATGGACTGACCCGCGCCTACCTCGACGGCGGCGGCCGGTTGGACCGGGTGGCCCAGGCCCTGATCGGCGCGCCTGAAGCTTGGGCGCCCCGGCCGACCAAGTTCAAGACGCCGTATGAGTTCCTGGTCTCGAGCTGGCGCGCCGCCGACCTTCTGCCCGACGACGCAGGGCCCCTGTCGCGTACCCTGGCCGAGCTGGGCCAGAGGCCGTTCAGCGCCCCCTCCCCCAAGGGCTGGCCCGAGGAAGCCCAGGTGTGGTGCGCACCCGACGCCGTAATCAAGCGCATGGCCTGGAGCGAGGCCTTCGCCGCCCAGGCGGTGGGCCAGCGCGATCCGACCATGCTGGCTCAGAATGCGCTCGGAGCCCGCCTCACCCCCGGCGCGGCCACCGCCATCTCTCGGGCTGAAACCCGTCCCGAGGGCCTGTCGATCTTGCTGATGAGCCCGGAGTTTCAACGCCGATGACCCAGGCCTTCTTTACTCGCCGCCAGGCTTTGGCCGCCGCCGCCGCGCTCGGCGTCACAGTCGAGCTATTGGCCACCAATACCTTCGGCGACACCCTCGCGGCTAAGCGCAAGTTCATCGCCATCGTCTGCCGGGGCGGCCTTGACGGCCTGTCGCTATCGCCGCCGGTGGGCGATCCCGACTACGCCGCCCTGCGCGGACCGATCGCCATTGCCCCCTTCGGCGCGCCGAACGGCGCTTTGCGCCTCGACGACACCTTCGGCCTGCATCCTTCGCTCGCTAAGGTCCACGCCCTGGCGCTCGCCGGTCAGGCGCGCATCGCCCCGGCCATCGCCACCCCTGACCGCGAGCGCTCGCACTTCGAAGCCCAGGACGTGCTGGAGAGCGGCGCCGGCCACGTCTACGCGACCACCTCCGGCTGGCTGAACCGCGCCGTCGAGACCATGGGCCCGCAGGTCAAGGCCATGTCGGTCGGGCCGACCGCGCCGCTGATCCTGCGCGGCAAGATCGAGGCTGCGTCCTGGTCGCCCGGCGGCATGGCCGAGCGCGACCACCGCCTGCCCGGCATCCTGCAGGATCTGTACGCCCGCGACCCCCTGCTCGGCCCGGCGCTTGCCGAGGGCCTGGCCACCCAGGCCATGGCCAAGACCGCCATGGCGGACGCCGCCCAAACCAGCGCGGCGATGGTTTCGCCACCTCCCGCGCCCCCCATGCAGACGGGAATGTCCACGCCCTATCAGCCACCGCGCCCCGGTGGCCTCGACCAAGCGCGCAAGATCGGCGCGACATTGGCCGGCTTCATGGTCCAGCCGGGCGGCGTTCAGGTGGCCGCCGTCTCCATCGACAACTTCGACACCCACGCCAACCAGGGCGCCGGCGAGGGTCTGTTGGCCACCCGCCTGGCCTATGTCGACGCCTTCCTCGACGGCCTCCACGTCGGCCTCGGACCGGCCTGGAAAGACAGCGTGGTGGTCATGGCCACCGAATTCGGCCGCACGGCGCGGGTCAATGGCACCAAGGGCACCGATCACGGCACCGCCTCCACGGCCGTGGTGCTTGGCGGAGCGCTGAGGCCCGGCGGCATCATCGGCGATTGGCCGACGCTGCAACAGGCGCGGCTGTTCGAGAACCGCGACACCAGTCCCACGCTCGACATGCGCGGCCTGTTCAAGGGCCTGCTGCGCGACCACATGGGCGTCTCCCGCGCCGCGCTGGACACAGCCGTCTTCCCCGACAGCGCCAACGTCGCCTCGGTGACGGGACTGGTGGCCTGAAACGCGGCTAAGCGTAGACCGCGCGTTCGAAGGTCGAGACGAGGCCCAGCACCGCCGGATCGGCGAAGGGCAGAATCTGGGCGAGCAGCACTGCAGCCACGCCGCGCGCTGGATCGAGCCAATAGTAGCAATTGGCCAGGCCCGCCCAGGCGCCGCTGCCCGCCGACCGCCCGTCCGGTCCCGGTTCGATGTTGATCAACAAGCCCAGGCTCCAGCCCTTCTCCACGCCCGGCATGGGTTCGTAGTCATTGGCCATCGCGTGATCGACCGAAGGCATGAAGCCGCACTGCAGGTCGTCGACCGCATTGTCGAACAGCCATGGCGTGGCCGACGCCGGCAACACCTCGTTCTCGAGCAGGCCGGTCAGCAGCTTCATGTAGTCGGAGGCGGTGGAATAGAGCCCAGCCCCACCCATCATGAAATGCGGCGGCGCCGGCATGCCGAATTCGATCGGCGCCAGCCCTCCGTCCGGTAGACGCGCATGAACCTGCGCCTGACGGGCCTTCTGGCCGGGCGATGGCGCGAAGCTTGTGTCGGCCATGCCAAGCGGCGCGAAGATGTGGCGCGCGAACAGGCTCTCAAGCCCCTCCCCGGCCACGGCGACGACGAGCTGGCCCAGCCAGTCCGTGTTTGTCCCATACTGCCATCGCGCGCCGGCCTCGAAGCGGCGCGGCAGGCGGTCGGACGTCTCGATATCGATCCCAGTCTCTTCGGCGTAGCGCTGCAGGTCGGCGTCCAGGAAGGTGTAGCCAAGGCCGCTTGTGTGGGTGAGCAGATGGCGCACGGTCGGAGCATCGGCGGCTCGGCGCAAACGCGGCGCGCCAGCCGAGTCGAACCCGTCCAGGATCGGCAGTTCGGCGAACTTCGGCAGAACCTCGGCGACGGGGGTCTCGAGGGAAAGCTTGCCGTCGGCGATCAGCTGCAGCGCCGCCACCGAAGTCACCAGCTTGGTCATGGACGCGATCCAGAACACCGCGTCAGGCGTCATAGGCTCCGGGCCAGCGACAGACCGGCGACCGAACGCGCGCAAGTACTCCGCACCGCCCCGCCACCGAGCCATCGCGACGAAACCCGGAACGACGGCTCGTTCGGCCGCTTCTGGCAGGGCGGTTTCGACAGCAGCCAAGGACATCCGCGCTTCTCCCCTAGTCTTCCAGCAAGCCGTCCATCCGCTCGACCGCTTCGATGAACTCTTCCTTGAACGCCTGCACCACTTGGCCGGCCGAGCGCACCTGGTCGATCAGACCCACGCCCTGGCCGACGAAATAGGTCACCAGCTCGCGCGCCTTGTCGTTGCCGGCCGCCGCGGCGCGGTCAGCCGAGCGCAGGGCCGGCTCACTCACCAAGGTCATCATCGGCATGGGCAGCGGTCCGGGACTGGCCGGATCGCGGTCCCAGGCCTCGGTCCACGCTGAGCGGAGTTGGCGGGCGGGCTTGCCGGTTCGACAGCGCGTGCGCACGGCGTCTCGGGAACTCGCCTCAATCATCTTCTCGCGGAAGATCTCACTGGTCTCCGATTCCACCGTGGCCAGCCATACCGAGCCGGTCCAGGCGCCCGCCGCGCCCATGGCCATGCAGGCGGCCATCTGAGCGCCGGTCATGATTCCGCCAGCGGCCAGCACCGGCACGTCGCGGACCGGTCGGATGGCCTTAATCACCTCGGGCACCAGCACCAGGGTCGAGACCTCGCCGCAGTGGCCGCCCGCCTCGGTGCCCTGGACGACCAGGATGTCGACGCCCGCGTTCACCTGACGGATGGCGTGCTCCTTGGCCCCGACCAGCGCGGCCACCGGGACACCGTGCGCCTTGCCCATCTCGATCATCGCTGGCGGCGGCACGCCAAGCGCGTTGGCGATCAAACGGATTGGAAACTCGAACGCCGCCTCCAACACCTCCAGCGCCTGGTCAGGGTCAAAGGGTTGGGCGCGCGCATCGCTCACCGGCGCGTCGGCCAGGGTGACGCCAGCCTTGCCCAGCAGGTCGCGGGCGAAGGCGCCGTGGCGCTCGGGTACGCGGGCCCGCAAACTGTTGTAGGTGACATCCTTTTCGCCGGCGGTAGCCAGGTTTTCGGGGATCAGCACGTCGATACCGAAAGGCTTGCCGTCGGCGTGGTCCTCGATCCACTTCAGCTCCTGGCGCACCGACTGGGCCGTATGGGCGGTGGCGCCCAAGACGCCGAAACCGCCCGCGCGGCTCACAGCCGCCACCACATCGCGGCAGTGGCTGAAGGCCAGCAGGGGGAACTCGATCCCCAACAGGTCGCAGATAGGCGATTTCATGCGCCGCTCCCGGGTTGGAATTCACGGACGATCGAACGGTCTTCGGCGTTGCGGGCGACGCGGACACGCCCGCCCAGTGGCTCCTCGAGGATCATACGCCGGCCAATGGTCTCGTCGTCCGGATCGGTGCGGGCGGCGAAGCGCGCGCCACCCTCGTCGAGCCGACCAACCACCATGCCCACCGGCGCCGCGCCGCTGTAATCGATGGTGTAGGTCTCGACCGCGCCCCAACCCTCGCCCGGCGTCGTGACCGGCGCCTCCCAGGCGTCGATCTCCGCCTGAAGGGCGGCGCTGCCGAAGGGCCGCCAGCGCGCAGCGACCCCGCTGTAGATCCCCACGGAATACTTCGACAGGAAGCCGCCGTTGGCCGCCACCAGGCCTTTGGCGCGTGGCCGGGCCCTCAGTACACGGACCATCGCGGCGATGGCGTGCATCGAATAGTTGTTCCCGGCCCCGCCGAAATAGGGCAGGCCGCCGGTGACCGTCAGCGGACGCGGATCGTCGGCGGCCATGCCCAAGCCGTCGCGGACGTTGAATACGGCGATAGGAAAACAGCTGTAGAAATCGAACAGGTCGATGTCGGCAAGCGTCGCGTCGGCCGCCTCCAGCGCCTGGCGCACGGCCATGACCGCGGCCGGGCTGCGCGAAAGGTCAGCGCGCTCCATGGGCGCACGCTCGCGCGCATCGGCGCCGCCGCGCAGGTAGACGAGCCTGTCTTCCGGCACGCCCAGTTCGCGCGCCAAGCCTGCGGAGGTGAGCAGCACCGCCGCGCCCTGATTGGCCTGGTCGCGGGCGACCACCCGGCGCGGGAACGGGTCCGAGGTCAGTCGATTGGAGGCGGTGATGGTGGCGAGGTCGGAGACAGACAAGATCTCGCGCGACATGGCGTGCGGATTGCCGGCGGCGACCTCGGTGAACGGCGCGAACAGGCGGGCCATCTCCAGTCGATAGTCGTCGCGCGATAGGCCCAGCCGGCCGCGCCGGGCGTTCTCAAACAGCGCGTAGAGGCTGATGGGCGTGCGCGCGCCGTGGCGGGGCAGGTCAGAGCCGGTCAGGGTGTCGCCATAGCCGCGGTCCTCGAGCTGGCCGCCGACCTCTTCGCTCCAGTCCCGCGTTTCACCAGAATTCATAAGGC
>Ga0302314_10006922_pt1 | contig 20449 bp, 22 predicted proteins | sample III_Palsa_N2_3_FD_200533 | JGI IMG/M metagenome (GOLD analysis project Ga0302314, IMG submission 200533) | Peat permafrost microbial communities from Stordalen Mire near Abisko, Sweden - III_Palsa_N2_3 | ecosystem: Environmental > Terrestrial > Soil > Palsa > Peat permafrost | place: Sweden... | reverse complement strand
TTAAGCTATTGATCCGATTGGTCGGAGCGGCGGGATTTGAACCCACGACCCCCAGTCCCCCAGACTGATGCGCTACCAGGCTGCGCTACGCTCCGACCGACGGCTCGTCCGTCTAGCAGCGAAGCGGGGGCGCCGCAACGGCGGGGATGCGGGAGGCGGCGGGCGCACATGCGATTGCCTGGCCAGCCCGCCAACCGGGCGGACGCGGATCGAAGACACGCAAGTAGCGATGCAGTATATGCAAAATCGTAAGCAACATCACCGAAAACACCTTTTCGTGATACAACCGACGCTTGCTGGTGCAAGCGAACGTTGCAGGTTATCGGACCCTCGTATTGGGCCGTGAAGTCCGTGCAGGCATAGATTCGGGCAACGGCCAGAACTCAAAGAAGGGGTTTGCTGTGCGTCGCATTCGATTGCTTGCCCAGGACCGCCAGGGCGTCACCGCGTTGGAATACGGGCTGATCGCGTCGCTGATTGCGGTCGTCATCATCGGGGCGGTCACGTTGCTCGGAAGCAACATCTCCATTACCTTCAGCCAGATCGCCACGACGCTCTAACCGCTTGGTCATGCTGGGTAAATGCACCGGCCGCGCCGCTGGGCCCCGGGCCGCCGGTGGCGCGCCGGTTTACCCCTGCGGCGAGATGAACACGCGACGCCCCTCGTAGGCGAACCAGACGCGGTGCGTTTCCAGGAAGTCGGCACCCAGGATCACGTCCGCATCGGGAAGTCTCAGCGGTGCCACGATCAATACCGGGCCGATCCAAGCGCCGCCGGCCACGTCGAGGCGGTCGAAGCGGTGCTGCCGCATCGCATTGCCGGCCGATCCGCCGACGCCGCGCACGCTGACGGCCGGGTCCTGCCGCAACGCCGCCTCGCCCACGCCCAGCCGGGCGACGGCGGCCGCGTCGATGAAGCTCGCCTGCGCCCCGGTGTCGATGAAAGCCGGCAGCGTCTGGCCGGCGATCTGCACGTCGAACACCAGATGCCGCGCCAGCGAGACGCGCGCCGGCGTGCCGTGCGCCGCCCCGCCCCAGGGCAGCGCGGGATCGTCGCACGCCACCGGCGCATAGAGGCCGAGCCTCCGACCGACGAGGTCGATGTCGAGATCGAAGCCGCGCAGCACGTCGCCGCCCAGCAACCCGTCCGCCGGCTGGCCCTCCAGCGCCGGCAGCCGCACCGCCCCCACCAAGGCAAAGAACCCCGACATTCCGAAGCTGCCAACCGCGACGCTGTCCGGGTGCACCTCGCCCGTCGCGACGGCGCCGCCGAAGCCGAGCATCGCGCGGCTGTAGGTGTAGTGCGCTGCAAGGCCCAGCCGATGCGCAGCATCCGCGCTGAGAATCGTGCTCTCGGCGCCGGTATCGAGCAGAAAGGTCGCGCGGGTCCGGTTGATCGTCATCGGCACGAACAGGCTGTGGTGCTCGACGCTGAGCGCGATCACGGCGCGGGCGACTGGCGTGCAGCCCTCCGCGACTGCCGGCCCGCCCGGCATGGCAGCCAGCGCCAGGGCGACCAGCAGGCCGCGTTGCAACAGGCCGCATCCCATGAGAACTGTCCCCGCCGTGGTGCCGGCACGTCAGCGTAGCACCGTTCCGCCGGCTTCGATGGACCCCGCATGATCCCCCTGATCGACCTCACTGCGCTGTTCGCCCCAGCCTCGGCCGCGCGGGATGCCACCGACCGCGCGATCATGGCCGCGGCGACCGGCGCCGGCTTCATGACGATCACCGCCGCCCCCGGCCTGCTGCCGACCGATTCGCCCGCGCGCGCGGCACTGCTGCGCGTGTTCGCGCTGCCCGAGGCACAGCGCGCGCGGCTGCTGCGCCGGACTTTCGCGCCGGCCAACCCATCCGTCTATCGCGGCTGGTTTCCACTGCAGAACGGTGTCGGCTCCTACAAGGAAGGCATCGACATGGGCCCGGACATCGCCAACCCGTTGCGCGCCGAAGCCGATCCGGCCGGCGACCCGCTGCGCGAGCCGACGCCAGTGCCCGCGGAAGCCGCCCTGCCCGGCTGGCGCGCCGCGGCCGCAGCCTACTACCGCAACATGGAACGCCTCGGCGGCCTGATGATGCAGTCGCTCGCGCGCGGGCTCGGCCTGCCGGAGAGGTTCTTCGACGCCCCGTTCGCCGACGGCATCTCGACGCTGCGGCTGATCCACTACCCGCCGCGCCCACGCGACTCCTTCGGCGATCTGCCGGAGGCGGCGCTCTGGGTCGAACATGACGGCGAGCGGCGTTACCTGCTGGGCGGCGCCCATGTCGACAGCGGCTTCGTCACCCTGCTCGCGCAGGACGGCGTCGCCGGCCTGCAGGCCGAGGATTCGGCCGGGCGCTGGGTGGACGTGCCGCCGGCGGAGGCCACGCTCGCGGTGAATTTCGGCGGCTTGCTGGAGCGTTGGACCGGCGGGCGCATCCGCGCCACCCGCCACCGCGTGATCGGCCTCGGCCGCCCGCGCCATTCCATCCCGTTCTTCTACGAACCCGCCGCCGACGCGGTGATCCGCACGCTGCCACTGCCGGACGCGCCCGAGGTGGCGCCGTTCCGCTACGGCGACCATCTCTGGGCGGCGATGCTGCGCTTCCCGGAATTCCGCGGCCTGGAGGGCGCCCGGGCGCCGCGCGGCGTGCATGCCTGACCACGCCGGGCCTGACCACGCCGGGCTTTCCAATCCGGGACGCTTCAAGGATAAATTCGCCCTGGCAGCGACCAGGGCGGCACCGCGGCACATCCGCCTGCGACCGTGGAGGGGAAGGACGCGATGAGCGATCTGGACGGACGCTCGGGCGGCATCGTTGCGCAGGATGGAGAGGCGCCGGCCATCCGCCGCGGCGCGGCCGCAGCTCGTGCCGCCGCGGACCTCGCACCGGGCGACGATGCCGGGTTCGATGCCGAACCAGAGCCCGCGGCTCCGGCCCAGCGCGCCGGCGCCCTGCGGCGGCGGCCGGCTGCATTGCTCCGCCGCGTGCTGGCGGTGCTGGGCGTCGCACCGCAGCTTCCTGCCGGGCCACGCGCGCAATACGGCACCGCGCTCACGCCCGACCGCCTGGTCCGCGGCCTCTCCCGCCACTCCCGCACGCTGGCGATGGCGCGCCTGCGCTGCCTGCCCTGCTTCCGTGCCGCCGAATATGTCGGCATGTATGGCGACCTCACCGCTGCCCAGATGGATCCGCACTTCCACGCGCTGTTCGTCGGCAGCTTCGAGGAACGGCATCTGTTCAAGCCGGAATCGCTGGCACGCAACCTGGGGTTGCCGGCCGGCCCGGCAACGTCACGGCCAGCGGCACTCCCGCGTCCCGCTCGCGTCGCTCTTTATGTCAGTTCGCTCGGCAACGCTTTCATGCGCGAGATCGCCGGCGACATCGCCGCCAACCTGCGCGCGGCCGGCGCGCCCGTCGACCTGCTGGACGAAACCGCGCCGATCGGCCGGCGCCCGCCGTACTGCATCTTCGTCGCGCCGCACGAGTTCTTCCTGCTCGGCCGCGGCGTCGAATGGGTGCGCGACGACGTGGTTGCCGCGAGCGTCATGCTCAACACCGAGCAGGCGCAGACGCGGTGGTTCGGGCGGGCGCTGCCGTTCCTGCTGGCCTCGCGCGGTGTCGTCGAACTGTGCCCGCAGACGGCCGCGCTGTTCGCGGCGACCGGCCTGCCGAGCCTGCACCTGACGCCGGCGCCACCGCAGGCCAGCGACGACCTGACCGAAGCCGACCTGCTGCACCCGCTGTACCGCGTGCTGCCCGCCGCCGCGCGCGCGTTGCCCTCGCCCGACACATCGTTCGCCGCGCGGCCCATCGACCTTGCCTTCTTCGGCACCGAAAGTCGGCACCGGGAGAACTGGTTGGCTCGCAACGCCGGGGCGCTCGCAGCATTGGAATGCGTCATCCATTACCGCCGGGAAGATCGCGGCCCGATCCGCCCCGGCTCGCCGGACGGGGCGCTGACGCGGCTCGCACGGCATGTCGGCGGGCACGCGAAGATTCTGCTCAATCTGCACCGCGACGCCTTCGGCTATCTGGAATGGCACCGCATCGTGCGCCAGGGCTTTGCGACCGGCGCCGTCGTCGTCTCCGAACCCTGCCTGCCGCATCCGCTGCTGACGCCGGGCGTGCATTACCTGGAGGCGAGCAGCCGGCAGATCCCGGACCTGATCGCCTGGCTGCTGCACAGCGAGGACGGGCAACGCGCGGCGGCGCAGGTGCAGGCGAACGCGCGCGCGCTGCTGGCCGACACCATCACGCCGCAGGCGACCGCCGCACGTCTGCTCGGCTTCCTGCACGCGCACGCGGGCGCCGCATGACGCACGCCGTCGTCGCCCCACCGGTCGTGCCCGAGACCGTCTTTTCCCGTGTGTCCCGCCCCGGTGAACCCGACAACCTCGTCACCGTCGCCGTCAGCCTGCACAACTACGCGCGCTATCTGGTGGAGTGCCTGGAGTCGGTCGCGGCGCAACGCCATCCGGCACTCGACCTGATCGTGGTGGACGACGCCTCCGACGCGGACGACTCGCTGCAGGTCGCGCAAGGCTGGCTGGCAGCGAACGCGGACCGCTTCCACCGCGTGCTGCTGCTGCGCCATCCGCGCAACCAAGGACTGGCGCAAACCCGCAACACCGCGTTCGTGCAGGCGCGCACGGAGTTCGTGTTCGTGCTCGACGCCGACAACGTCCTTTATCCGCGCGCGATCGCCCGCCTGCATGCGGTGCTGAGCACCGAGCCGTTCGATGCCGCCTACACGCAACTGGAATTCTTCGGCGCGCAGCAGCGCATCGGCTACGCTGATTTATGGCGCCGCGAAAACTTTGCCCGCCGCAACTACGTCGACGCGATGGCGCTGGTCAGCAGCCGCGCCTGGGGCGAGGTGGGTGGCTACACGCATATCGACGGCGGCTGGGAGGACTACGATTTCTGGTGCAAGTTCATCGAGCAGGGCCTCGCCGCCGCCTATGTGCCGGAGATCCTGTGCCGCTACCGCGTGCATCCGCACTCCATGCTGCGCACCGAAACCGATGCGGGCAAGCGCGACATGCGCGTGCGCCTGACGCTGCGGCATCCGTGGCTGGAGGTATGACGCTCCGACCACGGGCGACCACACCGGTCACCGCACGTCAATCCGAACCCTTGAGCTGCGCCAGATAGTCGACGATCTGCTTCGCATCGTCATCGGCGATCGGTGCGGCGAAGGCTGCTCGCATCTTTTGCACCTCGGCCTGCCAGACGGCGCGCGGCAACGGCGGCTGGGTCAGCACCATTTCCACGGAATGACATGCGAGGCAGTTGCTGGTGAACGCCTCGACACCCGGCCCCGGCGGCGGCGCCAGATCGCCGAACGGCAGGTCGATGTCCACGGACCTGAAGCTCCTGGGCGCGTCCGCGGCCAAAGCGGGCGGTCGCATCGCAGCCGTCGCGAGCGTGAGCACGGCGACGAGCACGGCTGTTCGCATCGGCATGTCGGCTCTCCTCACGCAGCGACCAGGGCGACGGATTCGACGACGTTGCGCATGAAGCCGGAGGGGTTCCAGTTCGATTCCATCGGCTGCATGTCGCCGCGCTGATTGGTACACCGCACCAGCACCTCCTGCCGGCCCTGCCGCGGATCAACGGTCGCCTGCCAACGGCGAAAACTGTAGGTGCCCTCGTCGGCCCCCAGTTGCGTCCCCTGCCACGTCGCGCCGCTGTCGAGCGAGATGTCGACCTGCTTCACCCCGGTATCGCCGCCGAACGCGATGCCACGGAGGTCCGTCGGCACGCCGGCCGTCACGCGGCTTTCGGATGCGACATTGGTGAAGAAGGCGCGCGGCACCATGCGGTTGATCGGCACCATCTTGATGCCGGTTTGGCCGGGCTTCATCGAGGCGTGCGGCGTATCCGGAATCGTATACGCCTTGGTGGTCCAGAAATTGTCGTCGGGCTTGTCGAGCACCTCGATGTCGTCGAGCATCTTGACCCAATAGGTCGCGTACCATCCCGGCACCACCAGCCGCAGCGGGAAGCCGTTCAGCAGCGGCAGTTGCTCGCCGTTCATGGCGTAGGCGATCATCACCTCGCTGTCGCGCGCATGATCGACCGAGAGCGACTTCATGAAGTGCGGCCCGTCCGGCATCACCTGCTCGTCAAGCCCCTTGAGGCGCACCGCGACCGCACCCGGCTGCACGCCCGCGCTGTCGAGCACGTCCTTCAATCGCACGCCGGTCCAGCGCGCATTGCCCATCGCGCCGTTGCCCCACTGCGCACCCGGCACCCGCGGCTGATACAACCCGCGCGAATTGCCCGAGCACTGGTTGACGGCGACCATCTCCACCGCCGGCATCGCGAGCAGATCGCGCAGCGACAGGCTCAGCGTCGTGTTGACATGGCCGCGCACCTGCAAGCGGAACGCGTCGGCGTCGATCTGCGTCGGGATATTGGACCAGTGCCAGCGGACGTAGAACTGGTCGTTCGGCGTGACCACGCCCCGGTCGAACACCTCGAACGGCGTCTCCAGCAGCGGCGGTCGCGTGCGTTGCAGCAGCATCTTCCCCTTGGTCGGGTAGGTGGTCGTGACCGGCCGCGTGCCGCCACCCCCCGGCAGCCCGAGATCGACGACCTCGTCGGCCCGCGCGCGCGGCGCGACCGCCGCAAGCGCCGCGACGCCAGCCCCGGCCAGGAACCTGCGCCGGTCGAGGACTGGGCTGCGAATCATCATTGGTCTTGGACCTTTCCCGTTGCCCGGCTGCTGCGCGTTCCCGTCGTAGCCTGCGCCATGCGCGGCGGCCACCCTGCTCCGATACCGGCAGGATCGGAGCGGCGCAGTCGTTCAGCCGGCATACGGCTCGGCCAGCAGGCCGTTCGACAGCATGCCCTCCTGAAGTTGCAGGCCGGTGGTCGGGGAGGACTCCGAGACTGTCGGCGCCGTTGCGCCGCTCCCGGCACAGGCCGAAAGGGCGGCGGCAAAACATGCCAGGAGAACGGTCCGGATGGCGACGTTCGTGGCGGTGTAGCGGCGGGGCATTGTGGTGTTCATCGTCGTGTTCCTTCAGTTAGCGACAGCCGGAACATGGCCGTGCGGCGTCCGCGCAACCAACGCATTGTTCGGGACGAACCAATCGGCCGGATTGAACGATCCCGCCGCCCATGGCCGATTCACACCACGTTCTTCTCCCACATCGGCCGGTTCTCGATCAGCCGCGTCCAGCCGAGCGGCGACAGGTCGAGCGTGGTGAACGCGCCATCCGCCACCAGTTCGGACACGCCCCGTCCGGTCGCCGGCGAGTGCTGCATGCCGTGGCCGGAGAAGCCGGCCGCGAACACCACGTTCGGCACGGCCGGATGGCGGCCGACGATGCCGTTGTGGTCGAACAGGTTCAGTTCGTAGTAGCCGGCCCACGACGACGAAATTTTTACCGATTCGAACGCCGGCACCCGCGCCGCCAGCGTCGGCCAGACATAGTCGAAAAACATGTCCTCGGTGACCTCCAGCGGCGGCTCGTCCGGGTCCGGCTCGCCCTCGCCTGGGGAGCGGCCGCACAGGAAGAACGCGCCTTCCGGGCGGAACCAGTTGCCGGTCGGGTCGATCACCAGCGGGCAGCGCGGCAGGTCCTCGCGGCAGGAGATGACGTAGACCATGCGTTTGCGCGGCACGATCGGCATCGCGATGCCGAGCCAGGACGCCACCTGCCCCGACCAAGCCCCGGCCGAGACGACGGCGGTGTCGCAATCGAGCACGCTGCCGTCCGCCAGCGTCACGCCACTGACCGCCTCGCCCGTGCGCACGAACCCGGTGCAATCCTGCGCCACGTAGCGCACGCCAAGCGCCCGCGCCTTGCGGCGCAGCGCCTGCAACAGTGCCGGCCCGTCGAACGAGCCCTCGCCGCTCGCCCCGAACGCGCCGGCCATCAGCCCCTCGGTGGAGAGCCACGGGAACCGGTCGGACAGCGCCGCCGGGTCGAGCAGCAGGATGTCCCCGCCCTCGCTGCGCTGCAGCGCGACGTTCTCGCGCAGCACCTCGGCCCCCGCCTCGCTGGCCAGGAACAGGTAGCCGTGCTCCTTGAACGCCAGCAGCGGGCCGTCCCCGTCCACCGCCAGCGCCCGCCCGGCGTCGCGGATGAAGCCGAGCCCGTACTGCGACATGCGGATGCTGACCGGCGTGGAGAATTGCTGGCGGATGCCGCTCGCCGACAGCATCGAGGAGGCGCGCGCATAGCTCGGGTCGCGCTCCACCACGGTGATCTCGCCGCGGAAGCGCGGGTTGGTGGCAAGGTGATAGGCGGACGAACTGCCGATGGCGCCGCCGCCGACGATGACTACTTTCATGAGGCCCCCCGCAGCCGCACGCGCGACGCGATGCGGCTGGCAAATCTCCCAGGCCCCACCGAGCCGCGCAACCCCACGCGCGGCACCCCATGCCGCCGGCCCGGGATCGTTCCGGATATGCCTATACTTAATAAATCGTCGGCCCATCCGGATGGAACCACACGCTGTCCCCGTACCCTTCTGGAATGCGTGCGACTCGTGCAATGTCAGGCCCAATCGTCCAGACCGGTCCAAGGAGAGGCAACATGATCCAACCCACGGCGGCGTCGCGCCGCGCTGTCTTGAAGGCCGGCCTCGCCGGCGCCGCGGCCCTCGCCATGGCGCGGCCGGCGCTTGCGGACACGTTGGCCGAGGTCAAGAAGCGCGGCGAACTGGTGTGCGCCACCGAAATGGAGTTCGCGCCGTTCGATTTCCTGGTCGATACCGACTACACCGGCGTCGATCGCGACCTGATCGATGCGATCGGGCATGATCTGGGCGTGCGGGTGAAGTATCTCGACCTGCCCTGGACCAGCGTGCTGCCGGGCCTCGAAGCCAAGAAGTTCGACTTCGTGATCGCGCCCGTCACCATCACCGCCGAGCGCCTGAAGCGCTTTTCCTTCACCGTGCCGATCGCCGAAGCGACGGTCGCGCTGATGAAGCGGGCCGACGACAAATCGATCAGCAAGCCCGAGGACATCGCCGGCAAGACGGTCGGCGGCCAGAAGGGCACCTCGCAGGTGGCGCAACTCGCCGAGTGGTCGAAGTCGCTGCCCAAGCCGGTCACGATCAAGGAATACGTGGACAACAACCAGTCCTATGCCGACCTCGCGGCAGGCCGGCTCGATGCCTCGGTGAACTCGCTGCCCAACCTTGGCTATGTCATCTCCAAGCGCCCGGAAACCTTTGCGGTGGTGCTGCCGCCGTTCGGCAAGCCCGCGTATTATTCCTGGGTCGGCCGCCTCGGGCCGGACGACCAGCCGCTGACCGATGCGATCAGCGCCGTGCTGGTGAAGATGCAGGATGATGGGCGGCTGGCGGCGATCCAGAAGAAATGGTTCGGCCAGGCGTTCGCGCTGCCGAAGACGGTGCCGGCGCCGGGCCTCTGACGCCGCATGTCCTACGCACTCATGCTCGGCGGCGTCGCTGTGGTGAACCTGCTCGGGGCGGCCAGCCCCGGGCCGGCATTCGTGACGGTCACGCGAATCTCGGTCGCCGAATCGCGTGGCACCGCGCTCGGCGCCGGGCTCGGCGTGGTGACGGGGTCATTGGCGTGGGCGACGGCCGCGACGCTCGGCGTGGGCGCCCTGCTGGTCTCGGTGGCCGCGGTGTTCACGCTGCTGAAGCTGGCCGGCGGCGCCTATCTGGTCTGGCTCGGCGTGCAGGCGTGGCGCCACGCCGGCGCGCCACCGCCATCCGAGACCGGCGTTGCGGTGGCCGCGCGGATGACGCCGCTGCGGGCATGGCGGCTCGGCCTCGCCACCAACCTGTCGAACCCCAAGGTCATCGTGTTCTTCGGCAGCATCTTCGTGGCCCTGTTCGCGCCCGATACCCCGCTCTGGGTACGGTTCGCGGCCCTTGGCACCGTCGCCTGCACGGAGGCGCTCTGGTATTCTCTGGTGGTGCTGGTGTTCTCGGCACCACCGATCCAAGCCGGCTATCGCGCCGCGCGCCGCTGGGTGGAGCGCGTGACCGGCACGGTGATGATCGTCTTCGGCACCCGCCTGCTGCTGACCGCGCGCAGCTAGGGCGAGCGGCACGCGATGAAGCTGCAGGCAGCCCTCGACGCGCTGCCGTACCTGCTGTCCGCGGCCGGGACGACGCTGTGGATCTCGCTCGCCGGCATCGCGCTGGGGCAGGTGCTGGGGGGGGCGGTGCTGCTGTGCCGGGCCTCCCGCAGCCGCGCTCTGCGCCGTGCGGCGGCAGTCTATGTAAGCTTCTTCCGCGGCGTGCCGCTGCTGGTGCAACTCCTGCTCGTCTACTACTTCCTGCCGTATGTTGGCATCGACGTGCCGCCGCTGGTCGCGGCCATCGGCACGCTGGGCCTCGCCTCCGGCGCCTATGTCAGCGAGATTTTTCGCGGCTCACTGAATGCGATCCCCCGCGGGCAGGCGGAGGCGGCGCTGGCGCTGGGGTTTTCATCCGTCAGCGTCTGGCTACACATCCTGCTGCCGCAGATGCTGCGCATCTCCACGCCGGCGCTGGTCAACGAGCTGATCCTGCTGCTGAAGGCATCCTCGCTGATCTCGGTGGTGGGCGTCACCGAACTGACGCGCACGAGCCACACCTTCGCCGCCTCCACCTACCGGCCGTTCGAGGTCTACATCACCGCGGCGCTGATCTATCTGGCGATGAACCTGACGCTGGCCGCGTTCGGCGCGCTGCTGGAGCGGCGGCTTGCAGTGGCGGGCTGACCGGTGGATTTTTCGCTGTTCCTGCACTACGGCCCGTCGCTGCTCAGCGGCCTCGGCGTGACCATCCTGTGCTGGGCGGCCGGCGCCGCGCTCGGCATCGTCGCGGGCTTCGTCATCGCGCTGCTGCGCCGGCTGCCGATCCCGCCGCTGCGCTGGCTGCTGCGCGCGCTGGTCGAGATCGTGCGCGGCACGCCGTTCCTGGTGCAGCTTTACTTGCTCTACGACGGTGGCCCGGCGATCGGGTTGCGGCTGGCCGACATACCGACCGGCATCCTGGCGCTCGGCATCTACGGCAGCGCCTATTTCGCCGAGATTTTTCGCGCCGGGTTCGAGTCCGTGCCGCCGGGCCAGATCGAGGCGGCGCTGAGCCTTGGCATGTCGCCCGGCGCGATCCTGTGGCGCATCCGGCTGCCGACGATGCTGGTCGCGATCGTGCCGTCGCTGACCAACATGCTGATCATCCTGAGCAAGGAGGTCGTGGTGCTCTCGGTCATCGCCGTGCCGGAACTGATGTATCAGGTGCAGAGCATGGCCGCCGAAACGTTTGCGGCGTTCGAGACCATCCTGGCGCTCGCGTTGCTGTACTGGCTGATGGTGGAACTCGTCTCCCACCTGGGCCGCGTGGCGGAACACCGCGTGACCGCGTTCATGGGGGCGGCGTGATCATGCGTCCGATGGAAAAGTCCCTCTCCGCCGTTGAGGGCGGAGAGGGAGCAGTGACATGATGACCAACACCCCCACCGTCGCCATGCGCGGCGTCTCGAAATCCTTTGGCACGCTGCAGGTGCTGCGCGACATCGACCTGACCGTGCAGCGCTCGGAAGTCGTCTGCCTGATCGGCCCCAGCGGCTCCGGCAAGAGCACGCTGCTGCGCTGCATCAATTTTCTGGAACCATACGACGCCGGCGACGTCCGCATCGACGGCGCCCTCATCGGCTACACCGACGGCCCCGGCCGCCGCCGGATGCCGGGGCGGCAATTGCAGGGCATGCGGCGCGCCATCGGCATGGTGTTCCAGCACTTCAATCTCTGGCCGCACATGACGGCACTCGGCAACGTCGCCGAAGCGCTTGTCCGCGTCAGGGGATTTTCCCGCGCCGAGGCCGACGACCGCGCGCGGACCATGCTGGCGCGCGTCGGGCTCGCGGACAAGCAAGCCGCCTACCCTGCCCGGCTCTCCGGCGGCCAGCAGCAGCGCGTCGCCATTGCGCGGTCGCTGGCGATGGAGCCGCGGCTGATGCTGTTCGACGAACCGACCTCCGCCCTCGATCCGGAACTGGTCGGCGAAGTGCTCGCGGTGATGCGCGACCTCGCCGCCGAGGGCATGACCATGATCGTGGTCACGCACGAGATGGGGTTCGCCGCCAGCGTCGCCGGCCGCATTGCCTTCCTTGACGGCGGCCGCATCGTCGCCAGCGGTGCGCCGCGCACGGTGCTGCACGAGAGCCAGGAGCCGCGCCTGCGCCAGTTCCTGCAAACCTACCATGAGCGGAACAGTTTCTGATGACCCAACCCTCCGGCCCTCGCCTGATCGACGCGGCCGCGACCCGTGCCGCGCTGCCGATGGACAAACTGGTGGAGGCATTGCGCGAAGCGTTCGTCGCCGGCGCGGAGATCCCGCTGCGCCACCGCCACGCGCTGCCCGAAGCATCGTCACTCCTGCTGATGCCGGCATGGCAGGGCCGCACGGCGCTCGGCGTGAAGATTGTCACCGTGTTCCCGGGCAACGGTGCGCTCGGCCTGAACGCCGTGTCGTCGACGTACCTGCTGTGCGACGGCGAGACCGGAAAACACATCGCGATCATCGACGGCAACGAGATCACCGGCCGCCGTACTGCTGCCGCGTCCGCACTCGCCGGTCACTACCTCGCGCGCGCGGATGCCGCGCATCTGCTGATCGTCGGCAGCGGCCATGTCGCCGGGCTGATGGCGGAGGCGTGGCGCGCGGTGCGTCCGATTGCCAACGTCGCCGTCTGGAACGTTCGCGAAGCCGGGGCGCAGCGGCTGGCTGCCGAACTGCGCGCGCAGGGTTTTGCCGCGACCGCGACAAACGATCTGCAAGCGGCGGTGGGCGAAGCCGACATCGTCAGTTGCGCGACATTGTCGCAAGCGCCGCTGGTGCAGGGCGCGTGGCTGCGGCCGGGCACGCATCTCGATCTTGTGGGTGCCTACATGCCGACGATGCGCGAATGCGACGACGCGGCGGTGCGGCGGGCGCGCATCTTCATCGACACCGACGCCGCCTTGGCCGAGGCCGGCGACATCATCCAGCCGCTGCAAGCGGGGGTGATCGCGCGCGATGCCATCGAAGGCACGCTGTTCTCGCTCTGTCGCGGCGAGGTGCAGGGGCGGCGCGGCGCCGAGGAGATCACGCTGTTCAAGTCGGTCGGCAGCGCCATCGAGGATCTGGCGGCGGCGGCGCTGGTCGTCGCATAGCGCGCCCGCCATCCGGCCCCGCAGCGCAGCGGAATCACGAACCCGTCATCGGGCGCCTTGTCATCGCCCTGTCACCCGAACCGGCCGGCTCGGGTGCTAGGCAGGCGCGCCATTGATTGGGGGAAGCCAATGACTGTTTCTTGCCACGTTCCGAACGACGCACGCCCGGTGCGCACACGGCGGGTGCTGCTGCAATCGTCCTGCCTCGCCGTTGCGCTCGGCGGCCTGTGCGCGATCGCCGGCGCGGCCCCTGCCCGGGCCGGCGGCTGGGGCGACGGTGCCAGCGGCCTGCTGTATGTCACCAGCAGCACCTACGTGGGCAATGCGTCCACCATCACCGTGGGCCAGGCGCTGCCCAACAGCACCGGCGTCAACGCGATTGCCGACGGCGCCTATCCCGGCGTCTTCGCCAACGACACGGTCGACGGCAATTTCGGCATCACCTCGCCGATCATCCTGACCAGCTATCAAACTCTGTCGCTCGGCGACAAGGGTGTGTTCCCCGCCTTCCCGCTCGACAGCCTCGATGTCACCGCCGCGAGCGGCGTGGCGACGAGCTTCAGCTCAAAGTCCGAACTCGCCGTGCATCTCTCGACCGACAGCTCGGCGCTGACGCTGATGGGCTACGTCGCCAAGACAAACCAGATCGACGTGTCGGACTCCAACACGCCGGCCAACGTCGATCCCACCAATACCGACATCGCGACGCCGACCTATCGCGCCGTCGTGCAGATCGATCTGGCCCCCGGGCCGCACCCGCGCGTCACCGCGACGCCGGTTGGCAGCTACAGCGGCGACAACGGCCGCGGTGCGATCCTGGCCAGCAAGGTCAACGGCACCAACCAGAACGAATATCTGATGGTCGGCAATGGCGGCAACGGTTCGGGCATTCCGCCCACCGACATCGTCAACGACACCGGCGTGCAGGTCATCACGCCTGCCAGCAGCAGCCCGGTCTCGACCGTCATCGGCGTGCAGCAGGGCACCCCGGGCGTCAAGACCGGCTTCCAGTACGGCTTCTCGGTCACGGAGCTTGGCGACCCCGCCGACAAGTCCGGCAAGGACGACAATTTCCGCGGCGAGACGATCTTCGACAACACGCTCTATGTCACCAAGGGCAGCGGCGGCAACGGCGTGAACACCGTCTACAAGGTCACGCCCGCTGCCGGTGGGTTGCCGTTGGCCTCCACCGGTGCGACGACGACGATCTCGATCCTGCCGGGCCTGCCGACGGGCCTTGCCGCCAACCTCGCCGATGGCGACGCGGCGACCGAGTTCTATCCGTTCGGCATCTGGTTCGCGAACGCGACCACGCTGTATGTCGCCGACGAAGGCCCGCAGGACCTCACCAGCGACGCGAATGCCGGCCTGCAGAAGTGGATTCTTGACGGCACGACCTGGAAGCTTGCCTACACTATCCAGAAGGGCCTGAACCTCGACCAGCCCTATAGCGTGCGCGGCTATCCCGCCGCCGACAATCCGGCGACCACCGGCCTGCGCCACCTGACCGGGTTCGTGGACGGCAACGCGGTCACGCTGTTCGCGACCACCTCCACGTTCAGCAACCTCGGCGACCCGGGTGCCGACCCCAACGCCGTCGTCCGCGTCCTGGACACGCTTGCCGCAAAGACGCTGCCGGCGGACGCGTCCTTCACCGTTGTCGCGCCGCCGCGCTTCGGCAACGTCTATCGTGGCGTCGCCTACGTGCCGGCCGCCGCACCTGAGTTTCCGCCGATTCGCTAAGCCTCGGCAATGCCAGGGCCAGAGGGCGCTCCCTCTGGCCCTGGCCACGCCGCCTGAGCGAAACGGCACACGCCGCAGCGCGACGCGCTACGGGGGCGACCAGGGATGAAAGTTGCCGAACTTCGGCTCGATCTTCAGGTAGGTGGTGTCCGACAGCGTGCCCACGCCATGCAGCATCTGCGCTGCTACCAGCCCGTAGACCGAGTTGCCGGTGACCGTCGTCGGCGCGCCGCCCGCATTCCAGACCGCGACGGCATCCGGGCTGTTCAGGTCGTTGTCGATCCAGTTGGCGCTGACCGTCAGCGCCGAGCCGGCGTGCAGGTTGCCTTCCTCGCCAAAGGCGATGATGAGGGGGTTCTGGCTCAGCGGCCCCTGCTCGATCTTGTCGTTCTCGATCGTTGCCACGCCGCCGTTCGGCAGGTCGATGCTGTAGCTCGCCGTGCCGTTCGGCCCGTCCACCACGCGGGTGTTGCGCACGATGGTCGTGTCGGCCCGGCTCTTGATCTCGTGGCCGACCTGGGCGCCGTGGAAATAGCTGTTCTCGATGTCGAGCGTGGCGACCTCGTTGATGTAGATGTTGTGCGTGGAGCCTGAGCTCGGACCGTCGGCGACGCCGTTGTCGTAGAATTCGCTGCTGGTGATGGTGATGGTGGCGCCGGGCCAGGCATTGGCCAGGATACCGTTCTGATTATAGGCAAAATAGCAGTCGTTGATCGCCATGTTGCCGCTGTCGTAGCGGATGCCGGCGCCGTTGCCGCCGGCCGCGTTGGTCACCTTGGCGCCCATAAAGCTGAAACCGGTGACGGTCAGGTCCGCGTCGGCGACCAGGATCCCCTTCTCGTTGGGGATGTACCCGGTCGCCCGCATGACGACCCGGCCGCCGACGGCCGTGAGCGTGATGTTGTGCTGGATGTCGGCGAAGTCGTTCACGTAGGTGCCGGCCATGACCTGGACCGTGTCGCCGTCCTGCGCCGCGGCGACGGCAGCGGCGATAGTGGTGTAGCTCTGGCCGGGCCCGACCACGAGGGTCGCGGCCCGTGCAGCATGACCCGGCAACAATACCGCAGTGGTGAGCGCAAAAGCAGTTAGCACGGCGCGGGGCGCGCAATGGGTTTGGTTCATGACATTCATCTCCCAGATATTCCGAAGAACCATTGGTTATTATCGCAATACTATCACGACCCGCGGGTTCTTGGGTGTCCGCAGGCAGCTTTAGGGCGACGACCCTGCCGTGTCCATCACATTCACAGACCCGTGAACAATTGGCTCGCCGCGATACCTGCGACCGGGGGGCGAGTGGCTCGTGCAACAGGCCGGCAAACAGGGCAGCCGGCGGTCACGACCCGGTGACGCAGCCCTTTTTGCCGTGGCGTGTTACCAAGCCGTTCACGATGGACGAACTGGGCCGGAAGCTCGCCGAACTGATCAAGAGCTAGGCCACTCGCCACGGCCGCACCCAGGCATGGTATGCTGCGGCGAAGCCACCTGTTCCCACGCGTGACCCCGGGAAGAACCACCGCATGACCCAGCGCATCCTGCTGCTGACCGGCGCCAGCCGCGGCATCGGCCACGCCACCGGAAAGCTGTTCGCCGACAACGGCTGGCGCGTGCTCACGCTGTCGCGGCAGGCGTTCTCGCCGCGCTGCCCGTGGCTCGGCGGCCCGGAGAACCACATCCAGCTCGACCTCGGCAACACCGAGCATTTCGGCCCCGGCCTCGACGAGATCCGCCGCCGGCTGCCGGACGGGCGGCTCGACGCGCTGGTCAACAATGCCGGCATCTCGCCGAAGGCGCCGGATGGCGGCCGGCTCGGCGTCACGGGGTCGAGCTACGCGACGTGGCTGCAGGTGTTCAACGTCAACCTGTTCTCCACGGCGCTGCTGGCGCAGGGGCTGATCGAGTACCTCGCCGCCGCCAAGGGGTCGATCGTCAACGTCACCTCGATCGCGGGCTCGCGCGTGCATCCGTACGCCGGCGTCGCCTACGCCAGCAGCAAGGCGGCGCTGCTGACGCTGACGCGGGAGATGGCGGCCGAGTTCGCGCCGCTCGGCGTGCGCACCAATGCCATTTCCCCGGGCGAAATCGCGACCGCGATGCTCTCGCCCGGCACGGCGGCCTTTGCCGACCGCGAGGTGCCGATGCGCCGCCTCGGCACTCCGGCGGAGGTGGCGTCGGCGATCCATTTCCTGTGCAGCGAGGCGGCGAGCTACGTCAACGGCGCGGAACTGCACATCAACGGCGGCCAGCACGTGTAGCGGCAGGGGCCGCGCGCCCCTGGCGTTCGATACGCCGCGCGGCTAGATCGGGCGGCAACCGCGCCCGGAGCCTGCCGCCATGACATCGCCGCCCAACGTCACCGTCCTCGACCATCCGCTGATCCAGCACAAGCTGACGCTGCTGCGGCAGCAGGAGACGCCGGTGGCCGATTTCCGGCGCATCGCGCGCGAGATCAGCCTGCTGATGTGCTACGAGGTCACGCGCGACCTGCCGCTGGAAGACGTGCCGATCCAGACGCCGCTGGAGCCGATGACCGGGCGGCACATCTCCGGCAAGAAGCTGTGCCTCGTCTCCATCCTGCGTGCCGGCAACGGCATCCTGGAAGGGATGCTGGACGCAGTGCCGAACGCGCGCGTCGGCCATATCGGGCTGTATCGCGACCCGAAGACGCTGCAGCCGGTCGAGTACTACATGAAGGTGCCCGAGGACATTTCCGAGCGGCTGGTGATCGTGGTCGACCCGATGCTGGCGACCGGGCACTCGGCGGCGGCGGCGGTCGCGCGGCTGAAGAAGGCGGGGGCGACGCAACTCCGGTTCGTCTGCCTGATCTCCGCCCCGGAGGGCCTCGCGGTGCTGACGGCGGCGCATCCCGACGTGCCGGTGTTCACCTGCGGGGTCGATCGGTGCCTGGACGACCACGGCTATATCCGCCCCGGCCTGGGCGACGCCGGGGATCGGCTGTTTGGCACGAAGTAGGCGTTGCGGCGCGCCCTCGTTCCGGCTCAGAATCCCTCCGGCGCCCACAAAACGAGGCGCCCGGGAGGCTTTGATGATGCAGGTTTGGCTCGCCGCGCTGGGCGCGGTGGCGGCGCTTGCCGCCGGATCGGTCGCGACGGCGGTGCGCGCCGATGATGCGGTGGCGCGCGGCGCCTACCTCGTGCGCGTGATGGGCTGCAACGACTGCCACACCCCGGGCGTGTTCCTGGGCAAGCCCGATTTTTCGCGGGCGCTCGCGGGCTCCGATGTCGGGTTCGAGGTGCCGGGGCTCGGCATCCACTGGGGCCCGAACCTGACCTCGGACAAGGAGACCGGGCTCGGCAAGTGGTCGGAGGCGGAGATCATCACCGCGTTCACGCGCGGCATCGCGCCGGACGGCACGCGGCTGATTCCCACCATGCCGTACAACGACTTCGCCGGGCTGACGCCGGCGGACCAGCACGCGGTCGCGGCGTTCCTGCAAAGCCTGCCGCCGATCCACAACGCGGTGCCGGCCGCGACCAGGCCGGGCGAGACGCCGACAGCCCCGTACATGACCGTGCTGATGCCGAAGTAGCCGCACGATGCCAACCCCGGGGCAGGAACAACTGTCCTCCCGTCTGACCTCCCCGCTGCAAGTGGCCCCGATGCTGGCCTGGCTTGGGGACGCCTATGTGCTGATCTGGCTGGTATTGCATCGCCACCCGGACCTGCACGGGTTTGGCGCCAACGGCATGATGCCGATGTTCGAACGGTTGGTGCTGTTCCTGCTGGCGGTGCCGCTGCTGCTGCTGCCGGCGATCAGTTTCTGGGCCGCGGGGCTGCGCAAGGTGGTGGCCACCGGCACCGACCTGCTCGTCACGCTTGGTTCCGGCAAGGTGGCCACGGTGCCGCTGACGGCGGTGGCCGATGTCGCCGAGGGGCAGAGCTCGGACCTGCGCGTCGTCCGGGTCACGCTGGAAGGCAAGACGGCGGCGGGAACCCGGGTGCGGTTCCTGGCGCCGACGCGGTTTCGCGTGCCGCGCGGCGAGCCGCATCCGGTGGTGGTGGCGCTGCGCGACATGGTGAAGGCCGCGCGCTCGGAGGGCGAAGTCAAGCGCTTCGGCCAGCGCGTGATCGGCGCTTAGCCGCTAGGGCAGGCTGACCAGCCGGCGGATCAGCAGATCGAAGAACCCGGCCGGGTCCAGCGTCTCCAGATAGCGCGCGTTCGGGGTCTGCCGCCCGCGGCCCCAGCGGTCGATCACCGTCCGCCCGCGGCCCGGGCCGGGGCCGAGATCGACCGAGGCGTGCAGCGCGCGCCCGGTGAACAGATGCGGCGCCACCAGCCACATGATGGCGCTGGCGTCGTGCTGCTCGTGCCCGAGCCCGCCGGCGCGGCGCGAGGGCGGCACCGCCTCCCAGATCGCCGCCGCGGCGCGGGCGCACGCCCCCTGCCCGGCCGCCCGCAGTGCGGCGATGTGCGCCGGCGTGCACAGCGCCTGGTTGGTCAGGTCCAGCGTCGCCAGCGTCACCGGCACGCCGGCGTGCAGCACGATGGCGAGCGCCTCCGGGTCGTTCCAGGCGTTGAATTCGGCCGATGCGGTGACGTTGCCCTCGGCGAGCGCCCCGGTCATCAGCACGATTTCTGCCAGTTTGCCGGCAAGCTGCGGCTCGGTGGCGAGCAGCAGGCCGAGATTGGTGGCGGGGCCGATGCCGACCAGCGTGACGGAGGCCGGCGCCGCGGCGTGCAGTGCCGCCCGCAGCGCGTCCACGGCCAGCCCCGGCGCGACCGGCGGCCCCTCCGGCAATTCGAGGCCGCCGAGGCCGTTGTCGCCATGCACGTAGGCGGCATCGGCGAACGGTGCCAGCAGCGCGCGGTCGGCGCCGGCCACCACCGGCACGTCCTTGCCGCTGAGCCCGACGATGGCGCGGGCGTTGGCGAGCGTGCGGTCCAGCCCGACATTGCCGCCGACCACGGTGATCAGTCTGACGTCGAGTTCGGGCGAGGCCAGTGCCAGCCACAGCGCAATGGCGTCGTCGGTGCCGGGGTCGCAGTCGATGATGGTCGGACGGGGCATGGGTCTTCTCGTCGGTGGCAGCGGCGACCATAGCGGGACGGGGTGGCGCCGTCAGGGGTGCCGGGAGGCGGGAGCGTCGGGTTTTTAATTGTGACATCGGAACAATTTGGGCGTGCGTGTGCCACGGCCCCCGCTCAGGCTTTTCGGGGCGAGCCGCGGTTGCGGGTCGGCGTCCAGCGGGTTCCGGAGCGCGGCCAGTTCTGCATCCATGCCGGCGCGTCCGGCGGCGTGGGCGGATACGGCGGCGGCAATGGCTCGCGCCTGGGCCGGGGCTTTTTCTCGCGCGGCGGGCGGGGTTTTGCTGGCCGGGCCAGGATTTTTGGCGGTTCGACCCGCAGCATCCAGCAGAGCGACCGGATGGGGCGGCGGAGCGATACCGGCGCGGCGGCGAGCAGTTCCGCCATCCCGGGGTCCCGGAGCAGGGTTTCGAGCTGCCCGCGAAACACCACCGCCGGCGGCACCAGCGGCAGCAGCCAGCCGAATTTTCTGGCGAGCGGGTTCGGCGGCGGCCGGGGTTTTCGGACAGCGGGCGGGCGTGGCGGGGTGGAGGAGCGG
>Ga0302314_10006921_pt1 | contig 20449 bp, 19 predicted proteins | sample III_Palsa_N2_3_FD_200533 | JGI IMG/M metagenome (GOLD analysis project Ga0302314, IMG submission 200533) | Peat permafrost microbial communities from Stordalen Mire near Abisko, Sweden - III_Palsa_N2_3 | ecosystem: Environmental > Terrestrial > Soil > Palsa > Peat permafrost | place: Sweden... | reverse complement strand
CGCGCAGCGGATGTACGCCGACCCGCCGGTATTCATCCGCGACGCGCCGCCGCTCAGTCCCTAGACCGCGACGCCGGTATCTAGTGGGCCACTAGGGCGTAAAACGGACGGTGATCACGTCGCCGTCGGCGACCGGGTAGTCGCGACCTTCGATGCGCAGCGTCCCGCGCTCGCGGGCACCGGCGTAGCCACCGGCGTCGACGAGCTGGTCCCAGGACACGATCTCGGCCCGCACGAACCCCCGCTGGATGTCGGAGTGGATCAGGCCCGCCGCGTGCCAGACCGAAAGACCGTCTCGCAGGTGCCAGGACTGCGCGGGCTTGTCCTCGCCTGCCGTGAAGAACGCGATCAGGTGCAGCAGCGAGAACGCTCCCCGCACCACCTGGCGAAGTCCCGACTCGGCGAGCCCGAGCTCCTCGCGCATCATCGCCGCCTCCTCGTCGGGGAGCTCGCCGAGCTCCGCCTCGATCCGCGCCGAGACGGCGACCGCCTGGGCGCCCTGAGCCCGTGCGTGCTCAGCGATCTCGGGCGGAACCTCGTCGCTTCCCTCCTCGACGTTGGCCACGAACAGCACCGGCTTGGCGGTCAGCGGCGACAGCAGCGCGAGCGCATCGGGCACGTCCGCTGGGGGCGGGACGGTGCGTGCCGGGCGGCCCGCCTGTAGCGCGTCGATCACCTCGCGCAGCCACGCCGCCTCGGCGACCGGTTTGCGCTCTCCCGTCTTGGCCGTCTTGGCGACCCGGTCGAGCCGCCGCTCGGCTTGCTCGAGGTCGGCGTACAGGAGCTCGGTCTCGATGATCTCGATGTCCGCCAGCGGGTCGACGCGGCCGTCCGGGTGGACCACCCCCGGGTCGTCGTGCGCCCGGACGACGTGGACGATGGCGTCGGTCTCGCGGATGTTGGCCAGGAACTTGTTGCCCAGACCCTCGCCGCGGTGGGCGCCGGCGACGAGACCGGCGATGTCGTGAAAGGAGATCGTGTCGGGGACCACCTTCGAGGCGCGCACGGTCGCCGCCACCGCGTCGAGGCGATCGTCGGTAACCGGGACCACGGCGACGTTGGGCTCGATCGTCGTGAACGGATAGTTGGCCGCTTCGGCGGCGACTCCGGTGAGGGCGGTGAAGAGCGAGGACTTGCCCGCGTTGGGCAGCCCCACGATCCCCACCTTCATCGGCATGCCAGCTCCCCGACCGCGGTGCCGAGCAGCGCGCCGGCGATCACGTCCGACGGGTAGTGGACGCCGAGGTAGAGACGGCTGAGCGCGAACGCGCCGGCTGCCGCATACAAGGCCCGTGCCGGCGCCAGCCCGGCGAAGGCGCGGGCGGCGGCGAAGGAGGTGGTCGCGTGCGCGCTCGGGAACGACAGCCGCGACACCGTCGGGGTCAGCGGCGGCCGCCCGGGGACCACGGGGCGCGGCCGCCGCACCGCTAGCTTCGCCAGATAGTTCAGCGCGTATCCGGCGACCACGGCCGCGGTGCCGCGGAGCCAGCGCCGCCGCCGGCGGGGGTCGAGCCCGCCGCCGCAGAGCCCGAGGAGCACCCAGCACGCGCCGTGCTCGCCGAGCCGAGAGTAGGCGGCGACCGCGCGCTCCGCGTCCTCGGTGTGCATGCGAGTTCGCGCGAGGATCAGCGCTTCCCGGTCGAGCTGGCGGAGGCGGTCGGTGGTCACGGACCGGCAACTGTACGCGGCACGGTGGCGACGGCGGCGCCGCTCGCCCGCACGGCCTTGTCATCTCCTCCACATGGCCTATCGCTAAAAGGAGGATTGGGCCCCGCGAGCAAGGCACCGGCTCCGCGTGATCCATACGCTGCGGTACTCAACGACAGAGCAACTCGACGAGGAGGCCGGCCAATGACCCCCAGCATCGTTGTCTCTTACGACGGCACCCCCGATGACGAAGACGCGATTGCGCTGGGGAAGGTGTTCGCACAGCGGGGCGCTTCGATCTCGATCGCCTACGTGCGCCACTCCCGGCTCGAGGATCCGGCGGCCGAAGAGCGCGAGGAGCGAGCGGCGGCCAAGCTACTCGAGCGTGGGGCCGAGCAGTTCGGCGGTGATGCCGAGACCTACGTCCTGTTCAACCCCTCGACCGCCGAGGCGCTGCGAGAGCTGCTCGAGCGCGAGGGCTTCGACATGATCGTGTTCGGCTCGTCGTATCGAACCCCGGCCGGCCACGTCGCCCCGGGTCGCGCGGCGTCGCAGTTCCTCGACAACGGCCCGTGCGCGGTCGGTCTCGCTCCCGCGGGCTACCGCGACGAGCAGCCGAAGATCGAAAAGATCGCCGTCGTCTCCGCCGGGTCAGACGACGCCGCCGAGCAGACCGCGAAGTCGTTCGGCGTGGCGGTGGTCCCGGCGCCGTCTCCCGACGCCGACCTGATCGTCTTCGCATCGCGACCGGGCGCCTCCAAGGGGCACGTCTCGATCAGCGCCGCCTCCGAGCAGCTGGCCGAGGAGGCGGCATTCTGCCCCGTCCTGGTGGCGGCCAACGGCTGTCCGCTTGACTTCAGTTCCTGACCGAACGCCGACCAGCCCGCGCTCCGCAGTCGCCGCAGCTCACCCCCGAGCTCGCCGGCGTCGAGCTCGGCGCGCTCGTCAGCGACGCGACCTATGCCAAGGCCGAGCTCACCGACGTCGATCTGTCGGGCCAGCACGCGCGCGGGATCACCTTTAACACGGTCAAGCTGACCAAGGTCGATCTGTCCGGCTCGCGACTCGAGCACCTGAGCATCGCCGACGGCCGGCTCATCGCCTGCAATCTGGCGAACCTGCACGCCCCGCGCGCCGACACGATGCGCGTGCACATCGAGACGAGCCGTCTCACCGGGATCTCGCTGACCGAGGCGGTGTTGCACGATCTGACCGTCCAGGGCTGCCGCGTGGACCTCGCTTCCTTCGGCTTCTCCCGCCTCGCCCGAGTCACCTTCGCCGACTGCCTGCTAACCCAGACCGACTTCCTCGAGGCTCAGCTCGACTCGGTTCGCTTTCACGATTGCGACCTCACCGGCGCCGATTTCCGCGGCGCGCGACTGCACCGTTGCGAGTTTCGCCGTAGCGATCTCAGCGGACTGCACGGGGTCCAGAGCCTGCGAGGGGCCGCGATGGAATGGCCCGACATCGTCGGCCTGGCCGGGCTCTGGGCGGGCGCGCTCGGAATCGAAACCCTCGACGTGGATTGACGCCTCACGGTGTGATCAACCCGCTCGGGCTGATCGCGAATCGGCTGTTTCCGAAGTCCTCGCGGGACAGGGTGCGCACGAGGTGAGCGCTGGCGTTGGTCGGATCGCGTCGCGGCAGCCCGTCATTCAGCTCGATCGAGATCCAGCGGCCCCCGAGCACCTGGCCGCCGGGGCCCAGGGTGACCCGGAGGATCGCGCTCTTCGAGAGCACCCCGCCGCCTCCCAGGGTGTGATAACCGACGAAGTTTCCCAATGAGTAAGCGATCAACCGGCGGCGATAGCGCTGGATCCCGCGGATCACGTGGGGACCCGAGCCGAGCACGATCGATGCGCCGGCATCGATCACCGCGTGAGCGAACGCGCGCGCGTTGCCGCGATCCTCACCGAGGTAATACTGCTCACCGTAGGGAGTGTGTAACTGGTCGGCTCCCTCGGCACCGGCATGAATGATCACGATGACCAGTGAGGCCTCCCGCCGGGCGCGGCGCACGAGCGCCCGTGCCGCGGGGATGTCGAGGAGGTTGGCGTCGTAGGGGTAAGGCGCGAAGCCGAGGATGGCGATTCGCTGTCCGCCGGCGCGCCGGATCGCGATCTCGCCGGGGAGGCCGTCGTGGGTGATCCCGGCACGTGTGAGGGCAGCGATTGTCTGCCGGCGACCACTTGCGCCGTAGTCGTGAGAGTGGTTGTTGGCGAGATTGAGGTCGCCGAATCCCAGCGCGCGCAGCTGCTCGGCGTACGTCGGCGGGGCCTGAAAGGCGTAGCAGTCACCACCCCCGATCCCGCCGCACTTGGAGACGCCACCGACAGACAGGGTTCCCTCGAGATTGCCGAGGGTGAGGTCGGAGTCATGCAGCAGCCCACGGACCGGGGCCAAGGACTTGGTGAGGCCACCGGGTGGCAGGCCACGCTCGGTGTCCAGCGCGATATCGCCGACCCACTCGATGGTCACCGGATGCGGTTTCGAGGACGGATGCGGCTTCGCGGCGGCCCGCGGCTTCGCGGCGGCCCGCGGCTTCGCGGCGGCCCGCGGCTTCGCGGCAGCCCGCGGCTTCGCGGCGGCCGCGGCCTGGCCCCCGGGGAGCAATGCACACAGGATGAGGAGCAAGAACGCTACCAGCGACCAGGGTCCGCGCCCACGCGCACGATAAAGGTGCGGTAGCGTCTTACGTCTGTTGGGCAGGGCACGAAGCCCCATGGTTCGCACCGGGCGAGATCCATCGAACGGCTTTAGCAGAGCCAAATGATTTCCCGGTATTTGTTCAGCACTGTTGGCTAAACCACGCATGATGAGCTGGCTGTACCCCTGCCGTAGCCTGGTTACAAGTCGCACAAGTTACCCGATGGGGCCGTCAAAACCCAAGACCCGAGATCAGTATGGATAACGACACCCAGCCGGCCACGGCCGCCGCCGATCCCGCGGGTGACGGTACGGTCACTCAGTCTCATCATCACGCCCATCTTGGGCGCGCGGCGTTGACCAAGGTGCCCCAGATCATCGTCCTGTTCTGGGTTTCCAAGATCCTGATCACAGCGATGGGAGAGGCCACCTCGGATTACATGAACCAGGCGCTCGGCCCGGCCATCGCGGTCCCGCTCATGCTCATTGGTCTCTACCTGGCGCTGAGACTTCAGTTCAGGCAGGACCGCTACAACGCTTGGACCTACTGGCTGGTCGTCGTCATGGTGGCCATCTTCGGTACCTCGGCCGCGGATGCCCTGCACGTGGGGTTGGGCATTCCCTACGTCATATCGACGCTGTTCTACGCGATCGTCCTGACCGGCGTGTTCATCGCCTGGTACCGGAGTGAAGGGACGCTCTCGATCCACAGCATCCACTCCCGGCGCCGGGAGAAGTTCTATTGGGCCACCGTCCTGGCCACATTTGCCCTCGGCACCGCGGCCGGTGACCTGACCGCGACGGAGTGGCACATGGGCTTCCTCCCTGCCGGCCTGATGTTCTGCGCCTTGATCGCGGTCCCGGCCGTCGCCTGGTGGCGCTTCGGCCTGAACTCGATCGTCGCGTTCTGGTTCGCCTACATCATCACCCGGCCGCTCGGCGCCTCGTTCGCGGACTGGTTCGACAATACGCACCAGCTCACGGGGCTCAACCTGGGGGCCGGACCGGTGGCCCTGGCTCTGGCCGTCGTGGTCGCCGGCTTCGTTGCCTATCTGGCGATCACCCGGGTCGATGTCCAGACCGAAGATGCCGGCCCGTCCCGCGGCACCAACGCCGTCGCGCCGGCCGGCGCAGGCTTGCCGGCATCCGAGATCGCGGGCTGAGCGGCGCGCTCAGCGCGGGGTCTCAGGCCCGGAGCGGGTCGCGGGCTCGCCGCGGACTCAGCGCACGCCGGAGGCGAGCAGCGAGTCGAGCGCCGCGATGTCGTCTTCGCTCGGCGTCCACCTGGCGGCGGCGGCGTTGGCTCGCACCTGATCGGGCTTGGTCGCGCCCGCGATCACCGAGGACACCACGGGACGGGCGAGTAGGCCGCCGATCGCCACCTCGAGCATCGACAGGCCGCGCTCGCCGGCAAAGCGCTCGAGGGCGTCGAGGAGCTCGAACTGCTCGTCGCTGGCGACCTGCGCGCGGCCCGAGAGCCGCGCCCCGGCCGGCGCCTGGGCCCCGCGCCGGTACTTGCCGGTCAGCAGCCCCGAGGCAAGTGGAAAGTAGGGAATGAAGCCGAGGCCGAGCCGCTCGCACGCCGGCAGCACCTCCTCCTCGGCCTCGCGCACGAGCAGGCTGTACTCGTTCTGGATCGCGACGAACCGTGCCAGGCCGCCCTCCCGGGCGACCGAGTCGGCCTCCTCGATCTGGTCGGCGCTGAAGTTCGAGGCCCCGATGGCCCGCACGGTGCCTGAGCGCACGAGCTCGTCGAGTGCCGCGAGCGTCTCGGCGATCGGCGTCACTCCGTCCGGCTGGTGGTACCAGTAGAGGTCGATCACGTCCGTGCGAAGCCGCCGCAGCGAGGCCTCGGCCGCCTGGAGGACGTAGTCGCGCGATCCGCGTGGTCCCTTGCCGTCGCCCATGTCCATCCCGAACTTCGTCGCAAGCACTACCTGCTCGCGGCGGCCCTCGAGAACCTGTCCGAGCAGCTCTTCGCTGGCCCCCGCCCCGCCGTAGATGTCGGCGGTGTCGAGAAAGTTCACGCCCTCGGCGAGCGCGGCGTCGACTACCGCGCGTGTCCCTTCGAGATCCACGCGACGGCCAAAGTTATTGCAGCCGAGACCGACGACCGGGACTTCGAGGTCCGAGTCGCCGAGCCGGCGGATAGGAAGATTCGCCATACCGGTTCTATAGCAAAGCCGCGGTCCCGGCCAGTGACGGTTGGCCACGAAGACAACGGGGTAAGAGATCGCTGGCGCTGACAGCCCGCGCCCCCCGGCCGGGCACCCGACCGCCCCCTCACTCCCCGGTCACCGCCCCGGTGATCCGGGTCAGCTCCCGGAGCAGGGCGTCCATGCCGGCGATCTCGTACAGGCCGCGCTGGCGGGCGGCGCCACCGCCGCGCTCCAGCAGCGCGGGCAGCAGGTCGAGCTGATCGGCGCAGCCCAACTCGTCGGCGTGGGGGCGCGCCAGCGCGAGCGCGTCGTCGAGCAGCTCGTTGACCGGTCGCAGGTGGCCGTCGGCGTCGGGCAGGCGAGCCTCGACACCAAATCTTGCTGCCCGGAATGCCCCCTCCTCCAGCACTTCGTTCGGCGGGTCCGGCTCGGAATCTCCCTCGGCGGCGTGCCGGGCCAGGCAGTGCGACAGCGCGACCAGCGCCGCGGTGTCCTCGAGCGACGCCTGCGCGTCCAGCGCGCGGATCTCGACCGTGCCCAGGCGGGGATGCGGGCGGAGCTTCCACCAGAACCAGGTGTAGTCGGGCACGTCGGCGGCGCGCACGAGCACCTGTGTCGTGGTCAAGAAATCCTCGAAGTCGCGCATCGCGCGCGGTACGCCGGAGCGCGGCCAACCGCGGAGCGTCACCTCGCGCGCGGACGCGAGCCCGGTGTCGCGGCCGTGACGGAACGGAGAATTGGCCGCCAGCGCCTGGAGCAGCGGTAGATGGCGGCGCAGGCCGTTGAAAGTCGTGATCGCGGTCTCGGCGTCCGGCATCCCGATGTGGATGTGGGTCGCGCCGACCGGAGTGGCCACGGCGTCCCCGAGCAGGTCGTGGATCCGCGCGTAGCGCTCCTTATCGGTGATCCGCGCGTCTCCCTCCACGGACGAAGGATGGGTCGCCGATCCGAGTAACCCGGCCCCCGTCGCCACCACGGCTCGGCGCAGGCCGCCGAGGGTCCCGACGGCTTCGCCGGCGTTTCGACAGACATCCGTGATCAGTTCCAGCAGGCAGGCGTGGAGCTCGCTCTCGACCGTGCCGTCGACCGGGCCGAGCCGTTCCTGGACCGCTGCCGAGGCGTTCGCCTGGTGTCCGGTGACCGGGTCGACGAGGAACAGCTCCTCTTCGACGCCGAGCGAGAACGGCTCTCCGGAGCCGAAGGCGTTGTCGGTCTCCTCGTTCGGCGTCAAGCCTGATGTCTTCCCCGCGCGCAGGCCCGCAAAACGGCCAGGGCGACGGCACCCATTTGCAATGTGGCCGCGCCAGCCTATAAGCATGGCAGCGGGCGACCGCCGGCGCTACCGTTAGAACAGATCGTTGAAGGGAAGAGCTTCGCCGATGACTCCCAGACCCAGGCCGTCTGAGCCGCGCCCCGGCACCCGTCCGGCGACGTTCGAGAGTCTGAGGCGGCTGCCGCTGGTGGGGCGAGCGATGGATTGGGGGCTCGGGCCGAGCGCCGTGTCGCCGGCAACCGCGCGTGCCGGTGCCCGCATCGCCGGTCTGAAGGCGACCGAGTCCGTCTGCCCTTACTGCGCCGTCGGCTGCGGGCAGGTCGTGTACACGCGCGGGGGCAAGCTCGTCGACATCGAAGGCAACCCCCGCTCGCCGATCAATCAGGGGACCCTGTGTCCGAAGGGCTCGGCCTCGCGTCAGCTGGTCCAGCAGCCCGGGCGCCTGACCAAGGTGCGCTACCGGCGCCCGGGGGGGACGGAGTGGGAAGACCTCGACCTCGAGCAGGCGATGGACATGATCGCCGAGCGGGTCATCGCCTCGCGGGAAGCGGGGTGGCAGGACGTCGACCACCACGGATGGCGCGTCGACCGCACGCTGGCCTTCGCCCACCTCGGCGGGGCGACGCTCGACAACGAGGAGAACTACCTGATCAAGAAGCTCTACACCGCGATGGGGGCGGTGCAGATCGAGAACCAGGCTCGAATATGACATAGCTCCACGGTCCCCGGTCTGGGGACCTCGTTCGGGCGTGGCGGCGCCACCGGCTTCCTGCAGGACCTCCAGAACTCGGACTGCATCTTGATCGAGGGCTCGTCCATGGCCGAGGCTCACCCGGTCGGCTTCCGCTGGGTGATGAAGGCCAAGGAGCGGGGGGCCCGGATCATCAACGTCGACCCGCGCTACTCGCGGACCAGCGAGATCGCCGACCACCACGTGCACATCCGCGCGGGGACCGACATCGCCTTCCTCGGCGGCCTGATCCGCCATGTGATCGAGACCGAGTCGTACTTCCGCGAGTACGTGGTCAACTACACCAACGCGTCGACGATCATCAACGAGAAGTACCAGGATGCGGAGGAACTCGGCGGTGTCTTCTCCGGATTCGATCCCGAGACGGGGATGTACGACCGCTCGAGCTGGATGTACGAGGGCGGCGAGATCGCCTCCGCGGCGGGGGTGCGCGAGCACGCCTCGCAGGCGTTTGAGGAGCAGACGGGCGCCGGGATGCACGCCGGTGCGATGCATCGCGACGACACGCTCGAGCATCCGCGCTGCGTGTTCCAGATCCTGCGCCGGCACTTCAGCCGCTACACGCCGGAGATGGTGCAGCGCATCTGCGGGATCTCGCCCGACGACTTCCTCGCCGTGGCCACGGCGCTGATCGAGAATTCCGGTCGCGAGCGCACGACGGCCTTTTGCTACGCGGTCGGCTGGACTCAGCACACCGCCGGGGTGCAGATGATCCGCACCGCATCGATCCTCCAGCTCCTGCTCGGGAACATCGGACGTCCGGGCGGCGGGATCATGGCGCTGCGCGGGCATGCATCGATCCAGGGCTCGACCGACATCCCGACGCTCTACGACCTGCTCCCCGGCTACCTGCACATGCCCCGCGCCGGGGAAAACGAGCTCGATCTTCAGAGCTATATCGACACCGGCGGGGCGGAGCGAGGCTGGTGGTCGAACTTCGACCGGTACATCATCTCGTTCCTCAAGGCCTGGTTTGGGGATGCGGCCACCGAGGACAACGGCTACGGCTTCGAGGCGATTCCCCGCATCAGCGCCAACCACTCGCACTTCGCGACCACGATGCGGATGCTCGACGGCGGCGTCGAGGGCTTCTTCGTGATGGGGCAGAACCCGGCAGCGGGCTCGCAGCACTCCGGCCTGCAACGCCGCGCGCTGGCCAAGCTCAAGTGGCTGGTCGTCCGTGACCTCGCCGAGATCGAGACCGCGACCTTCTGGCGCGACTCGCCCGAGGTGGAGTCGGGCGAGTTCAAGCCGGAGGAGATCCAGACCGAGGTGTTCCTCATGCCCGCGGCCTCGCACGTCGAGAAGGAGGGGTGCTTCACCAACACCCAGCGCCTGGTCCAGTTCCGAGACAAGGCGCTCGAGCCGCCAGGCGACGCACGCTCGGAACTGTGGTTCATGCATCACCTGGCCAAGCGGGTCAAGGCCCATTACGCCTCCTCGACGCGCAAGCGGGACTGGCCGATCGTCAATCTGCAGTGGGACTATCCCGAGCTCGGGGAGATCCGCGATCCCGACGTCGAGGCGGTACTCAAGGAGATCAACGGGTACGAGGTGGCGACCGGGCGGCCCCTGTCGGGCTTCGCCGAGCTAAACAACGACGGCTCGACGGCCTGCGGATGCTGGATCTACTCCGGGATCTTCGCCGACGGCGTCAACCAGGCCCGGCGCCGCGATCCGGGTGACCTGAGCAAGGAGGGTGGTCACGTCTCGCCCGAGTGGGCCTGGGCGTGGCCGGCCAACCGCCGGGTGCTCTACAACCGGGCCTCCGCCGATCCGCAAGGGCGGCCATGGAGCGAGCGCAAGAAGCTCATCTGGTGGGACGACGACGCTGAGCGCTGGACCGGCTACGACGTCCCCGACTTCCCCGTCGACAAAGGCCCCGACTACCGCGCCTCCGACGAGGACGAGGGTATGGATGCAATCAACGGCGATGACCCGTTCATCATGATGGCCGACGGCCGCGCCTGGCTCTATTCTCCGAGCGGGCTGCTCGACGGACCGCTACCGACCCACTACGAGCCGATCGAGTCTCCGGTACACAATCTCCTGTATCCCGACCTCGGCGCCGATCCAGCCGCGATCCGCTGGCGGCGGCCGGAGAACCCGCTGCACGCGACGGGCGACCCCCGCTACCCGATCGTGGCCACCACCTTCCGGCTGACCGAGCAGCACACGGCGGGCGGCATGAGCCGCACGCTTCCGTGGCTCGGCGAGCTGCAACCGGAGATGTTCGCGGAGGTCGACCCGGTCCTCGCCCGCTCGCGCGGGATCGAGGACGGCGGCTGGATGACCATCGTCACCGAGCGGGCGGAGATCGAGGCGCGCGCGCTGGTCACCGATCGGATGCGGCCGCTGCGCGTCGACGGCAAGCCCGTGCATCAGGTGGCACTTCCGTGGCACTGGGGTTACAGCGGGGGTTACCCCGGTGACTCGACGAACGACCTCGGAGTCCTCTCGGGTGATCCCAACGTCTCGATCCAGGAATCCAAGGCGTTCACCTGCGACGTGCGTGCCGGCCGGCGCCACCGGCCCTCGACCGAGCGCCTGAGGGGAGTGACGGCCCCGGGGCGCCATGTGGCTCCGAACGCGGACGCTGACGACGCGGAGCAGCCGAAGGAGGTGGCACCATGAGCGGCACCGTCGCCGCCCCCACGGAGCTCGCGATCCACCGCGGAGGCTCGCGGCGGATGGGCTTCTTCACCGACACCACGGTGTGCATCGGCTGCAAGGCCTGCGAGGTCGCGTGCAAGCAATGGAACGACCTGCCCGCCGACGGGTCGCAGTTCAAGAAGGGTGGATCGTACGACCACACGGGGGACCTGTCGGCGTCGACGTGGCGCCACGTCCGCTTCGTCGAGCTGCTCGAGCCCTCGCCGCAACTTCAGCACGAGGCGATCGCCGCGCTACCGGCGATCCCCCCGACGGGCGAGCTCCCCGACCTCGTGGCGATGGCGGAGGGCGTCGGCGGCAGCTGGCTATTCATGTCCGACGTGTGCAAGCACTGCACCAACGCGGGCTGCCTCGACGCCTGCCCGACCGGAGCGCTGATCCGCACCGAGCACCAGACCGTCGTGCTCCAGGCCGACGTGTGCAACGGTTGCGGGTATTGCGTACCGGCCTGCCCGTTCGGCGTCGTCGACCGCGACCCGATCGACGGACGCGCGGGGAAGTGCACGCTGTGCTACGACCGGCTCGAGGACGGGCTCGAGCCCGCGTGCGCGAAGGCCTGCCCGACGGACTCGATCCAGTTCGGGCCCTACGAGGAGCTGGTGGCCCAGGCCGAGCGGCGCGTGGCCACGCTGCACAACCGGGGCGTCGAGGACGCTTACCTCTACGGCGCGGCGGACGACCCCGAGCACGAGCTGGCGGGAGGGCTGGGGGCATTCTTCCTGCTCACCCAGCCGCCCGAGCGCTACGGGCTTCCGGCCGAGGCCGACTCGCCGATCCAGGAGAACCTCCTCGCCGCGACGGCCGCGGCGATCGGGGCCGGGCTGCTGGCCGCGGCAGGCGCCGCGTTGACCTTCGCGACGGCGCGCAGGCGGCGGCGTTGAGCGCTTCAGAGGAGGACACGCGGGACGGGACGCCGGCGCTCGGGACGCGGGGCGGGCCGGCGTCCTGGCAGCGGGCGGTCGAGGACGGGGAGGTGGCGCTCGCGAAGCCCGGGTGGGGCGACGCCGGCTGGTCCTACCTGTTCGGCCACGACACGAGCTATGCCGATGCCGAGCCCGAAGAGGGCGCCGTGGCGGCGGCCAACCGCCGGATGCGCTCGGAGACGAAGCCGGAGCCCGTGCTCGGGCCCGTGATCCACGCGCCGGTCTGGACTCCGGAGGTTCCGGTCTACTTCTGGCTCGGCGGGCTGGCCTCGGGCGCGTCGTTCGCCGCGCTCGCCGCCGACATCTCGGGCGATCATGATTCTGCCCCGCTCGCGCGCAAGGTCGCGCTGGGGGCGGTGCTGCCCGCGCCGGCGCTGCTGATCGCGGACCTCGGCCGCCCGGGGCGCTTCCTGAACATGCTGCGCATCTTCAAGCCCCGCTCGCCGATGAATCTCGGCGCCTGGTGCCTGGTGGCCTTCAGCACGGCCGGCGCGGGGGCGGTTGCCGCGGACCTGGTCGGATCGAAGCGAGCCGCGCGCGGGCTGGGAGCCGTGCAAGCGGCGCTCGGTTCCTATCTCGGGTCCTACACCGGCGTGCTCCTCGCCACCACCGCGGTGCCGGTGTGGGCCCGCAGTCGCGTCTTCCTCGGGCCCATCTTCGTCTCCACCGCGACCGCCACGGGCGCCGCGGCGACGCGGCTGAGCTTGGCCGCTACCGGCCAGGCCGAGGACCATCCGACCCATGTCGCGCTCTCCCGCCTCGAGGCCGGCGCCATCCTCGCCGAGCTGACGCTCTCGACGCTCAACGAGCGCCGGCTCGGCCGCGCCGGAGAGGCGCTCAGGCACGGTACTCCCGGCCGTCTGTTCCGAACCGCGAAGACCCTTGTCCAGGTCGGCCTGGCGCTGCCTTTCCTCGCTCGCGGTCGCGCTCGCCGGCCGGCCCAGAACGCCGCGAGCGTCCTCTACCTCGCCGGTGGCCTGGCATACCGCTTCGCGTGGGTGCAAGCGGGCAGGCCCTCGGCTCGCGACGACGAGGCCGTGGCCCTGATGGCCCGTGGACAGGTCACGGCGGACGAGGCGATGCGAACGGGAACCGAGCGTCGCGCCGTGTCCGAGGACCGGCCGCCGCTCGCCGACGCCCAGCCGGCGCGGACGCTGCGCGTGTGGAGCAGGACGATCGGGAGCGCGAGCCTGCTCGTCGAGGGTCTGCTCGACGCCGTGCGCGCGAAGGCCGCCACCGCCGCGGCGGCTTCTGGCTTGTCGCGGTTGCGCTGATCGGGGGCTCGCGGGCGCCTGGGCGATTTCTGGTCCTGAGAATGAGAAATCGCCCAACCCGCCCCCCGGGAGCCACGGGATGCTGGCTGGATCTGGGGCCGGCCGGGAGTTTTTCGCGGCCAGCCCTGTCAGTTGCGGTTAGCGGTCCCCCCGCACAGAGCAGTTACGGCGCCAGCCGCTGGACGTCCCAGCGACCGTCGTCGGTGCGCGTGTAGCGCAATCGGTCATGCAGTCGATCAGCGCGGTTCTGCCAGAACTCGAAGCTCGCGGGCACGAGCCGGAAGCCGCCCCACGCCTCGGGCAGCGGCAGCTCGCCGCCTTCGTGCCCGGCGGCGAGCTCAGCGACGCCCCGCTCGAGCACCTCGCGACTCTCGATCGCGCGGCTCTGGGGCGACGCGAGGGCGCTCAGCTGGCTCGCGCGCGGGCGACTGCGCACGTACGCGGCCGTCTCCGCCGGCGTGGTGCGTTCCGTCTCGCCCTCGATCCTGACCTGACGTCCCAGGGGCTCCCAGTAGAAGAGCAGCGCCGCCCGGGGATTGGCGCTGAGCTCCTGTCCCTTGCGGCTCTCATAGCCCGTGTAGAACACGATCCCGCGCTCGTCGTGATGCTTCATCAGCACCATCCGCACCGACGGCGCGCCCTCGGCCGACGCGGTGGCCAGGGCTGCCGCCTCGGGCGCCGCCACGCCTGCGTTCGCCGCTTCCTCGAACCAGACCGCGAACTGACGCAGCGGATCGGGATCGACATCGTCCTCTCGTAGCGGCGCAGCGCTCAACACGAGGACATTATCCGGGCGCTCGCCCGCGGCCGGCTCCCCGCGAGGAGGGTCGCGACACAATGCCCAGGTGTCCGAAGTTCCCCCCTACGCGCCAGATCCTCGAGGCGGAGCAGCGCGCCATGCAGGCCCGCCTCAATTGACAAGGTCCGCTACCGGTACCGTCCCTCGGCGACCGGCGGCTTGCGGGCGAGCCCGAAGCACCGCTGATGGTCATCGGCGCTCGCGATGATCCACTGGGCTTCCGGATGGCGGGCGGTGAACCGGGCGAAGCCCCGGTTTCCGTCGATGTCGTCGACGACGAGAAACCCTCCGGCACGCAGGGCGGCGAAGCCCCGCTCGCATTCGAACAAGACGTTGCGCGTGCTGTGGCGGCTGTCGTGGATGAACAACTCGATCGGACCCATCCCCTCGAGCAAGTCGGGCAGGCGCCGGCGGCTCGAGCCTCGCACATAGGACCAGTTCTCGCGCCGGGGCTCGGGCACCGCGACTCCGATCTCCCGGGTCCGCGCGCTGATGGTCAGGGGCGGAAGGTCGATGCTCCACAGGTGCCCGCCGCCGTTGGCCGCCAGCGCCTCCAGGACTCCGCGGCTGGTGATGCCATGCCCGACTCCGGTCTCGACGACCGCCGCCGCCGGAAGGTGCCGCGTCAGGCACCACGCCGCGCGCACGAGCCCGGGATCGCCATCATCGTCGCCGCCATAGTTCTGGCGGCCGACGCTCAGGCCGCGGCGCGACATCGTCTCGACGATCTCCGGCCATAGCCGAAAGAACTCGCCGGCCAGCGGGCACGGCCACGGCTCCCCGCACAGCTCGTGCAGTCGCTGCTCCCAGCCGGGGTCGGCACGATAGGTGCCCGGTGCAGGCGCGAGCGTGCCGCCATGGCGAGCCTGCTCGCGCCCAGCGGCAAGCTTCTCCTTGACCTTCTCGGCGCCCTCGAAGGGATCACCAGCGGCGGCGATCAAGGCCCGAGCCAGGTAGCGCACCCGCCCCGGCCGGTGCGGATCCCGGTACCCGGACACGACCGACATGATCCCTGACCGAGTGGCGCTCGGAGGCTTGACCCGCGGAGTAGTGTGGAATTCTGACCATCGCCGGCACATCTCAGGCGCTCGTACCGCGGCTACGAGGGGTCTCCCATGCGGTGGCGTTCTTCCTTGCCGTGGTGGCGGCAATCGTGGTCGTGGTGCTCGCGCCGACAGGTCGCGCGACCGTCGCGGTCGCGATCTACGGCGCCGGGATGATCGCGCTGTTCGGCGGCAGTGCGCTCTATCACCGCTGGCCCGGTCCCCCACGTTTCAAGCCGATCCTGAAGCGAATCGACCACAGCACGATCTTCGTCTTCATCGCGGCGAGCTACACCCCGATCGCCTTGATCGTCCTGCATGGGCCGATCGTGTGGGTGATCCTGGGCGCCGCCTGGATCGGAGCGGCGGCCGGCGTCGTCTTCTCGCTCGTCCGGATCGAAGCGGCCCGCGGCCTGAGCGTCGGCAGCTACCTGATGCTCGGTTGGGTCGCGGTGATCGCGCTGCCCCAGCTGGTGAGCGAGCTCAAGCCCGAGCCGCTCGTCCTGCTGGCCGCCGGTGGAGTCCTCTACTCCGTCGGTGCGGTCGTCTATGCGCGCCAGCGACCAAACCCCTGGCCCCGGACGTTCGGGTTCCACGAGATCTTCCATGCCCTGGTGATCGTTGCGGCCGCCGCCCAATACGTCGCGCTGGTGGTCTGGTTGCTGCCCTCGGCAGCGGCGTGACCCCCGGTCGGGTTCAGGTTGGCTTCGGGCCGAGGTACAGGCGGCTCAACGATATGACGGCGTTCACGTACGGGATGGAGTGGTTGTAGGTGTACAGCGCCTGACGCCAGTTCTGCGGCGCTCCCGATGCTTTCAGGTATGCGGCCATCGCGGTTATCGCGTCGGTCGGGTCGTAGGGATCGATCGTCCCGCGCCCGTCCGCGTCGACGCCGTAGCGCGCCCAGGTGGTTCCCAGGAACTGCGCCGGGCCGGCGGCGCCGGCGGTGTTCGTGCCCTGAGTGACGCCGGCCGTCTGGCTACGTCCCTGGTCTGACTCGATCTGCCCCACGGCGGCGAGCTTGGTCCAGTCGAGGCCATACTCCTCGGCCGCCTTCCAGTAGTCGTGCAGGTACACGGCGGGGATCGTGCGCAGAGCGAAGGCCGAGGGATGGGGCGTGTAGGGCGCCGCTTCAGATCGTCGCGGACCCGCTGAGGATGCCCACGGTGCGGCCGCCCAGACGCCGATCGCCAGCGTCAGTACGGCGCACGCGATCGCCGGGTAGCGCCAGGTGCCTCGTCCGCGTAGAGGTCGCCGATCGCGGCGGGAGCCGGTCCTCCTCGTCGCCCGCTCGCGCCCGCTCGTCCGGTCCGTGGCCGGGATCTCGAAGCTCCATGGCTCGGACCAGCCCCACGCGGGCGTGGTGTCCCGGCGCGGGCTCGCCGGCGCGAGGAGGACGAGATCGGGCGCCGCCACCGGCGGGGTCACGACTACCTCGGGCTCGGGCGCCGCCACCACCGGGGTCACGACGACCGCGGGCGCCGGCGCCGGCGCCGGCTTGGGTTCAGCCGCCGGCGGTCCGCCCTCGAACCAGAACGGCGGAACGGGACAGCTCGCCGCGATCGCCGGCCGCCCCTCGGGCAGCGGGCTCGATGCCTGAGGTGGTCCGGGCGGCGCTTCGGGCGGTCGCTGAGGTACACGGACACAAGTGACGCGGCGACTCGGACGCGCCTCCCGCGCCTCCCGCGCCGCCCGTGCGACGGCCACGAGCGCCACGGACATCACGCCCGCGGCAGGGGCTCTTCGGCTGCGCACCCGCATCAGCCCGTGTTGGACGTTGGTACTTGACTGCACATAGGGTTTCGTCGCCGGCTCGGCTCCGTCCGTCGTTCGCTAATTCGCCCCTCGCGCCGAGGATCCTGTTCGGCTTGTCCGGCTCCGTCTTTGCCACTCCGACGCGTCGGGGATAGGGTGAGGGCATGGCCAGCTGGGACGACGTGCGTAGGCTCGCGCTCGCGTTGCCGGAGACGAGCGAAGGCCTGTCCCATGGCTCGGCCTCCTGGCGCGTGCGCGACAAGGGCTTCGTGTGGGAGCGACCGCTTCGCCCCGCGGACCTGCGGGCCCTCGGAGACGCCGCGCCCACGGGGCCGATCCTCGGTGCGCGGGTTGAGCATCTGGGCGCGAAGGAGGCGCTCCTGGCGGACGATCCCGACGTGTTCTTCACCACGCCGCATTTCGACGGCTATGCGGCAGTCCTCGTGCGCCTGGACGTGATCGCGGCCACCGAGCTCGAGGAACTGATCGTCGAGGCCTGGCTCGCGCGGGCGCCGAAGCGACTCGCCAAGCAATACATCGACGCTCAGCTCCCGCCTGGTTGACAGTTGCTACGGTGCGGTCTGTGCCACGAACGAGGGTCGACGAAGCCGCAGGACTGACCGTCGCCGACGTCGTTCACCGGCGGTTCACCGCGCTGCCGGCGAGTTCGACCATCGGCGAGGTGAGTGACTGGTTCGCGGCGAGCTCGAGCCGGCGGATGGCGGTGCTGGCCGACGACGGGCGCTATGTCGGCTCGCTCACACCGGCCGATGTGGCCGGCCAGGGCGACCCTGGACGGCCCGCGGCCGAGGTCGCCAAGCCCGGTCCCACGATCACGCCGGGAGCGCCGGCCAGCGCCGGAGAGGAGCTCGCCCTGTTGACCGAGGCGCGGCGCGTGCCGGTCGTCGACGGAGACGGTCGTCTGCTCGGCATCGTGAGCGTGACGGGCGACCTCACGTCGTTCTGCGGTACCGGGTAGGGCCTCCCTGCCCCATTCCGGGCGGAGCTCGAAGGCCCGCGCTTGTGCTCGAGGCCGTTCAGGCCGATACGCGTGTATGAGGCGTCGCCGCCCGGCGAGTGTCAAGCGATCGGGATCTGCTCCGCCGTCGAGATGGGCCGTGCGCGGCCGCCGCCCATTCTTGCCCACCCGATCCTGGCGCCAGCTGCTGTTGGTCGTGACCGGCGTCTGCGTGGCGGTCGCGATGGTCACCGTCGCCGAGATGGCCCGCGAGAATGCCGATCGTCATCGGCGAGCGCAGGTTCTGGTCGAGACGATCCAGGCGTCGAGTCAGCACCTCAACGCGATCAGAGCGCAGGCGCTCGCTGATGCGCTGGCCAGTGGCGCCCGGCATGTGAACCTCAGTCCAGCACTCGTCGCGAGCGGCTTCAGCACCTGGTCACAGCTCAGGGCCGCGCTACAAGGGCTATCCGCACTCGATCGGGACTCCGATGCAGAGGTCCTCCAGCGCGACTCGGTGGCCCTGCTCGGCATCGGGCTGAAGGCGCTCGCCGTCACACGTGAGGAAACGCTTCCCGCCGCCCTGCACCTCGAGCAGGCCCGGTTCGAGCCCGCGCTGAACCGCCTCAACATGGCCGCCGAGAGCGCTTCGACGGAGGAGCGGGCGGTCGCCGATCAGGCCTCGGCGAACGCGCAGACCGCGTTCGTGGGGTCGCTCGTGCTGGGTCTGATCGCGTTGCTGCTGATCGGCGCGCGCTTCCAGCGACTGTGGCGCAAGACGGCGGTCGAGGCTGCCCGGCGGGCGATCGAGATCAGCAGCGAGGCGCGACTGCGGACGCTGGTCGAGCATTCGACCGATGTCGTGACGGTCCTCGGAGCGGACCTGCTGGTGCAGTGGCAGGCCGCCTCGGTCGCGCGGGTGTTCGGCCACGATCCGGACGCGCTCGTCGGCCGGCCGCTGACCATGATCGTCCACCCCGACGACGTGCGCCTCGTGGTGCGCTTCCTGCGAGCGAGCTTGGCCCGCCCGGGGACCCACACCCTTAGCGCCCGCTTCAGCCATGCGGCGGGCGGTTGGCGAGCCGTCGAGGCCGTGGTCGAGAATCGCCTCGACGATCCTGCGGTCGGAGGACTGGTGCTCAGCATGCGCGATGTCACCGAGCGCAAGGCGCTCGAGGATGCCTTGCGACATCAGGCCTTTCACGACTCGCTGACCGGGCTCGCGAACCGGGCCCTGTTCGAGGATCGGCTGTCGCATGCTCTTTCGATCGCCAACCGGCGCCAACGCGCGTTCGCGGTCCTGTTCCTCGATCTCGACGACTTCAAGACGATCAACGACAGTCTCGGGCATGCTCGCGGCGATGAGCTCCTGGGGGCGGTAGCGGCCCGGATTCGCGGCATCGTGCGTCCGATGGATACCGCCGCACGGCTGGGCGGCGACGAGTTCGCGATCCTGGTCGAACTCATCGAGAACGAGGACGAGGCACGCGTGATGGCGCGCCAGATCCTCGATGCGCTGGCGTTGCCGTTCGTCCTCGAGGGCCACGAGCTTCGGGTCACGGCTTCGCTCGGACTGGCCCTGTGGAACGGGAGCTCCGGCGAAGAGGATCTGCTGCGTAACGCCGACATGGCGATGTACGCCGCCAAGGCCGACGGCAAGGCGTCGATTCGCACGTTCGAGCCGAGCATGCACCGCCGGGTGCTCGATCGCCTCGAGCTGACGGGCGCGCTCCGGGACGCGCTCGCCGCGGACCAGTTCGTGCTCGACTACCAGCCGATCGTGGAGCTCGACTCCGGGCGAATCGCCGGCGTCGAGGCACTCGTACGCTGGCGGCATCCGATTCGGGGCCTGATCGAGCCCGACCAGTTCATCGGCCTCGCGGAGGAAACCGGCCTGATCGTCCCGATCGGTCGCTGGATCCTCGAGACGGCGTGCGCCCAAGCTCGCCGGTGGCATCTGGCCTTCCCCGGTAACCGGTTGCAGCTCAGCGTCAACGTCTCGACCCGCCAGCTGCACGAGCCCGACTTCATCGCCGCCGTGGAGGAGGTCTTGCGGACGAGCGAGCTGCCTCCGGCCTCGCTGGCGCTCGAGATCACCGAGGGGCTACTGCTCGGCGACCACGAGGAGGTCGTGGCTCAGCTCGAGGGCCTCAAGGCACTCGGGTTGCGGGTCGCCGTCGACGACTTCGGGACCGGCTACTCCTCGCTATCGCATCTGCGCCGCTTCCCGATCGACATCCTCAAGATCGACAAGTCATTCATCGACGGGATCGACCGCGACCCCAGCCGGGCCAAGCTGGTGCAAGGCATCATCAACCTCGGCGACAGCCTGCTGCTCGATGTGGTGGCAGAAGGGATCGAGCAGCAGAGCGAGGCCGATGAGCTGCGCGCCATGCGCCTGCCGCTGGCTCAGGGCTTTCTCTTCTTTCCGCCGCTGTCCGCCGCGGAGGTCGACATCTTGCTCGCCGCAGAGGACCCACGGGGCGCGGTGGCGCTGCCCTCGCGCACGTAGGGCCACTCAGGCGGCGAGTCGCCGGCGCGCCTTCTG
>Ga0302314_10006920_pt1 | contig 20451 bp, 15 predicted proteins | sample III_Palsa_N2_3_FD_200533 | JGI IMG/M metagenome (GOLD analysis project Ga0302314, IMG submission 200533) | Peat permafrost microbial communities from Stordalen Mire near Abisko, Sweden - III_Palsa_N2_3 | ecosystem: Environmental > Terrestrial > Soil > Palsa > Peat permafrost | place: Sweden... | reverse complement strand
ATTGAGCCTGGATTTGTCCGGAGGCAGCCTGCACCGTCGTGGATACCGGGCCAGCGGCGGCGCAGCGCCGCTGAAGGAAACCCTGGCCGCGGCCATCCTGCTGCGTGCCGGCTGGCCGGAAGTGGCCCAACGCGGCGGCGCCCTGATGGATCCGCTGTGCGGCTCCGGTACGCTGGTGATTGAGGCGGCCTATCTGGCCGCCGACATCGCTCCCGGCCTCGCGCGCGAGCACTATGGCTTCCAGGCGCTCAGAAACTTCGACCAAAGCACCTGGGAGGCCCTCCTCGGCGAGGCTCGGCAACGCAAGCAGGCCGGCCTTTCCCGCCTGCCGCCCCTGCTCGGCCAGGACATCGACGGCGCCACGTTGCGCTCGGCGCGACGCAATGCCGAGCTGGCCGGCCTGGGCGACCATATCCAGTGGACGCAGGCCGACGCCTCCACCGTCCGTCCCCAGGGGGAAATCCCGGGCCTGGTGGTCGCCAACCCGCCCTACGGCGAGCGACTTGGCAGCGAAGCGGAGCTGATCAAGCTCTACAGCCTGCTCGGCGTCACCCTGAAGCAGCATTTTGGCGGCTGGCGCGCAGCCATCTTCACCGGCCGGCCCGATCTCGGCCAGCGCCTGGGCTTGCGTGCCGAGAAAATGTACTCGCTCTACAACGGCGACCTGCCCTGCAAGCTGCTGCTGTTCGATATGCAGGCGCTGCTGGCCGCGGAGCCGGGCACGGTCAACCCAGGCGGCGGCAGCGAGGACTTCACCAACCGCCTGCGCAAGAACTACAAGCACCTCGGCAAATGGGCCAAGCGCACCGGCGTCTCCTGCTACCGCGTTTACGATGCGGACCTGCCCGATTATGCCCTGGCCGTGGATCTCTATCCCACCGCCTCGCTGCAGATCCATGCCCAGGAATACGCCGCGCCCAAGACCGTCGATCCGGTGCGCGCCGAGCGCCGCCTGCGCGAAGCGCTGGCCGTGATCCAGCAGGAATTCGCCGTCCCCACTTCCGCCATCCACTTCAAGATCCGCCAGCAGCAGAAGGGCACCGATCAGTACTCACGCCAGAGCGAGCAGGAAAACTTTCAGCAGGTGGAGGAGCATGGCTGCCGTCTGTGGATCAATCTCGACGACTACCTCGACACTGGCCTGTTTCTGGATCATCGCCCCCTACGCCGGCGCATCCAGGCCGAAGCCGCCGGCAAACGCTTCCTCAACCTGTTCTGCTACACCGCCACCGCCACCGTACATGCGGCCAGGGGCGGCGCCAACGGCACCGTGTCGGTGGACCTTTCCGCCAATTACCTGGAATGGGGCCAGCGCAATCTTGCCCTCAACGGCATCGACGCGACCCTGAAAACGCGGCGCCAGCCGGACGACGTGTGGCAGCAGCGGCGCCCGCGCCACGAGCAGGCCGCCAAGCACACCCTGATCCAGGCCGACTGCCTGGCCTGGCTGAACGAGCAGGCGGAGAGCAAGTCACCGCCCCGCTTCGACCTGATCCTGTGCGATCCGCCGACCTTCTCCAACTCCAAGCGCATGGACGGTACCTTGGATGTGCAGCGCGATCACGCCGAAATGATCCACAACAGCGTACGTCTGCTGACGCCGCAAGGCGTGCTGTACTTCTCCACCAACCGCAAGCGCTTCAAGCTCGATATGGACGCCCTGGCCGGACTGGATATCAGCGACATCACACCCCAGACCCTGGACGAGGACTACAAGCGTCCCCCGCCACCGCATCGCTGCTGGGCGATCCGCCCAAGCAAACCACCAACCGGCTGAATGTTCAATTCGATTCGTAGCGAATAGTGCCTGCGTCGCATACCGCCACGCGATGGAGTTCGACCGCGTCAGCCAATATGGATCCAGGCAGACAAGCATCGCGCTTGATCCGTCCGCATTCATTCAAGAGATTTATCAGCGATCTAGCTGATCGCAAACATTGAAGGTATAGTTAATTGGGGTTACTGGCTTAGTGCGGGAAATGATTTGACCGTCGCGACCAAAATGAATCCGCCGTTCCGATGCCTCGTCGGTAGAGCCGCTCCATGAAGTCTTTCGAAGCACGCGCCGCGGGCTTTCGTGAAAGCCGGAGGCCGCGGTGAAAGCGGCTCGCGTCGGCGTAGGCCAGGAAGTGGCCGCCAACACTTGGCAAACGCCTCTACCTGACGATGCGGTGGTCACCAAAACCCAATTGATACTGGCCCTGGGCGCGACGGTTCTGGGTCTGGCCGTCTTCGCCGAACCACTGGTCGACTTGTCGGGCTTATGGATGACCGACGGCCTGCGTTCCATTGGCATCCTGGTGCTTCCGGTCAGCGTCTGGCTGACATTCCGCGCCTGGCGCTGGAGCGACTGGCAGTCTGGAGGTAGCTGGTGGGGCGCGCTGATCATCGCCGTCGCATTCTCAGCGGCGCGCTTCGACATCAGAATGTTTCCGGCTTTGCATCTTGATGGGGGGGCCATCATTAATTTCGTGCCCATCGGCTTCAAGCTGCTGCTGTATGTAGTGGGCGCGGTTATTCTTTTTGGCGGCACTGTGCCGTTGCGGCGCGCACTGTTTCCGATATCGCTGATCCTATTAATCAATCCCTGCCCGCATTTTGTCGAGTTGCTGCTGGACCTGCCACTGCAGAATACCGGGGCGCGCATCGCGCGCGGATTTGCTTCTCTGCTGGGAGTGCCGCTGGACGGCGACTTGCTGCACCTGATGTTCACCCCGCGCAACGGCGTATTTATCGCGCCAGGTTGCGATGGCCTGCGCGGCGCCGTGACCCTGGGCTTTGCCACGCTGGTAGCCGGACATCTGTATCGGCTGCGCCCATGGATTCATGTCGGCTACGTGCTGGCTGCGATTCTGGCGGCTTATCTGCTGAATTTCCTGCGGCTGTGCGTGGTAGTTGCCTATACCGCCTTGGCGACACACGTTTCGCCGAGTTGGTTCAGTCATGGCGAAGCCTTTGACTACTTCGAAGGCGGCATCCTGTTTCTGCTTGTAGCCGGACTATTCCTCAACTGGCCGCGCAAGCATCCGCAGCTATGTACGTCAAAATAATCTCGCTTGCGCTCGTCGCCTTGCTGTTCGCCGTCAATGCCGACCATCGCTGGCTGCGGCGTATGCCCGCGGATGCGACGACGGGGCCAGGCCTGGTGCCGCAGGCAGTCGGCGATTGGCAACAGACGACGCGCTGGATCTACCCCTCCGGCATGGGGCAATACCAGGAATACGCCCAGTATGTACATGACGGTCTGCTGGTAACACTGTCGTTCGATCACAATCGACTCAACGCACACAATGCCGTCAATTGCTTTCTCGGAAGAGGGGAGCTGATCGAGTATTCCACTGTACGCAGCCTGAAGACTCTCGATGGCAGCGCACGCTTCAACTTGGCCCGTTTTGGTGCCGGCACTTCGACTTCCCTGGTGGCAGCAAGTCAATGTCTGGTACAAGGCTGCATCGAAAATCCGCCGGCTCCAAGCTGGGCCGATTTAGGGCATCTTTCGTTCTGGAAAGCGCTGCTGTTTGCTCCCCCATACAACGCCATCCCGGTGAGTATTTCGATTGACCACAGCACGGAGCAGCCAGAACAGGCATCCAATTCGGACATGGAACAGGCCCTGACAGGCTTTGTCGCAAACCTGGATATGAATCCCGTGCGTCGCCAGGTACAGATTGAAAGCGGCTTGGGAAAATAAGGCAATCGCTATTAGGGAAATTGTTGTCCAGTGGCATCCTGTTCGGATTGCCCACAGGCAACAAATCGGCTGCATCTGAGCACGAGGCCATTTGACCGGTCGGGCAGCCAACGATTTTCGTTACCCGATGCGGCCCCAACGAAATAAATTAAGCAGACGCTGCCGGCTTTCTTCATGAGCCGCCACACCGCTACCGGAAAATCTGCAATCGAAAGCGATTCAGAGTCTTGTTACATCGCGGTGGCAGTCATATTGCTGACAAGAAGCCCCCCTAAGCTTTTGGGTTTTGATGCTTGGGGAAATCCGCATGAAAAAGAACAATAGCGACGACAGCCGCTTCAGTCCCGGTCGACGCCAGCTTCTGGCCGGCATCGCCGCCTCGGCTGCCGGCGCCGCGACACTGGCCGCCTGCGGCGACTCGTCCAACGTGGAGAACGCTTCGTCCGCCAACCTGCCCGATCCGGCCACTTCCGGCATCGATCACATCGTCGTGGTGATGATGGAAAACCGCTCCTTCGATCACTACTACGGCTGGCTGCCGGGCGCGGACGGCATGCAGGCGGGGCGCAGCTTTGTCGACACCGCCGGCAACACCCAGATGAGCCATCACCTCACCGACTACCAGAACTGCGACAGCGCCGATCCGGATCATAGCTACGCGGGCGGCCGCAAGGAGCTCAACAATGGCGCGATGGACGGCTTCCTGTTGCCGTCGACGCCAGGCGACACCTTCCCGATCGGCTATTACACCGAGAGCGATCTGCCGTTTCACGGCCCTGCCGCACGCAACTGGACGGTGTGCGACCGTTATTTCTGCTCGATCCTGGCCGAGACCGACCCGAATCGTTTCTACATGCACTCGGGACAGACCAGCAAGCTGCATAACTCCGATCCGCCGAGCGTGACCACCCTGCCCACCATCTGGGATGCGCTCAAGGCCAAGGGCCTGCAAGGCCGCTACTACTACAGCGACGTCCCCTACACCGCCGAATACGGCTCCAAGTATCTGGACATCTCCTTTCCGTTTGCGACCTTTCTGGCCGAAGCAGCCGCGGGCACGCTGCCGCAGGTCTCCTACGTCGATCCCGCCTTTATCGGTGAAGCCGAGGGCGTATCGCGCGACGATCATCCGCTGGCCGACATCCGCAACGGGCAGGCCTTTCTCAACCAGGTCTACAACGCCGTTCGCAACAGCCCCAACTACGCCAATACCTTGCTGGTGATCAACTACGACGAATGGGGCGGCTTCGCCGATCACGTGGCTCCGGGCTTCGCCCCGATTACCGCCGCCGAGAGTGCCCTGGGCAACGATGGCCGCCTCGGCTTTCGCGTGCCGGTCGTGATCATCGGCCCGCGCGCGCGCCGCGGTTACGTCGAACATACCCAGTTCGACCACACCTCGGTGCTCAACCTGATGCTGTGGCGCTGGGGTCTGACGCCGTTCTACCCGCGCGCCAGCACCTCGAACAATCTGGCGCTGGCGCTGGATTTCGACAACCCGCCGGACACCTCCGCCACACCGGCATTCGACGTACCTGCCGGGCCGTTCGGCATCGCTTGCAGCCTGCAAAGCCTGCTGCCTTCAGGCGCCTCGCTGGCCCAGGTCGATGCGATCACCAAATCACGCGCCGCGCATATCCTGGAAATGCAGATGCTCAAGACCAAGGCGCAACGTCTCGGCTTTCCGATTTACGGCGGGTAATTCATCCCGGAGAAAGCGGCGAGGGAATGAATCCCCGCTGCTTTCTCCGGTCCCCAGCCTTCAGGTCTTGGGCAGGGTCACGCCACGCTGACCCTGGTACTTGCCGCCCCGGTCCCGATAGCTGGTTTCGCAGGTTTCGTCCGACTCCAGGAACAGCATCTGCGCCACGCCCTCGTTGGCGTAGATTTTCGCCGGCAGTGTGGTGGTGTTGGAAAATTCCAGGGTCACATGCCCTTCCCACTCCGGCTCCAGCGGCGTGACGTTGACGATGATGCCGCAGCGCGCATAAGTGCTCTTGCCCAGGCAGATCACCAAAACATTGCGCGGAATACGGAAGTACTCCACCGTGCGCGCCAGCGCGAACGAATTCGGCGGTATGACACAGCACTCGCCCTGGAAGTCGACAAAGCTCTTCGGATCGAAGGCCTTGGGATCGACGATGGTGGAATTGATATTGGTGAAGATCTTGAACTCGTCGGCGCAGCGCACGTCGTAGCCGTAGCTGGAAACGCCATAACTGACGATGCGGCCGCGCTCATTGGTACGCACCTGGCCCGCCTCGAACGGCTCGATCATCCTGTGCTGCTCCGCCATGCGGCGGATCCACTTGTCGGCTTTGATGCTCATCTGACCCAGCGGCTCCTGTTGATGCCGGAATTATTGCAGGTCGCTCATCGGCATGGGATATCGCCACCCCGATCGGGCAGGAACCGGCTAACGCGCCTCCAGCGCCTCCACCCACACCACCTCGCAGGCTCCCGCACCTGTGTCCTCACGGGTCATGGAACTGCGGATGCTCCAGCCTTTTGGAGAACGTACCTCCACCAGTTGTCCGCTGAGCTGGATCAAGGCGCCGGGGCGAATGCCTCGTAAAGCCCGGCGTACGCCGCCATCCGCCGGAATCAGATGCATGTTGGCGCTATGCGTCTCGATTTCCCGTCGCGGAACCGGAAATTCGGCGGCCGACCAGAAATAAAAACGATCGCTTTGCTCGATGCGCAGCAGGCGCAATACCGCGGTGTCAGACATCGCCCCCCAGCCCAGCGCCAGATCGGTCGGGATCAGGCCGGACATGCGGTCGAGATGGTAGTCGCTGCGCGACAACACCCGCGCCACCAGAGAAAATCGGGCCAACGGCTGGATGGCGTAGCCCTCATGGTCGAACGCCGGGGGCAGAGGGTTGTAGTTCTCCTGTGCGGGCTCGTCCGGCGCCAGCACACCCGGCGCCCGCTCGATGCTGCGATGGCTCCAGGCGTTCCAGCCACCGTAAACGCACAGCGCGATGACGAAGCCCTGCAGCAGACCGCGCCGCTCGAACACCAGGGAGCCCCTGCTCAGTCTTCGACAACGTCGATACTGGGGAAACCCGCATCTGCGGCCTCGCCATAAGCCAGCCGCGCCGCGGCGAGACGGGCGATATCGCGATAGCGGTGCGCCAGGCCGCTTTCCGGATCGGCCGCCACGGTGGGATTGCCGCTGTCGGCGTGCTGGCGGATGCGGATATCCAGCGGCAGCTTGCCGAGCAGCTCGGTACCGGCGTCGCGGGCCAGCCGCTCGCCGCCGCCGGAGCCGAAGATCGCTTCCTCATGACCGCAATTGCTGCACAGGTGCGTGCTCATGTTCTCGACGATACCCAGCACCGGGATACCGACCTTGCGGAACATCTCCAGGCCCTTGCGGGCATCGAGCAGGGCCACGTCCTGCGGCGTGGTCACCACCACGCTGCCCGCCACCGGCACCTTCTGCGACAGCGACAGCTGGATGTCGCCGGTGCCCGGCGGCATGTCCACCACCAGGTAATCCAGCTCGTCCCATACCGTCTCGGTGAGCAGCTGCCACAGCGCCTGGGTCGCCATCGGGCCGCGCCAGATGGTCGGCTGCGCATCCGAATCGAGCAGGAAGCCGATCGACATGGCCTGCAGGCCATGGGCCACGATGGGGTGCATGCGGCGACCGTCCGGCGAACTGGGGCGCTCGCGGCTGCCCAGCATCAGCGGCTGGCTGGGGCCATACAGGTCAGCGTCCAGAATGCCGACCCGGGCCCCTTCCGCCTGCAAGGCCAGGGCGAAATTCACCGCCACGGTGGATTTGCCCACCCCACCCTTGCCGGAAGCCACGGCAACGATGTTCTTCACCCCTGGCAGCGGCTGCAAGCCCTTCTGTACCGCATGCGGAGCAATCTGCCAGCCGACGCTGACCTCGACCGCCAGACCAGGGCGGGTCGCCGCCAGGTGCTGCCGCAGTTGCGCCGACAGCGTCTCGACATAGCCAGCCGCAGGGAAACCCAGTTCGACATGCACCCGGGCGCGCGAACCCTCCAGCTCGATACGGCGCACCACGCCGGCGGATTGCAGATCTCGGCCGAGCAGGGGATCGACATAGCGGCCAAGCGCGGTTTCAAGAAAGGCTAGATCGGACATCGGAGGTGGGCGTCGGGAAGGCTGAATTTCAGGCGCGAAGTCTAGCACCCGCCGGCCTGGGCTCCCCGCTCCCGGCGGAGCCGCTGATGAGGCTATGCGATAATCCACCCATCACCCTCGCGGCGCCCGAAATGACCTTGCCGGCCACCAGAAAGTTGTTTGTCACCAATGCGTTGCCCTATGCCAATGGCCCGCTGCATCTGGGTCATCTGGTGGGCTATATCCAGGGCGATATCTGGGTGCGCTTCCAGCGCATGCAGGGCAATGACGTTACCTACGTCTGCGCCGACGACGCGCACGGCACGCCGATCATGCTCGCCGCCGAAAAAGCCGGTGTCTCGCCGGAAAACTTCATCGCCGGGATCAAGACCGGACACGAGCGGGATTTCGCTGCCTTTCATGTCGCCTTCGACCACTACCACTCGACCCATTCGGAAGAGAACCGGGTGCTGTCCGAGCGCATCTACGCCGCCCTGGAGCATGCCGGCTACATCGCCACGCGCGAGATCGAGCAGGCCTACGACCCGGTCAAGGGCATGTTCCTGCCCGACCGCTACATCAAGGGCATCTGTCCCAACTGCGGCACGCCCGACCAGTACGGCGACAACTGCGAGAACTGCAGCGCCACCTACTCGGCGCGCGAACTGAAAAACCCGTTCTCGGTGCTTTCCGGCGCCGCGCCGGAGTGGCGCCCATCCGAGCACTACTTTTTCGCCCTGTCCAAACTGCAATCCGCCGTGGAAGCATGGCTCGCCGGTGCCGAGATCCACTCCAGCGTCAAGGCCAAGCTCAATGAATGGATCGAGTCCGGTCTGAAGGACTGGGACATTTCGCGCGACGCGCCGTACTTCGGCTTCGGCATCCCCGGCAAGCCCGGCAAATTCTTTTACGTCTGGCTGGATGCGCCCATCGGTTACTTCGCCAGCCTGCTGGCCTGGCTGGGCGGCGACCAGGCCAGGCTCGACGCGATCATCGGCGCCGATTCCAGCGTCGAGATGTGGCATTTCATCGGCAAGGACATCGTCAACTTCCACGGCCTGTTCTGGCCGGCGATGCTGCGCGGCGCAGGTCTGCGCCAGCCCAGCGGCCTGTCGGTCAACGGCTACCTCACTGTCGACGGCGCCAAGATGAGCAAGTCGCGCGGCACCTTCATCAAGGCCCGCACCTATCTCGACGCCGGTCTCAATCCGGAATATCTGCGCTACTACTTCGCCGCCAAGCTCGGCCCGGGCGTGGTGGATATCGATCTCAATCTGGAAGATTTTGTCGCGCGGGTGAACAGCGATCTGGTCGGCAAGTACGTCAACATCGCCAGCCGTTGCGCCGGCTTCATCGAAAAGCTGTTCGGCGGCAAGCTCGCCGGGGGGGTTCATGACCTAGCCGGCTATGCCCGTATTGCCGAAGCGGCGCCGCGCATCGCCGAATCCTACGAGAAGCGCGATTTCGCCGAGGCCGTGCGCACCACAATGGCGCTCGCCGACGAGGCCAACGAGGCCATCCAGCGCGCCGCGCCCTGGCTGATGGCCAAGGACGAAAATGCCCGCGGCCAGCTGCATCAGGTCTGCACCACCTACCTCAACGTGTTCCGCCTGCTCACCCTCTATCTGAAGCCGCTGCTGCCGGCTCTGGCGGTACAAGCCGAATCGTTCCTGAATGTTCCGCCGCTGACTTGGCCGGATGCATCACGGCCCCTGCTCGATCACAAGATCAATCCGTATCAGCCGCTGATCACCCGCATCGATCCCCTGCAGATCAAGACCATGATTGAAGCCTCGAAGGAAGACCTTGCCCCGACCGCCAAGCCGGCTGCGGCGGCCCCGCCGCCTGCCCCCGCACCACCGCAGGTGAAGGCGGCGACAGCGGATGGCGCCCACATTTCCATCGAGGACTTCAGCAAGATCGAACTGCGCATCGCGCGCATCGAAAATGCCGAGCCGGTGGAAGGCGCCGACAAGCTGCTCAAGCTGAGCCTGGACCTGGGCGAACTGGGCAAGCGGCAGGTCTTCGCCGGCATCAAGTCGCAGTACGCGCCGGAAGCCCTGATCGGCCGCCTCACCGTGGTCGTCGCCAACCTGGCGCCGCGCAAGATGCGCTTCGGCATGTCCGAAGGCATGGTGCTGGCGGCCAGCCACGGCGACGGCAAACCGTTCCTGTTGTCGCCGGACTCGGGCGCCGAACCGGGCATGCAGGTGAAGTAGAGTATTCCCATGGAACCGAACGGGGATGCGGAGAGCATCGTTCTGTTTCGACCGACAGGGCCAGAAGAACTGGAACTGGTGCGCGCCAGCGGCTTCAAGCGCTGGCCGCCACGCCTGCCGGAGCAGCCAATTTTCTACCCGGTCACCAACGAGGAATATGCGATCCAGATCGCAAGACGCTGGAACGTCAAGGATAGCGGTGTCGGCTACGTCACCCGCTTTCGTGTCCGGAAGAGCTTCATGGACCGATACCCGCTGGAAAAAGTCGGCGGCCGGGAACACATGGAATGGTGGATCCCCGCGGAAGAATTTGAAGCACTCAACGACAACATCATTGGGCTGATTGAAGTGATCGGTGAATACCGGTCGTGAGCACACCCGCAAACTCCATCGCGGATCGCATCGACGCCCTGCTGCCCCAAACGCAATGCAGCCGTTGCGGCTACGACGGCTGCCAGCCCTATGCCGAAGCTGTAGCGTCCGGCTCCGCCGATATCAACCAGTGCCCCCCGGGCGGCGCCGCGACCATCGCCGCGCTGGCACAGCTGCTCGGTGTGCCGCCCAAGCCGCTCAATCCGGTCCATGGCCTCGAGGCGGAAATCGCCACCGTCGCCGTGATCGACGAAACGCTGTGCATCGGCTGCTTCAAGTGCGTGCTGGCCTGCCCGGTGGACGCCATCCTCGGCGCGGCGAAGCAGATGCATACCGTGATCGCGGCGGAATGCAGCGGCTGCGAGCTGTGCATCCCGCCCTGCCCGGTCGACTGCATCGTGATGGCGCCGCGCCCGCCGGAACTGCCCCCGCCAGCGGCCATGGCCGGACCCTGGCGTCAGCGGCATATCGCCCGCAAGTCGCGGCTGGACCGCGAACAGCAGATGCGTGCCGCCGCGCGCCGGCGCGCGGCGCCAAGCCTGCAGGACAAGGCCGGCTCCATCGACATCGCCGCCGCCATCGCCCGCGCCAGGGCAAAGCGCAATCACCCCGACAAGCCATGAAAGCGGCCGACATTGTCGAGCTGTACCGCCGCCTCGCGGCCGCCAATCCCGATCCGCGCAGCGAACTGCAATACAGCAGCCCGTTCGAACTGCTGGTGGCGGTGGTGCTGTCCGCCCAGGCTACCGACGTCGGCGTCAACAAGGCCACCACCCTGCTCTATCCGGTGGCGAACACCCCAGAACAATTGCTCGCCCTGGGCGAGGAAAAGCTGCGCGGCTACATCAAGACCATCGGCCTGTACCAGACCAAGGCCAAAAACGTCATCGGCCTGTGCCGGCAACTGCTGGAGCGCCACGACGGCCAGGTCCCGCACGACCGGGCCGCCCTGGAGGCCCTGCCCGGCGTCGGCCGCAAGACCGCCAACGTGGTGCTGAACGTGGCCTTCGGCGAGCCGACCATCGCTGTGGACACGCACATTTTCCGCATCGCCAATCGCACCGGACTGGCGCCGGGAACCAATCCGGACAAGATCTCGGAGAAACTGGAAAAGATCACGCCCGAACCCTACCGGCTGCACGCCCACCACTGGCTGATCCTGCACGGCCGCTATGTCTGCAAGGCGCATACACCGGAATGTTGGCGTTGCGTGATCGCGGATCTGTGCCGCTACAAACACAAAACTCCGGCGGCGGAGACCGCTCCTGAAACACCGGATCGGCTGCGCGGGCGCCCCATCGAAGCTGCGACCAGGCCCGGACGGGCCGGCACTGGCAAGCGTTCGGCAGCGACGCCGGTCAAGCCCAAGCGCCGTCCGCGTTGACGACATCGGTGGAAACCCAGCGCGGCGGAATCCACAAAATTTCCCGGCAATACCGTCAAATGCCGCGCCGCAACATTGAGCCCGCCGAGCAAGTCCGCGACAATTGCCGCTCCATGCACGACGGCTCCTCTCCTTCAGCATCTTCTTGGCAACGCACACCCTTGGTGACGCGGCCGGCTGAGTTGCTGGCACTGCTCGAACTGGACTCCACCCTGGAAACGCTCGACTACGAGCGCCTGCGCGACTTTCCTCTGCGGGTACCCCACAGCTTCGTCGCACGCATGCGCAAAGGCGACCCCCAGGACCCGCTGTTCCTCCAGATCTGGCCGGCAACCGCCGAAGGCGTGGACACCGCCGGGTTTTCGAGCGATGCCGTCGGCGACCTGGCCAGTCTCAAGTCCGGGGGGCTGATTCACAAGTACCGCGGACGCGCCCTGGTCATCGCCACCGGCGCCTGCGCGATCAACTGCCGCTACTGCTTCCGTCGCCATTTTCCCTATAACGACAGCCTGGCCTCGCGCGGCAATTGGCGCGAGACCCTGGCGCAGATCGAGGCGGACCCAAGCATCGAGGAAGTGATCCTGTCCGGGGGCGACCCGCTGTCGTTGACCGACGACAAGCTGTCCGCCTTCGTCTCGGCGCTGGAGCGCATTCCGCACGTAGGGCGGCTGCGGCTGCATACGCGCACCGCCGTGGTGCTGCCGGAGCGGGTGGACGAGGCCCTGCTTGGCTGGCTGGGCCGCACCCGGCTGCAGAAAGTGGTGGTGCTGCACATCAACCACGCCAATGAAATCGACGCGGCGGTGGAAACGGCCATCATCCGCCTGCGGGGCGCCGGCGCCACCCTGCTGAACCAGTCCGTACTGCTGCAAAACGTCAATGATTCGTCGGATGCCCTGGCCGCTTTGTCGGAGCGACTGTTTGCCTGCGGCGTTTTGCCCTACTATCTGCATCTGCTCGATCGCGTCCAGGGAGCGGGACATTTCGAGGTGAACGAAAATAAAGCGGTCAAATTGATGGGGGAGCTGGCGGCTCGACTGCCTGGCTATCTTGTGCCGCGCCTGGCGCGCGAACTGCCGGGGGCCCCGGCCAAGACGCTATTGCCATGGTGACGAGCAAGCCGGTGACACAGTTGCCATCTGCCCTGCTGAGCGAGGCCTCCGGGGTCCTGCTCGTCGTCACCACCGCAGAGGAAGTGGCGAAGCGCATCGAGAGTCATCTGCGCAATGCCGGCCATCCCCTGCGGGTGGCCTGGATCACCGATCTGGAAGACCTGCAGGACGTATTGCAGCGCAATCCGCCGGATCTGGTGCTGTGTGACGAGAACGTCAAGAAGGCCTCTCCGGAAAAAGTCGTGGAACTGGCCAACAGGCTGCGCCCGGACCTGCCTGTGGTCGTCATCAGCAACGAGCACTCGGTCGAGGACGCCGTCGCCGCCCTTGCCGCCGGCGCCCAGGATTTCGTCTCCTATGACGATCTGCGCCATCTGCGCCATCTGGAACTGGTGGTGGTGCGCGAGTTCGTCAAGCACCATCACATGCGCAACCTGCGGCTGACGCAGCAGCGCCTGGCCGATTTCGAGTCGCGCCATCAGCAGCTGACCGAAGGCACCGCCGACGCCGTGGCGCATGTGCAGGAAGGCATCCTGGCCAACGCCAATCTGGCTTTCACCCATTTGCTGGGCTATGACGACCCGGCCGAGCTGGCCGGGCAGCCCCTGATCGACCTGGTAGCGCCGGACCAGCAGAGCAAGATCAAGGAACGCCTGCGCGCGGTGCAGAAAGGCAAGCACAACGGCGAACCGCTGGAACTGGTGCTGGTCGGACGCAAAGGCCAGGTGCACGTCAAGGCGCAGCTGATCCTGGGCACCCAGGACGGCGAGAGCGTGATCGAACTGCTGATCCGCGCCGAGGGCGGCAAGGGCCGCCCCGCTTCGGCGCAGGCCGCCTTCCACGGCCGCGGCGCGCTCAGCGACGCGCTGGCGGAAACGCCCGCCGACAACAAGGCCGTGCGCACGGTCATGCTGCTGCATATCGACGCCTTCGATGCGCTGGAACAGCGCATCGGCCATGCCGACGCCCAGGAGGTGACCTCGCTGCTGGCGGAAACCGTGCACAGCCGTCTCGGCCCGCAGGATCAGTCGTTTGTCTTTTCCACCGACGAGCTGGCCCTGCTGGTGCAACGCCCCAATTACAACGAGGCCGAGCAGTTCGCCGAATTCCTGCGCAAGGAAGTCTCCGGCCATATCTTCGCGGCCCGGCACCATGAGGCGCACATCAGCCTCACCATCACGGTCTTCCCGCTCGGTGGCCAGGAAACCGCGGAGCATGTGATCCGCCAGCTCGCCGACGAGGCGCGCAAGACCTCGGCGCGGGGCGGCAACCAGATCGTGGCCCTGGGCGCCACCGCCAAGGCCAACCAGGTGGAGCGCGAGGAAGCGCGCCGCGCCGGCCAGGTGAAGAAGGCCATCGAAGAGGACCGGCTCAAGCTGGCTTACCAGTCCATCGCCAGCCTTGAGGGCGAGTCGCGCAGTCACTTCGACGTGCTGGTGCGCATGCTGGACGAGTCCGGCAAGGAATTGCACGCCGCCGAATTCCTGCCGGCTGCGCAGAAATTCAATCTGATGCGCACCATAGACCGCTGGGTAGTGGCGAGGGCCTTGAACGTCATCGCCAAGCGCGCCGCTTCCAAGGAAGCCTCGGTGCTGTTCGTGAAGCTGTCCGAAGACACCCTCAAGGACAACGAGGGCTTCATCACCTGGCTCAAGACCCAGGTGCAGGAACAGCCGCTGAAAAGCGACGAAATCGTCTTCGAGATCCAGGAAGTGGTGATCCAGAACCATGTGCGCAAGGCCAAGGCCCTGACCCAGGCGCTGCGCGAAATGGGCGCTGGCCTGGCGGTGGAGCACTTCGGCATCGGCGCCAATTCGGCGCAGCTGCTGGATCACATCCCGGCCAATTTCATCAAGTTCCACCCCTCCTTCACGCAGAAATTCGGCGAGAAAGAGACACAGAAGCGCCTCGGCGACCTGGTTGAAGCGGCCAAGCAGCGTAATCTCAAAACCATCGTCTCCCATGTCGAGGACGCCCATGTGATGGCGCGCCTGTGGCAGATGGGCGTGAACTTCATCCAGGGCTACCATGTGCAGGAGCCGGAAGTGGTGCTGCTGGCCAGCGATATCGCTGGAGGGCGCGGCTGAAGCGCAGCATTGATCGCGCAGGGAGTCCTGCCGCATGACGGCAACGGCGTTTGATCCGCCGCCTGCGGAGGTCCGCAATTACGGGCCGGATGCATCGGCCTTCCGCTGAACCTGCATTCAACATGTCTTGAAAGCCGGAGTCATTGGCGAGATTCGGTTGCCAATGGCCCGCAACGGGGTTGTAAAACGGCTTGTCCAGAAAAATTCAATGAACAGCTACGCCCAGAAATTGCTGGAAGCCTTCCGCTCGCGACAGGCTACGGTCGGCGTGGTCGGCCTGGGCTATGTCGGCCTGCCGCTGGCGCTGCGCTTCGCCGAGGCCGGCGTGCGGGTCATCGGCTTCGACATCGATCCGGAAAAGCCGCGCAAGCTGGCGGCCGCGCAGAGCTATATCAACTACATCCCGGACTCGGCCATCAGCGCTGCCTACGCAGCGGGTTTCGCCGCCACCACCGACTTCGGCCGCTGCGGCGAAGCTGATGCACTGATCATCTGTGTCCCCACGCCGCTCAACCGCCACCGCGAACCGGACCTGAGTTACGTGCTGGATACCGCGCGCGAACTGAGCCGGCACCTGCGCCCCGGACAGGTCGTTTCACTGGAGAGCACCACCTACCCCGGCACCACCGAGGAAGAACTGCGGCCGGTACTGGAAAGCACCGGTTTGAAGGTCGGCGAGAACCTGTTCCTGGTCTATTCGCCGGAACGGCAGGACCCCGGCAACAAGAAATACGACACGCGCAACATTCCCAAGCTGGTCGGCGCCTGCACCCCCGCCTGCCTCGCCGTGGGCGAGGCCCTGTATGCAGTGGCAGTGGACCGGGTGGTGCCGGTCAGTTCGACCCGGGTGGCGGAGCTGGCCAAGCTGCTGGAGAACATTCACCGCGCCGTCAACATCGGCCTGGTCAACGAGCTGAAGATGGTCGCCGATCGCATGGGCATCGACATCTTCGAGGTGATCGACGCCGCCGCCACCAAGCCCTTCGGCTTCGTCCCCTATTACCCCGGCCCCGGTCTGGGCGGCCACTGCATCCCCATCGACCCGTTCTATCTCACCTGGAAGGCGCGCGAGTACGGCGTGCACACCCGCTTCATCGAGCTGGCCGGCGAGATCAACCACGCCATGCCGGAATGGGTGGTGCGCAAGACCATCGACGCGCTGAATGAGCGCGGCAAGGCCGTGCGCGGCTCGCACATCCTGATTCTCGGCATCGCCTACAAGAAAAACGTGGACGACCTGCGCGAGTCACCGGCGCTGGAACTGGTGGAACGGCTGCAGCAACTCGGCGCAGAAGTGGAGTACAGCGATCCGCATATCCCGACGATTCCGCTGCTGCGCCGCGGCCATATCGCACTGAGCAGCGTTGCCGTCACGCCGGAGCGCCTGGCCGCCTGCGACGCGGTGATCGTCGCCGCCGATCACGATGCATTCGATTATCCGGCCATCGCCCGGCACGCACCCGTGGTCATCGACACCCGCGGCATTTATCGGCCCGCCCCTGCGAACGTGATACGGGCCTGAAACATCCGGCCCGCTTGCGCGGGGCCGGATGCGATCACAGATCAGCCGCCCTGCTGCTGCAAACGCGCGATGCGCTCATCCAGCGGCGGATGCGTCGCGAACAGGCTTTTGGCGCCGCTGGCGATGCCGAATGCCGTCATGTTCTGCGGCAGAGTCGAAGGCTCATGCAGGGACTTAAGCCGCTGCAAGGCCGCGATCATCTTGCGTTTGCCAGCCAGATGGGCGCCGCCGGCATCGGCATGAAATTCGCGCCAGCGCGAGAAGGCGCAGACGATCATCGTCGCCAGGAACCCAAGCAGGACCTGCATCACCATCGAAGTGATGAAGTAACCCATGCCGACGCCGCCGCGATCGTCATCGCGGCGCAGCGCGCCATCGACAAAGTAGCCGATCACGCGCGACAGGAAGATCACAAAGGTATTGAGCACGCCCTGAATCAAGGTCAGCGTCACCATGTCGCCGTTGGCGACATGGCTGATCTCGTGGCCCAGCACCGCCTCGATTTCTTCCTGCGTCATGGACTGCAGCAGGCCGCTGCTGACCGCGACCAGGGCGCTGTTCCTGCTGGCACCGGTGGCGAAGGCATTGGGCTCTGGCGCGTCATAGATCGCCAGTTCCGGGATGCCGATGCCGGCGGCGCGCGCCTCGCGCTCCACCGTCGCCAGCAGCCAGGCTTCCTGGGCGCTACCCGGCTGGGTGATGACCCGCGCGCCGGTACTCATCTTCGCCATCCACTTCGAGATGGCCAGCGAAATGAACGAACCGCCCATGCCGATCACCGCCGAGAACGCCAGCAGCATCGGCAGGTTGAGACCCTGGCGTGTCAGGAAGCGATCAACGCCAAGCACGCTGCAGACCACGCCCAGCACCAGGACGATGGCAATATTCGTCAGCAAAAACAATAGTATGCGTTTCATAGATCAGAAGCAGCCGGAGAAGATTCCGTCATTCAATTCTGGAGATTACAGGGCTGAACTCAAGAGCCGCCTTCAGGCTTGGGCTCGGCCGGCTTGTCGCGCAGGGCCTGCAAGCCGTCGACCTGCATGTAGCCGCGCGGCAGATGATTGCCGCGGCTGGCGCGACTGCCGACGTAGTGCTCGAGATCGCCGCGCTTCAAGGTGAGCGTGCGCTTGCGGCTGAGCACTTCCAGCGGCGAACCGGCGGGCAGCACCGTGGCAGCGACAATGCGGTCCTCGCCCTTCAGCGCGATCAGCTTGTTGCCCTTGCCCTTGGCCATTTCCGGCAACTCGCTTACCGGGAACACCAGCAGGCGGCCTTCGGCGGTGGCCAGCGCCAAGCGGTCGCCGGCGGGATCACGCGTCGCCAGTGGCATGAACGGCGGCTGGTCGACATTGATCGCCGCCTTGCCGGCGCGGTTGCGCCCTTGCAGATCATCGAGCTTGGCGACGAAGCCGTAGCCGTCGCCGCCGCCGAGGACGAACTTGTCGCCGGCTTCGCCCAGCATCAGGCCGATCACCGACGCGCCGTCCTGCAGGTCCAGCTTGGTGGTGACCGGCTCGCCCTGCGAACGCGCCGAAGGCAGTTCGCGCGGGTTCAACGAATAGGCGCGGCCGCGATTGTCGAGCAGGATCAGCAACTGGTTGCTGCGCCCTTCCACCGCGCAGAGGAATTCGTCGCCCGCCTTGTAGCTGAGCCCGGCCGCATCGATGCCATGGCCCTTGGCCGAACGAATCCAGCCGGCCTTGGACAGCACCACCGTGATCTGCTCCGACGGCAGGATTTCGGCCGCTTCCAGCGCCTGCGCCGCGGGGCGCGCCACGATCGGGCAGCGGCGCGCGTCGCCGTACTTCTTCGCATCCTCGGCCAGTTCCTGGCCGACCAGCTTCTTCAGCTTGGCCTCGGAAGCCAGCAGCTCCTCCAGCGCCTTGCGCTCGGCGGCCAGCTCGGCCTGCTCGCCGGTGATCTTGATCTCTTCCAGCTTCTGCAAATGGCGCAGGCGCAGGTCGAGGATGGCGTCGGTCTGGATCTCGGAGAGTCCGAAGCGCCGCATCAGCTCGGCCTTGGGATCCTCCTCGAAGCGGATGATGCGGATCACCTCGTCGATATTGAGGTAGGCGACCAGCAAGCCGTCGAGGATGTGCAGGCGCTCGTTGACCTTGGCCAGGCGATGCTCCAGCCGGCGCCGCACCGTGTCGGTCCGGTACTGCAGCCATTCGCCCAGGATCTCGCGCAGGTTCTTCACCCGAGGCCGGCCGTCCAGGCCGATCATGTTGAGATTGACGCGGTAGCTCTTTTCGAGATCGGTGGTGGCGAACAGATGCGCCATCAGAGCATCGGCATCGACCCGGTTGGAGCGAGGGATGATGACCACGCGCGTCGGCGTCTCGTGATCGGACTCGTCGCGCAGATCCTCGATCAGCGGCAGCTTCTTCGCGCGCATCTGTTCGGCGATCTGCTCCTGCACCTTGGCCGGCGACACCTGGTGCGGCAGATGGGTGATGACGATATTGCCGTCGTCCTCGCGCTCCCAGCGCGAGCGGGCACGGACCTGGCCGTTGCCGGTTTCGTAGATCTTCTTCAGTTCGCTGACGTCGCTGATGATCTCGCAGCCGGTGGGATAGTCCGGTCCCGGCAGATGCTCCATCAACTCCGCCACCGTCGCCTTGGGATGCTTCAGCAGGTGCTGGCAGGCGGCGGCGAGTTCACGCAGGTTGTGCGGCGGAATATCGGTGGCCATGCCCACCGCGATGCCGGTGGTGCCGTTGACCAGGATGTTCGGGGTGCGCGCCGGCAGCAGCTTGGGCTCGGTCAGCACACCGTCGTAAGTCGGCACCCATTCGACCGTGCCCTGCTCCAGCTCGGACAGCAGCGCCGACGCATACGGCGTCAGCTTCGACTCCGTATAACGCATCGCCGCGAAGCTCTTGGGATCGTCGGGCGAACCCCAGTTGCCTTGGCCGTCAACCAGCGGATAGCGGTAGCTGAACGGCTGCGCCATGGTGACCATGGCTTCGTAGCAGGCCGAATCGCCATGCGGATGGAACTTGCCGATGACGTCGCCGACGGTGCGCGCCGATTTCTTCGGCTTCGACGTCGACGACAGGCCCAGCTCGGACATGGCGTAGATGATGCGGCGCTGCACCGGCTTGAGGCCGTCCGCCACATGCGGCAGCGCGCGATCCAGCACTACGTACATCGAGTAATCGAGGTAGGCCTTTTCCGCGAAGACACGAAGCGGCAGGCGTTCGGTTTCAGTAATTTCGTCGGTCATCTTCAAAATCTCAAATTACTCGCGCAAAGCCGCAAAGACGCAAAAGAATCAGGATCAAAAAGCTTTTTCTTGCGTCTTTGCGGCTTTGCGCGAGACAGCTTTTTAAATTTCGGCCTTGTCGCCTTTCTCTTCCAGCCACGACTTGCGGTCGCCGGCGCGTTTCTTCGCCAGCAGCATGTCCATCACGATTTCGGCCGGCTCCGCATCGAGGGTCAGCTGCACCAGCCGGCGCGTGTCGCGCGCCATGGTGGTTTCACGCAGCTGGATCGGGTTCATTTCGCCCAGGCCCTTGAAGCGGGTGACGTTGACCTTGGCACGATTGCCCTCGGCACTGAGGCGATCCATCACGCCATCGCGTTCGGCCGCGTCGAGCGCGTAGAACACCTGCTTGCCGGCATCGATGCGGTACAGCGGCGGCATTGCGATATAGACATTCCCGGCCTCGATCAACGGACGGAAATGCTTGAGGAACAGGGCGCAGAACAGGGTGGCGATGTGCAGCCCGTCGGAGTCGGCATCAGCCAGCATGCAGATCTTGCCGTAGCGCAAACCGGACAGATCGTTGCTGCCCAGATCGACGCCGATGGCGACGGAGATATTGTGGATTTCATCGGAGCGCAGCGCCTCGCCGGAATCCGCTTCCCAGGTGTTGAGGATCTTGCCGCGCAGCGGCATCACCGCCTGGGTGTCGCGGTCGCGCGCCTGCTTGGCCGAGCCGCCGGCGGAATCGC
>Ga0302314_10006919_pt1 | contig 20452 bp, 18 predicted proteins | sample III_Palsa_N2_3_FD_200533 | JGI IMG/M metagenome (GOLD analysis project Ga0302314, IMG submission 200533) | Peat permafrost microbial communities from Stordalen Mire near Abisko, Sweden - III_Palsa_N2_3 | ecosystem: Environmental > Terrestrial > Soil > Palsa > Peat permafrost | place: Sweden... | reverse complement strand
GGGCGAGCTGGGTGGGTGTGCTCGAACTGGGCACGAGGTCGCCCGTCGTGCCGCCCGCCGCGACGATGCTGTTGCCGTCCTCGCTGAAGGTGGTGCCGTGTGCGTGTGAGTAGGCGCCTACCGAGTAGAGCGTAGTGCGCTTGGACAGGCTGTACTGCGCTCCCAAAGCAACGGTCTGGTAGGTCGCCGACGATGCACCGCTCGACGCGGTGTAGTCGTAGCCGATATCCACGACGAAGGTCGGCGTCACCTGGTAGGCCAGCGAGGACGCTCCCGTATTGAAGGTTTCTGTGCGGGTAAAGGCCGCGAAGGTGACGTAGGGTTTCCATTGCGCATTGCTGTAGCGCACGTTGGCGATGAACGGGCCGACTGCATACTGAGCCGCCGCCTGGCTGATCAGGCGTGAGCCCACGAATGCGTCGTCGCCGAAGAGCGGCGTGACAGCGCTGTTCTGGGTCTGGTCCGCTGTGCCGACGCCCGCCGCGCCATCGTTCTTGGCGTAGACGTAACCCGCAGCGAGGCTCAAGCCGCCGCGCTCGAACGACACGCCTGCGGAGGAGGTTTCCTGCGACGAGATACTGCCGGCGACCCCACCGAGACCGTACATCAACTCGTATTTCACGCCGCCATACGTCGGGCTCGCGTACTTGATCGAGTTTTGCACGCGAAAGGAATTGTCGTTGTTGTCGGCGTCGCCCGGTGTCGAAAACGCGGGGCTATAACCGTCGGCCGTAATCGGTTGAACCAGGTCGACGGTGGCATCGTACTGACGACCGAGTGTGATCGAGCCGTCCGAGTCGCTCCCCAGCCCCACCCATGCGCTTTTGCCGAACTCGCGGCCACCTTGGGATAATTTGCCGGTGTTCACGTTGAAGCCATTGACGAGCTTGAATATCGTATCGAGGCCGCCACCCAGATCTTCCTTGCCGACCAAACCCCACTGGTTGCCGGTGTAGTCGCCGACCTGCAGCTCGGTCACTGAGGCATGCCCCACGTTGTTGTAATAAGCGACAGCATCATCCAGCTCGCCGAAAAGCGTGACGCTGCTTTGGGCTTGGGCGGCCGATGCTGCGGCGAAAATCGACAGGGCGGCGCTCGACATTGCTAGTTGTTTCATAACTTTCCGAAGAATAGTAGGCGTGGAGGAGGTCGGCCGAGAGGGGGCCGGCGACGTTGCGATCTCGCCATTTCAAGTCTCCGACCTACTTGTGAGACTTGACCCGGCTACGTGCACGGCACCGCGTTAGGTCGGACCCTGGGCAACAAGATGAGAATATAAATGATAACCATTATCATTTGCATTTCGTCAAATTACGGGTCATTACGGCCAAGTTCGATGGGTGTGGTGATCACCCGTATAGGCTGATTGCCTGGGGTGTCTAACTGCGTGGGCAGGAAATCTTGCCTCTCTCGCTCTAATCGATGGAAGTGCTCTTTGGGTCTACGTCCGAGAACGACGCCGCCCTGAGAGCGCGTCGCGCAACACAAAACAAGCTTCAAATTCGCACTTGTTTTCTCAGCGGATCAGGAACCTCCCGAACCGTGAAACTCGGCGCTGACGACGCGGCCGCGCGATGGAAGGTCTACTCGGCGGAGCAGACATTAATGGTGAGCTAGCCGAACTGTACGGCTATGTGAATCGCTCCTTCCCGGACGCAGAACTCGATGGTTTCGTCGACACACTCGCATCGCGAATCGCGACCTTTGACAAGCCGGCAATTACCACCATCAAGCGTCTGGTCAATAACGCGACCCTGCCCAGCGACTCGGATATCAACGCCGAGTGGACCGCGTTTATCGGGTCGGTACAACACCCCGCACCGGATGAGCACTAGGCCTTCTTCAGGACCTTGAGCAATTCCTTGGCAGCCGGGCCCGATGAGGCCGGGTTTTGGCCGGTGATCAGGTGTCCGTCGACTATGGTGAAGACGCCCCAATCGGCGCCTTTTTCAAAGTGGCCGCCCAGACGCTTGAGCTCGTCCTCGACAAGGAAGGGCACGACCTTGGTCAGGCCGACGGCCTCTTCCTCGGAATTAGAAAAGCCGGTGACGCGCTTACCCTTGACGATGGGTTGTCCCTGATAGGTCACTTTTTGCAGAACCGCGGGCGCATGGCAGACGGCAGCAACCGGTTTGCCCGCATTGTAGAAACTCTCGATCAAGGCGATCGAGTTCTTGTCATTGACCAGATCCCACATAGGGCCATGGCCGCCGGAATAGAAGATCGTATCGTAGTCTTGCGCTTTGACGTCGGCGAGCTTGACGGTATTGGCCAAGACTTTCTGAGTTGCCGGGTCTTTTTTGAAGCGTTCCATTGTCTCGGTCTGGTTGCCCGGCTCGTCGCTCTTGGGATCGATCGGCGGCTGGCCACCCTTGGGCGATGCCAACGTAACCTCTGCCCCGGCATCCTTGAACACATAGTAGGGAGCAGTGAACTCTTCGAGCCAGAAGCCGGTCGGCTTTCCGGTATCACCAAGCTGGTTGTGCGAAGTCAAAACAATCAAGATTTTCATCGTCGGTCTCCGTTGAGGCGAATGCCTAAACGCGGTATCGCCCGGGGTAACGCTCAAAGTGGGTGTCGTTGTTCAATTCGAATTCTTGTGGTCCTCGCCTCGCTGAGGAAATGACGTGCGTAGGCATAGAGGCCGGGACTGCCGCCGGTCATGAGGAGGAGGACGTTGTTGCCATCGCAGTCAAAACAACTGTAGCAGCTAAAGTTCTCACATGCGAGGAGTGATCGCCATGTTGCTCTCTCCGGCTGAGCTGATAGCCGCGACCGGCCGCGACTGAGGGGCAGATACACGCCGCCATGTAAGGCACGTAAGGCGCATTGAGCCGCCACGTTGCCATTCGCGGCCTAGGGTTTTTTTCCAATTGACATGAGAAAGTGTCCACATTAGTCTTTGCGAATACATTATATTGGATCCAATTTAACAGTCCCGGGTTTCTGATCGGCCCCGATATCCGGGCCGCGCCGCACAACTTAAAGGAGTAGCAATGGACCGTAGAAAGTTCGTGACACTGACTAGTGCAGCGCTTGGGCTCGCGCCGTGGGCGCGATCAAGCTGGGCGCAACAAGGGGTTTTCCGGATCGGTTCATTGAACCCGATCACCGGTGCCGGTTCGCCATACGGCACCGGCATGCTCAAGGCGATCCAGATCGGCTCCGCTGAAGTCAACGATGCCGGGGGCGCGGGCGGGGTAAAACTGGAAGTGTATGCCGAGGATTCGCAGACCAGTCCGCAGGCCGCGGTGCTCGGCGCGAAGAAGCTGATCGGTGTGAACCAGGTTCGCGCGATGCTGGGCGTATGGAGCTCGGGTGAGTCGCTCGCGGTGATACCCCTCACCAACGACGCTGGCATGATCCTCATGAATACGGCGGGCGCTCCGGCGCTGAGCGCCCCACCGGTCAACGCGAAGCTGTTGAGCTTCCGCTTACAGGCCACCAACGACCGCTTCGGTCGCGCCTTCGCGCAGATCGCCAAGCGCGAAGGTTTCAAACGCCCGGCCCTGATGGCGTTCAACAACGCGTCGGGCATCGGCAATACCGAAGGCTTTCGCAAGGCATGGGAGGCGCAGGGTGGACAGATCGTCGCCAGCGTCGTGTACGAACCGAATCGTCCGACCTATCGCTCCGAAGTGCAGCAGGTGCTGCGCGCCAATCCCGACGTGATCGTAACGGGTTCGTATCTGACGGACACCGAGTTGCTGCTGCGCGCCTGGTACGAGACGGGGCAGCAGGTGCGATGGATCGTGCCGGGCTGGGCGGCCGGTCCCGATCTGATCAAGGCGGTGGGTTCGCAGGTGGCCGAGGGCATGATTTCGGTCGAATCGATCAGCGACGAGGGCGCCCCTTCCTATGAAAGTTTCGTCTCCCGCTTCTTGCAGCAGACCGGCATGCGCGCGCAGGACAACGTGTATGCGACCATGGCGTACGACGAGGTGATCCTGCTCGCGCTCGGGCTGCAGGCAGTCGGCCCGAACGCAACGAGTGCAGTGCTGGCCGCGAAAATCCATGAACTGGGCAATCCGGGCGGCACCGAGGTTTATCGTTACGCCGACGGCAAGAAACTCCTGGCTGCCGGGAAAAAGGTGACGTACGTCGGTGCTTCGAGCCGGCTGAACTTCGATCAATACAACGATGTGACACCGGACTTCGCGGCATCGTTTGCGCAAAGCGGACAGTTCGTGCGCAAGTATGTTGTGAAACTGTAGGCCGGGACACATGACGTTTGCCGATATAGTTAATCTGACGCTGAACGGGCTCATTTCCGGGATGTTGGTGGCGCTGCCCGCGCTGGCGGTATCGTTGGTCTACGGGCTTGCCCGCTTCCCGAACGCTGCCACCGGCGATGTCGTGAGCACGGGCGGCTATGCCGGCCTGTTCGCGTATACAGCGAGCGGTTCGCTGCTGGCTGCCGGTGCCGGGGCCGCGGCGATCGGTGCGCTGGTCGGACTGGCCTCGTACTACCTGGCGTTTCGCGCAATCCTCCGGCGTTCGGTCATTACGTCGTTGCTGACCTCGATCGGCGTCGGCTTCGTGATCCGGGCGCTGTTGGGTGTCATGTTCGGCCACCAGCCACGCACGTTCGATATGCCGATCACGCGAGCGGCGCGCTGGCATGGCGTGATGCTCAACCCGACCGATGGGCAACTGGTACTGGTGACGCTTGCCGTGTTGGCCATCGTGTTCACGCTGTTGTACGGCACGTCGATGGGGCGCAAAATGCGCGCCCTGGCCGACGATGCCGATCTGGCCAGAGTCTCCGGTATCGGCGTCGAGCGATCGATGGTGACGATGTGGGCGCTGACGGGCGCCGTATGCGGCATCGCGGGGATGATGGTCGGCGTGCGTACCGTCGTATCGCCCGACGCGGGCTGGGATACGCTGTTGCCCGCATTCGCCGCGGCCGTGGTCGGCGGACTCGGCAATCCGCTGGGCGCCGTGGTCGGAGCGATCTTGCTCGGTGTGCTGCAGGAATGGTCCACTCCGCTAGTGGGCTTCGTCTACAAGATCGCGCTTGCCTACGTGGTGATGCTTGTGGTGCTGCTGATCCGCCCGCAGGGTCTGTTCAACCGTGTCCAGGGAGTGCGCTGATGCTCGATTATGCGTTGACCCTGGCCGTGGTAACGCTGATTTACGTGTTGCTGGCCTTTGCATTGGATTTGCAATACGGTTTTACCGGCATGATCAATTTCGGTGTGGCCGGATTTTTTGGCGCCGGCGCCTATACATCTGCACTCCTCACGATGCGGGCCGGCTGGCCGGCACCGTTCGCCTTCGCGGCGGCAATGGTCGTCTGCGGCGCGATCGCCTGGCCGCTCGGCAAGATCGCCTTGCGTTTGCGCGACGACTACCTTGCGATCGTGACCTTGGGATTTTCTGAAATCATCCGACTGGTGCTGGTGCAGGAGCAATGGCTGACCAACGGCGTTCAGGGCATTCCCGGCGTGCCCCGGTTGTGGCCCACGTGGACCACTGCGCATAGCGAACTGTTCTTACTGGGCATGTTATGTGTCGCCAATGTTGCGGTGGTGCTGTTTCTGCGCCACCTGACGCATAGCCCGTATGGACGGCTGATACAGGCGATACGCGACGACGAAGTGGCGGTCAAGGCGCTCGGCAAGAATCCTGCGCGATTCAAGACGCAGGTGCTGGTGATCGGCGGCGCGATCACCGGACTGGCCGGCGCATTTTTCGCGCACTACATGACCTACATCGTGCCGGACCAGTTTGTGCCGTTGATTACTTTCTACGTCTGGATGGCGGTCATCATGGGCGGAGTCGCGCGCTTGTCGGGTTCGGTGGCGGGCGCAGCGCTGCTGGTGCTTTTTCTCGAAGGATCGCGCTTCTTGCGCGGTGTTTTGCCATGGGTGAGCGACGACGCGATGGCCAGTGTGCAGATCGGCGCAGTCGGGCTGGTGCTGATTCTGTTCATGCGCTGGCGGCCCGAGGGTTTGTTCGGACGAGCGCGGGAGGGTTCGAGATGACACTTTCCACTAGCGGCCTTACGCTGCGCTACGGCGATTTCACGGTGCTTGACGACGTATCGATGGAAATGAGCCTGGCCGGTTTGCACGGCATGATCGGACCGAACGGGGCGGGCAAGAGTACGTTTTTCGCAGTCCTGAGCGGTTTTATCCGCCAGAATGCCGGGCGCATCGCGTTCGGTGGTACGGCGCTCGAACATCTGTCGCCGGACGAGCGTGCCCGAACAGGTTTTGGTCGCACCTTCCAGATACCGCGCGAGTTTAAGCATCTATCGGTACGCGACAACCTGAAAGTGGGGGCACGACGGCAGCCCGGCGAAAGCCTGCGCCATTTGTTCTGCGCGCCCGCCGCGGTGCGTGCGGCCGAACGGGAGATCGCCGCGCGCGTGGATGCGACGCTTGCGTTCCTGAAGCTGGAACGCGTTGCCGACGCCCTGGCGGGCGGCCTTTCCGGCGGTCAGAAGAAGCTGCTCGAACTTGGCCGGATTCTGATGTCGGAGCCGAAGTTTATCCTGTTGGACGAACCGTACGCGGGGGTCAATCCGGTGTTGATCGAAGAGCTTTCGCAGCGCATCCGCGAGCTCAATGCTCAAGGAATCGGCTTTTTGATTATCGAACATAATCTGGAGGCGCTGAACCGGCTGGTCGACGATCTGTACGTACTGGATCGGGGGCGTCTGATCGCACACGGGCGGCCCGACGAGGTGCTCGCGGAAGAGAGCGTGCGCGCGGCCTACATCGGAGGCCCCGCATGACGCCGATCTTCGAAATTACCGGTCTGACGGGCGGCTACGGCGAGATCGATATCCTGAAAGGCATCGATCTTCATGTGGCGCCGGGTGAGATCGTCACGATCGCCGGCACCAACGGGGCCGGCAAGTCGACCATCATCAAGGCCGCGATGGGGCTGCTGCCGCGCGTTGCCGGCTCGGTGCGGTTCGAGGCGCACGACATCACGCGCGAACGCGTGGAAGCGCGCCTGAAAGCGGGCATCGGCTATGTGCCGCAGGTGGCGAATGTATTTGCCAGCCTGACCGTGCACGACAACCTGCTGGTGGTGCAGGGCGTGCGCGACGCGCGGCGCCGGGCCGAAGCCATGTACGAGATGTTTCCGGCGCTGGCGGGCCATCGTCGGCGCCGGGCCGGCGCGTTGTCCGGCGGCGAGCGCCAACAACTGGCGTTCGCGCGTGCGCTGATGCGCACGCCGCGCATGATGCTGCTCGACGAGCCGACCGCCGCGCTCTCGCCGGCGCTGGTCGAGGAGATTTTTAGCTATGTGGCGCGTCTGCCCGCTGCCGGCACCGCCGTGCTGATGGTCGAACAGCGCGCACGCCAGTCGCTCGCCGTGAGCCAGCGCGGCTACATCATCGACCAGGGCACGGTCGCGATGCAGGGCGATGCCGCATCGCTGCTCGCCGATCCCGCCGCGGCCGATCTGTTTATCGGACGTCACTGAGATGCCGCACCTGCACAACAACCGTGGCTCGTAACGCAAACTGGCAATGATGAATTCCAACGCCCGCTCTTCCTCTATTCCCGACGTCGTGGTCATCGGCGCAGGAGTGGTCGGTTTGGCTTGCGCATGGTCGGCATTGAAAGAGGGAGCGGCAGTGACTATCGTCGATCGCGATTTCGAAGGCGACCGCACCTCGCATGGGAACGCGGGCGGTATAGCAGTCACGGAAAATACGCCGATTTCCGTGAACGGCCTGTTCTTCAACGCCGCCAAATGGCTGTTCGATCCGCTTGGGCCGCTCGCCTTGAACTGGAAGCATGTGCCTGCCGCGCTGCCCTGGTTCATGGCATTTCGGCGAGCCGGCAAGCCGCCGCGTTTCACCGCCATATCGCACGCGCTCGCAGCCTTGAACAACCGGGTGTACGGAGATCTTGTGCCGATGTTCAAAGACATTGGTGCGATGACGATGTTCTATCGCCGCGGTGCCTTGACCGTCTACGAGACCGACGAGGCGTTCGAGGCCGATGCGAAAGAGTGGCGTTTCAAACGCGAGTTGGGCGTGCGCTGCCGGGCGTTGAGCCAAGCGGAGCTTCGCGAGTGCGAGCCGGCGCTCGCGCCGGTCTTCAAGCACGGCATGTTCCTTGATGATTGGTCCCACATCGGCGACCCCAAGCGACTGGTTTCCTTGTTGCGGGATCGGGTGCGGGAGTTGGGCGCCCAGTTCGTCGAAGGGTCCGTGGTCGCGCTCGACGCGTCCGATAGCGCGGCACCCGCTGCAAGGCTCGCAGGTGGCCGCGCGGTAAGCGGGCGTCGTCTGGTGGTGGCGGCGGGCGCATGGTCCGGCACACTGGCCGCATCGATTGGCGACCGCGTGCTGCTCGATAGCGAGCGCGGCTATAACACCACGCTGCCGCAGTCCGGCACCACGCTGTCGCGAGAAGTGATTTTTGCGGAGCGCAAGTTTGTCGCGACGCCGCTCGATATTGGTCTGCGCATCGGCGGCGCCGCGGAATTTGCCGGGCTGAAGGCTGCGCCCAATTTCAAGCGTAGCGATGCGCTGCTCACGCTGGGCAAGCGTTTCTTACCCGGCATCGACGCGCGGGGCGCCGTACAGTGGATGGGCCATCGGCCTTCGACGCCGGACTCCCTGCCCGTCATCGGCCGCTCGCCTCGTGTCCCCTCGGTGATCTATGCCTTCGGCCATGGGCATCTGGGGCTGACGCAATCGGCTACGACCGGCGCCCTGGTGGCGGATCTACTCGCCGACCGTACCCCTGGAACAGGGATGGGCGCTTACTCGATCGAACGCTTTGGGCAATAACGAGGCCGCAAGTGCCTCGAATGAGTTACGGGCTTACCCGTTGTTGTTTCAATTTTTATAAAGGTGCTGCCATGCAAGTCAATTGGAAAGGTGTTTTCCCTGCCGTTACCACGAAGCTGAAGGACGACAGTACGCTCGATCACGACGCGATCAAAAGCGGGCTGAACCGCCTCATTGAAAACGGTGTCGGGGGCGTGGTGATGATGGGGATGGTGGGCGAAAATGCCCAGTTGAGCCCGGAAGAAAAGCGCACCGTGCTCAAGATCGCGGTGGAAACGGTTGCTGGGCGCGTGCCTGTCATTTCCGGCTTGGGCGAAACCAACACAGCCAGCGCAGTGCAGTTCGCGAAGGATGCTGAACAAATCGGCGTGCAAGGCCTGATGGTATTTCCGGGCCTGACCTACCGCTCCGATGATCGTGAGACCGTGGCGTTTTACCGAACCATCGCTCGTAGCACCAAGCTGGGCCTGATGTTATATAACAATCCGCGTGGCTATGGCGTGGATCTGCGCCCTGATTTACTCGATCAATTGAAAGACGAAGCCAACATCGTCGCGATCAAGGAAGAGACCTACGACACGACCCGGGTAACGGATCTGTACGCCCGCTTCGGCGAGCGCTTTGTGGTGTTCTGCGGCGTGGACGATCTGGTGGTCGAATCGGCCGCGCTCGGTGTGACGGGTTGGGTATCGGGCATGGCCAATGCCGTACCGAAAGAGTCGGTCGAGCTGCTCGATCTGGCCGTGAAGGGCGACTTCGCAAAAGCCCGCAAGCTGTATCGTGTCCTCATTCCGTTGTTCCACCTCGATGTACACGTCAAGCTGGTGCAATACATCAAGCTGGCGGAGAACATCACGGCGGGCTATTCGGAAAACGTCAAAGCTCCGCGTCTGAAGCTCGAAGGGCAGGAGCGCGCCGAGATCGTGACCATCATCGAGAAGACGCTCGCCGATCTCAAGGCATTATCGAACTAAGCGAATTGACGGAACCGACGGGACCGCGAACATGAGAAGTACTTTTTTTTGCATTGACGGCCACACCTGCGGCAATCCGGTGCGTGTGGTGGCCGGGGGCGCGCCCATCCTGTCTGGCGACACCATGATAGAACGGCGCGCGCACTTCGAGCGTGAGTTCGACTGGATCCGCACGGCTCTGATGTTCGAGCCGCGCGGGCACGAGGTGATGTCCGGCAGCATACTTTATCCGTCGACGCGGCCCGATTGCGATGTGGCGATTTTGTTTATCGAGGTCAGCGGCTGCCTGCCCATGTGTGGTCACGGCACCATAGGCACCGTGACCACAGCGATCGAGCATGGTCTGGTGCGGCCGCGCGAGCCGGGCGTGCTGCGTTTGGACACCCCTGCCGGCCCTGTGCTCGCGCGCTACAAGATGGACGGCGACTATGTCGACTCGGTGCAACTTATCAACGTACCGTCATTCCTCCACTCGAGCGATCTGAGCGTCGAGCTCGACGGCGTCGGCGAAATTCGCTTCGATGTGGCCTATGGCGGGAATTTCTACGCCATCATCGAGCCTCAAGCCCACTACGCCGGCTTGCATATCTTGAAGCCTTCGGACATCCAGCGCCTGAGCCCCATCCTGCGGCAGAAGGCGAACGAGAAATACCGCTTCGTTCATCCGGAGAAACCGGAAATCAGCGGCCTCAGCCACGTGATGTGGACCGGCGACGCGACTGTGCCGACGGCGAATGCGCGCAACGCGGTCTTCTACGGTGACAAGGCGATCGACCGCTCGCCTTGCGGCACCGGCACGTCGGCGCGTATGGCGCAACTCGTGGCCAAAGGCCGCTTGCAAGTGGGCGAGCGTTTTGTGCACGAAAGCATCATCGGCACTTTGTTCAATGGGATTGCCGAAGAGGCGACCCGCGTCGGCGAGTTCGAGGCGATCATTCCCAGCATTGAGGGTTGGGCACGTGTGACAGGTCATAACACGATCTTTGTCGACGATCGCGATCCGCTTGCTCGAGGGTTCTTGTTGAAGTGAGCGCAGCGCTCCACTGAATCGTGCGCTCTCCATTTTCACGAAAATATACGGGTGTAACCATGCTGATTCTAAAAAATGCGCGTGTGCTCGACGTCAATCACGAACACGATGATGGGCGCTATTGCATCGTCATCGACGGCGACACGATACGTGAAGTCACCCGCGAGCCGGTGTCGCTGCCGGATGCACAGACCATAGACATGGGCGGTCGCACCGTCATGCCGGGCATGATCGATTGCCATGCGCACGTGATTGCATCGGTGGCTCATCTGGGCAACAACAGCCGGCTGCCGAACACCTTCGCGGTGCTGCGGGCGGTGCCTATCCTGCAGGGTATGCTCAATCGCGGGTTTACGACGGTGCGCGACGCGGGCGGCGCCGATTACGCGCTATCGAAGGCGATTGAGGAAGGCGTGATCGCCGGGCCTCGTCTTTTTGTCGCCGGCAAGGCGCTGTCGCAAACGGGCGGCCATGGCGATTTCCGCGAACGCTTCGACAACTCGGATCCGGATCCTTGCGGCTGCAACCGCAACCTCGGTGCGATCGGTCGCATCGTCGACGGTGTCGACGATGTCCGCAAGGCCGTACGCGAAGAAATGCGTGCCGGCGCCCACCATATCAAGATCATGGCCTCGGGCGGCGTGGCGTCGCCGACCGATCCGATCGGCAATCTGCAATTTTCGGTCGACGAGATCAAGGCTATCGTTGAAGAGGCGCAATCACACCAGACCTATGTGATGGCGCACGCCTACACCGCCAAGGCGATCTCGCGCGTGGTCGAACTCGGTATTAGAACCATCGAGCACGGCAATCTTATCGACGACGCTACGGCCGAGCTCATGGCCCGTCACGGCGCTTATGCGGTGCCCACGCTGGTGACCTACGATGCCATGAGCAAAGTGGGTGCAAAGGCCGGCATTGGAGAAAGCACCCTGGTCAAGAATGAGGCGGTGCGGATTCAGGGCTTGCGCGCTCTGGAAATTCTCAAGCGCCACGGCGTCAAGATCGGTTTAGGCAGCGATTTGCTGGGCGACATGCACGAATTCCAAAGCGATGAACTGTCGATCCGCGCAGAAATCGTCGGCGCATTTGAAACCATCTGCCAGGCGACGGCAATCGGCGCCGAAATCGTAGGCATGGAAGGGCGCCTGGGCGTTGTCGCGGCCAATGCGACCGCCGATCTGTTGGTTGTGGACGGTGACCCTACGCAGAATATTCACTTGCTGACGGGGCAGGGCGAGCGTATCGCTGCGGTGATGAAAGCCGGGGCATGGATCCGGCGTGCCGGCTTCTAATTAGGGGAGAAATTAAGCGAGAAGGCGGGCATTTGGGATTTTGTATCCCAAATTTAAGCCATGCTACGATCGGGATGTTCCTAATAACTTTACAAGCACAGCTATACCCATGGTCGCCGCTAAGCAACGCCGTAACGAAGTGCCGATTGAGAGAGAGCCCGTGATCGCCGAAAGGGTGAGCCGCAAAATCGTGCGACCGACGGCGGTCGAATTAGTCACGGCGGCGATACGCCAGCGTATCTTGAGCGGCGACTTGGCGCCGGGTGAAGTACTGCGGCAGGAAGCCTTGGCCGAAGAACTGGGCGTGAGCCGCGTGCCGGTCCGGGAGGCCATTACGCGCTTGCGGGCCGAAGGCATGATCAACGTCGTGGCGCACAAGGGGGCTTACGTTTGCGAGCTATCCGTCGCAGAGGTGCGCGAGACCTTCGACATCCGGTTGCGGCTCGAACCGTGGATTTTCGCGGAAGCGATTCCCCGCATCACCGAGGCTGAAATCGGCAGGGCCGAACGCATGGTCAAGGAAATGGACCGGGCCGACGAAGCCGAGTGGGGGCATTTGAACTGGAGTTTCCACGAAACGCTCTATCTGCCGGCGCAACGTGAAATCACGCTGCAGATGTTGCGGGTGCTGCACGACCGTAGCGACCGGTATTTCCGATTTCAGGTGGTCAAGGTGCCGATACGCACGCAGTCGCACGAAGAACATATGGGGCTTGTGCAAGCGTGCCGCAAGCGCGATGCCAAGCTCGGCGCCAAGCTGCTGGAGCAGCACGTGAAGGTGGCCGCGCAGCAGATCGTTAAGATCGTCGAATCGGTCGTTTTGCGCTAGAACTGGAGCCGATAAGGCGAGCGTGCGTTCTAGCGTTTTGCCTTGGCCTGCAGAACGCGCGCACATCAGTCTGCCGGGCGCGATTGACCTTGAATGCGCTCGAAGACGCGCTCAAGCGCATCCTGATACGCGTTGTATACCCCTTGCTGCGCGAGCTGATTGAATACCTGTTCGTTAAGTCCGCCTGGGGTTGTATACGCCCGGGACATCTCGCTGAACTGCGCTTCGTCCACACTTGCGGCGTTGGCCAGACCAAAATACAAACTGGCCAGATAGCGACGCGCGTCCGCATAGGCGATGCCATGCGCAAGTAGCCACTCTGCCTGGGTCTGCAGCATTCCAAAGTAGCTAGCCATACCTCCCGTCACGGCGAATAGGGCGTCGAAGGCGCGCTCGTTCGCGACCTCGATCGTGCCGCCCAGCGGCGAAAAAATATCGGCGGCCACCAGATCCGGCGGAAAAACGACGGTATCGCACATGCGCTCGGCAACGGTTGGAAGGGGAGCCACTCGCACGACCTGCAGGGCCGGCGCGACCAAGGCCTGTACCCGCTGCCGCGAATAAGTCGCGATCAGGCTCATGATCTGATGATCAGGGGAAAATCGCAGCGCTGCGAGTATGTCCTGCGCGACCTGCGGGCGGATTGCCAGGCAAACTACCCTGCAGCGGTCCACAACTTCCTGGTTGGTCGCGCCGATGTGGACCCGGCCGTCGGTTTGCGCGAGCCGAGCCGCGATCTGTGCATTGCGGGGCGTGATCCAGATCGCCTCGATGTCGGCAAAGGACTTGAGCAGCCCGGTTACGATAGCGGCAGTGATGGTGCCCGTTCCTATGAATCCCAGTCTCATGTCGCGTCCTGCTCGAAAAGGGCGCGCGACGGCGCGATCAGCGTGACCCGAGCTATGCCGAGGTGGTCAGGGGAGGCGATTTCGATGAGGGCGTCAGCGTCGCTGATCGATTTGAAATCGGCGTCCGCGACCACGACCAGCGGGATGTTGATCCCATAGAGTTCGCTGGCGACGATGACGCCGGTCGCGATGATCAGATCGCGTTCGCGCAGGATGATGCCTAGCGGTCCCGTGCCGTTGCGGATGGCTTCCGCAAGAACACTGCTGCTGGAGCTGGAGCCTTTGGCGCGCGGCATCACCATGATCGTGCCACCGAGCTGCTGGCCGAAACAAGGATGGGTCTTGTCGACTATCGTCCCTTGCACGCTGTCGTACCCGCCCCAGAAGCTGAGCGGCTCGCTCAGCAGGGCTTTCGGGCCGCGCGCATAGCCGCTGGTCAGCGCTTCTCCCGTCAAGACGCGAGAGGGCTGCGATATTGCGGTTGCGCCGCGGGGATTGTCGTCCGCGTCAGCTGATCTGTTCATCGAACCACACCTTTCCCTCGAAGGCTGAGCGTACGCATTCCGACATGCTGCCATATGCCACCGTGACGCCAATGTTGGCCGGTGCGTAATGCGCCCATTTCCCCGAATTGGTCATGACGAGCCCTGTCATTTTTTTCATGACGGGCGTGATGTATGTGCAGGTGTCGACCACGATCTGCACGCCGCGATCGGCCAATTTCCCGGCCACGCCGGTTTGCTCCAGCAACCAGAGAATGTAGCGGCTGGTGTTGACGTAGAAGTCGCACCGCAACGGACCTGAGTGCTGCGAAAACAATTGCATCAGTTGTTCGAATTCGGCGACGGAGAAATGTGGGGTGCCCAGGCTCACCGCCACGAGCGGCTCGCCCGGCCCAGCGTGATTCAATTTCCGGCGCACGTCCCGCAGATCTTCCAGCGACACGGCGACGGTGCGCATCGGCGCACGGCCTTGCAAGGCGGCATCCAGCGTCGGTGCTTCCGGTGTGATCCCGACCGCATGAAAAAGAGCGACTGCGCCGCTGGATGCGGCGGCTGCACCTAGCGCCTTGAGTTCGTCTTCAGTGGTGTCGAGCGGCAGGCCGACGATTGCCGCAACGCTTGCACCGGCCTCTTTCCCGACCAGCAAGCCTAAGGCGGCAAAGAAGATGTCGCGTCCCGGTAGGGTTGAAAAGTCAGGGGCTTCAAATACGACCCGGGCGGCCCGATTCTCGACAACGTGCAGACCTGCGTACGGCGCCCGGCCGGTGATGGCCGCCGCCAGATCGAGGAAGTCGCCGTAGCGGTTGGTGCGCGCACCCAGTACGGAATTGGCGAAGACGATCGCATTGGATTCCGCCCACGCAATCTGCTCGCCCAGCTTCGGCCGGTGCTTGAGTTGGTAGGGCGCGCATGTGAAGCTGGACTCGCAGCCTAGTTCCACGTGAGCGTCCATGAGCCGCTGGGCTGCCTTCCCCGTGCTCGCGGACCCGTGATACAGCTCGGGGTGTATCAGGTCCAGTGAACCGACGTTCAGGGTGGTCGGGATCACCACTTTCGTACCTGCTTGCACAAAGCGTTCGACGAAGTCGAGGCTGGCCGCGCCGTGATAGAGGCAGCCATCGATATGCGCCGAAGTCACGTGGATGAGTTCGCGCGCGGACATGACGTCTGCGATCCGGGTCACGATACGCATTGCCAGCGCGACGCCCGGTCCGAGATCGCCGTCCAGCATCGCGCGATCGTGCGCGCTGAGTGTCAGCATGTCGTCGTGCTCCTGATAAACCAAGGGCAACACCGCAAAGCCGGTTTGCCATGCCTGGTTGAGTACGCGGCGCTTGGTCGGAGAAGAGCGGCGCGGTTGCGAATCGCGCGGCTTTGATATGAGAAATTGTGACTCAAGTTAAATCGCTGCGCGACCGATTTTACAGAAAGTATATAGGATATCGGATCCAAAATTTTCTGAAAAACGGCCTTTTGGCGACGCAAAGCCGGTGGTAAACCTTGCGAAGGTTATTGTTGCTCAGGAGGGCATCGTGTGTGTTTGCGCGACAGGACGGTTGGCGCGGGCGTCGCGCGAGGCGTCCAGCCTGAACATCGAAACCGCGGCTTTCAGATCATTCGCCTGCGACTCGAGCGAACCGGCGGCGGCCGCCGCCTCTTCGACCAATGCCGCGTTCTGCTGTGTGACTTCGTCCATCTGCGTGACGGCTTGGTTGACCTGGCCGATGCCTTTGCTCTGCTCCTGCGATGCGGCGGTGATTTCACCCATGATGTCAGTCACGCGGCGAATCTCGTGAGTAATTTCGCGCATCTTCGTGCCGGCTTCCTGCACGTGGCCGGCGCCTGCCCGGACCCGATCCACGGAATCGTGAATCAGCTCCTTGATTTCCTTGGACGCCGCCGAGGAGCGCTGCGCAAGCGAGCGCACTTCTGAGGCCACCACCGCAAAACCGCGCCCTTGCTCGCCCGCTCGCGCGGCTTCCACGGCCGCATTCAGCGCCAGGATATTGGTCTGGAAGGCGATACCCTCGATGAGGCCGACAATCTCGGCAATCTTGTCCGAACTGGCGTTGATGCCGTCCATGGTTTCCACTACGCGCGACACCACGGCGCTGCCCTGTTCTGCCACCTCGGCGGCTTGGGCCGCGAGCTGGTTGGCCTGACTGGCATTGTCGGCGTTCTGCGTGACCGTTGAGGTCAGTTGCTCCATGTTGGCCGCCGTTTCCTCGAGCGAAGCGGCCTGCTCTTCGGTGCGCTGCGACAGATCCTGGTTGCCCGCAGCAATCTCGTGAGTGGCAGTGGCAATCGACTCGGCCGAAGTCTTGATCGTGCCTATCGTCTGGGTGAGCTGCTCCTGCATGCGCTTCATCGAAAACAGCAGGCTCGAGCGATCGTTCGGCGCCGTCTTCACCACGGCAGTCAGATCGTTGTTGGCAATCTGGTTGGCAATTCCGGCGGCATAGGACGGCTCACCGCCCAGTGAGCGGAAGATGCCGCGGTTGAGCAATACCACGACAGCCGACAGGGCCGCGGCCAGTATCACCAGAATCCCTAAGCTCTGGTACAGCGTCGAGCGGAATGCTGCGTCAATGTCGTCGACATAGAGCCCCGTCGAGAGAAACCAGTCCCACGGCTGATAGGTCACGCTGTAGCCAATTTTCGGCAGAGCTTCGGTGGCGCCCGGTTTCGCCGCGGAATAGGCGACAAAGCCCTTGCCGTCGCGCTTGGCAACATCGACCATGTTCCTGAAGAAGTAGACCCCGTTGGGATCCTTGTAGTCGCCGACGTCCTTGCCAACCAACTCCGGCCGTATCGACATCAGGACCGTCGGCTGCGAATTGATGATCAGGAAATAGCCGTCTTCGCCATACCGCATGTTGCGGATGGCGTCCATCGCCCGGTTCTGGGCTTCCGCTACGGGCATGGTGCCGGCAGCCGCTTGGTCGGCAAAGGTCTTGACGACACTCAAGGCGTTTTCCGACACGTGTCGCAGGTCCGCTTTGCGCTCGCCCAGCTGCATTTCTCTTGTCTGGTAAGCGTTGTAGATGGAGATTCCGGCGAGACACAACAGGCTCAAGATCAATGGCAACCAGAGCTTCTGGACAAAGGACAACTTCATAGGTTTGCGAACCTTTCAGATCGATAATAAGGGGCAGGCAAAATTGCCATGTTGAAGCCTCATGGAAGGGGCATCCTCTTTATCGGCGCGAGTCAGGAATAATCAAGGGTATTTGCCTAAGTATTCGCGCTAAGTTTGCGTCCCGCGGCGCTGGCCATCGCATCGGTGAGAGACCTCGGACGCGACGACGGCCGTGGTCATGCTGGTGATGCGCAAGCTGCCGATTTTTCAGCATTCGACGATATGCACGGCGAGGCCGCCGCGCGATGTTTCCTTATATTTCGTTTTCATGTCGGCCCCAGTTGCTCGCATGGTTTCAATCACTGAGTCGAGCGAGACATAGTGATGGCCATCACCATGCAGCGCGATGCGTGCCGCATTGACGGCCTTCACGGCACCCATTGCGTTACGCTCGATGCATGGGATCTGCACCAGGCCGCCGACCGGGTCGCACGTCAGGCCGAGGTTGTGCTCCATGCCGATTTCGGCGGCGTTCTCGACTTGCTGGGGCGTGCCACCCGTCACCGCGGCCAGGCCGGCTGCGGCCATTGAGCAAGCCACGCCAACTTCTCCCTGACAACCCACTTCCGCGCCCGAGATGGAGGCATTGAGCTTGTACAAAATGCCGATCGCAGCCGCAGTAAGCAGAAACTCGAGTACGCCCTCGGCCGATGCGCCCGGCACGAAGCGCATGTAGTAGTGCAATACCGCTGGGATGATCCCGGCAGCCCCATTGGTAGGCGCCGTCACCACCCGCCCTCCCGCAGCGTTCTCTTCGTTGACGGCGATGGCATAGAGGTTGATCCAATCGATTGCCTCGAGCGACTCATGCGGGTTCGCTCGCGGCCGCTCCAGCAGCGTGCGGTACAACGGCGGCGCGCGACGGCGCACCCGCAGCGGCCCTGGCAAGGTCTCGGGCAGGAGTTCTGCGCCGCCACCGCAGCCGCGTGTCACGCATGCTTGCATTACGTCCCAGATCCGCAGCAGCTCGCCGCGGATCGTCTCGCGACTGCGCCACACTGTTTCGTTCTCCCACATGAGTTCGGCGATGCTGCGGCCGGAATCGCGACATAGAGCAAGCAAGTCGCGTGCGCTGCGATAGGGATAAGGCAGGGCCTCGATCGCATTCAAGACGCCCGTGTTGGGCGCACCGGAGGTCACCACGAAGCCGCCGCCCACCGACAGGTAGGTCGCGCTGCGCACCACCTCCTGGTTTCGGGAGTAGGCATGGAAGCGCATGCCATTCGGGTGCTCCGGCAACGATTTGCGGAAGAACAGAATATGCTCGCGCTCGACCATTGCCACGAGGTGCTTGCCCAGCACCCGGAGCTGCCCCGTGGCACGGATTTCGTTCAATTTGGCCGCTATCGTCGCCGGCTCTACTGTGTCGGGCGCCTCCCCGCCCAAACCGAGCATCACCCCAGTGTCGGTGCCGTGACCCTTGCCTGTCGCGCCGAGCGAACCATACAATTCGATACGTATATGCCCGATCTGCTCGAGCAAGCCGTCGCGTTCCAGCCCCTGCGCGAACATCAGTGCCGCTCGCATCGGTCCAACCGTGTGGGAGCTTGAGGGGCCGATACCGACCTTGAATAGTTCAAAAACAGAAACGGCCATCGTAAATCCCTTCGATGGGTTTATAAACGCGCCGGCCGCAACGCTGCCGTGCGCCGCCATTTTTCAGAAATTTTCCCTTGCCAGCAACCGAAGAGGATAGCGCTCGGAATCCTGTAGCATATGGGCGTCCCGGCCACTTCAGCGCGAACCGAACGATACGTACTACCGCCTGGTAACAGCATTCTCGGTCGAACTGGCCCGCCGCACTATATCAAAACTTAAGTCGTCATGTGACGATAAATAATTATTCAAGATGATCAAGGCAGGAAAATGACGAACAGCACATCGAAAAAGACCCGGGCCGCAGAAGCCACGGATGCGCCCCCGCCAGCAGCGCGCCGCAAGCCGGTCAAGAGCGGCGGTAAGGCGCCTTCGCGCCGTATGCCGCGCGCGCAGCGTCAGGCGCAGGTGCTCACCAAGGCGGCCGAATACTTCTCGGAGCACGGCTTGACGGCGCAGACCCGCGCGCTCGCGGATGCGTGCGGCGTGTCCCAACGGCTGCTCTACAGCTTGTTTCCAAATAAGGCTGCTTTGCTCAATGAGGTCTACCAGCGCGAAATAGTCGGTCGCTTCAAGGCCGTCTGGTATGTGCAACTCAAAGACCGCTCGCGACCGCTGGAGGAGCGGCTCAACGCGTTTTATCGCGAGTATTACGACACCGTGCTGACGCGGCGTTGGCTGCGCCTGTTTCTCTACACCTCGTTGGCCGAACTGCATATGGCCTCGGACTTCACCACAGCGGTCGTCACGCATGCGCTTGAAATCATCGTGGCCGAAGCTGCCCATGACGTGGGGTGCGCCGTGCCCGCGGATGCGGCCGAAGCGGCTGAAATTGGCTGGCTGCTGCATGGTGCCATCTCTCACTTGGCGATCCGCCGCCATCTCTACTTCAACGACAATCCGACCCCCGCGGACAAAGTGATTGCCATGCAGGTCCGTGCCTTTCTCGCCAGCATTCCCGCGCTGCTGCCCGCGCGCGCATCGACAGCCACCGTAGGCTGATTGACCGGGCTTGCGCGGCATCGGCCGCGCAACACAGCTCGCGTTCCCGCCCGATTCCCACCCGATTCCCGTCAAGTCTGGCTCGTCCCGTCGTTCGATTGACGCGGGGCGCGGCCGCCTTTTGACGTCCAAGCCGCGCGTCGGGACGTGTATTTCTTGCCACATCCCATTCCGAAAGATTTATCTCATCTTCAGATGAAGAGATGAAGAATTGTGTCAACAACGGGAAAAATCCGCACAAAAACTCGCTTTTTCCACGCAAATATCATATTCATCGTCATGTATTTATGGCAGAAAACTTTATGAATTATGTATATCGTCACTTGACGACTTAATTTCAGTCGAATACTTTTCGTCGCTGCACCATTCCACGCAGTTTCTTCCCGCCACCGAGAGCGCCTCGAGGCGCAAGCAGGAGTTAGTCATGAGCACTGTCGAAAACCGCGGGTTCGACCGCCGTAGATTCCTT